>LNAP01002297.1_pt1 | contig 19291 bp, 18 predicted proteins | sample 602601 | NCBI WGS metagenome assembly LNAP01 (sample SAMN02440304, study PRJNA202911) | soil metagenome | biome: Subtropical and temperate rainforests or woodlands; isolation source: soil samples (1 kg each in a 20% v/v slurry with milli Q water) were... ...
GGATTTGGAGGGCGCCCAAGTGACGCTCTTGCACGGATGTCGAAAGCACAGACTCCCTGCCGTCCCGGAAAAGTGCCTGGTTCCCTATTTGTAGCTGGCTACAAAGATTACCGTTTCGTGCGCGACACTGCGAACGATTGAGAGCTTTTCCACGGACTACCGCTCGATCTGAAGGAGGCAAACAAGGACAAGGACGATCATCAACAGAAAAGGTCCGATCAGGTACCAGCTAGAGACGGGCCCACGATCGCAATCCTCATCGACTTCAACACTGGCGAGCGCGCCTGGACCTTCGAGGTAGACGATCCTCTTCCGTCGTCCCGACGCGAGCGCATGCTGCGCAACTTGAGCGCGACGCTCAGGCGGCTTTGCGTGTACCAAGGTAGCTTTCGATGAGACGGGGATCGGAACGCATCTCCTGAGCGCTCCCTTGCATGAGGAATGCTCCCCCTTCGAGCACGTAGGCCCAATCCGAGATCTCGAGAGCAGCCCGTGCGTTCTGCTCTACGAGTAGCACAGTCAATCCCGCTTCCTTAAGCCTGTTGATCGCCTTCATCATCTCGGCGACGATGAGCGGCGCCAACCCCAAACTCGGCTCGTCGAGCATCAGCAGTTTTGGCTGCCCCATGAGCGCCCGTCCCACTGCAAGCATCTGCCTCTCGCCGCCCGATAGCGTGCCCGCAAGTTGCTTGCGTCTCTCTTTCAGGCGGGGGAAGAGACCATAGACGAGATCGGCCGTGTCCCGCCATGCTGCGACGCGCAGTTCCCGGGGCCGATGACCGCCGAGCAACAGGTTTTCCTCCACAGTCATCGTCGTGAAAAGCTCGCGCTTCTCGGGCACCAGCGAAATCCCTCGCATGACGCGCTGCTCGAGGGATAGCCTGGAGATGTCCTCGCCTTCGAACCGCTGGATGCCATGGCTGCCGATCACGCCGCTCAGCGAGTTGAGGAGAGTGGATTTCCCGGCCCCGTTGGGACCGAGGACGGACACGATGGTTCCCTTCTTGGCGATCAGGGCAAGTCCAGACAGAACCTCGGCTTTCCCATAGCCCGCGCGCAACTGCGAGATTTCTAGAAGAGTGGTTGTCATCTCAGTGCTCCGTTCCAAGGTAGGCAGCGCGTACAAGCGGGCTTTCCTGCACCTCCGCTGGGGTGCCCTCGATCAATTTCTTGCCAAACTCCATCACCACGATTCGATCCGTCAAGTTCATGACGAATTCCATGTCGTGTTCGACCAGGAGCAAGCTCAGACCCTCACCACGGAGTTGGCTCAGAACACTTGCGAGCGCCTGCTTTTCGCCATGGCGCAGGCCAGCGGCGGGCTCGTCGAGAAGCAGCAGGGTCGGATCCGATGCGAGGGCTCGCGCTATCTCCACGAGCCGCTGAGCGCCAAGCGAAAGGTTCCCAGCGAGCTCGTGCATCGATGCTCCCAATCCGATACGCTCGATTTGATCCTGTGCCTCCCGCAAGGCGCGCCTCTCCTCGGCGCGATCCAGTCGAAGAATCGACGAGGCGATTCCTGATGACGTTCGGAGGTAGCACCCAATGGCAACGTTCTCGAGCACCGTCATGTCCGGCACCAGCTTGACGTGCTGGAAAGTCCTGGATAGGCCGCGCGCAGCGATCTCACGAGAGGGCCGGCCGTCGACGCGGTCGCCCGTGATCAGGACCTGGCCGCTGGTGAGCGGGAGCACACCAGAGATCAGATTGAAGGTCGTGGACTTCCCGGCTCCATTGGGGCCGATCAGTCCCACGATCTCTCCCCCTTTGACCGAGAACGTGACGTCCTGGACAGCAGTCAATCCGCCGAACTGCTTGCGAATGGCCTCCACGTCGAGCAGGCGTTCACCTTTCGCGACCTTCTCGCGTGCCGGCAAAGGACCCGCCTCATCCCAGTCTTTCTTGCGCTGCGCTCTCGGCAGAACCCGTTTTACCAACGACCATAGGCCGTGAGGTGCAACCTTGAGGACGATGATCAGAAGCAAGCCAAAGATCACGCCCTCATAGTTGGCTCCGGTGCCGAACAGTGCGGGCATCCAATCCTGCAGCGCGTCCTTCAGCACAGTCGAGAGCGCGGAGCCGAGGAAAGCTCCCCAGATGTGGCCCACGCCACCGAGGACCGCCATGAAGAGAAAGTCGAGGCTCTTGCCGATCCCGAAAGGAGACGGCGTGACAGCACGCTGCATGTGAGCGAAAAGCCAGCCCGAGATCGATGCAAGTAGCGCGGCGATGACGAAGGCGATCAGCTTGTACCGGAAGGTGGAGGCACCGATCGACGCGGGCATCGTCTCGCCACCACCATGATCCGCATTCATGGCGCGCAGCACACGACCTGTCCGCGAGTCCAGCAGATGATGCATGCCGAGCGCCGCCGCCAGCGCGATGCCCCAGATCAGATAGTAGAAATCCCGCCCGCTTTGAAGACTGTAGGTTCCGATGTTGATCGGCGGAACGTTGTTGAGCCCGTCGTACTTCCCGAGTATGTCCAGATTGCCGATTACATAGTAGAGGGCGATACACCATGCGATCGTCGCTAAGGGGAGGTTGTGTCCAGACATCCTCAGCGTGACCCATCCCAGGCAAACAGCGACTACAGCCGTGAGAGCCAGGCCAGCCACGAGGCCGATCCAGGGCGACAAGCCCATCGTGATGCAAAGGTAGGCCGTCGTGTAAGCGCCAATACCTGCGAAGGCAGCCTGGCCAAAGGACGTCAGACCGACCACACCGGTCAGCAGCACGATGCCGAGAACGACCAAGGCATCGATCCCGATGTAGTTCATCTGCGTGATGAGAAATTCCGGGATGGGAAGCATCGGGAGCGCAAGCACCAGGATGACGAACGCGACGATACCGATACGTTGCACGCTTGCGCTTTTCCGTTTCACAGGCGTCGTTGTCACTGGGAGTTTTTCAGCGATGGCCATGTCAATGCTCCTCCGAGCCGCGGTTCAGCAACGATCGCCACAACAGGATCGGGATGATCGCGGCGAACACAATCGACTCCTTGAAAGCGCTTGCCCAGAATGACCCAAACGATTCGATCAAACCGACGACGATGGCGCCAGCAAGCGCGCCAGGAAAGCTGGCCAGGCCGGCAAACACCGCAGCGACGAAGCCCTTCAGGCCGATCAGGAAGCCCGTGTCGTAGAACACGGTCGTCGTGGGACCGATAAGCACGCCCGAAAGCGCACCGATGCCAGCGGCGAGAGCAAAGCTCAGCATCCCTGCCTTCTCTGCGGAGATACCGACGATCCGAGCGCCGAGCTGATTCACGGCGGTCGCTCTCAGGCTCATCCCCCGAAACGTTCGGGTGAAGAGCCAGAACAGGAGCGCAATGAGAACCGCGGCTACGCCGATGACAATTGCGCTCTGGCTGTTGATCGAGATGTCACCGAGAGACCACGTGGCGTCGAAGAACGAAGGGGTCCTGAACCCCTCTGGCCCGAAGAAGGCCAGGGCCAGACTGGTGAGTGCGAAGTGGACGCCGACGGAGACGATCAGAAGCGTCAGCACAGTGGAAGACGCAAGCGACCGGTACACCAACCGATAGAGCATGGACCCCATCGGGGTGATGATCGCAAGGGTCAGGAGGACTTGGACCGCCAAAGGCGCTTTCAGCGGCCCGAGCCAGACCGCCAGGGCCACCACGATCAGCGGCAGCGCAAGCACCCGACCACAGGCCATCGCGACGGCCTGAGGGAGGCTGCCTCGCCGTATGCCGGCCCAGATCTCCTGGACGACACAAGCCACGGCCATGATCGCCACGAGCCAGACCGCCGAAGGGACTTTTCCCAGCTGGAGCTGAGCCAAGGTCACCACACCGAAGACGACGAACTCGCCCTGGGCAATGAACAGCACGCGTGTGACGGTGAACACCAGAATGATGGCGATGGCCATCAAGGCATAGACTGCCCCGTTGACCGCGCCGTCAACGAAAAGTAGGGATGCGATGGAGAGGTCCATGGGGCTTTCGCAGCTCAGCCGTTGCGCTTGGCGCCGATCAGCACGAAGAGGATCGTGGCCGGACGATCGCTCCTGTTGCGCCAGGCGTGGCGCGTGCCGTTCTGCACCACCAGGTCGTGAACCTTCAGGGCCTTCATTGAGCCATCGTCGAGTTCGAGATGCAGCTCACCCTCGAGAAGCATCGCGTAGTCGACGCTGTCTGTCGTGTGCATCCCTGGGTTTTCCATCTCGAACCGCTCTGCCAACCCAGGCAGTACCTGCATGTATTCGCCGCCGGCAGCGGCGGGGTCGAAGTCAGGGCTTGCCATGACCGAGTCCGGCGGTAGCGTGACCACCATGACGTTGGTTCCCCCGGCCTGCGGCACCCAAGAGGCCGCGGTCTCGGTGGGGTCTGCTGACGTGGCGGGCACCTGTGCGTTCGGGGAGGTTTCCCAACCCAGTCCCGCGCTCATGCCCGGCACGTGTTTGAACTCTGAATAGCGCGGCAGTGCGTCGTCCGAGATGAAGACCGATTTGCCCGACGGGCTATGGCCGGTGACGATGCGTCGAACTTGCATGGCGTTCTCCAATGTGGTCGAGGGTTGTCACGCTCAATGGGAGATCAGGATGTTCGTGAACCCACCGGTGCGTTGATCGACGGCGTCCAACGCCTCGTTGACCTTCTCGAGCGGAAACGATTCGTGCTCGAAGGCGCTGAGATCGAGTTGCCCCGATGCGGCCATCGCTGCCATGTCCTCTCCTTCCGCCGTGGTGAACCACAGCGATCCGATGAGGGACTTCTGCTGGACCATCAACGGAATGGGGTCGATCGGGAGGGTCTCCGCAACGCCCCCGACATTGATTGCCTTGCCACCACGGCGCAACGCGTTGAATGAGTCCATCACGGCGGCGGCCGGAGCGTTTGCGCCAAGCGCCTGGATCACAACGTCAACCCCAAGGCCATCGGTCGCTGCCATGACGATCTCGGCTACCGACTTTTCGCCGGCTGCGACGGGATGAACTCGTGCCGGATCCAGGGACTTCACCTTTTCAAGAAGCGCCTTGTTGCGGCCGGTAGGAAAGACCTTCGATGCACCCATCGCAAGCGCGAGCATCACGGTCCCCACGCCCAGAGTCCCAGTGCCCCCGTCAACGAGGACAGTCTGCCCCGGAGCAAACTGCGCCTTTCGTAAGGCCGAGTAGCCGGTTCCGAGGTAGCCGAACCGGGCTGCTTGCTCGAAGGTGATGCTTTCGGGAAGCTTCACGAGGTTCGCGACCGGCGCAACGAGATACTGCCCGAAACCGCCATACGGATAGTCTTCGAAGAGCTTTTGCGACCCCGGACCGAACCCGAAGTAGCCCATGAAGGTGTACGCCGTGCAATTCACCGAGTCGCCCCTTCGGCATGCCCCGCAGCCCCCGCAGGAGAGCCCGGGGTTGACGTACACCCTGTCGCCGGGTTTGACGCCCGAGTGAACCTGGCTGCCAACGGCCTTCACGACGCCGGCCGTGTCAAGGCCGTAGATGGCGGGAAGCTTTGGCAGCGGCAGGTAGGGGAACCAAGTCGGATAGTTCGTGATGACGTTTCGCAGGTTGGGGACAACGCCCGCCACCTTCACCTCGATCAGGACGTCTGTCGGTCGGACCTCCGGGACGGGAACCTCGTCAACCTGGAACTTGCCGCCGACGTTGTGAAGGCGTGCAGCGCGCATGGTGTTTTTGCCAGTCATATATATCTCGCTCCAATATCGATGGTTGAAAGGTGCTTGCGATTTCAGTTCGCGAGCTTCCAGGTGCCGTTCTCCACGCGCAGGAGAACCACGGCACGTTTGTCAGTGCCGGCGTGATCGGTCGGGGACATCGTGTAGACGCCCTGAGCACCTGCCAGATCCTTGGTGGACTCCAGCGCGTCGCGCAGCGCCTGGCGGAACTCGGGCGTGCCTGGCTTGGCCTTGGCCTTCGCGACTGCAACAGCCTTGTCGGCGATCAGGTAGGCATCCCATGAGTACGCCGAGAACGAGTTCCGGGTGCCCGGTCCGTACTTGGCCTCATAGGCCTTGGTGAACTCAAGGCCCTGCTTCTTCACGGGATTGGAGTCAGGCAGTTGTTCTGCGACGACCACCGGACCCGCGGCAACCAGGGCGCCCTCGAGCGCCTTTCCACCGATCTTCAAGAACTCGGGATTGACCACCGCGGCACTGTGATAGATCTGGCCCTTGTAGCCGCGCTCCACCAATGCCGTGTGCGGCAGAGCGCCTGGCGTTCCGGAGCCGCCCAGCACGACGACATCCGGGCGGGATGCGATGACCTTCAGTGCCTGGCTGGTCACCGAAGTATCGAGTCGCGCGTAGCGCTCGTTCGTGGTGACGCTGAAGCCGGCCGCCGGTGCGTGCGCCACCAGTGCGGTGTAGACCTGATCGCCCCAAGAGTCGCCGAAGCCGATATAGCCGACTGTCTTTGCGCCCTTTGCCTTGATGTGATCGGCCACCGGTCTCATTTGCAGCGACGTCGGCGTCGACACGGAGAAGACCCATGGGTTCTTGGCGGGCTCACCGCTCAGAGGCGACACCGCAATCTGCGGCGTTTTTGTCTCGGAAGCAACGAAGCTGATCGAGGACGCCGTCGGCACATTGCCCGAGCCAATGATCAGGTCGACCTTGTCCTCGGTGATGAGCTTGCGCGCCAGGCGCGCCGCATTGGCAGGATCGGTCGCGTCGTCGACGACGATGTAGGTCACCGGCTCGCCGCCGAGGGTGTTCGGCGTGGCGGCGAAGGTGTTCTTGTAAGGGATGCCCAACGAGGCGCCCGGCCCCGAGGCAGCGGTGATGACACCGACCTTGATCTGTGCGGATGCGGCACCCGCCAAACAGGCGAACGCTGCAAAGGCAACTGAGGAAGTTGCGAGCTTGAATTTCATTTTGTCTCCAGTAACATTGAGAAAGAACATGGCACGATGAACTCGAGCCGCAGCAGCGCTGCGCCTCGACCGTCTCCTGACGTCGACTACTTCGGCGGCGCCGTCTCCGCACCGAACCTGGTTCGAAGCGTCTTGCGCAGCACCTTCCCCGCGCCGCTCTTTGGCAGCTCTTCAACCAGGAAGATCTCCTTGGGGCACTTGTAGGCCGCAAGATGCAGCTTCGCGAACGCGATGAGATCCTGCGCAGACGCGTGAGAGCCGGAACGCAACACCACGGCCGCGACCACCTTTTCGATCCAACGGGCATCCGGTACGCCGAATACGGCCGCCTCGCTCACATCGGGCGACTGGTGGAGCACTTGCTCGACCTCGGACGGGAAGACGTTCTCTCCGCCGCTCACGACCATGTCGTTCTTGCGGTCGACCAGGTAGAGGTAGCCCTGCTCGTCCTGATACCCGATGTCGCCGGTTCGCAGGAATCCGCCGGCGAAGGCCGCTGCACTCTTCTCCGGCAAATTCCAGTAGCCGACCATCGTGCGTGCGCTCTTGACGAGCACCTCGCCGGTCTCGCGGATGCTTGCGGACGCGCTGTCGACGGTCTCGATGCGGATCTCGTCTGCCCCCATCGGTCGACCGCAGGATGCGAGCAGATAAGCGCGCGCGGGATCGGCGATGGCTTGCTCGTGATCCTGAGGAGTCAGCGTGGAAATGATTCCGCCCTCTGTCGAGCCGTAAGACTGCGAGAAGGAGCAGCCACTGAGCACGGTGATCGCGCGCTTCAGGTGCGCAACTGGCATGGAGGAGCCGGCGTAGACAATCCTGCGAAGCTTGGCGGCAGCAGTTGGCGCCTCCGGATGACCAATCAGATCGCCGAGCATCGTTGGCACGAGGTGCACATTGGTCACCGCGTGGTACTTCAAGCTCGACACCAGGTCGGCGAGATCGAACATCGGCCGCAAGACGATGGTGGCACCGGCGCCATAGCTCGGCAGGAGGTAGTAGCAGAGTCCCCCTACGTGAAACATCGGCATCACACAGAGAACCACGTCTGCTGCCGTCACACCGATGACTTGGGTAGCTGACACCTTGCAGTTTTCCACCAGCCCGCGATGACTGATGGACGCACCCTTGGGTGCGCTGGTCGTGCCACTGGTGTAGACCAGGCACGCGACGTCATCAGGCTGAACCTCGGGATAGGTGGCAGTGCCTTCGCTGCGCTCGATCAGCTCCTCGTGCCCCATCCATCCTTCGCGTCGGTCCGCCACCGCCACTCTCAACCTCACAGAGGGGACGGCCTTCGCCATTTCGTCAGCGACCTCGATCCATACCGAGTCTGCGACGATCACCGCGGGGGTGCAGTCCGCCAGAAGCTGCTCGAGCTCTGGCCTGGACAGGCGCCAGTTCAGCGGAACCGGGATGAAGCCGGCAGAGCAGGTTGCGATCCACTCCGCGAAAGCGACGCTGTTGCGGCCGAGCAATGCGATGCGTTGGCCTGGGCGAACCCCAGCCGCGAGCAGGCCTTGCACCAGGCGACCGACACGTCGTCCGAAATCCTCAAAGCTGACCTCGGAGACGTCGTCGCGAAAAGCAATCTTGGCGCCCAGCGACCTTTGCGCTCTCACAATGTCGCCGAAGACCTTTGCGTCTGGGAATGACATGGTTGCCCCGACCGATGTAGTTGAGCTGCTCACGCGAATTCCGGGTGCGCGGCGCGCCACGCCTCGAAACCGGCAACGAATCGAGGAGACATGGCTTTCAGGCGCTCGGGGTCAATGCGGCCCGAACGGCCGATGTAGCTCATCGCGAACTCCCAGGCTGGGAGCTTCATGTGGTCTTCAAACTTTTCATACCAGCCGGAGCTCCTTGCCGAGGCTGCGATCAGCTTGTCAACGATGGGCCGGCGGCCGGCCTCGAACGCGGCCAAGGCGTCAGGAATGCTGCTTGGGTTCTCTGCAAGCGCCTTGGTCAAGGCCTGGACGTCTTCCAAGGCAAGACGGGTGCCGGACCCGATGGAAAAGTGCGCGGTCCGCAGCGCGTCGCCGACGAGCACATATTTGCCAAACGACCAGTGCGCATTGCTGATATTGGGGAAGCGCCTCCAGAGCGACTTGTTCGTCACCAGGCTTGCGCCCTTCAGTTCCTCAGCGAAGACCTGTTCGCACTTCGCACGCGACTCGTCTTCGGACATCGATGCAAACCCGATCCGGTCGAATGTCTGCTCATTCACCTCGACCAGGAACGTGCTCATGTCGGGCGAATACCGATAGTGGTGCGCGTTGAAATTGCCATCGGGTGTCGATTTGAATGTTTGCGTGAGGAAGTTGAAGGGCTTCGTCGCACCGAACCACGCGAACCGGTTGTTCAACAAATCGACCTTGGTTCCGAACTCCTTCTCGTATGTTCTGCGCACGAGCGAGTTCACACCGTCTGCACCGATGACGAGGTCGGCCTCGCCCAACTCGGTCAAATCGGTGATGAGTTTGCTGTTTACCAACACGACGCCGGCGGACTCGGCACGCTCGCGCAGCACCTGCAGGAGGCGGAGCCGCGCGATCGCAGTGAATACCACCCCGTCGATGCGAATGGACTCACCGTGGACGCGCAGTTCGATGTCGCGCCAGGATTCCAGTCCTGCCGTGATGGCCGCCAGCGTCTCAGGATCCTGGGCGCTCAGGAACTCGAGAGCCTTGTCCGAGAACACCACGCCGAACCCGAACGTTTCGCCCACAGCGTTCTGTTCGTAGACCACCACTTCCGAAGCCGGAAATTGGCGCTTGATTCGAAAGCCTGCGTACAGGCCTGCTGGCCCACCGCCGAGGATCTTGACTCGCATGGTTGTCTCCTGTCAAGACTTGGAAGCTTGGGCAGCGACCGGCTTGAGCCTGTCGGCCTTCTTTTCGATGAACTGCTTGAGCCCAGCCTGCGCTTCCGGGCTGGTCTGGGTCATTGCCGCCATGAGCGATTCGACGAAGAGGCCGTCGTCGTGCGACATGTCGTGAATGCGCGGCAAGGCATTGATAATTGCGTAGTTCGAAATTGGAGAGTTCATGGCGATCCCGGCCGCGAGCTCGAGCGCCTTGTCCAGCGCGCTCCCTTCGGGAGTCACAAAGTTCACCAGGTTGGCTGCAAGCGCCTCGTCCGCCTTCATGACGCGAGACGTGAGCATCATCTCGACCATTCGCGTGACGCTCAGCAAGCGCGCTACGCGAACCGAACCACCGCCGCCGACAAAGATGCCGCGTTTGCCTTCTGGCAGTGCAAAGTAGGAGGTGGCGTCTGCGACACGGATGTGCGCCGAAGCCGCGATTTCGAGTCCCGCCCCGATCGTCGCACCTTGAAGGACGGCGATGAACGGAATCTTTCCTTGCTCGACGATGTTGAGCAACGCGTGCTGTGCGCGGGAATCGTGGAGGCCGTCGATGGGCGTGCGACCCATGTGCTCTGCGAGATCCAGGCCCGCCGAGAAGTTTTCGTTGCGACTGTAGATGATTCCGACCCGCGCCTCTTCCTGGGCGCGCTGCGCTGCCTTGCCCAAGGCCTCGAACATGGCCTGGTTCATCGCGTTGCGCTTGGAGGGACGATCGATCGAGATGAGGGCGATATTGCCTCGGAGCTCGTAGGAGATTGCTTCAGATTCAGTCACAAGGCGTTCCGCGTTGACGGTCAGATGTGTTCAAAGAAGGCCAGCGATGAGGCGCCGACGGTGGCTTGTTTGGCTGCATAGGCAGCGCGCGCTTCAAGATCGCTCAACCAGTACTTGCCCGCTGCTGCGAGTCTTCTGCTGATGGGGTCCTCACCTGGCGCGCTGGCGAGGCGCACAGCGATCCATCCGGTGGCTGCAAGCAGTGCCAAGCGAAGGAATGACACGGCCCCGGCCTCTGCGTCGCGTGGCGATGCTTGAAGCTCGAGCATCGCCTCGCCAGTGGTTTTCAGGATGGCCAGCGTGGCGATCGCGGGCGCCGCCAAGGTTGCATCTGCGGCCGACACTTCCGCCGATGCAACCTGCAGGAACTCAGCCAGACCTTGGCCGTTGTCGCGCCAGAGCCGGCGGTGCACGAGGTCAAGCGCCTGTACGCCGGTGGTGCCTTCGGCGATCGACATCATCCGGGCATCGCGCATCCACTGTTCGACGGGCCATTCGGTGGTGTAGCCGGCGCCGCCAAGAACCTGGATGGCTTCGTCCGGAACCTCATGCCCTGCATCTGCGCACGAAGCCTTGACTATGGGAAGGAGCCATTGCGCAACGTTGTCGGTGATCGGGCGATTGCCATCGCTGCTCGCGGAATCCAGTTGCTGGGCATCAATGCGAATCACCAACTCGTAAATCAGGCCGTGCAGTACCTCCACCCGGCTCGCCATCGTCAGCAGCTGGCGCTGAACGTCGGCGTGATTCGAGATCGCAATCGGCGGCTTGGAAGGATCACCACCTTGGCGGCGTTCTGCGGCGTAGCCGTGGGCGACCTGTTCGGCGCCAAACGCCATCCCCACCCCTTCGATGGCGACCATCTGGCGCATCGTCTGGATCATCACGAACATCTGCGCGAGGCCACGATGCTGTTTTCCAAGCAGGTAGCATTTCGCGTCCTCGAATCCCATGGCGCACGTCGGGGAACCGTGCAAGCCAAGCTTGTGTTCGATCCGGCGTGCCTGAACGCCGTTTGGGGCCAGCGCGCCTTCCGCGTCGAACACGAAGTTGGGCACCAGAAAGAGACTGAGCCCCGCGCTGCCCTGAGGCGCATCCGGCGTCCGCGCCAACACCAGGTGCCCGATTCTTTCGACGAGATCGTTGTCGCCGAAGGTGGTCCACATCTTCTCCCCGGTCAGGCGCCATGTGCCGTCATTGGAGGGCATAGCGCGAGAGCGGATACGTCCGACGTCGGAGCCAGCGTCTGCTTCCGAGATACAGATAGTGGCGCCCCATTCGCCAGTCACGAACTTCGGGATCCACTCGTCCTTGATTGCGTCAGGAGCGAACTGCATCAGAACTTGGGTTGCCGCACTGGTTGGACCACTGACCATCCCGATCGCCATGCATGCGCGATCGAAGAGCTCGCGGCACGCGGCGTTCACGAAAGTTGGCAGACCCTGCCCGCCATACTGCTCCGGCTGGTCAACGCTGTTCCACCCTGCCGCAGTCAGGCTTTTCCAGGCTTCCGGATAGGCGGACGCGGTCTTGACACGGCCGTTCTCGATGGAGCACCCGTCTTCGTCACCGATACGATTGATCGGTACCAGCACTTCCTCGGCAAACTGTGCGGCCGCATCTAGGATTTGCTGGATCGACTCAGGAGACACATCGATGTCCGGGAGAAGCCGCTCGGCCAAGGCCCTGTAGCCCGGAACGAGTTCGATGTGCTTTCGAATGACGTCTGCATGAAATCCGTAGTTGGCATCCATCACGCCACCCCCTTCTGCACTACTGCGCTGAGAATCGCAAGGTTGTCCCCGGCATACGGATGCGCATTCCGGTACGAGAGAAATTCGACCAGTTCATGATCGCGCCACGCCGACCACTCTGCGTTGGAGTGCCCCTTGCGCAGAAGCTGGGCGCCCGCCTTGAGCGAATCGCAGACTTCGGGGGTAAGCGTGGGCTGCCCCAACGATGACCACCACCCTTCGACATCCGTACGGAAACGAGCAAGGATCTGTTCGATCCCCCCATCGCCGCCCGCGAGGTTGAACGTCATTAGTGGGCCCATGACGGCCCAACGTGGCCCCAGCCCGAATCGCATAGCTGCATCAATGTCTTCCGCGCTCGCTACCCCCTCGCTCAGGCAGTAGATCGCCTCGCGCAGGAGCGCAAACTGGAGTCGGTTCGACAGATGACCCGTCATTTCCTTCTGCAAGGTGATCGGATGCTTGCCGAGCTTCTCGTAGAAGCGCCGGGCCAGCGCCACCGCCTCAGACGATGTCTTCTCGCCTGCCACCACTTCTACCAACGGCACGATGTACGCAGGATGGAAGGGGTGCCCGAGCAACAACCGCTCCGGGTGGGTGCAGAAGGCCTGCAGCTGCGACGGAGGAACCCCGCCGCTGCTGGACAGAATGAGGCGATCGGATGCGAGCACGCCGTCAATCTTGGCTATGACGTCGCGCTTGACTTCCAGTGCCTCAGCCACGTTCTCCTGAACAATGTCGCTCTGCCGAGCCATGTCTTCCAGAGAGTCGGCAAAGCTCAGTGACTCGAACGGAGGGTGTGCCTGGCTCACGCCACCAAGAGCGCGCAGCGCGGGCCATGCCGCATTCACCCCCACACGAAGCCGCTCTGCGGCACCCGGAAAAGGGTCGTATACGACGACCTTCATGTCCTTTGCCAACATGAGCGCCGCCCAGGCGGTGCCCACGGAACCGGCGCCTGCGAGGCCGGCCACACGGATTTTTTCAAGCGCGAGGAGTGCCACGGTATGCCTCACGCCAGGCCCATCATTTGGCGCGCTTCGTCCGGGGTCGCCGGCTCGAATCCGAGTTCGCGAATGATGCGAACCTGCCGCTCGACCAGCATCTCGTTGGTCGCGTGTACGCCCTTGCTGTAGTAGAGGTTGTCCTCCAGGCCGACCCTGACGTGTCCGCCGAGCAGGAGTGCATGCGTGGTAGCCGGAAGCTGCGCCGTCCCGGCAGCCGAGACATTGAAGATCGAGTTCGGCGGCAACAGCTTGACCATCATCTGCAGGATGTCGGGTGTGTAAGGCATGGCACCCTGAAAGCCGCGGTCCACATTCAGCACGAAGTTGAAGAAGTACGGCGGCTTGTCGCAGACCGTGATCAGACGGGTGGCATCCTGGAGGATGTGCGCCGGACTGAAAACCTCCCATTCGGGCTTGATGCCGCGCTCGACAAAGCGCGCAGCGAGACGATCGCACTGGCTCGGTGTCGTGCTGACAAGCATTTCCCGCTTGCCATGTACCGCAGCAACGGTGAAGCCGTCGAATGTCGCCATCTCGGCGCCGGCATCCAGCCCCTTCAGACGCTCTTCGAAGTTCACGTCGTAGAGGCCGTCGGGTCGTTCAATCAGCATGTCCCCGTCGACGCCGCCGCCGGTGGAGTTGTTGATCACGATGTTGCAGCGCTCGCGCACCAGTTGGTTGATCCTGCGGTAGATGTCCGCGTTGCAGGTGGCTTGATCGTCCGGGCGACGTGCATGGATCGCAACGACCGAGGCCCCGGCGTTGTAGCAGCGATGCACCGATTCCGCGATCTCCTCTGGCTGCGTCGGCAGATTCGGGTTTTGGGACTTTTTCGCCATGCCGCCGGTAGGTGCGACAGTCACGATCACTTTGTTGTTTGCCATGAGGATCTCCAATGGGCGAGATGCCCGGGTTGTCAGCTTTCGACTGAAAGGGCCGTGCGCACCTGATCTGGCACCGGCAGCGTGGTGAGGACTGGTGGGTGCGTGAGCGAATGTGTGGCCCAGACCCGTGTTTCGGTTGACTCCATGCACAGAACTTCGCCCACGAGGAAGCGATGCTTGAAATTCAACGATTTGCCGCCGATCTTTTCGACCAGGATTTCGTGCGTCACCGTTTCGTGGAGCTTCGGCGCTTGATGGAACTGCATCGAGAGCTGCAGCACGGGCAGGCCGCCACGGGTCTCCGCGTCGAGGATGGCGGTCGGGTCGATGCCAAGCGACAGGAACATCTGATTCAGGCCGTCGACCATCCAGCGTGCATAGTTGGGGAAGAAGATGATCCCGCCCGCGTCGCACTCGCTCCACTGCATCAGTCGGTCGTAGCGATAGGTGCGCATCGCTCAGCTCCGATCTGCCGTTGCGTAGGCGGCCGCGACGCGAACCTGGATCTTGGCGACGCCCGCCACTTCCGCATCCATGACGTCGCCGGGCTCCACCGGGCCGACGCCATCCGGCGTGCCGGTCATGATCACGTCGCCCGGGTAGAGCGTGTAGAACGACGAGGCGTACTCGATCAGACGCTGTACGTTGAAGATGAGCTTGCTGGTGTTCGAGCTTTGACGCGGCTCCCCGTTGACCGTGAGAGTCAGTTCGAGCGCATTCGGATCGGCCACTTCATCGGTCGTGATGATCCAAGGTCCGAGCACGCAGTACGTATCGACCGATTTGCGGAAGGTGGGAAACTCCTTGCCACGCACCGTCATGTCCAGACCGACGGCGTAACCCAACACGTAGTCGAGCGCTTCTTCCCTGGTCACCATGCGCGCCTCGCGCCCGATCACCACAGCCAGTTCGACCTCGTGATCGGTGCGACGGTCCGCGAATCGAACCTTGACCTCGTCGGCGACGCCGATCAGCGAAGTATTGGCTTTGAGGAAAAGGCCGTACTGATCGAGAGACGTATAGACGTGTCCATGACTGATCTCGGAGTCTGCGTTCGCCTCCTCGATGTGCGCCTTGTAGTTGATCGGCGCGCCGACAATCTTGGACGGGTTCGCGACCGGGCTCTCGAGACGCACCGAGGACAAGGCGATACGTTCTCGATCACTTTCGAGCGCGGCCTTGAGCTGGTCCTTCAGGCCGGCGATCTGGCGGATGATCGTGTCGCCTGGAGGCACCGGCCAGGCCTGCTGACGATCGAACAAGTCGGTGACGTCGATGACGCCATCACCGTCGACGATGCCGACGCGGTCATTGTTAAAGCGGCAAATTTTCATTTGGAATCTCTTGGTAGGGCTACGAGGTTGAAATCAGCTTCTTTCTTCGCGCCAGAGTCCCAGCTTCTGATGGACGGGGGCATCGGAGAAGTTGAAGAGGACGGTGTCGCCTGAGGCTTCCAGGGTCACGGGGGCCCACGCGGGAATTGCCAGGACGTCCTTCGGCGACAACGTGATTTCCTTGTCCCCGACGATGGCCCGGAGGCCGCCTTCGACCAGCACGATGACGCTGCTATCGGTCGACCGATAGGGAGCTGTCTTGAATCCGTCCGGCAGGAATCGCATCCCTGCCGATATGGTTGGTAGCGCGTCGCCGCCCGTCGTGGGGTTGATGTAGCGAATCTCGAAGCCGCGGTGCGGATCGATTTCTTCAGTCTCCGAGATCAGCGTCAGCGCGGCCTTGGTCTGGTCGTACGGGTACTTAAACAGCGGGGAACTGTTGGTGGGCCTGTCTGAAGGGCGAAGCATCCCGCTGCCGAAACGCAGGCGAGCTTGACCTTCGGTGCGGTGAGCGATCTGCGCCGACTGCTCATACTGCTCGCGGAAGCCGGCCTTCAGAAAGTCGATGAAGGGAACGTCGAGGCCATCGAGCCAGACCACGGGCCCTGACGAATCACTACCGTGGTCATGCCAGGTCCATGCCGGGGTGATGATGAAGTCGCCGGGCGACATCGAGACGCGCTCCCCGTTGACCGCGGTGTACGCACCCTCCCCTTCGATCGCGAAGCGCAAGGCCGATTGGACATGCCGGTGGGCCGGCGCGACCTCGCCCGGAAGGATCAGTTGCAACCCCGCATATAGCGTGTCGGTGATACGCGATTGACCTGCAAGGCTCGGGTTCTCAAGGACGAGCACCCTGCGCTCGGCCTCTTCCGCCGTGATCAACTTGCCAGCCGTCAGGAGGTGCCCGCGGATCTCGGAGTACTTCCAAGCGAAGGCCTGCGCGGTGGGCTGGGGAGACGGCGGCACGAGACGAGCCAGGGATACCCAGAGAGGCGCCAGGCTCTGTTGGCCGAGCTCGCTGTAGTAGGACTCGCGCTCATCAAGCCGCGATGGAGCGTCCGAAAAGTCGTTCATCTTGTCTCGCATAGCTAATGATTAGTGTGGATAATAATGTATTAGGCTAATCCAGACAGGTCAATCGCCTAGATCGGAAGATTTCTTGGTACTTTCCCTATTGCGCAGACCTTCCGCCTCATGAGCAAGTTGCGCCGACGACAAGTGCTGATCGGCCGCGGATGCGACCCAGAGGACAATCCCAAAGCGGGCGCTCGGCCCGACTTCGGGACCGCGTGTAAGAGAGCGTCACCAACCCAAAGGCTGCTCCATCGACAGTCGGCCGGGTACGCTTCGAATCCCGTTGCAGGGCGCGACGGTGGTTGATGGGCAAGCGCACACCATCCTGCGGCGGGCTGGTCGGCAGTGGTGCGGAGAACTTGCGATGTTCCATCGGTGCTCACCGCACCTGGCGTCGTTGGCCACGCGGTGCTCCAAAAGGCGCGCGGCTTGCTGATGGTCAGCTAGATAAGGTCATCGCCAACGATTAGCTAAGTTAATCGTTATCACAGCGAGTTAAACTCTCGGCAGGCATTCCGGCCGAAAAGACTACAGTCCCCTATGAGCGAAGCTTCTGTTCCCAATGCGAAAATCAAGCCCTCCAAGGTGCTTTCGAGCGCTGCTCCGGCGAGCCGCAAACAGTCGGCATTGGTGATCGGAAAATTCCTCTTGGAGGATTCCGTCGGCTATGCCCTACGCCGCGCCCTGGTGCGCAGCGACAGTGCGTTTTCGAAGTACCTGGTCCCTCCGATGTCGCCGGCCCGGCTCAGCGCCTTGGCCACCGTTGGCGTCAATCCAGGCATCAACCAGTCCGCGCTCGGCGCGATGCTCAACATCGCTGGACCCAGCGTGGTGAAGGTCATCGACGATCTCGAAGGCATGGGCGTCCTTCGTCGTGAACGCATGGACGATCGTCGAAACTACGCCCTTCTCTTAACCGACCAGGGCGTTAGCGAGTTGCATCGCTATCAGGAGTTGGTGAGAACATTCGAAGCCGAGATCGCAGCAGCCCTCACTGCGGACGAGCGCAAGCAGCTTCTGCATCTTCTCTCGAAGATTGCCCCGACAGAGTCCTGACGTCTTCCCAACGTTGGACTCCGCCGCAACTACCTACTTCGCAGAAGCTGCAAGACCAAAGCCTTTCGCCGCCGCGTCATTCACCTTCATCACAGCTTCCTTGGGACTAATCCATGGAAGTCCGGACGGCTTATTCCCCTTGAGCATCGGAACCATCTGCTCAAGCGCGCCACGCCGATAGAGGGGAACGATATCAACACCGATCGTCGCAACTCCTCCCATCTGGGTATAGCCGCCCGGGGTATCCATCGCGATGGGAAGGCCGTATGTACTCGCAGCCGCCGCGATTTCCTTCCTCATTGCATAGGTATCTGCGCCCAGAAGGCCGATAGCGATTTCGGCCTTCCCTCTCTTCGCATCTGTGATCGCCTTTTCAAGATCGCTCGGCCCAACCGCGGGCATTGGGATGACGTCGACCTTTTGGCCAGCAGCAATTCGCTCCCAATCGACCAGGAGGCGCTTGTGTGTGGCATTCGCCGGATTGAAAAGAACTCCCACTTTGTGCAAGCCGGGCTTGAGCTGCTGCAACATGCTCAGTTGCTGAGCGATACCGTCGGGCAGATAGCTATGAACGCCAACTACGTTCTTGTTCCCATGATCGAGCGTAGTTGTCAGTCCTGAATCGCCCCGGGATTCGTGGAGGCCCGTTGGTTTAAGTCAGACCTCCACCGTGGTGGCCTGACTGGCGAGTTGCCTGTAGTAGTTTGCCTCAGCCTCCGCCGGCGGGATGTAGCCGATCGGTTCGAGCAGGCGGTGGTGGTTGAACCAGGACACCCATTCGAGCGTGGCCAGCTCCACGGACTCCTTTGTTTTCCAGGGCGTCCGACGATGAATCAATTCGGCCTTGTAGAGGCCGTTGATCGTCTCGGCCAGCGCGTTGTCATACGAGTCGCCCTTGCTGCCCACGGACGGCTCAATGCCGGCTTCTGCCAGCCGCTCGGTGTAGCGAATGCTGACGTATTGCGAGCCCCTGTCGGAGTGGCACACCAGGCTGCCATCGCGTTCGGGTTGCCGCGCGTACAGCGCCTGCTCCAGGGCGTCCAGCACGAAGTCAGTTCGCATCGAGCTGCTCACCCGCCAGCCGACGATGCGACGGGCGAACACGTCGATGACGAACGCCACGTAGAGCCAGCCCTGCCATGTCGACACGTAGGTGAAGTCGCTGACCCACAGCTGGTTCGGCCGCTCGGCCCGGAACTGCCGGTTGACCCGATCCAGCGGGCAAGGCGCCTTGCTGTCGCTGACGGTCGTCTTCACCACCTTGCCGCGCAGCACGCCGCGCAGTCCCAAGCGCCGCATCAGCCGCTCCACCGTGCAGCGGGCCACGTCGGTCCCCTCTCGTGCGAGCTGCCTCCAGACTTTGTCGGCGCCGTAGACCTGCATGTTGGCGTTCCAGACGCGCTCGATCTGCGGCACCAAGGCCTCGTCACGGTGAGCCCGGGCACATCGCTTGTGCGGCTCGCGCAGCAGCGCCGCATGGCGCCAGTATCCCGACGGGGCGATCTGCAGTGCCTTGCAGATCGGCTCGACTCCGTGGGTGGCGCGATGCTGGTCCACGAAGTCGTTCAGGACTTCAGTCGGCGGTCGAGCTCCGCCTGGGCGAAAAACGCGCTGGCCAGCTTGAGGATCTCGTTGGCGCGGCGAAGCTCGCGCACTTCGCGCTCCAGTTCCTTGACG
>LNAP01002298.1_pt1 | contig 19290 bp, 20 predicted proteins | sample 602601 | NCBI WGS metagenome assembly LNAP01 (sample SAMN02440304, study PRJNA202911) | soil metagenome | biome: Subtropical and temperate rainforests or woodlands; isolation source: soil samples (1 kg each in a 20% v/v slurry with milli Q water) were... ...
GGTTTGAGACGCACCAGCGCCACGAGGACAGCGCCCAGCGCGTCAGCCGCCTGCGCGCGGCGCTGGAGGCCGTCAAGACCGAGGTGCACGACACCACGGCGGCCGATTGGCCCGAGCTGTTGTTGCGCCTGATCGCCGCCAAGGGCCTGCGCAATTTGCTCATTGGCAGCGACACACCGCACGGCGCCGAGCTGGAGGCGCGCCAGCCCGCCAGCCTGGAGCTCAAGCGCTATGCCGAGTCCATCGATTCCTGGCGTGATGTGCTGTTTGACGAGGTGGATGCCTCGCTCACGCTGGCCAAAAGCGCGATGGCCGAAGTGGGCAGCCTGATCCTGTGGCCCACGCCACAGGAGCCGCGGCTGATGTCGCTGGTCCCGTCGGTGCACTTTGTACTGCTCGATGTGGACACCATTCACGCTGATTTTTATTCGGCCATGAGCTTTGAAAACTGGAAAGACCGCTTGCCGGCCCATGCGCTGTTGATTTGCGGCCCGTCCAGGACCGCCGACATTCAGCAGACGCTGGCTTACGGTGCGCACGGCCCGCGCGAGCTGGTGGTGTTGTTGCGCCACCCGGCAACCCAAAGCGAAGGAGCCGCCGCATGAGCCAGGTCATCAAAATCCATCCGATGGACGACTTCAAGGAGCGCAGCCGCAGCGTGCTCAACGACCCGGGGCAGCGCAAGAATTTTCGCGGGGCCATGGACTACTTGCAGGCCAAGCGCCGTTCCCAATTTCCTGATGAGGACGAATTGCAGGGTCTGCGTGAGCTGGGCTCGCAGATTCGCCGCTACAGCCTGGCCAACTTGCCGCGCCTGCTGGAGCAGCTCGAAGCCAAACTCAGCGCCAACGGCGTCCAGGTGCACTGGGCGCAAAACCCCGAGGAAGCCAACGCCATTGCATTGGGCATTGCGCAGCGGGTCAAGGCCAAACGCATCATCAAGGGCAAGTCGATGGTGAGCGAGGAGGTGGGTTTCAACCACGCCATGGAAGCCGCCGGCATCGAGGCGCTGGAATCCGACATGGGTGAATACATCGTGCAGCTCGCCGGTGAAACACCGTCGCACATCATCATGCCGGCCATCCACAAGACCAGGCAGGAAATTGCCAAGCTCTTTGCCGAAGAAATCCCGGGCGTGGCCTATACCGAAGACGTCGATGCCCTGATCCGCATTGGGCGCAAAGTGCTGCGGCGCAAGTTTGCCGATGCGGATATTGGGCTCTCGGGCGTCAACTTTTGTGTGGCGGAAACCGGCACCCTGTGTCTGGTCGAGAACGAAGGCAACGGCCGCATGTGCACCACCGTGCCCAAGGTGCACATTGCCATCACCGGCATTGAGAAAGTGGTGGAAAAGCTGGAACACGTGCCGCCGCTCTACAGCCTGTTGTCGCGCTCGGCCACGGGTCAGGCGGTCACCACCTATTTCAACCTGATCAGCGGCCCGCGCCAGCCCGGTGAAAAAGACGGCCCGGAAGAAGTGCATCTGATCCTGCTCGACAACGGCCGCACCCAGGCCTATGCCGATGAGGAACTGCGCGAAACCCTCAAGTGCATCCGCTGCGGCGCCTGCATGAACCACTGCCCGGTGTACGCGCGCATTGGCGGCCACGCCTACGGCACCCCCTACCCGGGCCCGATCGGCGCCATCATCTCGCCGCACATGCTGGGGCTGGACGCCACCTACCCGCTGGCCTTTGCCTCGACCCTGTGCGGCGCCTGTGTGGAGGTGTGTCCGGTCAAGATACCGATCACCGACATCCTGGTGCGCCTGCGCAACGAATCGCAAGCCAAGCCCGAAAGCGAAGACGCCACCTTGCGCGGCAGCGGCGCCGGGCGCACCGTGACCGGCAGCGCGGTCTGGAATGTCTGGGCGCAAGTCTATGGCCGCACCGGCCTGTACAAGCTGGCGTCGTGGTTCATGAGTCGGGGCCGCGCCCTGTCACCGTCCGACCAGGGCGCCTGGACGCGCAGCCGCACCCCGCTGGTGCCCGCGCCCAAGCGTTTGCGCGACTTGCTCAAAGAGCGAAAATAGTGGCTCCTGATCCCTCAAATCAATTTGGAGAAACGCTTTTGTCCACCGAGAACTTTCCCGATGCCGATCGGCATGTCGCCATCGTCGACTCCGCCATCACCTCGCGCATGTCCACCCGCGCCTTTACCCGCCAAGCCGTGCCGCAGCAGATGCTGCAGGACATCCTGCAGGTGGCAAGCCGGGCGCCTTCGGGCACCAACACCCAACCCTGGAAGGTGTATGTGCTGCAGGGCCAGAGCCGTGACAGCCTGGTGGACAAGGTCTGTGCCGCCCATGATGCGCTGCGTGCCAACCCGGCGCTGGCCGCCCAGTACCGCGAAGAATATGACTATTACCCCGAAAAGTGGGTCAGTCCCTACATCGACCGGCGCCGCGAAAATGGCTGGGGCCTGTACAACTTGCTCGGCATCGGCAAGGGCGACAAGGACAAGATGCACGCGCAGCACCAGCGCAACTACCGGTTTTTTGACGCGCCGGTCGGCCTGATGTTCACCATCGACCGCGTCATGGGGCGCGGCTCGCTGCTTGATTACGGCATGTTCCTGCAGAACATCATGGTGGCGGCGCGCGCCCGTGGCCTGCATACCTGCCCGCAAGCGGCCTGGAACGGTTTTGCCAGCATCATCATGCCGCACCTTGGCGCGGGTGCTGATGAAAAGCTGGTATGCGGCATGTCGCTGGGCTACGCTGATGCCGATCAGCCGGTGAACAGCTTCCACACCCCGCGCGTGCCCGTGTCAGAGTTCACCCACTGGCTGGACTGAGATAACAGGGCCATCGCGGCGAGGGCGCCGCTCCCACAAGAATCTCGATGCCTTTGTGGGAGGCCCGCCTCGGGCCGATGGCTCACGTTTTCCGGGACCTTACTTGAGGTCGTCCGCCAGCACTTTCACGATGCGCTGGGCGTCTGCGGCGGCGGCAGGGCTGCCATCGGCGTTGTGTACCGACACGGTGCTCGTTGTGCCCTGGCTCAGCACTGAAATCCTGAACTTTTGCGGTGCACTGTCGGGTTTGTCAGAACCAAAGAGTTTGCCGAAGAAGCCCGGTTCGGCCTTGTCTGCCTTGGGCGCCACGTAGCGCACAAAGTAAATGCCTTTGCTGCGGTCACGGTCTTCGACGGTGAAGTTGGTGCGGTCCAGCGCCAGACCCACCCGGCGCCAGGCGCGGTTAAATTCGTCGTCGAGGCGCAGCACGGGCTGGCCGTTGACGGTCTCAATCCGGGCGACCTGGCTTGTCGGCCCGGCCGCGACCAGGGCTTTGGATTGTTCTTCGGAAATGCCCAGCTTGACCATCAGGCGGCGCAAAAATTCGGCTTCGAGCTCGGGGTCGGCCGCGCGGGGTTGCCACACGGTCTGGTCTTCGCTGGCGCTGCTGTAAACCTCGATCATGCCGCGGTGGCTGATGAAGATGTCGGTGCCGCCGCTGGCGTTGCGCTCCAGACGGGTGCGGAATTTGTCGCGCTCGCCGGTGGAATACAGCGAATCAAAGACCTTGCCAATGGTGCTGCGGATGATGTCCTGCGGGATTTTGGCCCGGTTTTCAGCCCAGTCGGTTTCCATGATGCCCAGATTGGCCTGGTCCATCACCAGCAAAAAGCCGTTCTCGATCCAGAAGTCTTTGACGGGCTCCCACAATTTGTCGGCCGGTCGGCTGATCACCAGCCAGCGCTGGGTGCCGGCACGCTCGATGCGCACATCGCCCAGGGACGTTGCCGCCGTGGGCGTGGCTTGTGTCGCCAACTGACCGATTTGAAAGCTGGAGGCGCTGACTGCAGCACCAGGTACGGCATAACGCGATTCGCGCGACAGCTGGGTCAGGTCGGGAGGCACTTCAAGTGTGGGCGCCTTGCCGGCGCTCTTGTAGTCCACCTTGTCGGTTTCCAGCACCGAGCAGGCGCCCAGTGTCAGGGTCAGGCCAAGGATTACAAGTCTGGAAAAAGGGTTCACAAAAATTCCTTCGGGTCAAAGATCAGTTCAACAGATGAAAAAAGGACCAGCCTGGCGTCAAAGCAGGCCAAGGTCGCGCAAGGCAGCTTCCACTATCGGCACGTTGGCGGGGCTCAACTCCGTCATGGGCAGACGCAGGGTGCCACCGCACAGGTTCATGCGCGCCACGGCCCATTTCACCGGAATGGGGTTGGCTTCGACAAACAGGTTCTTGTGCAGCGGCATCAACTTGAATTGGATTTCCATGGCGCGTTTCACATCGCCGGCGAGGGCGGCCAGGCACAGCTGGTGCATCAGGCGCGGGGCCACATTGGCCGTGACGCTGATGTTGCCATGACCACCGCACAGCATCAACGCCACGGCAGTGGGGTCATCGCCTGAGTAAATGGCAAAGTGCTTGGGGGCTTCACGAATCAGCCATTGGGCCCGGTCGATGTTGCCGGTGGCTTCCTTGATGCCCACGATGCCGGACACCTGGGCCAGGCGCAACGCCGTTTCAATGGCCATGTCTGCCATCGTGCGCCCGGGCACGTTGTACAGCACCATGGGCAGGTCAACGGCTTCGGCGATGGCCTTGAAGTGCTGGTACTGCCCTTCCTGGGTCGGCTTGTTGTAGTAAGGCACCACCTGCAACTGGTAATCCGCGCCCACTTTTTTTGCGAATTTGGTCAGTTCAACGGCTTCGGCGGTGCAGTTGGAGCCGCAGCCGGCCATGATCGGCACGCGTTTGTTGGCCTGCTCTACGGCGACACGGATGATTTCGCGGTGCTCTTCGACGCTGACGGTGGGCGATTCACCAGTGGTGCCGACCACGCCAATGCAATCCGTTCCCTCGGCAATGTGCCAGTCGATCAGTTTGCGCAGCGCCGGGTAGTCCACGCTGCCGTCAGGGTGCATGGGGGTGACCAGGGCAACAATACTGCCGGTGAGAGTAGGCTTTGGATGTGACATCTTGTGCAGGGTAAATAGATTAGCCGCTCATTTTAGCGAGAGTGGGTAGCGCGTGGGTGGCCGACCGGCTTCAGGGGCATGCGGCTGCCTGAAAGCCGCAATGCGTTGCACAAAGCGTTCCGGGCGCGGCAAAAAACCATCTTCAAACGCCACGATACGCAGGCTCTGGCACAACTGCAGCAATTCGCCCGTGTGCAGCAAAAAATCGGGCCGGGCCGGTTTGCCCACGGTCTCGTTGCCCTGGGCGAAGGTTTCATAAAGCAGCAAGCCACCCGGTGCCAGACTGTGCAGCAGCACCGGAAACAGCGGTCGCCACAGGTAATTGGTGACCAGCACCACGTCGAAGGGCTGTGGCAAACCGTGCTGCATCAGGGGCCAGGGGCCGCCTTCGATGTCGGCCTGGACCGTGTCGCCGTAGTGGCTGGCCTCGGCCAGTGCCTCCGCCGAGCGGTCGATGCCGGTGCAATGGCAGCCCAGATTTGCCAGCCATTGCATGTGGCGCCCCGAGCCGCAAGCCACGTCCAGCACGCGCGCACCGGGTGGCATCAGGTGCTGCCAGCGTTGCACCCAGTCAGAGGGCGCGCTCAAATGGTGATCCGACACTAAAAGCAACCCCACACCTGATTGGTCAGCGTCATGACAAAGTCGGTCCGGGTGTACATGGCAAACACCAGCCCCAGCACCACCGCCAAGCCGGTGTAGAGCAAGACTTTCTGGACCGGTTTCATGGCATCAGGCCCCCTGAGGCACAGGCGTGCGCACAATGGCGGCTTCCTTGATCGGCAAATTGACCAGCGCGGCCAGCACGCCCAGGGCAATCGCGATGTACCAGACGATGTCGTAACTGCCGGTGCGGTCAAACAAATAGCCGCCCAGCCAGACCCCCATGAAGGAGCCGATCTGGTGGCTGAAAAAGACAAAGCCACCGAGCATGGACAAATGCGCCACGCCAAAAATCTGCGCCACCATGGCATTGGTCGGTGGCACGGTGGACAGCCACAGCAGGCCGATGACCGCAGAGAACACATAGACGCTCATGGGCGACAAGGGCACCAGCAAAAAGATGCTGATGACGACAGCGCGCGTCAAGTAAATGAAGGCCAGAATGTATTTTTTTTGCATGCGCTGGCCCAGCACGCCTGCGGCATAGGAGCCAAACACATTGAACAGGCCAATCAGCGCCAGCGAATAGCTGGCCACGCTGGACGCGAGTCCCTGGTCTTTCAGGTAGCTCGGCATGTGCACACCAATGAACACCACCTGGAAACCACAGACAAAATAACCGGCCATCAGCAACTGGAAGCTGCGGTAGCGAAAGGCCTCACGCAGCGCCTGCATGATGGACTGCTCGCGGAAATGCCCGGCGCCGCCCCTGAAGCCCGGCTCACGCAAACTCCAGGCCAGCGGCATGATCAGCAGCGCGGCCAGCGCCAGCGCCACCAGGGCCTGTTGCCAGCCCAGGCTGTCGATCAGGAAACCTTCGGTCGGCACCATCAGGAACTGGCCAAAGGAGCCCGCCGCCGCCGCCACGCCCATGGCCCAGGAGCGCTTGCTGGCGCTGATGTTGCGGCCAATGACACCGTAAATGATGGCGTAAGTGGTGCCCGCCTGGGCCATGCCAATCAGCACGCCTGCGCTCAGGCTCAGCAGCAGCGCCGTGGTGGCATAAGCCATGCCCAACAGCCCCAGGGCATACAGCAGCGCACCCCCCACGATGACGCGGAAAGCGCCAAAGCGGTCGGCCAGCATGCCGGCAAAAATGCCGGTCAATCCCCAGGTCAGATTTTGAACGGCCAGGGCAAAAGCAAAGGTTTCGCGGTTCCATTCCAGGCTCTGCGTCATGGGTTGCAGCCACAGCCCGAAGCCGTGGCGGATACCCATGGAAATCGTGACGATGGCGGCGCCGCACGCCAGCACCTGGGTCATGGAGAGTTTTTTGGCGGAATGCGGCATGCGTGGAATATACCGAACTGGGCCCGCACTGCGCCTGCGAACCCTTAATTCATTTCAGCGCGCACATTGTTCTTGAACACATAAAGCGTCACCGCGGGTACGGTCAACTCCCCTTTTGGTGTGAACGCGATGTTGGCGGTGATGCCCTTGAGCTTGGTTTTCCCGATGAACGGGGCATAGACCACGGGGTCAACCGACTTGGCGCGTTTCATGGCATCGACCAAAACGAAGGTCGCATCGTAGGCATAAGGGCTGTAAATCTGGAACTGGCCGGGGAAGCGGGCGTCGTATTTTTTCTTCCAGGCTGCGCCCCCCTGCATTTTTTCGACCGAGGCACCGCCGGTGGCACAGGTCACGTTTTTCAGCGTGGGTGCCTTGCTGGCCAACGCGCCGAGCTTCTCGGTGCACAGGCCGTCACCGCCAAAAAACTTGACATTGGCCATGCCCAACTGGTCCATCTGGCGCAGCATCGGGCCGGCCTGGGAGTCCAGACCACCGTAAAAGACGGCATCTGGTTTCTTGCTCTTGATGTTGGTCAGGATGGCCATGAAATCGGTGGCCTTGTCGGTGGTGAATTCCTCGGCCACGACCTGCATGCCCTTTTGCCTGGCGGTGGCCTTGAAGACGTTGGCCAGGCCCTGGCCATAGGCTGTGCGGTCGTCAATCACGGCGACCGTTTTGAGTTTGAGCTTGTCACTGGCATGCACGGCCAGCGCCGCACCCAGGGCGTTGTCGTCGGCAATCAGGCGGAAGGTGGTGGCGTAGCCGCGCTTGGTCACGTCAGGGTTGGTGGCGGCCACGGTGATGTGCGGCAAATCGCATTTGTTGTACACCGAGGAAGCCGGGATGGTGGTGCCCGACTGCAGGTGCCCCACCACGCCCGCGACTTTGGAGTCGCACAGCTTTTGTGCCACGGCGGTGGCTTGACGCGGATCGCCTGCGTCGTCCTCGGCTGCCAGTTCGAACTTGATCTTCTTGCCGTTAATGACGATACCCTGGGTGTTGATTTCGTCGATCGCCATGCGCACGCCGTTTTCGGTGTCCTTGCCGATGTGGGCAATGCCACCCGAGGTGGGGCCGGCGTGGGCAATGCGCACCGTCTGCACGTCCTGGGCGCCGGCCAGGCCAGCGGTCAGAGCCAACACGGCAACGGCAGTGAGACGAAGTGAAACGGAATGGTTTTGGGTAAGCTGCATGGTCAAAGGTCCGGGGTTCATGTGAAAAATAAAGGGATACAGGGTTTTCCCTCGGCTCCGGATGTTACTCCGTGCCCGGCATCGCGCGCTTTAATTGAGGGCTGGGTATTTATCCAGTTGTAGCAAAGTTGCCTGATTACAATGCGCCGCTATGGCAAGCAAACCCTCTACCGTCAACCCCGAATATTCCGAAAACTCGATCCGTGTCCTGAAAGGCCTGGAGCCGGTCAAGCAGCGTCCGGGCATGTACACCCGCACCGACAACCCGATGCACGTGATTCAGGAAGTGCTCGACAACGCCGCCGACGAAGCGCTGGCCGGGCATGGCAAGAAGATCAAGACCATCGTGCACGCCGACGGCTCGATCACCGTTGAAGACGATGGCCGCGGCATCCCGTTCGGCCTGCACCCGACCGAGCACGCGCCGGTGATCGAGCTGGTGTTCACCCAGTTGCACGCCGGTGGCAAGTTCGACAAGGGCAAGGGTGGGGCCTACAGTTTTTCCGGTGGCCTGCATGGCGTGGGGGTGAGCGTGACCAATGCCTTGTCGTTGCGTCTGGAAGCCACCAGCTACCGCGAAGGCCAGGTGGCGCGCCTGGTGTTTGCCGGTGGCGACGTGATCGAGCCCCTGAGCGTGCGACCGGCGGGCGAGGGCGACCGCAAGTCGGGCACCACGGTGCGGGTCTGGCCCGATGGCAAATATTTTGAATCCCTGACCTGGCCCATGGCGCATCTGGAGCACCTGCTGCGCAGCAAGGCGGTGCTGATGCCGGGTGTGACGGTGACGCTGGTGCAGGACAAGAACAAGGAGACGCAAACCTGGTTGTTCAAGAGCGGCCTGCGCGACTACCTCACGCAAACCCTGACCGGCGAGCCCGTCATTCCCTTGTTTGAAGGCGAGGGTTTCGCTGACGCCAACAACGACAGTTTTGCCGAAGGCGAGGGCGCGGCCTGGTGCGTGGCCTTTACCGAAGACGGCCAGCCGGTGCGCGAAAGTTATGTCAACCTGATCCCGACGCCGGCCGGCGGCACCCACGAGTCGGGCTTGCGCGAGGGCTTGTACACGGCGGTCAAGGGTTTTGTCGAAATGCATTCGCTGCTGCCCAAGGGCGTCAAATTGCTGCCCGACGACGTCTTCGCGCGCGCCAGTTATGTGCTGTCCACCAAGGTGCTCGACCCGCAGTTTCAGGGCCAGATCAAGGAGCGCCTGAATTCGCGCGATGCGGTGCGGCTGGTGTCCAGCTTCGTGCGCCCGGCGCTGGAGCTGTGGCTGAACCAGAACGTCGAATACGGCAAAAAGCTGGCCGAGATTGCCATCAAGGCCGCGCAAAGCCGCCAGAAAGCCGGTCAGAAAGTCGAAAAACGCAAGGGTTCGGGCGTGGCGGTGTTGCCGGGCAAGCTGACCGATTGCGAGAGCCGCGACATCGCCGAGAACGAGGTGTTTCTGGTCGAGGGCGACTCGGCGGGCGGCAGCGCCAAAATGGGCCGCAACAAGGAAAGCCAGGCGGTGTTGCCCTTGCGCGGCAAGGTGCTCAACACCTGGGAGGTGGACCGCGACCGCCTCTTTGCCAACAACGAAATCCACGACATTGCGGTGGCCATTGGCGTCGATCCGCACGGCCCCGATGACGCGCCGGACCTGAGCGGCCTGCGCTACGGCAAGATTTGCATCCTGAGCGATGCCGACGTCGATGGCTCGCACATCCAGGTGCTGCTGCTGACCTTGTTTTTCAGGCACTTTCCCAAGCTCATCGACACCGGCCATGTCTTTGTGGCCCGTCCGCCGTTGTTTCGCGTCGATGCGCCAGCGCGCGGCAAGAAGCCGGCGTCCAAGGCCTATGCGCTCGACGAAGGCGAACTCACCGCCATTCTGGACAAGCTGCGCAAAGAGGGCGTGCGCGAAGCCGCCTGGACCATCAGCCGTTTCAAGGGCCTCGGTGAAATGAACGCCGAGCAGTTGTGGGACACCACGCTGAACCCCGACACCCGTAGGTTGCTGCCGGTGCATCTGGGCAGCTTGAGTGTGCTGCAGACGTCGGAACTCATGACCAAGCTGATGGGCAAGGGCGAGGCGGCGGCACGCCGGGAACTGATGGAGTTGCATGGGGATTCGGTGGAGATTGATGTTTAGGCACTCCGGCAGGTCGTTTGTCGCTCGATTTGTCATGCCGGACCTGATCCGGCATCCAGGAAATCCGGGGTTCAAGGACAGATGCGGCCGTGCGAGATTTATTCGGTGCGCGCTGCGCCGTGACTGCCTTGGGCGGCCACCTCTCAACTGGAGTACCAGAAATCGGTGACCTCCCTGGCCAGTCACTGCGCTGGTAGGTGGGTTTTGTGCTTATGTATTTTTAAATACCGGGTGTTGGAAACAGGGTTAAGACGGTAATTGATGAACAAGATATTGACACACTGATGCGACCAGCAGATTAGGCCTATAGTGGATCGATGATTTCTGCTGTTCGAGTTTGGTTGGAAAATATTGCACAAATCTAAATACGAAGGAATGAAAAATGAAAGCCACCAACTATAGGCAGGATGCGATTGAAGTGGTTTATGCAGGAGACTGTTTAGCGCTTATGCGGGATATGCCAAGCGCAGCGGTACAACTTGTGATCACATCGCCACCCTACAACATCGGCAAGCCCTACGAGAAAAAGCTAAGCCTTAAAGACTATTTGGAACAGCAGGAAAAAGTGATTGAATCTTGTGTCAGGATACTGGCGGCTAAAGGAAGTATTTGCTGGCAAGTTGGAAATTTTGTTGACAAGGGAAGAATTATCCCTTTAGATATTGTTCTTTACCCAATTTTTGAAAAGTTCGGCCTGCAATTGAGAAACCGAATTGTCTGGCACTTTGAGCATGGCTTGCATTGCTCAAAGCGGTTTTCTGGGCGATATGAGACTGTATTGTGGTTCACCAAGACTGAAGATTACAAATTCAACCTTGATCCAGTGCGTGTACCTCAAAAATATCCTGGTAAGCGACATTTCAAGGGTCCGAAAGTTGGTGAATTGTCCGGTAACCCATTAGGGAAAAATCCAGGTGATGTCTGGATTATTCCAAACGTCAAAAGCAATCATGTTGAAAAAACCGCACATCCATGCCAGTTTCCTGTAGAACTGGTTGAGCGCTTTGTCTTGTCGCTCACGGATGAAAATGATTTAGTATTTGACCCATTTCTTGGGTCAGGAACTTCTGTTATTGCGGCTCTACGTCAAGGTCGCCGTGGGTTGGGCGCTGAATTGGCCCCTGATTACGTCGCGATTGCCCGCGACAGAGTCGCAGAGCAATTGGCTGGCCATTTGGCGACGCGACCAATGCACAAGCCCGTATTTGATCCTGAAGACGCAGGAAGCTCTCTCACAGCCAATCGATGGAAAATACCAGAGGTCTCAGCATTGCAACTGAGTTTGATGCAAAAGCGTGCTACGTATGAGGTGTCGCCACATGAAGATATCTGAAACTTATTCACACCTTAATGGGTTGGAATTTTTATTGGTGCATCGGCCCAAACTTTGGACTGAAATTGAAAGAGTGATTGCCACGATTGATGCCAATGCGTGCCGAACCAAGGTTTCCAAGGAGAAGCGCACGATGGACAAGTTACTGTTCAGTCCGATTGATATGAATACTGCGTTCAAACAGTCCTTGAACAAAACGGGTTGGTCTGAGAGTCGTGTAAGTTATTGGGTAACCCGTAGTGAAAAATTAATTCGCAAAACTCTGTCGATGGATGCTGCTCATCAAAAGCAGGAAATACTGGACGCAGGCGAGGTTCCTATCCTGAGTTACAACCAGACTGATTTTGTGAAAGATCGTGTGGCGGTCGAAGTGCAATTTGGAAAGTATTCGTTTGTTGCGTATGACTTGTTTGTCAAACACTTGGCATTTTATGTTCGCGACGAAATCGATGTGGGTATCGAAATATTGCCGATGAAGGCTTTGCAATCGCAAATGAGTTCCGGTGTAGCTTATTACGAAGGTGAGTTTTATAACGTCATACGCAATGGGCGTGGTGTGCCGTCGGTACCGCTGGTGCTTATTGGTATAGACGTTTGACGATCAACCAAATCGTCTATCGACGGCTAAGTCGTCCAGCGAGGCAGGCCCTTTTGGGGGCTGACGATTTTTCTGGTACTCCAGTATGAGGAAGCCGCCCAAAGGGACCTGCCTCGCGGGTTTAGTGCTAAGTTGCTGCGATGACTTTGATTTTTTGAAAATATAAAACTGTATTTGTTATGACTGACCAACTCATTATTGATCCTCCGGCACCGGCGCAACCCGAGGGCGACGACGCGCTGAATCTGGCCACCTACGCCCAGCAAGCCTACCTGGAATATGCGCTGAGCGTGGTCAAGGGACGCGCCCTGCCCGATGTGTGCGACGGCCAAAAACCGGTGCAGCGGCGCATCCTGTACGCCATGAGCCGCATGGGCCTGGGTTTTGGCGGCGCCAACGGCAACACCGGCGCCAAACCGGTCAAATGCGCGCGCGTGGTGGGTGATGTGCTGGGCCGGTACCACCCGCACGGCGACAGTGCCGCCTACGACGCGCTGGTGCGCATGGCGCAGGACTTTTCGCAACGCTACCCGCTGATCGACGGCCAGGGCAACTTTGGCAGCCGTGACGGCGACGGCGCGGCCGCCATGCGCTACACCGAAGCGCGGCTGGCCAGAATCACCAGCCTGCTGCTCGACGAAATCGACGAGGGCACGGTCGATTTTTCACCCAATTACGACGGCTCCACCGAGGAACCCAAGCAGCTGCCGGCGCGCCTGCCGTTTGCCCTGCTCAACGGCGCCAGCGGCATTGCCGTGGGCCTGGCCACCGAAATCCCGAGCCACAACCTGCGCGAGGTGGCCGACGCTTGCGTGGCGCTGATCAAGACGCCGAACCTCTCCGACGAGGAATTGTTTGCCCTGCTGCCCGGCCCGGATTTTCCAGGCGGCGGCCAGATCATCAGCAGTGCCGCCGAGATTGCCGAGGCCTATCGCACCGGTCGCGGCTCCTTGAAATGCCGGGCGCGCTGGAAGATCGAAGAGCTGGCGCGCGGCCAGTGGCAACTGGTGGTGACCGAGTTGCCGCCCGGTGTCAGCACCCAGCGCGTGCTCGAAGAAATTGAAGAGCTGACCAACCCCAAGATCAGGGCCGGCAAAAAAGCCCTGTCGCTGGAGCAAAACCAGCTCAAGGCCACCGTGCTGTCGGTGCTCGACGGGGTGCGCGACGAATCCAGCAAGGACGCGGCGGTGCGCCTGGTGTGCGAGCCCAAGACCAGCAAGATCGGCCAGCAGGAACTCATCAACACCTTGCTGGCGCACACCAGCCTGGAAACGTCGAGCCCGATCAACCTGACCATGATCGGGCTCGATGGCCGGCCCACGCTCAAGTCGCTGCGCCAGATGTTCACCGAGTGGATTGCCTTTCGGCAGACCACCATCGAGCGGCGCACGCGCCACAGGTTGGCCAAGGTGCTGGACCGCATCCACATTCTGGAGGGCCGGGCACTGGTGCTGCTCAACATCGACGAGGTGATTGCCATCATCCGTCAGGCCGACGAGCCCAAAGCGGCCTTGATCGCGCGCTTTCACCTGTCGGAGCGGCAGGCCGAGGACATTCTTGAAATTCGTCTGCGTCAATTGGCGCGGCTGGAGGCCATCAAGATCGAGCAGGAACTGACCGGCTTGCGTGACGAACAGCACAAGCTGGAAGAAATTCTGGCCAGCCCGGCAGCGCTGCGCCGCCTGATGGTGAAGGAAATCGAGGCCGACGCCAAGACCTTTGCCGATGCCCGCCGCACGCTGATCCAGGCCGATAAAAAAGTGGTGCTTGAAGTCAAGGTGGTGGACGAGCCTGTGACCGTGGTGGTGAGCCAGAAGGGCTGGGTGCGCACCCAAAAAGGCTGGGCGCGCGACCGGCTCAATGGCTCTGCCGCGCCCGAGTACACCTTCAAGGCGGGCGATGCGCTGTATGGCACGTTCGAATGCCGCAGCGTCGACACCCTGCTGGCTTTCGGCGCCAACGGGCGCGTCTATTCGGTGGCGGTGGCGCTGCTGCCTGGCGGCCGCGGTGACGGCCAGCCGATCACCAGCCTGATCGAACTGGAGGCGGGCACCCAACTGCTGTCTTACTTTGCCGGCCCGGTGGAAGCCACTTTGTTGCTGAGCAACTCGGCGGCTTACGGATTTACCGCCACGGTGGCCAACATGGTTTCGCGCCAGAAAGCAGGCAAGGCCTTTGTCACCGTGAACGAGGGCGAAACCCTGTGCCAGCCCTCCTTGGTGGCCAATGCCGCCACGGCGGTCGCGCCTGCCACCCACGTGGCCTGTGCTTCCACGGGCGGGCGCATTCTGACTTTCGAGCTCGGCGAACTCAAGCAACAAGCCAACGGCGGCCGCGGCCTGATGCTGATGGACCTGGAGGCTCAGGATCGACTGGCCGGCGCTGCCGCCTACACCCGCAGCGTGCGCATCGAGGGCATCGGCCGTGGTGGCAAGGCGCGTGAGGAAACCCTGGAAATCCGCAGCCTCAACAACGCCCGCGCGGCCCGGGCGCGCAAGGGCAAGCTGGCTGATTTGGGCTTCAAACCGGTGTCGATCACGCGGGTGGAATAGGAGCGGTCCGGCCCGCGGCCTGCGCCCAGACCTCCTCCTTGACTTCGCTTCGCCAGATACCCTGCGCACCCAACTGTGGGTGGCGATAGGTCAATCAGGCGTGGCGCGCATGGGTCAACGACCTGACAACGTTTATACTTCGTCAGTACTTTTCAGGAGTCATCATGCCCAAAGAAGCTGTTTTCACCATGAAGCTGGAGCCCGAGCTGCGCGATGCGTTCATGAGCGAGGCGCAAGCTACGCACCGCCCAGCGTCCCAAATCTTGCGCGAACTGATGCGTGAGTTCGTCCAGCGCCAACGCCAGACGCGGGAGTACGACGACTTTCTGGCGCACAAGGTCCAGACAGCACGAACCTCCATGAAGGTCGGCGTGGAGATATCCAACGACGAAGTTGAAGCGCAGTTTGTGGCCCGGCGCGCCAAAGTTGCGAGCCTGGCGTGAGGCTTGTCTGGACACCCGAGGCGCTGCAAGACCGTATTGATATCTGGGACCACATCGCGACCGACAACCCGCACGCAGCAGCTCGCATGGACGAGCTCTTCAGCGCGTCAGCGAGCCGGTTGGTCGAGCACCCCAAGCTGGGCCGTGCAGGAAAAATCTCCGGCACCCGCGAGCTGGTTGCCCACGAACATTACCTGTTGGTTTACGAAATTAGCAACGATACGGTGTGGATACTGACCTTGATTCACACCGCCAGACTCTGGCCACCGGCGAGGTCATGAGAATTTCAGGTAGGAGACGCATGAACGGGGTCGAGCTGCGGGACCGTGAACTCTTGGCCGCCATCCGAGAGAGTCAGCAGGCAAACAGCAGCGTGGCCGACGTGTTGCCGTGCTAACCGGTGCTGGGCGCGTAGGGTATCCGGTTGCCGGTGGCGATAGGTCAATCAGGCGTGGCGCTCATGGGTCAACGATCTGACAACGTTGACAAGCTCTTGACTAAAGCCGTTCAACTCATCCTCGGTCAACAAGCCTCGACCATAGCTCGCAATAATCTGCATCAATGCGCTTGAACGGCGCAGGTCGTCGAATGCATTTGCAAGCTCTTTGTCCCTGCGTTCGATGAGTTTGTAAATGTCGGTGTAGCGCTGATGAAAGGTTTTGGCATCATCGGCGCTGACCGCATCAAGTTCGTGGAGTATTCGCTCGCAGAAGCGCTCGACCAGCACAGGGTGTAGCTTGCGAAAAATTTTCCAGTCTGATTCTGTGATGCCTTGTGTCATGATGTTTTTTAAAGTCGAGATCATCGGTGCCGCGGCGCTTTAGGGCTCGCAAAGCAATAACTTGTACTTTTGCCTGGCCATCTTTGGGCGCTTTGCGCCTGGCACTGCATCCCAAATCCGGCCGTCAAAATGCACAACTTATTACTTTACGAGCCCTCATTGACTGGCTGACCGGCTCCGGCGCCGGCGCCATGTCGTCGCGCCGTGCTTTTTGAGCGCGGTCAGCAGCTGTTCGGTGAGATTCATGTGGAATGTCTCCTGGGTTGAAAGTGCCCGGATTATGACGGCGGGAGTTGACCGGCCCCCCTCGCACGGGGAGTCTTGCATCAAGTTTGAGCCGTTAACATCGTGGCTATTTCAACAGGAGTTTTCAAGATGGACATCACAACAATCGGCATCATTGGCGCGGGCACCATGGGTAATGGCATTGCACAGGCTTGCGCCGTGTCGGGCATCAACGTGGTCATGGTCGATATTTCAGAGGCTGCAGTAGCCAAGGGCATGGCCACCGTGTCGGGCAGCCTGGACCGCTTGCTCAAGAAAGAAAAGATCACGCTGGATGCCAAAACTGCCGCACTGGCCCGCATCCAGGGCAGCACCCGCTACGACGACCTCAAAGGGGCGCAACTGGTGATCGAGGCCGCCACTGAAAACTACGATCTCAAGGTCAAGATCGTCAAGCAGCTCGATGCCTTGCTCGCCCCGGAGGTGATCATTGCCTCCAACACCTCGTCGATTTCCATCACCAAGCTGGCTGCAGTGACCGCACGTGCCGACAAATTCATCGGCATGCACTTCTTCAACCCGGTGCCGATGATGGCGCTGGTGGAAATCATCCGCGGCCTGCAAACCAGCGACGCCACCCACGCCGCCGTGCACGCCATGGCCACTGCTTTGGGCAAAACCCCGATCACGGTCAAGAACGCGCCCGGTTTTGTGGTCAACCGCATTTTGGTACCCATGATCAACGAGGCCTTTTTTGTGCTGGCCGAGGGCCTGGCCACGGCCGAAGACATCGATGCCGGCATGAAACTGGGCTGCAACCAGCCGATCGGCCCGCTGGCGCTGGCCGACATGGTGGGCCTTGACGTGTGTCTGGCGGTGATGGAGGTGTACCTGAGCGAGTTCGGCGACAGCAAGTACCGCGCCTGCCCCTTGCTCAAAGAAATGGTGGCTGCCGGTCGGTTGGGTCGCAAGACCGGGCAGGGCGTTTACACCTACTAAGGGCGCGCAAAGCAATAATTTGTACTTTTGCCTGGCCATCTTTGGGCGCTTTGCGCCTTGCACTGCATCCCAAATCCGGCCGTCAAAATGCACAACTTATTACTTTACGAACCCTAAGCCGGCATGGATTTCGTTTGTAGGAGACCCGCCCCCGGGCCGATGGATGTGTTGGGGCCAGTCGCGGCGAGGGCGCCGATCCTACAGGGAGAGGGCGCATGAGGTTCGACTTCAGTCGACCATGGTCCAGGGTGCTTTTCCAAGCTGCGACAATCAGCCTCCTTTTTTGATTGATGGCCGGGCTGGACCCGGCGCTTTTATGTCTTTGATCACGTCTACCGAAGTGCGTCCCGCCATCCTGCGCGACGCCAAATCCATTGCAGAAATCCGTACCCGTTCCAGTCAGGCCGCCTTCAAGGCCGTTTTTCCTGGTGAGGCTGTTCCCGTGGGCGGCACCCCCGAGCACAGCCTGGTTTACTGGCGCGAGGCCATTGAATACAGTGAACCCCAGGTGCTGGTGGCTGTGCAGAAGTCGACGGTGGTTGGTTTTGTCGGTTTCGACCGCTCGCGTGACCCCAAGACGCCCAACACCATGGGCGAGATCTGGGCGCTTTACGTTGAGGCCGAGCAATGGGGCCAGGGCGTCGGGCTGGCGCTGTGGGACGCCGCGCGTGAAGGCCTGATTTATGAAGGCTGCACCAAGGTCAGCGCCTGGGTGCCGCTGGGTTTCGAGCGCGCCCTGCGCTTTTTCGACATGGCCGGCTTCAAGCGCGAAATGACCAGCATCAAGACCGTGCCCATGGGCAACACCCGGGTCGAGGAAATCCGCTTCAAGCGCGACCTGAGCTGATCGCGCTTCGCCACTTGCCTATTTCCTCAACTTCATGAAACGAGTCCGCCGTGGCCACTAGTCTTTTGGTGTTGCTCGACGACATTGCCACGGTGCTCGACGACGTGGCGCTGCTGACCAAGGTGGCCGCCAAAAAAACGGCCGGGGTGCTGGGCGACGATCTGGCGCTGAACGCCCAGCAGGTGTCCGGTGTCCGGGCCGAGCGCGAACTGCCGGTGGTGTGGGCGGTGTGCAAGGGCTCGTTCATCAACAAAGCCATCCTGATACCCGGCGCCTTGTTGCTCAGTGCCATTGCGCCGTGGTCGATCACGCCCTTGTTGATGGCGGGCGGCCTGTTTTTATGTTTTGAAGGCTTCGAGAAGGTGGCGCACAAGCTGTTGCACAAACCGGCTGAAGTTGCCGCCGAACACGAGCAGTTGGTCCATGCCCTGCTCGATCCAACGGTCGATCTGCTGGCCGTGGAGAAAGAAAAAATAAAAGGCGCGGTGCGCACCGACTTCATTTTGTCCACCGAGATCATCGTCATCACCCTGGGCACGGTGGCTGCCAGCCCGTTGTTGACGCAGTTCACCGTGCTGGCCGGGGTCGCATTGCTGATGACGGTGGGCGTGTATGGGCTGGTGGCCGGCATCGTCAAGATCGACGACCTGGGGCTGTACCTGAGTCAGCGCACCAGCAGCGTGGCGCAGGCTTTGCAGCAAAAGCTGGGTCGCGGCTTGCTGCTGGCCGCCCCCCTGCTGATGAAAAGCCTGACCGTGCTCGGCACGCTGGCCATGTTTCTGGTGGGAGGTGGCATTCTGGCGCATGGCTGGCATGACGTAGGGCAGGGCATCGAGCAGCTCAGTTTGGTGGCGGGCAGCCTGCTGCAACCCGTCTTGGGTTTGCTGCTCAACATGCTGCTGGGCTTGCTGGCTGGTGGCGTGGCACTGGTGGTGGTGTCGCTGGGGCAGTGGCTCAGGGCCAGATTTTCATAGGCCTTAAGCGCCAGCACGGTCTTGACGGCCTCGTCCTGCAAATCCGGCAGGTAGCCGTACTTGTTCAGGAGGCGTTTCACCATCACGCGGATTCTTGCCCGCGCACTTTCGCGCAACGTCCAGTCGATCGTCACGCTCTTGCGCACCTGCGTGATGAGTTCGACGGCGATCACCGCTGATTCATTGGCCGCCAAGGCGTCGTAAAAGGCCACTTCGTCGTCGGTCAGCCCCAAGTCCTGGCCGCGCCGGGAGCGGACCTTGAGTTCGTCTTTCAGCAGTTTCTCCAGCAACTCGGCGGCGACGTTCTTGTGCTTGAGGCCGCGCACTTC
>LNAP01002993.1_pt1 | contig 19290 bp, 19 predicted proteins | sample 602601 | NCBI WGS metagenome assembly LNAP01 (sample SAMN02440304, study PRJNA202911) | soil metagenome | biome: Subtropical and temperate rainforests or woodlands; isolation source: soil samples (1 kg each in a 20% v/v slurry with milli Q water) were... ...
AATGGCTGGCAGAGAACAGCGAAGCGGGAAATGTCTACAACGAAGAGGTGGAAGCCAACGGCGTGTTCAGCGATCACGTACGGAGCTTCTGATGGCTAAGCGAGTATTGAAACTCCCCAGAAACGACCGTGGCTGAGACTTAGTAGGGCCAGAGCAGCGAGTCTGTAAGCTAAGACGCCCTCACCCAAGCCGGGGGAAAGTTAATCTAAAACGAGCGTAAGCGCCTTCATAACCAATAACACACCCATTCACACCCATTAAGTCTCTCTGTGGAGGTCTCGTTACGTGTTGAATATGCGCTCATGACACGCTCAGTATCTTGAGGAGAGCCTTGCTGATGCTCAGCCAAGGCTCCTCCAGAATTAAAATTGATAATTATGCCGATCAAACTTTCAAACGATGGGTTTATAAGATTTTAGATCATCAAATAGTGCCTTATTCGCCAGATCAAAAGCAGCTTTATCCGATGTTGCGTTCCCGGCACTCCACTCGATGCGCTTGTCCCAAATACTCCAGACACGCGTGACAAGTGAACTGGAAGAATCTGCAAGGTAAGCGTCCGCCGAAGTCACCTTGCGTGACTCAGGCGGGCATCCACCGATGCGGCAGCAGTTGATCAATCTCACTGGCACGCTGCGTCGGCAGCCGCGTCAGTACATCTTTGAGATAGGCATACGGATCATGCCCATTCATGCGTGCTGACTGGATCAAGCTCATGATCGCGGCTGCCCGCTTACCGCTGCGTAGTGACCCGGCGAACAACCAGTTCGAGCGTCCAAGTGCCCATGGCCTTATCTGATTTTCGACCGCGTTATTATCGATGGGCACAGCGCCGTCCTCGAGATATCGAGCCAGTGCCGTCCAGCGCCTGAGGCTGTAATCCAGAGCTTTGGCAATAGCCGATCCTTCGGGCACAAGATCGCGCTGGGCCATCATCCAGGTATGTAGTGCGTCGATAATGGGTGCCGCTTTTTCCTGACGTATTCGCCAGCGATCTTCGTCGGTCATTTCCCGCGCTTGCCGTTCGATTTCGTACAAGCTGCCAATTGAGTGCAGCGCCTGTTCGGCCAGTTGGCTTTTGTTCGTCGCGTGCAGATCGAAGAACTTGCGGCGCGCATGGGCCATGCAGCCAATTTCGGTGATGCCTTGCTGGAAGCTTGCCTTGTAGCCGGCGAAATCGTCGCACACCAGCTTGCCATCCCACTGGCCAAGGAAGTTACGTGCATGCTCGCCCGCACGGCTCGGGCTGAAGTCGTAAACGACTGCCCTGACCGCCGAAAACGGCGTAGTGCAGTAGGCCCAGACGTAAGCACGGTGGGTCTTCTTCTGGCCCGGCGCGAGCATTTGCACTGGCGTTTCGTCGGCGTGGATCACGCCTTCGGCAAGTACCGTTTCGCGTAGCACATCGACCAACGGCTGGAGCTGCACGCCGGTCTGGCCGACCCATTGCGCCAGTGTCGAGCGGGCGATAGCCAGGCCAGCGCGGCCAAAGATTTTCTCTTGGCGATACAGCGGCAAATGGTCGGCGAATTTGGCCACCATCACGTGAGCCAGCAGCCCTGCGGTCGGTATACCCTTGTCGATTACCTGGGCCGGAACCGGTGCCTGAGTCAGCGTTTCACACTCGCGGCAGACCCATTTCCCGCGCACATGCTGCTCCACGGTGAACACGCCCGGCGTGTAATCCAGCTTCTCGCTGACGTCCTCGCTGATCCGCTGGAGCTGGCAGCCGCAGGGGCATTGGGTGTTGTCGGGTTCGTGATAAATCACGGTACGCGGAAACTGCGCAGGCAAAGGAACACGCTTGGGCTGCTTGCGTGGCTCGGCCGACGCAGCCGGCGGATTCAACGCCTTCAGCTCGGCGTCAATGGCCGCGATATCGGTGTCGAGCAGATCATCGAGCAGGCTGCCTTGAGCAGGGCTCAATTGCTCACTGCGCTTGGCAAACTTGTTACGTTTGAACCAAGCGATTTCGTGGGTGAGTTGCTCGATGATGGTTTGGTCGCGGTCGTTCTTCTTGCCCATCCTGTCGACTTGCAGCCCGAGAGAATCAACCTGCGACAGCAACTGCGCCGCGAAGGCGCGCAGTTGGTCGGGGGTCATCTGATCGAGATTGGGCGAGGAAGTCATGCCCTGGATTTTACCAAAGCAGGTCGCTTGCGGCAGTAGGCCAAGGCGCTAATTACAGCTTTTTAAAGCAGTGTGATTGCACCGCCAACCCCAACACGCTGCCAAGGTAGGCCGAGCACCAACGCTTGAAGTTGCTCAGCATCCAGCTCTATCTCGTAGCCATTACGAATGCCGGGCCAGTGAAACTTGCCTTGGTTCAACCGGCGAGCAGCCAGCCAGACGCCAATCCCATCATGCACCAGCACTTTCATACGAGTGGCGCGGCGGTTGGCGAACAGATAAGCGCAGTGCGGCTTCGCCGCACCGAACACCGCGATCACCCTGGCCAGCGCAGTTTCAGTGCCGGCACGCATGTCCATGGGGTCGGTGGCGAGCCAGATGGCATCGATGCGAATCATTGAGTGAGCCCACGGACAAAGCGGGCGCAGCCTTCAGGATCGGACGTTGGCCATTTCACTGAGATCGATTGCTCGCCAAATGGCAGCTCAATAACCGCCAACGCTTCCGTTTGCCGTTTGGGCGTAGCTCTCAATGGAATGAAAGCTGGCAACGCCGCTGGCGACTGATCTCGATAAAGCGGTAGCCACTTGCGGATAACGTTGGCGTTGATGCCGTGGCTGATGGCAACGCTGGATAGGGTTGCGCCCGGTTGCAGGCATTCCTGAACAACCTGGGCCTTGAAGGGTTTCGGGTAAGAGCTTCGTTGGCGCATGGAAATCCTGACGTTAAGGGCGATCGCGTCCGCTTAAAAATACGCGGACACCATCGCCCTTAATGCTGGAGTTCGGAAGGTGTGTTGGCTGGACGCTTACTAGTAAATGCGCGAATAGGCGTTTCGTGGTACGCAACTTCAGATCATATGGTTCTGAGGCTTGCGCCTAAACGGCGCGATTAGCTGCGCACGATAGCCTGTTGGAAAGTCTCGCTCTTTTAGCCCTACCTGCGCATCACCGAGCTTGTTTGCTGCGTCATAGAAGGTTCCAAATAGGTGATCCCAAATAAGTAAAAACTCTCCGAAGTTGACCTGGGCATCTTCGAACTCTCGCTTATGGTGCCAGCGATGTGTCTCGGCGACTCCAATCACGTTGCGTAACCAGCCCAACGAGTAGTCCAGGTTCGAATGCTGGAAGGCTAAATGAACGGTCAAGATGCTGAACCAAGTCGCGATAACGGCCGACGGCGCACCTGAGGCGAGCAGAACCACCAGCCCCGGTCCGGCCATTAGCGCCGCATGCAGCGGATGTCTGCGCTCCCCATTCATCCAATAAAGGCGATCAGCGCTGTGATGAATCATGTGCATACGCCACAGCCAATGCACCCGATGGCTGATGCGATGCATGACATACAGGCTTAAATCGAGGACGGTTGCGACCAGAACCAGCTGTAACCAGAGGGGACTCTCGCTGGGAAAAAGGCGAACTGATGCCGGCACCGCATCGCCAAGCTTGGCGAGGACTTCAGCAGTGAACTGAATGACAGAAAGGTTGACCAGCATATGCAATAAATCGGTCGAGGTGTCTTGATGATCTTCGAGCCAGGATTGACGAAAGGGTTGGAATTGCTCCAGCGCGGCGATCGTGAACAAGCTCACAATAGCGATCAGGAGTGTTGTGGGCCATGGCGGAATCCCGGTGTAAAGCGCCCAAACCATGAACGCAGCGGTGCCACCAAATATGAGCGGATAGCTCATCCAACGTATGACGTATCGGAAAATAATGATCATCGCTCACCTCCTTTTAGGAAGCGAAGACGATAAGTCACAGGCTGGCGTTTGGATTGAACGAAAGAGCTACAATCGAATGATGAATATCCTCGCTTGACCTTATAGCGGCTAGAAGGTTTGTAATCGACAGGATCAAGTGTATTTAGAGGAGCGGCCCCATGAGTTCGTGTGACAAATCCTGTGGCTGTGGCCCGGCTTCAGCAGGCCCAGAAGCAGCAGCTAAGCCATTAAATGAAGGGACATGGATCAGCAAATTTTCAGTACCAAAAATGGACTGTCCTTCCGAAGAACGGATGATCAGACTCGCGCTGAATGGCTTGCAGGAAATAGCTTCACTTTCTTTTGACCTATCCGGTAGACAGGTGAGTGTTTTTCACGAAGGGGCCGTAGAGCAGATCGCTACCAAGTTGGAGTCACTTGGCTTGGGGGCAAGGCTATTAGATACGCAGCCCATCAGCCCAGAGTCCGTATCAGCCAACAGTGCCAATGAAGAGCAAAACGCTTCAAAGGAAGCCAGCACATTAAAAATATTGCTCGGCATCAATGGTGCAATGTTTCTCGCCGAAATGAGTGCTGGCCTGATTGCCCAATCGACGGGGCTGATTGCCGACTCGCTGGACATGTTTGCTGATGCGGCCGTTTACGGGCTGGCCCTCTTTGCGGTCGGCCGCAGCGCGGGAATGCAAGTACGTGCAGCACACCTGGCAGGTATGTTTCAGATCATTCTAGCTTTGGGTGTGCTTTTGGAAGTTGCTCGACGCTTTCTCTATGGCAGTGAACCTGAATCGATGCTGATGATGGGGATAGGCGCCGTCGCGCTGGTGGCAAACGTCACTTGCCTGTGGCTGATCTACAGCCACCGCGAAGGAGGAGCACACATGAAAGCGAGTTGGATTTTCTCAGCCAACGATGTGATTGCGAACGTTGGCGTAATCGCTGCAGGAGCATTGGTCGCTTGGACAGGGTCTCCGTACCCAGACTTGGTGATTGGTACGGTCGTTGGCCTGATCGTTTTGAACGGCGCACGTCGAATCCTGGCTCTAAAAGCTTAACTATTCCAATCGGCGAGCGGCCTGTAGCTAAGGCCGCAAGCCTCTAACCTAGTCGCTTAATGCAAGCTCACTTCGGCGAGCGCCGATGAGGGATCTATACCCAACAGCGAGCGAAAGGTTCTGGAAAAGTGGGCTGAGTCGGAGAAGCCTGACGCGTGCGCAGCGGTGGTTATAGGTTCTCCGGATGCCAGATGTCGAACAGCTTGGGTCAGTCGTAGCCATTTAGCATAGCTACGCAGCGGCAAACCGGTTTGTTCCACGAACCAATGCGAGAATCGAGTTGGGGACAGGTGTACCAGTGCTGCCAACTCTTCACGTCGTACCATGCCCTGGTAAATGGCCGTGCTGACTATTGCCAGGCGAGGATCGGCGACTGGAGGTGCATCGGTTATCTGTAGGGCTTTTCGCACTGCGGACCGAGTGTCTCCCGCGCCTGCCTTCAAGGAGTCAGCAATTAGTGCGGCGTCAGCCGGGGCGATATTGATCGGAATCGGCGTCATGGTCTTCGGCAAAACCTGGCCCTCTTCTGCCAAGACGTCCAAGTAGATTGAAACGATGAGGGCTCCGCTGATTCGATGCCGAACACCGGCTGGAATAAACACTGCAAACTCGGTGTGCTGACGCGGCAGGCATTCCACTGTTACAGGCACGTCGATACCTATAGCTATTTGGTGAGCCTGATGCTGATGCCAATCTTGATGACCAGCATGCCCAGCAAAAACCGCTAACCCAGGCGTTAGCCATGCGCGACCAGACCACCTTAGGACACGTACTGGAAGGTGGCGCTCCATCGTCAACGTTTGCTTGGCGACGCGGGGCTAATCACGCTTATGACCAATAAAAACGATGCGCCGCTGACAATACATATATCTGCGAGATTAAACGCGGGCCAGTGCCAGCCTTGATAGTGAAAATCCAGATAGTCCACGACAAAGCCTCGCAAAGAACGGTCGATAAGATTGCCAACAGCCCCACCCAAAACGAGACAATAGCCCAAGGCTTCGCTCCAGTGACGTTCCCGTTGAAGGATCGCGACGAGCGTCAATGCTACGGCTAGCGCAACAACAACGAAAAGGTAACGCTGCCAGCCTCCAGCGTCAGCCAAGAAGCTGAACGCGGCGCCGGTATTGCGTGCATGCACTATGTTGAAAAATGAGCCTACGGCGACCGATGAGCCCAGCTCATAAAGGTGCTCGACGCCAAGCTTTAGACTTTGATCGATCAACGCCAGGACCGCTGCAATTCCCCACCACAAAGTAGGCGGCTGTACACGAGCTGTCATTGGGAAACCGTTCATTGGCTATTCCGTAGTAACCGTTCCAGTACATCTGAAACTGGTATTTTTTGAAAAGCACTGACTCTTGCTCGTGCGGTATCACCCACTGGGATCCAGGTCTTGGAACAGCAAAGCAGGCATCGTGTCCGTATCATTTGCGCAGCAAGCGCAGGCCATTCAGTACTACCAACAGGCTTACCCCCATATCCGCGAATACCGCCATCCACATCGTAGCGTGACCAGTGAGCGTAAGGGCTAGGAAGATGGCTTTAACGCCCAGCGCGAGCGCAATGTTTTGCGTAAGTACTGCTCCGGTCTGGCGGGAGAGACGAATGAAGGCAGGAATCTTGCGCAAATCATCATCCATGATTGCTACGTCAGCAGTCTCGATCGCCGTATCGGTGCCAGCTGCCCCCATCGCGAAGCCCACATCAGCCCGAGCAAGCGCAGGGGCATCGTTTATTCCGTCACCGACCATGCCGACGGTGCCTTTATGATCGATCAAGGCTTCGATGGCTTTGAGCTTATCGATCGGTAGGAGATTGCCCTTGGCCTCGTCAATGTTTACCTGCGCGGCAATTGCCAGCGCGGTATGTGGGTTGTCCCCTGTCAACATCACAGTCTTCACACCTAACGCGTGAAGCTCCTCGATTGCGGCTCGGCTGGTGGCTTTTACCGTATCGGCGACTGCAAACAACGCCAGCGCCCGTTTGTCATCGGACAGAATGACTACAGTTTTCCCTTGCCGCTCAAGGTGGCCCAGGGCGGCTTCGGTATTAGGTGAGCAGAACCCCAACTCCTCCAACAAACGATGGTTACCCAACTGGTAGCGCTTACCCTCGATCTCGCCGCGGACCCCTCGGCCCAGCAGCGCTTCGAAGTTATCCACTTCCAGCAACCGCAGCGATTGCTGGGCCGTTTGTTTGGCAATAGCCCGCGAAACCGGATGATCCGAACGTTGGGCAAGGCTCGCGGCGGCAATGCGATAATCTCTAGATAATCCATCAGCTAGAGGCAGGAAATCGGTCTGTACGGGCTTGCCATGGGTAATGGTCCCAGTTTTATCCAAGGCCAGATGGGTGATCTTGCGACCGCTTTCCAGGTACGCCCCGCCCTTGATTAAAATGCCTTTTCGCGCCGCTGCCGCGAGGCCGCTTACAATGGTCACCGGGGTCGAAATCACCAGTGCGCAAGGGCAAGCGACTACCAGAAGCACCAGCGCCCGATAAATCCAGTCAGCCCATAATCCGGCCATAAACAGGGGCGGGAATATCGCAACGGCAAGGGCGAAGAAAAACACCGATGGCGTATAAACCTTGGCGAACTTATCGACGACCCGCTGGATCGGGGCGCGTGAACCTTGGGCTTCCTCCACAGCATGAATAATCCGGGCCAGTGTCGTATTGCTGGCCTCAGCCGTCACGCGGTACTCGAAGGAACCGGACTCATTGATCGAGCCGGCATAAACAGGGTCACCGACAGCTTTCTCGATGGGCAAGCTTTCCCCGGTGATAGGGGCTTGGTTTACGGTAGAGTTGCCGGAGATCACGTTGCCATCCAGACCAATGCGCTCGCCGGGGCGAACTCGAACCAAGGAGCTGATCTGGACGGTTTTGACATCTACGTCCAGCCAACTGCCGTCTGCCTGGCGCACCGTTGCATGATTTGGGGTCAAGTCCATCAGTCCTTTGATCGCATTGCGTGCACGATCCAACGACTTGGCCTCAACCAATTCGGCAACAGTAAATAAAAACATGACCATCGCCGCTTCTGGCCACTGCCCAATCAGGACCGCTCCCGTCACCGCAATGCTCATCAACGCGTTTATGTTGAGATTGAAATTTTTGAGAGAGATCCAACCTTTCTTGTAAGTCGCGGGCCCGCAGAGTGCTACCGAGATTAAAGCTACAGCAGCAATCACCCATTCGGGGGCTGCCTGGGTGAAATGCAAAATTTCCGCGCCTACCGCAGCAATACCAGACAGCGCTAACGGCCACCAGGTGCTTTTGCGCAGTGATTCAGCTTCAAACTGGCTTTGCTGCTTATCCGCGCCTGGTACGTCGACCGCGCCATTCAACGGTTCCGCCTGCATACCAAGCGATGACACGGCCGCTTCGATTCCCAGGGTATGTGGCAATTCGTGCCAGACACCTAGAGTACGGTTCATCATGTTGAATTCCAATTTCTGAATTCCAGGCATCTTTGCAAGCTTGCCCTCAATCATCGCCTGCTCGGTAGGACAGCACATTTGCCCAATCCGGAAACGACTCAAGCGAGCCGTGTCGTTGACAACGGCTGATGACACTTTGGATGCGCACGCGCTTGGGCCATCCGTTCCAGATGCAGAGCAACATGCATCGGTAACAACCGAGGTGGTGGGCTCGTTCGGTTCGGTAGGTGGATATTGAGAAGATGTCGGAGATGAAGTGGAGCAGCTTGTCTTTCCGCCGTTGCCTCCAGCAGAGCAGCCATCCGCACTTTTGGTTGTTGAAAGCGCAGGATTCACGTCCGAGGTCTTAGAAGAACAGCAACTGGTAGTTCGATCTCGATCGGTTTCGTCTTCACCCGATGTTGCGGAAGTCGCACAGCAGCTCCCGGATGCGACAGGGTCAAAAACGTCCACGCCCGCTGGCTTTTTTGGTGCTTGCTCGTCACCGCAACAGTTTTTCATGAGAACGCTCTCCGCTTTTCATGGCGAGAGTGAACACCTTATAGCCACTATAAGGTCAAGAGATTCTTCGATGCCTTAAGGCATCCACCAGCGACCATTCATGTTCAACGTGATCACAGTGAGTAAGTGGCCGGTAGTAGATAGGAAATGCTGCTTCCCCTCGCGCCTACGGTGTTGGCATCAACGGCGTTCTATTTCGTGACGCTAATATCAGGCGGCATCCCGTCCTCACAGCAAAGCACACAGGGCACTTGCCCTATGCGGCGGCCGACGAGCAGCACAGAAGCTCTGCTACGAAGGTAAGCAGCCATGTGCAGAGCAAAGCGTCCAAACTCGAGTTGAAGAGATCGGCGGGGAGGGTTTTCATCGATCAGAGGCCTGGCGATCGGTAGAACGGTGAGCAAGGATTTGCTTGTTGCCTGACGCGAGTAGAATGAGGATTCCAGCAACTATAGGGTCAAGAGAAATGAATGCGCCCACGTACACGATCGGTGCCTTGGCGAAGCTGACCGATACCAAAGCCGTAACCATCCGCTATTACGAGCAGTCAGGGCTGCTGCCTTCTGCTGGAAGATCACCGTCGGGTTATCGCTTTTACACAGATGAAGAGCGCAACCGGCTGCTGTTTATCCGTCGCAGCCGCGCGCTTGGGTTCAGCGTCGATGACATTCGCGATCTACTCGGCCTGGCTGACCGACGCGACGCTTCCTGCGCCGCTGTGGATGCGAAAGTGCAAGGGCAACTCCAACAAGTTCGAATCCGTATTCAGGACTTACGAGGTTTAGAAGCCGAACTGACACGACTGAGTGTTTGCTGCCACGGTGGTGTTATAGAGCAATGTCGCATCATTGAATCATTGTCGAATCGTAGTTAACGCGGCAAAAGACTCCATGTGCGTAGAGATTGTACGAGGTGAGAATCGTCATTGTGCAATAAAGTCCGCTATCTTGGTTTATTTCAGGATGCGTGCCTTAGGATTGTCCTGTGGTTCGCAAATTTGCCATCCCATTAAAACCGCATGCGGCGACATGTGGGAAAATCGATGGTAATAGCTCTAAGTTAACCGTGCTCAGTTATCATTATTGAACCACCGACACCTCCGTGCTTATTAAATTTCTGACGCAAAGTGCTTAACCGTGCGACAGGGTAAATTCATTGCCGCTTTGAAATGTGCAGCTTACCGCCTGTTTTGCACCCTTGCTCGGCTTACGGGGTTCACCGAGTTCGGGGGACTTCATGTCACGGCGGCAGCGTTGGCCCATGTTGTCATCCGCCATCCAAGGGTTTCATTGGACATGGCTCTCCGGCGCTTGAACACCCGCCATCCCGCTGAGGGGAAGCGCCAGGCTAATCAGGAAAATCAGGCAAAGCCGTAGACAGCGTGTCATGGGCTGAAGTGTAGCCAGTAGAAATGGTGCTAACAATCACGCTCCAGGCTTCTGGGTTAGCTGCCAGAAACCTCTATTGCGCGCTCATTTCCATTTCAGGACTTAGCGTGCCTAACCATGCGACAAGACAGATGATGAGGATTGCCATCAGGAATTCGAATTTCATGCTGCGGCGCAAGGCATTGACCGCTACAGAGTATTGACCATTGCGAACCGAGCGCTCCAATAGCGGGCTTAAGTGAAAGCGGTTCAGCGTCGCTAAAACGATCATCCCGGCAAAGAGCAGGATCTTCAAAAACAGCAACTGGCCATAGGTACTGAGCATGACCTCATCAAGGTTGGGACCGACGATGAAAAGGTAATTTACTACTCCCGTAACGCTTATGATCGCAACAATCACACCGCCGGCCGACTCAAAGCCAGTCAGCACGCGGGCAAGAATACGTGCTTCCTCCTCACCCTTCAGCGATTTCAACCGTAGCAGTAGAGCGAAGGCCGCTAGAGCACCCAACCAGCCACCTGCCGCTAATAAATGGAAAATGTCGCTGAGAAAATGCCAGTAGCGGCGGCTGCCTTCGTCCATGGCACCATGCCCCGTCCAGGCTAGCGTGGCCAACGCGATTGCTCCACAGACGGTGACGATCCAGAGGCTGGGTGTCGGATATCGTTTATTCAACGCGACGCCCAGAATTGCCCCCACCAAGGCGGCTATCCGAACCATCCAGGTCAGCCCAACGTCGGTGCCCATGATGACCATTTCAAAAATGTGGTGATGTAGCTCCATAAGCTCCGATACACCGCTCATTGCTTTTGCAAGCAACAACATCGCAGCAAGGGACAGAACTACACCTGCAACAGAAGTACCGTAGAGAAGCGACTCAAAGTTCAAGACCGTGCCCGATACCCTTTCCTTTCCCCTGAGGCTGTACAAGCCAAATATGGCCAGTCCAAATAACAACATCAGGTCAAAATAGAGAGCAAAGCGAACCACGATATTTAATGAGTCGCTCATGGATTATTTCACTTTGAATGAAAAGTTGCCGGTGATCGGGTGGGTGTCCGAAGACACTGCACGCCATTCAACTTTGTAGGTGCCGGTGGTCAGCGGTGCAGCCGGCGTAATCACCATGGTTTTCGGATCACCACCAGCAGCGACGGCGGCCTTTACACCCATGGGTGAGTTAGGCATGCCTGGCATGTCGGTCATGATCAGCTTTGCACCGGAGAACTGAGTGGTGAGATTCTCAGAAAAATGCAGTTCGATTTTCGACGGAGCCGCCGCATCCGAGCCTTCTGCCGGAGTGGAAGAAAGTAGTTTTGGATGTGCCTGGGCCACTGCACTCAGAAGCAAACCAGCAGTGATTGCAACAGCCACGGACGTAGTTTTAAGGAATGACATGCAAGACTCCTCACAGCAAGCGCTGTTGATTCGAGGTTTTTTGGGAGGAACTAGTTTTTAATTTCTTTAAAAACCACTGTTGATTAACTTGGAGCCCCCGTCCTCTTCGCCAGGTTGAACAGGAGAAACTCGCTAGCCCTAACGTCACAGTGCGAGAACACGATGCCACACGATCACAAACTGTTCGATTACATTTCAGTCAGCTTGATCCGATGTTTGGCATCTAATCGTTGAGCGTAGCAAGACCTGGAAAAGACACGGCGTACCGCAGGACAGGGGAGCTCAATCACTTTGAAAAATCCGCAGAGGCGTAGCAAACGCAGAACGCCAAGACGTCGTTGGTCCCAATGTTTTGTCGCTCAGCTAACCGTGGAATCGACGGCCGGAAACTCAAGATGAAAAGCCGTTTTCCCGTCGCCTGACGTACACCAGATCTTGCCATTGTGCGCTTCGACAATTGATCGGGTAATTGACAGACCTAGCCCTGCGTTGCTCGGACTTCCTTCTCGCCGCGCTGGGTCCACGCGATAAAAACGATCAAACAGCTTTTCAAGGTGTTCGGGGGCAATGGGCTCACCATAGTTTTCCACGACAACCGTTACCGACGCATCCTTGTGCTGAATATCGACACTGATTGACGTCCCTTCATAGGTGTAGCGCAGCGCATTTGAGAGCAGATTGGAAATCGCTCGGTGGAGCATAAGAACATCACCTCGCACGCTCCCCCGTCCTGAAACCTTGAGCTCGATCCCTCGTTCATCAGCCAACAGGCGGTAGTACTCAAGCAATTTTTCCACGACAGCCACCAGGTCTATTGGCTTGCTCTCGTGCGTAATTAGACCATTGTCAGATTTCGCCAGAAAAAGCATGTCATCAATCATCCGGCTCATGCGCTTCAAGTCATCAAGATTGGAGTACAAATTGTCTTCGTAGTCCTCGATGTTTCTTTTTCTCGAAAGCACCACTTCAGTGTGGGTCATCAAGTTGCTCACGGGGGTCCGTAGTTCGTGGGCAATGTCTGCCGAAAAGTTGGATAACCGGACAAATGCATCGTCGAGCCTGGATAACATGGCGTTGAACGACAACACCATCTGTTGAAGCTCTTTCGGAACGGGTGCCAGGGGAATACGCTCCTTGAGTGATTTTGCTGACATGGAGGCAGCAACCCATGTGACCTGGCGGATAGGCCGCATGCCACTGCTAGCTACCATCCAGCCGAGTGCAGCACTGACCAATGCGCTGATCACCAACCCTATCCAAAACCATCGTTCGAGCGTCTCGAAAAAGGACATATGCTGCGTAACGTCAAAAATCAACATGACAGTTAATGGCCTTTCTTGTCCCGTCACTACGGATTGCGCAGTCACACCACGGAACATCTGCTCTTGCTCCCGCCATTCCCAGACGGTTGTGTTTGTGGTTGTTCGAAACGCCTTCGGAACGTCGACCGGGCCGGGATCCGCAAACAGCACCTTGCCGTCGCCATCGATGATAAGCGCAGTCAAATCACGGTGTGCGCCCAGCAGCGCTTCTAACTCCGGTTTAGCCTCGCTGAATTGATCGATGTTGCTCAGCCCGGACAAGATCCGCTGGGTCGAGTGGAGTTTTTCGTACAATGCCTGCTGATCCAGCATCTTGAAATGATGCCGGCTGAGGTTATTGAAACTGAGTCCGGCGACCGTGAGCACGGCCGTTACCGCGAGCATAAACATCAGACTCATACGAGTCGTCAGGGACATCCGGTTCATCACGACTCCGAATCTGGTGCATCGAGCATGTAACCCATTCCCCTTGAGGTATGAATCAACTTGACCTCAAAATCGTCGTCTATCTTGGCCCTGAGCCGTCTCACTGCAACCTCGATAACGTTGGTATCGCTGTCGAAGTTCATATCCCAAACCTGGGAGGCGATAAGAGACTTTGGCAGCACCTCCCCTCGACGACGCAGCAGAAGCTCAAGCAACGCGAACTCTTTGGCCGTAAGGTCTATGCGTTTGCCTCCTCGGATGGCTCGACGCTTGAGCAGGTCCACTTCAAGGTCAGCCAGTTTCATAAAGGTTTGCGAAGGTGCGCTGCTACCGCGACGCAGCAGCGTTCTGACTCGAGCAAGCAATTCAGAAAACGCGAAGGGTTTGATCAGATAGTCATCCGCACCGAGTTCAAGTCCCTTCACTCGGTCTTCAACGCGGTCTCTGGCGGTGAGAAAAAGCACCGGGACGTCTTTCCCGGAAGCGCGCACCTTCTGCAGGACTTCCCAGCCATCCAAACCCGGCATCATGACGTCGAGAATCAGCAGATCATAGGCTTCGCTCAAAGCGTGCTGAAGCGCCTCTTTTCCATTCGTGAAACGGTCGACATTGAACCCGGCCTCGTTGAGCCCTTGCTGCAAATAGATACCTATTTTTGGTTCGTCTTCAGCGACAAGAAGTCTCATGAGGTCGTTCTCAGATAAAGGTTAAGCGGAGTCTGCAACGAAAACTGGCAGCCAACCAGCAACTGACAGAAAAGTAATCTTGGCTTCAGGTAGATGTCAGCGAGTGCTGGCTAGGGTTCAGACATGAGCACTTCATTGGTGCTCGACCGACCTCTGAGCGATGAATCGTATGGAAGTCGGATTCCCTCATGAGGAGCTACCCCGATGAACCACCTGAAAATGCTGTTTTTTGTAAGCTCGATACTGGTCTCGGCTTCTGTGTGGGCTGAAAGCGGCGGAGATCGTGTGATTGAGCGTATGGAAGGTTTGCGCGACAAGGCCGAGGCCACGTTGATGAAAGCTGAACAAGCCCCTGAAGGAGAGCGTCACGTCCACATGGCAGAACACATGAAGATGCTTGGCGACATCATGAGCCAGCTCCACAACGATCACCCAGATGCCTCAATGTCACCCCAACAGCATCTAGCCTGGATGGAGAAGCACGACAAAATTGTTGACGACGTTTTGCGCCAGATGCAGCGCGAGCACAAATTGATGCTTTCAGAAAACCATCAATAAACGCCCCCAGGATAAGTACTTGTCAGCATCTTGTTGCGGCGTCAATTGGACGCCGTATCTATTTAGAAAACTGACAAAGAAGTAATGCCCAAGTCAGTTAGCTGGCAGCTGAGCATCATTAGCATAGCCAATGTTCCCACGTATTCCTGAGGTCACCATGAAAACTACGCTCGCTACCCCGTTCATCGCAGCAATGACCCTTTTTTTCGCTGCTACGGCTATGGCTAATGCTGGGCATGGACAAGACGACATAGGCCAGCCTGGTGTGGCCTCTGACGTTACCCGCACTGTAGAGGTCGAGATGGGCGACATTTTTTTCAAGCCTAAAAGCATCGACGTAAAACCTGGTGAAACAATCCGCTTTGTCCTTCGCAACGAGGGTTCGCTGCTGCATGAGTTCAACATCGGCAAAGCCGCTGCTCATGCAGCACACCAGAAAGAAATGGCAAGCATGTTCAAGAACGGAACATTAAGCCCTACCGGTACCGGGAAGATGAGCGGCATGAGCCACGGCATGGGCGGAATGAAGATGGTCGCAATGGAGCATGACGACCCTAACAGTGTCCTGATTGAGCCTGGCTCAACCCAAGAGCTGATCTGGACCTTCAACGACAGTGCAGGGCTTCAGTTTGCCTGCAACGTGCCGGGGCATTACCAATCGGGAATGGTCGGCGAATTTGATCTGAAATAAACCGGAGTCGGCTGTTTCTGCCGGCCCGACGCAAGAGTTGGCTACGCTAAGTCGCAAGTAACATAGCAACGCTTCTCAGCCGGGGTCCGTGCGGAAACATCACCGCACCACTGTGGAGCCGCAAATCAGCGTTGTACTGAATATGCTCATTTCTAGTAGCACCTTACAAGGGGAATAGACATGCCTACCACCTCTGGCCATCACGACCATAATCACACCCATGCTGCTTCCCGGGATGATGCTGATCTACATGACCCGGTGTGTGGAATGGCAGTCACTTCGTCGAGTAAATTTGCTGAGACTTACCAAGGACAGACGTATCGGTTCTGTAGCCTGAAATGTCAGGAGAAGTTTCGAGCGGACCCTGAGCGCTACAGTGGCCACGTGGTGCGCAACGAGTCAGGCAGCACAACGCCGGAGTCTGCGGTACAAACGGGCACTGAATTTACGTGCCCGATGCATCCTGAAATACGGCAGACCGGCCCCGGTAACTGTCCTAAATGTGGCATGGCACTAGAGCCTGTCATGCCGGCGCTTGATGAAGAAGAAAATCCTGAACTCCGGGATTTCAATCGCCGCTTCTGGTGGTCGCTGCCCTTAACCGTGGTCGTAACCGTGCTCGCGATGGCGGGTCACTCGTTACAACTTCTTCATGGTTCGGCTCAAAACTGGATCGAGTTCGCTCTGGCGACACCCGTGACCTTATGGGCAGGATGGCCTTTTTTTGTAAGGGGACTGGCCTCGGTTAAAAATCGCAGTCCCAACATGTGGACTCTGATTGGGTTGGGCACCGCCGCAGCTTATCTGTACAGCGTCATAGCAACGCTCTTCCCCCAAAGTTTTCCCTCCAATTTCATGCAAGATGGACGTATCGGCGTTTACTTCGAAGCGGCAGCGGTCATCATCTCGCTCACGTTGCTTGGCCAGATCCTTGAGCTCAAAGCCCGATCACAAACTTCCGCCGCCATTAAGTCTCTTCTCGGCCTTTCGCCCAAAACTGCACGCCGGATCAATGCCGATGGCCAGGAGGAAGACATTCCTCTCACACATGTGCACCTGGGAGACCACTTACGGGTCAGACCGGGTGAAAAGGTGCCAGTTGATGGTTCGGTACTTGAGGGTGAAAGTGCGGTGGATGAGTCGATGCTCACTGGCGAGCCAGTCCCGGTAATGAAGAAAGCTGGAGATAGCCTGATCGGCGCCACGCTGAATACGCATGGGAGCCTGGTGATGGAGGCCCAGAAGGTCGGTGCCGAAACCATGCTGTCCCAGATCGTACAGATGGTCGCGAGAGCTCAGCGTTCCAAGGCGCCGATGCAACGAATGGCCGACTCGATTGCCGGCTACTTCGTGATGGGTGTTATCGCGATTGCGATAATGACATTTATCGGTTGGGGGCTTTTCGGCCCTGAGCCCAGTTGGGTGTTTGGTCTAATCAACGCTGTCGCCGTGCTGATCATCGCTTGTCCCTGTGCGTTGGGACTTGCTACGCCTATGTCGATCATGGTGTCGACAGGTAAAGCAGCCAGCATGGGTGTTTTGTTCAGAGATGCCAGTGCAATTGAAAGCCTTTGCAGAATCGACACGCTGATTGTCGACAAGACAGGCACCCTGACAGAGGGACGGCCCGTGTTTCACAGCGTGGAGGCCACTCCCACCTTCAATCCCGACGACGTCCTTCACCTGGCTGCCAGCCTTGATCAGGGCAGTGAGCATCCTTTAGCACATGCGATCGTCGATCACGCCCGAGCCGAGAACATAAAGCTCACCAAGCCCGAATCCTTTGAGTCGGATTCGGGTATCGGCGTCAGTGGCGTTGTCGATGGCAAGAAGCTCCAGCTGGGGAACACAGCGTTGATGGAAGCCGCAGGCGTGAGCACCAACTCCCTACAAGAGCGCGCTGAGGTGTTGCGACTTGACGGCATCAGTATTATCTACCTCGCCGTCGACGGCGCATTGGCAGGTTTGTTGGCCGTATCAGATCCGATCAAGCCAACCTCAAAAGAGGCCGTCACCAAGCTTAAGGCTCACAACGTGAAAATCATCATGGCTACTGGGGACGGGCTTACTACCGCTCGGGCTGTCGCCAGGGAGATGGGGATTGAAGAGGTCCACGGTGAAGTCAAACCCCAAGACAAGGAACGTCTGGTGGCAGACCTACAGCAACACGGGCGAAAAGTGGCCATGGCAGGTGACGGTATCAACGATGCTCCGGCCCTGGCGCGAGCAGATGTGGGGATAGCCATGGGAACGGGGACTGACGTGGCGATGAATAGCGCGCAACTCACGCTGGTCAAAGGTGACCTGATGGGGATCTTACGAGCACGAGCTCTTTCGGTCGCCACAGTTAAAAACATGCGCCAGAATTTGGGCTTTGCTTTTCTCTACAACTCAATGGGTATACCTCTTGCCGCTGGTTTGCTCTATCCATTGACGGGGCACCTCCTGTCGCCAATGATCGCTGCCATAGCCATGAGCGTCAGTTCCGCGTCGGTAGTTTTCAATGCATTGAGGCTGAGGAATACCCGAGTTGACTGACCTTCAAAATTGCAGCGGTTTTAACTCGGGGGGAATGGCGATCCATGTGCTTTCTTCAATCCCTTTAAGCGCGCATTCGCCCTTTGCACAGCGGCCATTTTTTCGGGCCGCTTCATGCGCTTCCACTTTCTGATGTCTTCCTTATTCCGCCCGCAGCTCACACACAGATCACCACTGAGTTGGCAAACCGAGATACAAGGATTCTCGATTTCTTTTGCCATGGTCAGTCCCCCTTAGCTTTATGTAGTTGAGCCACGCGACGTTTCCAGTCGCCTATGTGCGTGCGTTGGCACTCTTGCTCCGAGTCAAAGCGGACATTGCGGTCTGAAACAGGCAGGTCAAGATTGGCCTCTTTCAAGGCGATCGCCGTCAACTCAAAGATGCGGGCCTTCGCGTCAATCTCGGCCCGCTTCCTGTCAGCCAGGGTTTCGAACACCCAGATGACCTTCAGGGTTTCAGCCAACGCACTTAGGTCAGCGGTGTGAGTGAGCCAAATAAACCCCTTTATCTCGTCCTTTGCTGTTTCGCACGCGTCGGTGAGCGTGACGATCAACTGGCGCTCGATCCGAGCCAGTTCACGTTTACCGGGCGGCATCGGTGTGTCCTATAGAGGTTGTGCTGGACAGGCGCTGAGTCATGTCTGCCGGAACTCGACGGTCAGGTGGCTGACTTCGTGAACTGTTTTGAGACGCTCACGAATGCTCTCGGCGTTCACAGTGGCTTCACCTAGAACGCTGACGATCGCCGCGCACGCTTGAGGTCCCACCCTCCAAACGTGCAAGTCTGTAATGGTAGCGCCACCAGGTTTCTCAACGAGTTCGCGGATTTCCTCGGCAACGTGCGCGTCGGTCTGATCGAGCAACACGCCCGCAGTTACCCCCATCAAGGTCCAGGCCCAACGCGCGATAACGATAGCGCCGACGATACCCATGACCGGGTCGAGCCACACCCAACCCAGATATCGACCGGCAAGCAAGGCAGCGATGGCCAGAATCGACGTCAGCGCGTCTGCAACGACGTGGACATAGGCGGACCTCAAGTTGTTGTCGTTTCCGTTGTGGGCATGAGGGTGATCGTGGTCGTGCCCATGTCCATGTCCATGCCCATGCCCATGCCCATGCCCCAGCAGCAGGGCACTGACAATGTTGACGAGCAAACCGACAACGGCGATGAGGGTCGCGGTGCCAAATTGAACCGGTGTTGGCTGCAACAAACGCATGACCGATTCAACGCCAATGCCCAACGCAACAATGCCGAGAATCAGCGCCGAGGCGAACCCGCCCAAGTCTCCAACCTTTCCTGTACCGAAACTGTAGCGCTGGCTGGTAGCGTGGCGTTTTGCGTATCCGTAAGCGGCCGCCGCGATGCCCAATGCGCCGGCATGGGTTGCCATGTGGAAGCCATCGGCCAGTAACGCCATCGAACCCGTG
>LNAP01002299.1_pt1 | contig 19285 bp, 19 predicted proteins | sample 602601 | NCBI WGS metagenome assembly LNAP01 (sample SAMN02440304, study PRJNA202911) | soil metagenome | biome: Subtropical and temperate rainforests or woodlands; isolation source: soil samples (1 kg each in a 20% v/v slurry with milli Q water) were... ...
GGATAGGGGGTCGCTGGCCTGACAGCCAGTCAACAGCAGTGCGCCCAGCAGGGCGATGAATACTCTCATTACCAAAGCGTCCAGTCAGGTACGTGAGGGGACGTGATTGTTGAGCAGCGCACTTCGATACCAGAAGGGCTCTGTCTACCAACTGCCATAGGGAATGCCATATTTCTCTATGTAGCGTTTGGACCCTTCACTGATCTGGTAGGCGTAACGGCCATTGGTTTTGCCTTGACTCGGTCCTAATGGTTCAACTTCTGCTTGGACGCGGGTGACTTTGATTGGGTGATGACATTCATCTCTTACCCAGACCTGGACAATGCCTCCCGGCGCCAGCCCTAGATTGACTGAGGCCATATAGCTGGCGGTTTGCTGTGGCGTTTCCGGGCACCGACGGGCCGTGCTCTTGCGCATGATCTGTCGGGCCTCTTCCGGGATATCGACCCATACCCGATAGGTTTGCGGTTCAACCACCGATTGCCAGCGCACGAAAATGCGTTTGGGCAGGTCGGCACCCACCACGGATTTGCCATCGATACCAACTCCGTCCCAGCCTCTGGCCCATTCCTTTTCGTAACCAGGGCGGCCACCCGCAGCAGTCCCACCAGTGCGGTGAAACTGTTTTCCGTTGATGTCCTCTACCGTGCTGTCTTCAACCCGGACTTTCATGTAATAGGGTTCGGTAAATCCAAGTTCCCACCAAGGGTTTTTGGGGTCGTTTTTTCCTGAAAGTGGGTCGCTGGCCTGGCAGCTAGTCAACAGCAGTGCACCCAGCAGGGCGATGAATACTCTCATTACCAAAGCGTCCAGTCAGGTACGTGAGGGAACGTGATTATTGAGCAGCGCTTCGATATCAGAAGGGGATCTGCCTACCAACTGCCATAGGGAATGCCATATTTCTCTATGTACCGCTTGGAGTTCTCGGACTGGGGGTAATAGCGCCCGTTTGATTTACCCAGGTGCGGTCCCAGCGGTTCAACTTCAGCTTGGACACGGGCGACTTTGATCGGGCGGTAGCATTCGTCTCTTACCCAAACCTGAATGATTCCTCCGGGGGCAAGACCCAAATAAAGGGATGCCAGATAAGAAGAGCCACGTTTGGGGTACAAGGCGCAACGTCGGGCGGTCGCCTTGCGCATAATCTGTAGGGCTTCTTCCGGGATATCCACCCAAGCCCGATAAGTCTGTGGCTCTACCACAGATTGCCAGCGGACAAAGATGCGCTTGGGAAGATCAGCCCCTACCACCGGCTTGCCGGTATCTCCGACGCCATCCCAACCTCTGGCCCATTCCTTGTCATAGCCTGGGTTGCCACCAGCAGCAGAACCACCGCCAGTCCGGCGAAACAGTATGCCGTTGATATCCTCTACCGCTGTGTCTTCAACCCATACCTTCATGTAATACGGCTCAGTGAAGTTGAGGCTCCACCAAGGCAAGTGAGGATCATTCTTTCCGGATAGCGGGTCACTGGCCTGACAGCCAGTCAATAGCAGTGCGCCCAGTAGGGCGATGAATACTCTCATTACCAAAGCGTCCAGTCAGGTACGTGAGGGTGTTGCACTCGCACGGCATCCGCCGTGGGGGCGTTGATGTATACGACTTTAAGGCTGCCGCCATCCTGTTTGCCAAGCGGGTGGTTCCAGTGGGCCGAGAGATGGATATAACGCAGCTTGAGCATGGTCTCCTCGGCTGGAGTCGTACTGTAGTCACCGGCGACAAATCTGTCACAAAGGGCTTGAAGCTCTTGCGGGATGGCGTAATCCGGATCTTGTTCGTCGATAGTGTTGAAGCGTACGCCGTTTTCCTTGGCCAACTCATACATCACACGGAGATACACCCTCGATAGTCTGTTGCTCATCGGGCGCTTGAGCTGCAGGCCGGCATACACGCGTTTTTGTCGTAAACCGAGGCGATCCTGTGGCAGAACCATCGGTTCCGGTATGACGATCTCCAGCCATTGTGCGGGCCAGCCCTTGGCCAACCAGCGTTTTCTTGTCTGGGCCGCTTCCCGGTAAATCGAGGTCTGGGTCACGTCAGTATTGATTGGCACTTCCAGCGCTTGCATCGGACTGACCAAGACACACTCCTGCACCTCATCCAGATAACCGCCGCCGATATCCGAGTGTGCGCCGGGCAGGGTGATTTCCATGTGGTCGGGTTTGACCCGGCTCAGGGCAAAGTTGGCGCGGTACTCGTCGCGGGCAACCAACTGGACGACTGAGCGAAAGTAGCGACGGTCGAGGTGCAGCTTGATACCTGGAGCAATGGCGCTGCGTACATTACCCAGATTGCTCAGCCCGGCAACCGACGGCACTGTATCGAACAGGCCGATGAAGCCCATGTCTAGGTCGTTACCGTATTGCCGGTTGAAGCGGGGGCTGAAAGCATTGGAGTGGTCGTGCAGAATCAACTCGAGTGGCCCGAGCCAGCGTACGACTTCATTGGCGAAATGTCGGGCCGCCGCGGCGCCACGGCTAAAACCGAAGGTGTCAAAGATTAGCGAAGCAATTTCACAGTCAGGGTTTTCTTGCTGGAAGTTCTGAATGATCACTTTTATGTGTTCAAACGATTGTCGTACCCGTCCAGTCACGCCTGTATTTCCACGCCCTGTGCCAGAGACGATCAAGCTGTCCTTCTCTCCAGTCTGAGTGCCAATACCCTCGACATAGATTGAGCGGAAAGCCCGCTTTTGCAGGCCGTCTCCTTCAGCTCTCTGGTTGGAAAAGTACAAATCACTCAACCGCTTAACATTACTCACATCATTCCCATAACTACTCTCCGGATCCTTCATATACGGCTTGCAACTGCCATCGATATCCCTGGCTTCAATGGCATGCTGCGCCCCGCAAATCTGGCCCATGGCCGAGTTGCTGGCGTTATTGCCGGTGCCATCGAAAAACACACCGATGCGCAGCGCCACCTGGACCTTTTCAGGTGGTGGTGCGGGCTCTTTGGCGTATTTCTCGTACTGGGCCCAGAGCTGTTCGCCGTAGCTGGGTTGTTCGGTCTCGGCGGAGCGTTCAGCAGAGTGCTGGTTGGGGTTGGCGGGCCGAAGAAGGCTGGGCATTGGCCCGGGTCCGTTGCTGGCCATGGGTGGTCCTGGTTCAGGCGAAAGGGGCGCTGAAAACCGTACCGGGAATGGCGGGCGATGGATTTAGGAGGAATCTGCAAGAGGCTGGGCAGGTGCTGATTCCGGCGTAGGGGAAATGGAATTTCAGAGGGGGATTGCCGAGCGCGCGCGGCGTTCGGCTGAGGCGAACGCGGGTATCAAAAATTCAAAATTCTCAATACGCGTGCCCTTAGGCACTCTGCGATCAACCACAACAATAAGAAGGTGAAGTCCATGTTCAAGCTCTCCCGGGCGTTGTTCTGTGCCGCCGCATTGCTGGGCGCCGGTCTCGCGCAGGCCGCCGACCCTATCGTGATCAAGTTCGCCCACGTGGTGGCGGAAAACACCCCCAAGGGCCAGGGCGCCCTGTTGTTCAAGAAGCTGGCCGAGGAGCGCCTGCCGGGCCGGGTCAAGGTCGAGGTGTACCCGAACTCCTCGCTGTTCGGCGACGGCAAGGAAATGGAGGCGCTGCTGCTGGGCGACGTGCAGTTGCTCGCGCCATCCCTGGCCAAGTTCGAGCAGTACACCAAGAAGATCCAGATATACGACCTGCCATTCCTCTTCGACAACCTCGCCGCCGTCGACCGTTTCCAGCACGCCGAGGGCAAGCAACTGCTGACCGCCATGCAGGACAAGGGCATCCTCGGCCTGGCCTATTGGCACAACGGCCTCAAGCAGCTGTCGGCCAACAAGAAACTGGTGGAACCCAAGGACGCCCGCGGCCTGAAGTTCCGTGTGCAGGCCTCCAGCGTGCTGGAGGAGCAGTTCAAGGCGGTGCGCGCCAACCCGCGCAAGATGAGCTTCGCCGAGGTCTACCAGGGCCTGCAGACCGGCGTGGTCAATGGCACCGAGAACACCTGGTCGAACTATGAAAGCCAGAAGGTCCACGAGGTGCAGAAGTACTTCACCGAGACCGACCACGGCCTGATCGACTACATGGTGATCACCAACGTCAAGTTCTGGACCGGCCTGCCGCCGGATGTGCGCGGCGAGCTGGAAAAAATCATGGCCGAGGTCTCGGTGGAGGTGAACAAGCAGGCCGAAGCCCTGAACCAGACCTCCCGGCAGAAGATCATCGATGCCAAGACCAGCGAAATCGTCGCCCTGACCCCCGAGCAGCGTAACGAGTGGCGCGAAGCCATGCGCCCGGTGTGGAAGAAATTCGAGGGCGATATCGGCGCCGACCTGATCCAGGCCGCCGAAGCCGCCAACCAGGCGCAATAACGACCTGCATCCCGGCCGCTGCGCTCGCAGCGGCCCATCGGCAGCCGCTACCGGGCTGCACTCCACTGGCACTTTCGCGGAGAACCTCAATGCACAGGCTGAGGCGGTTCTGGGAACATTTTGAAGAGGCGTTCATCGCCTTCCTGCTGGCGGCCATGACGCTGGTGACTTTCGTCTACGTGGTGCTCAACAACCTGTACCCGCTGTTCTATACCATCGGCGATGCCTGGGAAGGGGGCAGCGCGCTGTTCCTGGGGATCGGCGACTTCCTCATGGAGCTGGCCCAGGAGATGGTCTGGAGCGTGGCGCTGACCAAGATGCTGTTTGGCTGGCTGATCTTCTTCGGCATTGCCTACGGCGTGCGCACCGCCGGCCACCTGGGGGTGGACGCGCTGGTCAAGCTGGCCTCGCGCCCGGCCCAGCGCCTGCTGGCGGTGATCGCCTGCCTGTGCTGCATGGTCTACGCCGGGCTGTTCATGGTCGCCAGCTTCAAGTGGCTGATGGCGCTGATCCAGGCCGGCATCGAAGCCGAGGACCTGGACCAGTTCGGCATTCACCTGTCGCATATCGCGATGATCGTGCCCTTCGGTTTTGCCCTGGTGCTGATCCGCTACCTGGAAATCATGTGGCGCATCCTCATGCGCGGGCAGATCAACCTGGGCCTGGCCGATGAGGCGGCCGAGGCCAGCAAGCTTGCCAGTCACCACGAGGATCAGCACTGATGGCCATTCTCTGCCTGTTTCTGATGCTGTTCGTCTTCATGTTCCTCGGCGTGCCGATCGCCATTTCCCTGGGACTCGCCGGCGCCACCTCGATCCTGCTCTTCAGCCCGGACTCCTTGAGTTCCCTGGCGATCAAGCTGTTCGAAACCTCCGAGGCCTACACCTTGCTGGCGATCCCGTTCTTCCTGCTGTCCGGGGCCTTCATGACCACCGGCGGCGTGGCGCAGCGCCTGATCGATTTCGCCAATGCCTGCGTCGGGCACATCCGCGGCGGCCTGGCGATTGCCGCGGTGCTGGCGTGCATGCTGTTCGCCGCGCTGTCCGGTTCGTCGCCGGCAACGGTGGCGGCGGTGGGCTCGATTGCGGTGGCCGGCATGGTGCGTTCCGGTTACCCACGGGAGTTCGGCGCCGGGATCATCTGCAACGCCGGGACCCTGGGCATCCTGATCCCGCCGTCGATAGTCATGGTGGTGTACTCGGCGGCCACCGAAACCTCGGTGGGCAAGCTGTTCATGGCCGGGGTCGTCCCGGGGCTGCTGCTGGGCGTGATCCTGATGGTGGTGATCTACATCGTCGCGCGGATCAAGAAGCTGCCGGCGCAACCGCGGGTGTCGTTCCGCGAATGGCTGAGCACCGCGCGCCGGGCCTTCTGGGGCCTGCTGTTGCTGGTGATCATCCTCGGCGGCATCTACAGCGGCCTGTTCACCCCGACCGAGGCGGCGGCGGTGGCGGCGGTGTATTCGGCCTTCGTCGCGCTGTTCGTCTACAAGGACATGCGCCTGCGCGACTGCCCGAAAGTGCTGGTGGAGTCGGGCCGGCTGTCGATCATGCTGATGTTCATCATCGCCAACGCCATGCTCTTCGCCCATGTGCTGACCACCGAGCAGATCCCGCAGCAGATCACCACCTTCGTCATGGACGCCGGGCTGTCGCCCATCGGCTTCCTGCTGATGGTCAACGTGGTGCTGCTGGTGGCGGGTAGCTTCATGGAGCCCTCGGCCATCGTGCTGATCCTGGCGCCGATCTTCTTTCCGATCGCCATGAAACTGGGCATCGACCCGATCCACCTGGGCATCGTCATGGTGGTCAACATGGAAATCGGCCTGGTGCATCCGCCGGTGGGCCTGAACCTGTTCGTCACCTCGGCGGTGACCGGCCTGAGCCTGGGCCAGACCATCCGCGCGGCGCTGCCGTGGCTGATGATCCTGCTGGCATTCCTGATCCTGGTGACCTACGTGCCGTTCATTTCCCTGGCGCTGCCGAACTGGTTGGGGATGAACTGAAACGCTGGGCGTACATGGTCTCTGTAGGAGCCAAGCTTGCTGGCGAGGAGGGCCTTTGGGGCGATGCTGTTCTTGAGACCGTCATCGCGGGCAAGCCTCGCTCCTACGGGGGCGTGGTGCGGAATCGAGATGGACACGTTTCTGTGGGCGCCAGGCTTGCCGCGATCAACCCTCGTTCACCGCGCCGGCACCCGCCACAGATACCAGGCCGCCACCGTGCGATGCGGGCGCAAGGACAGGCCGATCTCGATCATCTGCTTGCGCGTTGGCTGCCGCTCCAGGCCCTTCAGGCGGCGGTAGCCTTCGCGCACGCCGAAGTCGTCGGCGGGCAGGATGTCCAGGCGTTCCAGGCTGTAGATCAGCAGCATCTCCACGGTCCAGCGACCGATGCCGCGCAGGCTGGTCAGGCGCTCGATCAGCGCCTCATCGTCCATGGCCCGGGCCGTCTCGTAATTCGGCACCACACCGCGCAAGGTCGCCTCGGCAATACCACGAATGGTGGCGATCTTGCCGGCGGAAAAACCGCAGGCACGCAACTGCTCGAAATCGGTGGCGAGGATTTGTTCGGGGGAGGGGAAGGCCGCCGGGCCATACAGGCCAAGAAAACGCCCGAGAATCGCATCGCCAGCGCGGGCGTGCAGCTGCTGATAGGCAATCGCCCGCACCAGCGCCTCACAGGGCTCGCGGGCCGGCTTGGCCTGGTGCAGGCACGGGCCGACCGCCTCGACATGACGAGCCCAGTCAGGGTCGAGCCCGGCCAGAAAGGCGCGGGCCTCAAGCAATGGATCGGGCATGGAAAGTCCTGGGCAATGGGCGTCGCCAGAGATTAACCAGCAATGCCCGGCGCTGCACTCGGTCTCTTGCGCTGGAATTGCCTGAGCTAGATCGAACGCTGACTGACCCGGCTGGACAGCGCCGCGGCGCTTTCCTTGCGTTCCGAGTAGCGGTCCACCAGCAGGTCGGCGCGGCCGCGCAGGAGCAGGGTGAACTTCATCAGTTCTTCCATCACATCCACCACCCGGTCGTAGTAGGGCGAGGCCTTCATGCGGTCGTGGTCATCGAATTCGAGAAAGGCCTTGGGCACCGAGGACTGGTTGGGGATGGTGAACATGCGCATCCAGCGGCCCAGCACACGCAGCTGGTTGACCGTGTTGAACGACTGCGAGCCGCCGCAGACCTGCATCACCGCCAGGGTCTTGCCCTGGGTCGGGCGTACCGCGCCGAGGGTCAGGGGGATCCAGTCGATCTGCGCCTTGAACACCGCCGACATCGCGCCATGGCGTTCCGGCGAGCACCAGACCTGGCCCTCGGACCACAGCACCCGTTCGCGCAGTTCCTGGACCTTGGGGTGATCCACCGGCGCATCGTCCGGCAGCGGCAGGCGGCTGGGGTCGAAGATGTAGGTTTCGGCGCCGAGGAATTCGAGAATGCGCGCCGCTTCCCGGGTCAGCAGGCGGCTGAACGAGCGCTCGCGGGTGGAGCCGTAGAGCAGCAGGATGCGCGGTTTGTGCGCGGCGGTTGCCGGGGTTTCCAGATGCTCTGGCGCCAAGGCTTGCAGCAGTTCAAGGTCAAGGGCGGACAGCTGTTCTTCGCTGGGCTTCTGGTCGTCGTTCATCACAGCGCTCCGATGCGGTCGAGGGCATTTTTCAGCTCGGTGGGCGAAAGGTGGTCGAGGTCCAGGGCGAAGAAGGCGGCGAAGCGCTGGCGGATTTTCTGCACGGTCTGCTCGAAGGCGGCCTGGATCGCCTGCTCATCGCCCTGGACCTCCGAAGGGTCCTCCAGCCCCCAGTGGCTTTTCAGCGCCGGGCCGAAATACACCGGGCAGGGCTCGCCACCGGCCTTGTCGCAGACGGTGATGACGATATCGGGCGGGCTGTCGGCGAAGGCTTCCGAACCTTTGCTGTACAGGCCTTTGGTGCTGACGCCGGCCTGTTCCAGGGTGGCCAGGGCGCGGGCGTTGAGCGTGCCGCTGGGGAAGCTGCCCGAGCTCACCGCGTGATGAGCGGCCGGCGCCAGATGGTTGAACAGGGCTTCGGAAAGAACGCTGCGGCAGCTGTTGGCGGTGCACATGAAGAGGATTTTCATCGGGGCTTCCGGGTAGAAGGATTGAGCCATGGGGTTAAACAGGCGTCACTGGCCTGTATATATGGTTATTCGAATATACGGATGCGAAGGCGCGTTGCCAAGCTGCCGATAGGGCCGGGCGACCGAACGCAAGCTGCGCGTCTCGGCCCGGATCGGGCAGGGGGGTTTACCCGGTGTTCTATGCTTCAGGTTCGGCGCAGGCCGAAGAGGCCAGGCCTGTCCATGAGGTTCACCGGGCCAGGCTTTATCTCTCTGCCTATGGGTGAACGCTATGCAAACCCCTTCCACACCTCGGGATCCGGACCCGATGTCGCGCGGCACGGCGATCGCCTATGCGATCGGCCTGCCGCTGGCGCTGCTGGGATTGATCTTCCTGCCGGCCGGCACGCTCGCCTGGTGGCCCGGCTGGATATTCCTCGCCGTCATGACCCTGGGCTTTGGCGTTTCGGCCCTGGTGCTCGCCCGGGTCAACCCGGTGATCTACCGCGCGCGCAGCCGCTTCCAGGCGGGCACCAAAAGCTGGGACAAAAAGCTGCTGGCGATCATCCTGCCGGCGATGGCGGCCGTGCTGCCGGTCGCCGCGCTCGATGCCGGGCGGCTGCAGGGCTCGGCTGTTCCGGCCTGGCTGGTGCTGGCGGGTTATCTGGTGGTGCTGGCGGGCATCGCAGTGACCGGCTGGGCGCAGGCGGTGAACCCGTTCTTCGAGCCGGGCGTGCGGATCCAGTCCGAGCGGCAGCAGCGGGTCATCGATAGCGGGCCTTACCGCTTTGTGCGGCATCCCGGGTATCTCGCCGCGCTGTGCCTGTTCTTCGGCATGGCGCTGGCGCTGGCTTCGTTCTGGGCACTGCTTCCCGCCGCGCTGGCAGCGGCGCTGCTGGTCCTGCGCACGTCATGGGAGGACCAGCTGTTGCAGGCCGAGTTGCCCGGTTATGTCGACTATTGCCAACGGGTGCGCTGGCGCTTGTTCCCCGGCCTCTGGTAATGGCAAGGAGGCGCCAGGGCATGGCGCCTCCGCGGTAAGGCCAGGGCAATGTCGGGTCTACAGCAGTTGGTCGATCAACACCGCATTGCTATAGATCAGGCTGCCATCGCTGGCTCGATGCCCCACCAGATGGAACTGGCCGCGGCCGTGCTGCAGGTAGACGCGCATCCGGCAGTCGGACAGGGGGGTGTACCCCTCGGGCATGATCAGCTCCATGGTGTCCATGTCGACGTCGACCATGGCCTCCTGTTCATGGGTTTTCTGCAGGCGTTCCTCGGCTTCTTCCAGGCGCAGGTGCAGGGGGCCATCGACGTAGAAATGGATCTCTCCCAGCGGCATGGATTTTTGCCCATCGCTGGACTTGCACCAGCCTTCGATCGTCAGGGCGCTCATGACGAGACCTCCATTGTGAATGTCGGGGCTTTGTGGCGCTGCCCCATTCTCAATGCCATCACTGTTCAGACCGCCGCGCGGGGCGGTTCGTTTCCTTGGCGGGCGCCTGGCGGGCTACCGCGGGTCGCGTCAGGTCTTCGCGGGTCGATGGCTGCAGGCGCCAGGCTTTTGCCAGCTTGCGGGCAGCCTTTTCTGGCAGCACCGTGGATCCGCTGTGCCGCACCGCCTTGGCATGCTCGGCAAGCCCTTCGACCAGTGCGGCCCATTCCGGCCGTGGGTCGTTGACATAGTCCCAGCCCAGCCCCAGCCAGGGGCAACGCCCACCGATCCAGGCCTGCACCGCGGGTGTCGCGCGCCGGATATAGTCGGGGGCCTTGGCCGCCTTGGGCCGGAGCGCGCGCGCCTTGACGGCCGGTATTTGCAGCTGTGGGGTGCCGTCTGGCTCCCGGGTCACCCGCATGGCCCCGAGCAAGGCGATGTCGAAAGGCACCGGCTGGCCCTGGGCGGTATAGAAATACGCCAGGCGCCGGATGCTGTCGTAGTCGGCAACGGCGCGGTACAGGTAGGCGCAGATCACCCCCAGCATGGGGTCGGCATGCTTTTTATGGCACACGCCGGCGGCGAACTGGTCGATGTCTTCGGCCTGTAGCCGGCCAGCGGCGAAATCGTCGATCGCGCCGAGCATCGCCAGGTATCTGTCGGGGGCCTTGGGCATTCCGTAGGCCTGGAAAATATCGCCGAGGGGGCTGGGCATCACCACGGCGTACTGACCCGCATAAGGCACCACCGGCGTGAAGGTGCCGTCGGCCAGCGCCACCAGGACCGGCATCCCCTGGGGATCGCTGGGGGCGTGGAACGTCTCGAACAGCGAGGTGCTGTCCAGTCGCTCGATCGGGTTGCGGGACAAGAGCTTCGCGCCCTCGCCGTAGATGATCAGGTTGGCCTCGCCGGGGTCGCCGATCTGTTTCATCCTGCGGCGAACCTCGGTGGCCGCGGACTGGCGCATCTCGGCGGCGGCATCCGCTTCCAGGCGCTGGACCAGCGCCTTGACCTTCTGTCTCTTCTCGGGAAAGCGCGGGCTCTGCTGGCGGAGCACCACCAGGTCCTGCAGCAGCTCCTTGCTGGAGTCGGGAATGCTGATTATCTGGTCGGCGGGAACTGTCAGGTCGTGCTGCTTGAGCCCGAAATCGGCGCCGAGCATGCGCTCGCGAAAGGCCGCGTCGCTGTGGACCCGCTCAAGGTTATGCTCGGCGGAATCCACCGGGCCGGCCGCCGGGGACGGCCCCATGGTGGCGGCGTTGCCCGCGGCTGGCCAGGGCTGCAACCCGGCGGGGCCCGGCAACGGCTGGGCGGTGTTGTAGAGCACGGCCGGTTCCGGATCGACCAGGCACTGCGGGTTGAGCTTGAGGCGATATTCTTTCGCCCGCTCGGTGGTGCGCGAGCGCACGCACATGCCGAGGGTCGCGGTGGTGATCAGGCCATTGCTGATGGCGGTCGGCTCGATGCCCCACAGCGCATCGGCGATCACCCCGGAGAACACGCATTTGCCCGGAGCGCCGGACATCGGCTCGGACACCATGTAACCCAGCTGCCCGTCCTGGCAGGCAGCGAGGCGATCGAACCTGGGGTTTTCCACTTGCGTGCCTTGCACGACGATCCCGCGCACCGCATCCAGTCGCGTCAGGTCGAGGTTCTTCGGCGCTTCGCGGCAGGCATCGGTGATCAGGGTGATGCGCTGCACGCCGTGCAGCAGCAACTCGGTGTAGAACGAGTCGGCCAGGACCCGGTATTTCTGGCGCAGCGAGTCGCTGAACAGCCAGGAGATCGAGCCGATATTCGCGTCGGTCAGGCCATGGCCGCAAAACGCCAGGATCAATTGCTCGACCACTTCGGCGCCCGCGGGGAACAGCTCGTCCACCGCTTGCTGCACCCGCTCGCGGGTGACCGGATTGCCCTGGCCGTCTATGGGGCCGTCGTCGACGATCCTGACGTTGTCGGCGCCGAAGCCCGAGCGCAACGCCCAGTCGCCGATCGAACGGGCGGCAAGCACGGCGCCGTCCAGGTAGGCGAAACGCAGTGTCTGGTTGGGTAGCGGCGTCAGCGTGCTCACGCCGATCGTCAGGCAGGTCCGTCTAGTCATGGGCGTGCGCCACCTTGCGCGTCATAAGGAGCCAGAGATCGAGTCGAGGGAGAATCGCTGGCCAGTGCCAGCGCGGCCGATCGCCCGGTGCCAGGCGTTCGACCAGCATGATGGCCCCGGCCACCAGCATCAGTGGAATGTGCCAGGCCCCGCCCAGCAGCGGCACCAGCATCCAGGCCCAGCACGAAGCGATGCACAAGGCCCCGTGGGTTGCGCCGAACACCAGGCAATCGCGGTCGGCGGCCCAGCCGAACAGGCCGATCCGGCGCAGGCGGTGGCCACGGTTGAGCGCCGCGCGTTGCCACGGGCTGGCACTCCACAGCAAGGCAACCAGCAGGGCCGTGGCCAGCGCCGCGCCGGCGACGCTCAGTTGCAGCAGCAAGGCGAGCCCCATCAGCAGCGGCCCGGCGGCCATCCATAAGATCGTGTAACCGAGCAGGAAGCCGAGCGCCGCACGGATGCGCCGGCGCGGCAGGCTGGAGTGCCAGACATGCAGGAGCGGCATCGCCAGCAGGGGCGGCATCATCGCCAGCAGCATCAGGGCCCAGTCCGCCAGCATCTGCTGCGCCGGGTTCAGCGCCAGTTCCGCTTTCAGCGCGGTGGGCCAGCTGGTGACGATGGACAGCCCACCTACAGCACTGCAGAAGGCGGGAAGGCTGCGGTGCCCGGCGGTGTAGAGGCACAGGGCCAGGCCCAGCCCGGCCGTCGCGAACAGCAACGGCCAGGGCGCCCGGGTGAAGCTGAGCAAGACCGGTCCGGGTTGCATAAGGCGTTACTCAGCTGACGATACCACTGCGCTTGAGCACGCTGATCCGCTCCACGGTCACCGGTTTATCCGCCGAGACCTGCTCGCCCGGGACCAGGGTCACCCGCAGATAGTCCGGGTTGAAGTCGCCGGCATCGGTCAGGCGCTGGGCCAGGTCGGTGATGTCGATGGTATAGCCGAGGCCGTGGCCGCCGTGCCCACCGTCCGGGCGCGAGGCGACGTTCAGCCCGAACAGCGTCAGGCTGCCGGCATGGCACTCGGGATGCTGCTGCGGATCGCTGTCTTTCGGCAGGTTGATGTAGACCGCAAGCTGCGGCGAGGGCGCGGAGCCGCGCACCGATTCCAGCGCCAGGTAGAGCCGGGTCACCGGCTGGCCCAGGTCCGTCGCGCCCATCGCGGCGATGCCGGTGCTGGTGGCCTGGCGGTCGAGGTCGACCTGGGTGCGTACTGGCGAGCCGCCGACCGTGACCACCGATCGGTTGGCGCCGATCGGTTCGATGTTCTGTTGTTCCGGCGCACCCATCTTGACCCGTGTCACAGCCTCTACTCCTGGTTTCACGCCCGTGCCGATGCTCAAGTCGGCATAACGCGGATGCAATTTGCCATCCTTCAACGTGTCGCGGCCGGTGAATTTCATGCCAGGGTCACTGCCACCGACCGCCGGCATGATGAAACGGCGGTCGGCCGGACCGTCGAGCCAGCGCGGATCGCGGACCATGGTCTTGCCCGGGGTGTTCATCCAGGCTTCCCAGAGCCGGTCGACGTTGCAATGGTGCAACCAGAAGATCGGGTCCAGGGCGGCGAGGTACGGATCGGCCATGAAGCCTTCGCCACCGCCGATCAGGCGATGCACGGTGTTGTGCGGGTTGTTCTCCAGGTCGCCGGTCCAGCGGGCGAACTGGGCGAAATTGCCGGTGACCCCGCCACCGAAGCCGATGCTGCCGTCATTGCCGACCTGGAAATCGTTCTCCTGCATCGCCGCCAGGCTGAAGGCATCGAGGGAGTTCGGCCGCAGCGTGGTAAAGCCCTGCCGGCGAGGGTATTTCTTCAGCGGGTTGGGGCTGCCGTCCGGCAGGGTGTCCGCCAGGAACGCCTCCGGGGCCCGCCGCGCATCCGGGTTTTTGCTATTGAGGTAGTTCCAGTACGGAAGCGCCCAGTCGTCGCCCGTCAGTTCCTTGACCTTGGCCGCGACGATCGCCTCGAAGGCCGCCAGGTAACCGCGGTGCCAGGACAGGAAGTACCAGCTGCCGTGCTGGCACTGGCTGCCGTAGGTGAAGTTGGTCAGGTCCTTGGGAACCGGATCGGAATCGCCCAGGACATTGACCTCGACCCACAACTGCCGATCGAAGCCGTGGATGGCGCCGAGAAACTTCCAGCTGTTGCGGTTGGTGATCGGTAGTTTGTCCAGTTCGCGCATGGCCAGCGCGTAATTGAGCAGGACCTTGTTGTTCCATCCGGAGCCGAGTGTTGCCACATCCTGTCGAATCGTGTTCATGAATGCACCTTCCTTGCAGCATCAGGCCAGGTGGCGCGTGTGGCGCCACACCCCTCGCAATCCTTTGCCGCTGGCGACTTCATGTTCACGGCGGAACTGCGCTCATGAGGCCCGCTGTGCTGGTGCGCGCCTCTGCGAAAATGAGTATAGAAGCCCGGCAAAAACGCCATGGCCGATTCCCGTTATCCCGATGAACGACACGGGTTTTGGCTCCTTAAGCAGACGGGCGGGGGATTGGCCTGGGTGTAATGGAAGGAACCTTTGTTCACAACGCCTGCAGCAGGCGCTGCAACTGCTGGTGTTCCCAGATGCTCAGCAGCTTGACCGGGTCGGTGCCGTAGCGCTGCCAGGCGTCGAGCGTCTCGACCCGGCCATCCGGCGAATGGCATTGCTCGCAATGGCTCAGGGTCTGGCCATGGTTGACCAGGGTCAGGGTCCAGCCTTCGATATCGAGCCGCACCTGCCAGCTATCGTCCGCCAGCAAAACGCGGTGGCTCGATGGACCCAGGGTGCGGGTGCCGAGCGCCAGCTCTCTGAGTACCTGGCAGATTTCCCGGGCGGTGAGGGTGGGGGGGCTTTGCATAGGGACGATCTCGGGCATGGACGGCGGCTATTTTGCCATTGTTGCCGGCCAGCATCGGGCGGGATGACTGATTTCTTGAGCCGAAAAAAATGCCCGTATCGCGCGATACGGGCATTTTCCATGAACCTCCACCTGGTCCAGGCGAGGCCATCAGCGGTATTCAAAGAAGGGGGCAAGGCTTACTTGGCGGACTTTCGCACGCTGGACGAACGCCAGGCCTTTTCTTCCCCTGGATGCTGCACGGTCAGGTAGGCCCTCACGCCCAGTCCCGCCAGACAAAAGACCATGCCTGCGATGAATTGAAATGTAGTCATGACATGCCTCCAAAACAATCAACAGCGGACCATCTCATTTAAGTGGTGCCGGGGCCAGCCGGAGTTGTTACAGGTTGTCTAAGGACGAGGTCATCCTGCTGATGCAGGAGGGCGTAACGGCAACGGTGCTGGTTCGGGGTTCAGCTGGTCGGCACCCGGGCCGGTGCTGCGGCGTCGACTCGCCAATCCCGGCCGAGGATGTCAGAAGATCACGTCCCAGTCCTTGCGGGTAAAGGCGCTGATCTGGCTGTAGCGGCCACCTTCGGAGCCGATGTTCAGGTCGCCATTGAAATCGGGATAGATCACTCGCCCGCTGGACAGCGGCAGCAGCGCCACCTTGAGTTTCTCTTGCGGGCTGGAGGTGAACTTCAGGTCGTCAATGTTCGGTGCCATATGGGGCAGAGCATAACGTGCCCGCTTCAGCTCGCCGACATAGCTGTAGATCATCGGGGTCTGGTGGTCCTGGCCCCGGGGGCGGTAGGTCTGTGAGTAGCCGATGATGGTCAGGGTCCGGCCCTTGATCTCGACAAACATGAAGTCCGGGGTCTTCTCGGTGATTTTCGTGCTGTCTTCCAGCAATCGCATGGCTTCGACACCCGTGATCAGGCTGTTGTCTTCATGACCGCTACTGTCGTAGGCGTGAAAGCCGTTGAGCTCGGTCATGGCCCGGATCAGCAGCTCCTTGGACGGATCAGGGTGCATCCAGCGGATGGGGCGGTCGCAACCGCCGAGTAGCAACATGGGCAGGGCAAGCAGCAGGGCGAACAGCGGACGGCTAGTCATGGGGCGGGAGATTCCTTTCAGTGGGTGATACGTCTGGGAGCAACGACGGGCATGGTCGCGCACCTCAGGCGGACTGTCATTCGGTAGATGACAGGTTGTGCGGGTTGCCTACATAACGTTGAGGTTATTGGATCCAATAAATCGGGATTCTTTAGCCGCACACAGCCACAAGATCATCAACAGTCTGTGCCGGCTGAGTCTGGTCGATAATCGCCCGAAAAAATCTATAGATGATTGTTTTAATAAATGATTGATTTCTATTGAGTAAATAAAAAAACCTCAGAATTTCTCCATGAATTTCAGTCGTCTTTCCAGGGATTGGTTCAATCTCACCTATTGTTAATGGATCCATTGGATGGTTGATTAGCCACCTGGCGATGGCGGGTCCCTCCCGACCGTCCCCCGATAAAAACTACAAGAAGGGTCTCGTCATGAATGGCTTATCAAGGGCGCGGAACTGCCTGGGTTCCGTCCGCCGTCTGTCTGTGTGCACGCTGCTGTTTTCCCTCTCGCTGTCGCCGCTATGCGCTGGGGGGGTGCGGTCATGACGCTCGACCTGAAGAGCCGCGTGGACAGCGGCCCGATGAGCGCCTTCCAGTGCCTGGCCATCGGCATCTGCATTGTCTTGAACATGATCGACGGTTTCGACGTGCTGGTGATGGCCTTCACCGCGGCCTCGGTCTCGGCCGAGTGGGGCTTGAACGGGGCGCAGGTCGGCCTGTTGCTCAGCGCCGGATTGTTCGGCATGGCGGCGGGTTCGCTGTTTATCGCGCCCTGGGCCGATCGGTTCGGCCGGCGTCCGCTGATCCTGTTCTGCCTGGCGCTGTCCGGGCTCGGCATGCTGCTCTCGGCCCTGAGCCAGACTCCCTTGCAACTGGCGCTGTTGCGCGGCCTGACCGGACTCGGTATTGGCGGCATCCTGGCCAGCAGCAACGTGATCGCCAGCGAGTATTCCAGCAAGCGCTGGCGCGGCCTGGCGGTCAGCCTGCAATCCACCGGTTATGCCCTGGGCGCCACCCTGGGCGGGCTGTTGGCGGTGTGGTTGCTGGGCCATTGGGGCTGGCGCTCGGTGTTCCTGTTCGGCGGGGTGGTGACCTGGCTGGTGATTCCCCTGGTGCTGCTGTGGCTGCCCGAATCCCTGGACTTCCTGCTTGCCCGCCGCCCGGGCAATGCCCTGGTGCGGGTCAATCGCCTGGCCCGGCGCCTGGAGCAGCCTGAGCTTGAACAGTTGCCGCCAGAGCTGCCCAGGCAACCCGGCGCGCCCAGCGGTTTCGGCCAGTTGCTGGCGCCGGCCATGCGCCGCACCACCTTGCTGATCTGGCTGCTGTTTTTCCTGGTGATGTTCGGCTTCTACTTCGTCATGAGCTGGACCCCGAAACTGCTGGTGGCCGCCGGGTTGTCGGCGCAGCAGGGGATCACCGGCGGGGTGCTGCTCAGCGTCGGCGGGATCTTCGGCGCGGCGCTGATCGGCGGCCTGGCCTCGCGCTGGCCACTGGGCCGGGTGCTGGCGCTGTTCATGCTGATCACCGCCGGCCTGCTGGTGCTGTTTGTCGGCTCGGCCTCGTCGATTGCCGCGGCGCTCGGCCTGGGTCTGCTGATCGGGCTGTTTTCCAACGGCTGCGTGGCCGGCCTCTATGCGCTGTCGCCAGTGGTCTACGACGCCTCGGTGCGCGCCACGGGCGTCGGCTGGGGCATCGGCATTGGCCGTATCGGCGCGATTCTTTCGCCGACTGTGGCCGGCTTCCTGCTGGATGGCGGCTGGCAGCCGCTGCATCTGTACGGGGTGTTTGCCAGCGTGTTCGTGATCGCCGCCGGCTGCCTGTTGCTGCTCAAGCCAGCCCGGGCCCGGGCGCAGCCGGCGATGGCCGGCGTCTAGTTCTGGCCCTGGCCGCTGATGATGGCGTCGGCGATGGTGTCGCAGAACCAGCGCAGGGCGGCGGAGCTGTCGCTGTTGGGGTGCCAGTTCAGGGACACGGCGAACTCGGCCACCGGGAACGGCAGTTCGAGCATCTTCAGCTCGCCCTCGTGGATGAACAACCGAGCGATCTGCGCCGGCAGCACCGCCAGCAGGTCGGTGCCGGGAATGATTTTCGGCAGCACCGAGAAGTGCGGCACATGCAGGCTGATGCGCCGTTCCACGTTCATGTTTTTCAGCACGTCTTCGACATTGCCGTGGCCGGTGGTGCGGGTCACGGCGACGTGCCGTTCGGCGAGGAACTGTTCCAGGCTCAACTGCTGGTCGATGCGCGGGTGGCCGGTGCTGAGCAGGCACACATAACGCTCGTGCATCAGCACCCGGCTGCGGACGCCGGGGACCGGCTGGCGGCAGATCGCGGCATCGACCTTGCCGCTGGCCAGCCACTCGCCGACCTGGTCCACCTGCAGCGGCAGGACCTCGACTTCGGCCAGCGGCGCGTCCTGGTTCAGGCGCGCGAGGATCAGCGGCAGAAAGCCGATTTCGCCGAGGTCGGAGAGGGCGATGCGAAAGCGCCGCTCGGTGCTCGCCGGGTCGAAGTGGCGACAGCCCTGCACGGTGCTTTCGATGCGGGTCAGGGATTCGCGCAAGGGGCCATACAACTGCTCGGCGACAAAGGTTGGCTGGATGCCGTCGCGGGTGCGGCTGAACAGGGCGTCGTCGAACAGCTCGCGCAGGCGCGCCAGGCCATAGCTGACCGAGGGCTGGGTGACGAACAGGCGCTCGGCGGCCAGGGTCACGCTGCGGGCTTCGTAGAGGGTGACGAAGGTGCGGATCAGGTTCAGATCGATGTGGCTCATGGTGCCCCTGGGATATAGACAGGTCTTATTTTTGATAGAGATAGTATCGATTTGATCAATTTTGTAGCGGCTGCAAGAGTAACCCGAAATCCAATAACAAGGGTCCTTATGAAAACCGTTCACTCTGCGTCCTACGAGATTCTTCGCGAGCAAGGCCTGACCACCATCTTCGGCAATCCTGGCTCCAACGAGCTGCCGTTTCTCAAGGGGTTTCCCGAGGACTTCCGCTACATCCTCGGCCTGCACGAAGGCGCGGTGGTCGGCATGGCCGACGGTTATGCCCTGGCCACTGGCAAGCCGACCTTCGTCAACCTGCATGCCGCCGCCGGTACCGGCAACGGCATGGGCGCGCTGACCAATGCCTGGTACTCCCACAGCCCGCTGGTGATCACCGCCGGGCAGCAGGTGCGCTCGATGGTCGGCGTGGAAGCGATGCTGGCCAACGTCGATGCGGCGCAACTGCCCAAGCCCCTGGTCAAGTGGAGCCACGAGCCGGCCTCGGCCCAGGACGTGCCGCGCACCCTGAGCCAGGCGATCCATATGGCCAGCCTGGCGCCACGCGGGCCGGTGTATGTGTCGATTCCCTATGACGACTGGGCCTGCGGGGCGCCGGCCGGGGTCGAGCATC
>LNAP01002465.1_pt1 | contig 19285 bp, 16 predicted proteins | sample 602601 | NCBI WGS metagenome assembly LNAP01 (sample SAMN02440304, study PRJNA202911) | soil metagenome | biome: Subtropical and temperate rainforests or woodlands; isolation source: soil samples (1 kg each in a 20% v/v slurry with milli Q water) were... ...
CGCCACGGTCGCCGAGCGGGTGTTGACCGTCGATGAGCTCAAGCAATACGTCGACACTCAAGTACCGGCGCCGCCTCCTCTGACTCAGCAGGATCGCGACAACTATGTGCAGTTACCGGTGGCGGCGAAACTGCGCAATTTGCTCGGGCGGCGCTTACTGCGCGAAGAGCGGTACGACGAGGCACCGGCGTACTTCGAGAACGTCGAGTTGCAACACAAGGCTACGTGGTACGGGCAGTGGCGCCACGACGCCGAATCCAAATGGTGGCCGACCAAACGGGCATTCGCTTATTACCAAGCAGCGACACTGGCGCGTTTCGACGGAATGGAGTTGTTGGGCTACGAGATGTCCCCGGATTACGCGACCTTCGGTGGTAATTACAGTCTCGAAAACAGCGAACTCAAGGTCGGTTCATTAGTGGCTGAAGGTGAAGTCAAACGTCAGCTGGCAAGCGCAGCCCTGCCCGATCAGCGCTACCACTATCGTTTTGTCGCCACCGCATTAGCCAGTCGCGCAGCGGACAATTTGCCGCATTCCAGTGCGGCCTTTGCGGCAGTGCTGTGTGATGCGGCGGGGTGGAACAGCAGCCTTGAAGAAGAAAGCGCCTTCTACCAACGCTATGTAAAAGAAGGGCCGTACGTGTATTGGGCAGTGAACTTCGGTCTCCATTGTCCCTATCCTGATTTCCAGAACGCTGACAAACGTTATGTAACCCAGGCATTGGACCCTGTTCGCTCGGCCTTGCGACCTTACAAAAAATGGCTGCAAGCGGGCGGCGTTGTTGTGTTCACAGCGGTAGCGCTGGTGCTGATCAATCGCCGCAAGCGCAAGGCGCTGGCGTAATCAGGCTTGTTGCACAAAGGTCAGCCGCACGGCGAAGCCGATCAACAAGCTGCCGAACAGCCACTGCTGCACGCGCTGGGCTGAAGGACTGCGTTGCAGCCAACGGCGGTCAGTGCGTAAGCGCTGTCGAACAGCAAACCGACACCGACCAGCACAATCCCGAGGGTCGCAAATTGCGCGAGCACCGGTCCGGCGTGTGGATCGATGAATTGCGGCAGCAGCACCGAACAGAACAGCAAGGCTTTGGGGTTGAGCAGGTTAGTCAGCAAACCGCGCTGGATCGCTGCGCGCCAGCGAGGTTTCTCGGTGGTGGCGTCTGCTCCGTGCAAATTCGGCAGCATGGTGGTTCGCAGGCATTGAATGCCGATCCACAGCAGATAGGCGGCCCCGGCCAGGCGTACCACGTCGAACGTCCAGGGCGCAGCCTTGAATAGGGCCGCCAACCCCAACGCAGCCAACGCCACATGGCAACCACGGGCAATGCCCAGACCCACCGCAGTCGCCAGCGCCGCACTTTTGCCCTGACGAGCGCCGGTCTGCAACAGCAGGATCATGTCCGGGCCCGGCAACAGATAGACCACCGCCAGCGCCATGAAAAACACCCAGAGTCCTGCCACGTTGCACCCCCTTCGTTGTCGATTCGGTACGGCCAGTCTATGGGCGAAGGGCGGGGCAGGTGGTTGCGTAGTTCGCTTCTAAAATGCTTGTGGTTGGCATAACCTGCCACTCAATTGCAGGAAAACCATCAGGATCTGCCAAATCATGAAACTCGACGCCTATGACCGCAAGATTCTCGCAGCCCTGCAACGGGACGGTCGCCTGAGCAATGTGCAACTGGCTGACGAGATCGGCCTGTCCGCCTCGCCTTGTTTGCGCCGGGTACGGATGCTTGAAGAAGCCGGGGTCATACGCGGTTACCAGGCCAATCTGGATCGCGACGAAGTGGGGCTTGGGCTGACGGTGTTTGTCGGGGTCAAGGTCGAACGGCACAACGATGAACAGGCCGAAGCCTTTCGCCTGGCCGTGACCGCGTTGCCCGAGGTGATTTCGGCTTTTCTGGTGTCAGGGGAATCGGATTTTCTGCTGCAAGTGGTGGTGCCGGACCTGCGCGCCTATGACCGTTTCCTCACGGGGCGCTTGCTGAAATTGCCGGGCGTGAGCGACATCCGCAGCAACTTTGCGATTCATACCGTGAAGACGCCGGGGGCGTTGCCGCTGGAGCATTTACCCGCGAACTAAGATCGTTCCCACGCTCTGCGTGGGAATGCCTCAACGGACGCTCCGCGTTCGGCTTCGGAAGGGACGCGGAGCGCCCCGGGCTGCATTCCCACGCAGAGCGTGGGAACGATCAGGGGCAACACCATTACATCTGCGTCGCCATCCCCTCCACATTCATCGCCGCCTGGCGCAAGGCCTCGGAGCGAGTCGGGTGTGGATGGCAGGTCAGGGCGATGTCTTCGGCAGAAGCGCTGAACTCCATGGCTACGCAATATTCGCCAATCATTTCACTGACGCTTGGACCCACCAGGTGCACGCCGAGAACTTCGTCGGTGCGCTCATCGGCCAGCACTTTGGCGAAGCCTTCGGTTTCGTGATTGATCTTGGCCCGGCTGTTGGCGGTGAAGGGAAACTTGCCGACCTTGTAGGCGCGACCTTCGGCCTTGAGCTGTTCTTCGGTCTTGCCGACGCTAGCCAGCTCGGGTTTGGTGTAGATCACATTGGGGATCAGGTCGTAGTTGACCTCGGCCGCCTTGCCGACAATCTGCTCGATGCAGACCATGGCCTCGTCTTCGGCCTTGTGGGCGAGCATCGGCCCGGACGTGACGTCGCCAATCACCCAGACACCAGCCGCTTCAGTGCGATGGCGCTTGTTGGCGAGCATGCCGCGTTTATCCGTGGCGAGGCCAACGTTCTCCAGCCCCAGGCCTTGGGTGTAAGGCCGGCGTCCGATGGATACCAGCACGTAGTCCGCTTCAATCGTTTCGGCCGTGCCACCAGCCGCGGGCTCGACGCTGAGCTGAACGCCGGTCGCCGAGGGTGTGGCGCTGGTGACTTTGCAACTCAATTTGAAGTCGATGCCCTGTTTGCTCAACGAACGTTGCAGGGTTTTGCCGGCTTCACTGTCCACACCGGGGCAGATCCGGTCGAGAAACTCGATTACCGTCACCTGAGCGCCCAGACGCCGCCACACCGAACCCAGCTCCAGACCGATCACTCCAGCGCCGATCACCACCAGATGCTTGGGCACTTCAGCCAGCGACAGTGCGCCCGTCGAATCGAGGATGCGTTTGTTGTCGATGTCTACGCCGGGCAGGGGAGTGGGCTCGGAGCCGGTGGCGATGATGATGTTCTTCGCGGTCAGTTCGGTCTTGCCGCCCTGGTTGTCGGTCACCGTGACTTTGCCGGGCCCGTCGATGTGGCCCCAGCCCCTGATCCAGTGGACTTTGTTTTTGCGAAACAGAAACTCGATGCCCTTGGTCAACCCGGCAACGCTTTCATCCTTTTGTTTCATCATCTGCGCGAGGTTGAGTGTGGGTTTGACTTCGATCCCCAGGTTGGCGAATTCCGCGCCCATGGCAGCGTCGTAGAGTTCGGAAGCATGCAGCAACGCTTTTGACGGCATGCACCCGACGTTCAGGCAGGTGCCGCCGAGCGTGGCGCGTCCTTCTATGCAGGCTGCTCTGAGGCCCAACTGACCGGCGCGGATCGCCGCGTTATAACCGCCGGGGCCTCCGCCCAGAATCACGACGTCATAGATGCTCATGGTGTACTCCTGGAGTGAATCGGATCGGAATGGGTAACCGTAGTTCCTGGATAAAATTACGAACGTAATATGTGCGTTGCGCGGCAGTTCGGTCAAGGCTTCAGCCAAGCGACAGGTTGAGAGCTTTTAGATGCAGCATTTAAGAACGGAAATTTCACGGCTTTCGTTATATCGTAACGAATTGCGATATGAGCAACGATAACTGGGGTGGTATGCAAGTCGATCTCGATGTCGATGGGACGCAAGTAGCCGGGCTGCCGCGTTTCCAGCAGGCGGTTTTTCAAGGGCGGCGATTGCGTCAGTTCGCAATCGGTCTCGGCGCTCTGGCGGCAATTGGTTGGTTGCTGGCGTTTTTTGTCGGGTTGTTTGCGCCACAGTCCCTGTGGCCCGCGTTGCTGGTCAATCAGAGCGCCGGTTTGCTGGTGCTGGTCGCCGGTTTGCAATCGGCCTGGTGGGTGACGCAGTGGCGTGCGCGGGCATTGAACCCAGTGGTGCAGGTTGTCGTTGCTGACGAAGTCGTTGCCCCGGTGGGTTGGTACGAACGGCTGCTGGATAGGCTCAGCCAGCGATGGTTGCGAATGCTGGTGCAGATCGGCGCGCCGACACTGTGGCTCGCGGGTTGGTCGCTGTTGACGTTGGTGAGCATCGAACAGGTCTGGAACCTTGCACTGCCGCCGGCCGCACTGGGATTGTCGGCCAGTGTCGGTGCAGCGCTGTCCTTGTTGCTGGCTTTCGGTTTGTTGGTGTTGGAGCGACAACTGGCACAGGAAAACGCCGCCCAGTGGCCCGAAGCAGCGTCGCTGGCGCAGCTGACTCGAGTGGCGATCATTGGTCTGGTGCTCAGCGCTTTGTGCCTGTTGCTTGGGAGCGAAACCTCGGTCTGGCCGGTGCGTCTGGCGGTACTGATGGGTTTGCTACCAGGGTTGGTCGCCGCCGAGCTGCTGTTGCGCGCTTTGCTGTCATTGTTCAGCCCGCAGCGCGAACAACTCGAACCGGCGTTGCTGGCGCGCAGCTTCGTCGCCGACATGCTGCGCTGGCCGCCGCAACCTTTGCTGGCATTGCAGCACGAATTGCACAACCGCTTCGGTATCGACCTGCGACAGATCTGGGCTTTCACCTACATGCGTCGGGCATTTTTGCCGGTGCTGGCCGTGGTTTCGATAGTGGGCTGGTCACTCACCGGCATTCACGAAATCCCCATGCAAGGGCGAGGCATCTACGAGCGATTCGGCAAACCGGTGGAGGTGTTCGGTCCCGGTTTGCACGCAGGTTTGCCTTGGCCGTTGGGCCGAGTGTTGAGCGTCGAGAACGGTGTGGTCCATGAGTTGGCCGCCAGTGTGGGCGACACACCGGCGCCGGTCGTGGCCGATCCCGCCGAAGGCCCGGCGCCCGCGATTGCCAATCGCTTGTGGGACGCGAGCCATGTGAATGACAAATCCCAGGTTATCGCCAGCAGTCGAGCCGACAAGCAGAGCTTCCAGATCGTCAACATGGACGTGCGTTTCGTCTACCGCATCGGCCTGAGCGATCAAGCGGCGTTGGCGGCGACCTACAACAGTGCCGATGTCCCGACACTGATTCGCAGCACCGCCAGCCGGATTCTGGTCCACGATTTCGCCTCGCGTACCCTCGACGGTTTGCTCGGCGAAGACAGGGTCGGGCTCGCCGAAGAGATTGGCCGGGCGGTACAGGCTGACCTGCAAAAACTCGACAGCGGCGTGGAAATTCTCGCCACCGTGGTCGAGGCGATTCATCCGCCGGCCGGTGCCGCCAATGCTTATCACGGCGTCCAGGCTGCGCAGATTGGCGCCCAGGCATTGATTTCCCGCGAGCGTGGGGCGGCGGCGCAAGCGACCAATCAGGCGCAATTGCAGGCCAGCATCGCTCGCGATCAAGCGACGGCCAGCGCACGTGAAATCAACGCCACCGCCCAAGCGGCTGACCTGAAATTCAGCGCCGAGCAAAAAGCCTACGCCAGCGCCGCCGGCCAGGCCTTCGTGCTGGAGCAGTACTTCAGTCAACTGTCCCAGGGCTTGGCCAATGCCAAATTGCTGGTGCTCGATCATCGCCTGGGCGGCAGCAGTAACGCGCCGACCATCGACCTCCGTACATTCACGCTGCCGGCTGACCCTGCGCTGGCGCGTAAAACCGCTCAGCCAGGAGCTGCCAATTGAGCCAGTCGCACACTCACGATCACGATGACCACACTGGCCACGATCACGGCCATGGCGGGCATCACCACGGCCATCACCACCATGGTGACCCCCAAGAAGCGGGCCCGTTCCCATGGCGGCGAATGGGTTGGGCAGCGTTGCTGGTGGCGTTCGCCATCGCGGCGGCGAGCCTGGTTCAAGTGCGTTCGGGGGAGGCCACGGTGATCACGCGTTTCGGTAATCCGTCGCGGGTATTGCTGGAACCAGGTCTTGGCTGGCGCTGGCCTGCTCCTTTTGAAGCGGCGATTCCTGTCGATCTGCGACTGCGCACGACCTCGAGTGGTTTACAGGACGTGGGTACGCGGGACGGTTTGCGCATCATCGTTCAGGCTTATGTGGCCTGGCAGGTTCAGGGCGATCCGGACAACGTGCAACGTTTCATGCGCGCCGTACAGAATCAGCCGGACGAAGCCGCGCGGCAGATTCGCACGTTTGTGGGGTCGGCGCTGGAAACCACGGCCAGCAGTTTTGATCTGGCTAACCTGGTGAACACCGACGCCAACCAAGTACGCATCGCTGACTTTGAAGCGCAGTTGCGTCAGCAAATCGATCAGCAGCTGCTCACCACTTATGGCGTGCGGGTGCTGCAAGTCGGTATCGAACGTCTGACGTTGCCGTCGGTAACCCTCACTGCCACGGTTGATCGTATGCGTGCCGAGCGTGAAACAATCGCCACCGAACGCACGGCCATCGGCAAGCGCGAAGCGGCGCAAATCCGTTCTGCCGCCGAGCGTGATGCACGAATCGTACAAGCCGATGCGACGGTGAAAGCGGCCGATATTGAAGCGCAATCGCGCGTCGAAGCCGCACAAATTTACGGTCGTGCCTACGCCGGATCGCCACAGCTCTACAACCTGCTGCGCTCCCTCGACACACTAGGCACGATCGTCACGCCCGGCACAAAACTGATTCTGCGCACGGACGCCGCGCCGTTCCGGGTGTTGGTTGACGGTCCGCCGACCCTCGATAACAAGTCCGGGTCGCAGCCATGAAATTAGTTCCACGTGGAACAAACGAGTTAAGCAGTCCCTGGATTCAGGCGGGGCGATTGGCTTTTTTGGCTCTTTATGCCGTGACAGTGCTGGCTGCTTTGGTGTGGGCATTTTCCAATGTGCGGCAGATTGATCCGCAAAATCGCGCGGTGGTTTTGCACTTCGGCGCGCTGGATCGCATCCAGAATGCTGGCCTGTTGTTGGCTTGGCCCCGTCCGTTTGAGCAGGTGATTTTGTTGCCCGCAGCGGATCGAGTGATGGAGCGTCGGGTGGAAAACCTGTTGCGCACCGATGCAGCATTGCAGGCAGACCGAGTGGCGAGTTTCGCCACACCGATCAGCGATGCACTCGCCGGCTCCGGTTATTTGCTCACCGGTGACGCGGGCGTGGTGCAACTGGATGTGCGGGTTTTCTACAAAGTCACCGAGCCCTATGCCTTCGTCCTGCAAGGCGAACATGTGTTGCCGGCATTGGATCGATTGGTGACTCGCAGCGCGGTGACCCTCACTGCCGCACGAGATCTGGACACCATTCTGGTGGCGCGCCCAGAACTCATCGGCGCGGATAAACAGGCTGCCGAACGACGCGAACGTCTACGCGGTGATCTGGTGCAAGGCATCAATCGGCGCCTGGCTGACCTGACCGCGACCGGGCAGGGGTTAGGCATTGAAGTGGCACGAGTCGACGTGCAATCGAGTCTGCCCGGGCCCGCGGTCAACGCTTTCAACGCTGTTCTGACCGCCAGTCAACAAGCCGACAAAGCCGTGGCCAATGCTCGCACCGAAGCGGAGAAACTGACTCAGACCGCCAACGAACAAGCCGATCGCACGCTGCAAGTCGCTCACGCCCAAGCGAGCGAACGGCTGGCCAAAGCCTCGGCGGACACGGCCACGGTGTTGAGCCTGGCCAAGGCGCAACAACAAGGGACCGACCCGCAAATGCTGCTGCGCATCTATCGCGAGCGGATGCCGAAGATTCTCGGTCAGGCCGGTTCGGTGACCACGGTCAATCCGAAAGACGATTCCCGCCTGATCATTCAGGGAGCTGCACAATGACCACCCCAACTGCCGCCGCACCGAGCATGTTGTCCTCGGCTGAACAACGCAGCGCCGCCCGCCAGTTGACCTTGGCCATGCTCGCACTTGGCCTGCTCGCGCTCGGCCTGACCTGGCGCTGGTTGTCTCCGGAGCAGACGGGCGTCAGTCAATTGCTGCTGGGTTTTGCTTCGTTGTTGGTCGCCGTGCCCGTGATGCGTTCAGCCTGGTACAGCCTGCGTTATCCGAGCCTGCACGGGATCACCGATCAATTGATCGCCCTGGCCATGCTCGGGGCGTGGGCCACGGGTGATCTGCTGACCGCGGCGTTGCTGCCGATCATCATGATCTTCGGTCACGTGCTGGAAGAGCGCAGCGTGATCGGCTCGCAGGAGGCGATTCGCGCCCTCGGCAAACTGACGCGCAGCCACGCGCGCAAAGTTCAGGCCGATGGCTCTATCGTCGAAGTCGATAACGGCACACTCAAGGCGGGCGACCTGGTCGAGGTGCGCGCGGGTGATCGAGTGCCGGCGGATGGTCGGGTGTTGTCGGGTCAGGCGAGCCTGGACACCGCTTCGATTACTGGCGAATCGGTGCCGATGGAGGCGGGCGTCGGCATGCAAGTCTTCGGCGGCGCGATCAACCTCGACGGTCTGCTGCGCATCGAGGTGACTCGCACCGGCAATGAGTCGACCCTCGGCAAAGTCATCGCGCTGATGCAAAGTGCCGAGCGTTCCAAACCACCGATCACGCGTTTGCTGGAACGCTACGCCGGCAGCTACATGGTGCTGGTGTTGCTGCTGGCCGCCGTGACCTGGTTCGTCACTAACGATGCCCAGGCCATGCTCGCCGTGTTAGTGGCGGCCTGTCCTTGCGCACTGGTGTTGTCGGCACCCGCCACGGCGATTGCCGGGGTGGCGGTGGCCGCTCGGCACGGGATTCTGATTCGCAGCTCCGCGTTCCTCGAAGAGTTGGCAGACCTGACGTCACTGGTGGTCGACAAGACCGGAACCCTGACCTTTGGCACCTTGCGTTTGCAATCCATCGACAGTCCGCTCGAGGATCGCAGTCACGTCCTTAAACTCGCTGCCAGCCTCGGTTCAGCCAGCAGTCATCCGGTCAGCCGCGCGCTCGCCGGGTTGGTCACCCAGGAACATTTCCTGCTGCTCTCCGACATCCACGAGCGTCAGGGGTTGGGCGTGGTGGCGATGACGGAGCAGGGCGAGGCGGCGCTCGGTCGTCCGGAGTTATTCGCGCAATTGGGTATCGCCACTTCAAATGTCCCCGACCACGATGGCCCGATTGCCGGGCTGGCGCTCAACGGCGAATTCCTCGCCTGGCTGTTGCTGGCCGACAGCGTCAAACCCGAGGCTCGATTTGCCTTGAGCGAGCTACGTGAATTGGGGTTGGGCCGGCAGTTGCTGTTGACAGGTGATCGGCAAAGCGTCGCACACACCTTGGCGCGTAATGTCGGGATCAGCGACGTTGAAGCTCAAGCGTTGCCCGAGGACAAACTCAATCGCGTGCTGAAGGAAATCGGCAGCGGCTTCCGGCCGATGGTCGTGGGAGACGGGATCAACGATTCGCTGGCGCTCAAGGCCGGGGTGGTCGGCGTCGCCATGGGCGCGGGCGGGGCGGACATCGCGCTGGCCTCGGCCGACATCGTGCTGATCGGCAGCGACCTGCGTCGACTCGGCACGTGTGTGCGCTTGAGTCGCCAATGCCGGCACACCTTGCAGGTTAACGTGATCATCGGTCTGGGCTGGACGCTGGCGATTGTAGCTTTCGCCGCCTTCGGCTGGCTTGGCGCTGCGGGTGCGATGATTGCTGCGCTGTTGCACAATTTCAGCACGCTGCTGGTGTTGGGGAACGCCGGGCGTTTACTGCGTTTTCAGGAACCCTTGCTCAAGCTTGAGGATGAAGATTGAGGCCGCCGGGGGAATGCTCTAAATAGCGCGATTACGGGCGGTTTGAAGTTTTCAGAACTGTACGACGAATTCGTAGTCATCTACGTGAGGGCAATCACTTTCGTGAATTCGCGACGGTGGGTTCGAGCGTTACGAATCATGGAAAAAGGGCGATCAATTCGATAGCCAGCTATTTTTCAAGGATGGTCTACCCTCACATCAGACGTCTGAAACTAGAGGGACTCTCCATGCTCGCGCACCTTCCTCCGGCCTTACAGAATCTGCAGCTACCGCTACGCCTGCGACTCTGGGACGGCCATGAATTCAATCTGGGGCCGACGCCCAGCGTCACTATTGTGGTCAAGGACCCACAAATGGTTACCCAGTTCACTCACCCAAGCCTGGACGCGCTCGGAGCGGCGTTTGTCGAAGGTAAACTTGAGCTGGAAGGCTCCATCAGCGATGTGATCCGCGTCTGCGATGAATGGAGCCAGGCGTTGCTGAGCGAGGACGACGACAGTCAGCCGGTGCGCACTGTCCACGACAAGGAAACCGACGCCAAGGCGATTTCCTACCACTACGACCTATCCAACGCGTTTTATCAGCTATGGCTCGACAGTGACATGGCGTATTCCTGCGCCTATTTCGAGACCGGCAGCGAAACGCTGGAACAAGCCCAGCAAGCCAAATTCCGCCACCTGTGCCGCAAGCTGCGGTTGCAACCGGGGGAATATCTGCTGGATGTCGGCTGCGGTTGGGGCGGGCTGGCACGCTATGCCGCCCGGGAGTTTGGCGCGAAGGTATTCGGGATCACGCTCAGTAAAGCGCAACTGGAACTCGCCCGTGAACGGGTGACCGCCGAAGGCCTGGACGACCTGATCGAACTGCAACTGTTGGACTACCGTGACCTGCCTCAGGACGGGCGCTTCGACAAAGTGGTCAGTGTCGGCATGTTCGAACACGTCGGCCACGCCAATCTGGCCAAGTATTGCAAGACCTTGTTCGGCGCGGTGAAGGAGGGTGGCCTGGTGATGAACCACGGGATCACCGCCAAACACATCGACGGCCGTCCGGTGGGGCGCGGTGCCGGCGAATTCATCGAGAAGTATGTGTTCCCCAATGGCGAGCTGCCGCATCTGTCAATGATCTCTGCCGAGATCAGCGAAGCTGGGCTGGAGATTGTCGACGTCGAAAGTCTGCGCCTGCATTACGCGCGTACGCTGGACCATTGGAGCGAACGCCTGGAAGACAATCTGGAAGCGGCTTCCAGGCTGGTGCCAGAGCAGGCGTTGCGGATCTGGCGGCTGTACCTGGCGGGATGCGCCTACGCATTCGCCAAGGGCTGGATCAATCTGCACCAGATTCTCGCGGTAAAAACCCACCCCGATGGCAGCCATGAACTGCCATGGACGCGAGACGATATCTACAACCCTTAAAGGATCGGGGAAATAAGCCGGGCGACCCGCATGCCGATTTGTTGCAGGCGGCGGGTCTCCCGGCTTTCTTCTTTGGCAATCTCGTGAGCCTGGGCGAAGTCATCGTTGAGCATCTGTTCTACTTCGGCGGCAAAGGCGCTGTCGACCGTCAACAACATCACTTCAAAATTCAGCCGGAACGAGCGGTTGTCCAGATTGGCACTGCCAATGGCGCTGATTTCGCTGTCGATCAACACCACTTTCTGATGCAGGAAGCCCGGCTCGTAGCGGAACACCCGCACACCGGCGCGCACGGCTTCGAAGGCATAAAGGCTGGAAGCGGCGTAGACGATTCGGTGGTCCGGTCGTGAGGGCAGGAGCAATCGCACATCGACACCGCGCAGAACAGCCAGCCGCAACGCAGCGAACACAGCTTCGTCAGGGATGAAATAGGGGCTGGTGATCCACACTCGTTCGGTGGCGGCGTGGATGGCTTCGACGAAGAATAACGAACAGGTTTCGTAGGAATCCGCCGGGCCGCTGGCGAGCAATTGGCAGAGCACGCCATCGTCCGGGTAAACGTCCGGCAAAATCAGCGGCGGCAATGAGCGGGCAGCCCAAAACCAGTCTTCGGCAAAAGATTCCTGCATGCAGGCCACCACTGGCCCGCGGACTTGCACATGGGTATCGCGCCACGGTGCCAGCGGAGGTTTCTCGCCCATGTATTCGTCGCCGACATTGTGCCCACCGACGAAACCCAGCACTCCATCGACCACCACAATCTTGCGGTGGTTGCGGAAGTTGACCTGGAAGCGGTTGAGCCAGCCACTGCGGGTGGCGAAGGCTTTAACCTCGACGCCAGCATCGCGCAGTGGCTGCACGTAACTGTGAGGCAGGGAATGGCTGCCGATGCGGTCGTACAACAAATAAACCGCCACGCCTTCGGCGGCTTTCTTCAGCAGCAAGGTTTGCAGGCGTTGCCCGAGGCGATCGTCGTGGATGATGAAAAACTGAATCAGTACCGCTTCCTTCGCGTTGCTGATGGCTTCAAATATGGCGTTGAAGGTGGCCTGGCCATCGATCAACAAACGCACTTCGTTGTTCGCCAGGCACGGCATCCGTCCCAGTTTCGGCATGGCCCTCAAGGACGCGTAGGCACTTGAGGCGCGAGCGGTCAGCGCCTCTTCTACCCAAGGACGCCAGTTGAGTTCGGAGATCGCCTTGCGCATTTCTTCGTTGGCCTGGCGCCGGGCCTTGATGTAGCCATCGAAGGTGCTGCGGCCGAAGACCAGATAGGGGATGAGCGTGAGGTAGGGAATAAACACCAACGACAGGGCCCAGGCGATTGATCCCTGGGCGGTCCGGACGGTGAGCACGGCGTGGAGGGCAGCGACCAGGCCCAGCGTGTGAAGCAGTGCAATCATGTAGCCAAAAATATGCGGTCCAAAGTAATCCATGGGGCATGCCTTGCTCCTGAAGATTCAATGCTTAACAGACCATGTTCCGTGCAGAATGTCGCTATTTAATTGGCCCATGAACCGAAGCCACTGGCTGACGTCTAACGGCCACAACTGATCAGGAGTTACTCGATGAACGTTCGTCTGCTGGGTTTGGCCATGGCTGTTGGTTTGTCACTTCCTGTGGCCGCTCAGGCGCAGATGTTGCAGCCCGGTTTGTGGGAAATGACCACAAGCAACATGAAGGTCGATGACCAGAACCTCCCGGATTTGCAGCTGATCCTTGGCCAGATACAGAGCCAGATGACCCCTCAGCAGCGCGCGCAGCTCGAAAAACAGGGCATCACCATGGGCGGTAAAGGGATTCGGGCGTGCTTGACGCCGGAACAGGTAAAGACCGACGACATTCCGCTGACCGATCCGCAGTCGGGCTGCAAGCAGGAAATCACCGACCGCACCGGTAATCAGTGGAAATTCCGCTTCAGCTGTCCGAAAGCGCAGGGCGCTGGCGTCGCCACTTTCCTTAGCGATCGTGAGTTCACTACCAAGGTTAACGGCACGTTCAACGCTACCGGTATTCAGCAGAAGGGTAGCCTCGAAAGCCGCGCCGTGTGGTTGGGGCAGGATTGCGGGACCGTCAAGCCGAGAGCTTAAAAACTCGTCAGCAGGCCCGCGCCCTACACGACCGTGTGGGAGCGGGCCTGATTCAACCACTCACACACCGTCTCAACGCTCATCCTTCCGAAATCCTCTCCAGCGCGACTGCGCACACTGACAAACTTACCTACTTTTTCTTTCTCCCCGATCACCAGCAGATACGGCACGTGCCGACTGTGCTCGCGAATTTTTTGGCGGACTTTCTCGTGACGCAGGTCCGCACGGGCGCGCACGCCACTTCTGCGCAATGCCTCGGTTACCGACTGCGCGTAATCCGCCTGACGTTGGTCCATGCTGACGATCATGACGTGTGGCGGTGTCCGCCAGTTATCAAGCTCTTGTTGGCAGGACCAGCACGTACCGTAAATCCGTTGCGGCAACGTACTGCTGATGTGATCGAGGGTGAACGCTTGCAGCACTCTGGTCGCGGGAACATGCGGGTCGGCAGTCGTAGATTCGACGTTCCCCAGGCGGTACAGCGGCGTCTTTTCTTGACGGCGAATCGAGTGATTGGTCGCCGCCAGCGTCTGCATACGGGCTTCGATTAGTGGCAGGTCTGTTCGCGTTAAGGGTTGCTCGGCAGATAACTCATGAAAGAACCCGTCGCCCAGCGCCGTTCCTGCGTGCAATTGCACCTGGGGATGGAGTTGTTTCACGGCCATGGCCAGCATCAGTACACAGGAGCGTCGCAGGATCTCCAGCCCGTCGGGCTCTTGAGGCGTGACGATGCTGACCCGGGCATCGGCTTCGATCATGTATTCACAGTCCACCAGGATGCCGTCTACCCGGCCGGCCACCGCCGCTTTCGCCAGTCCCGGTCCGATACTTGCGGCGAGCTCGTACACCGACAGTGGCTGGTCGTATTCACGCAGTGAACCATCGCTCAGGGTAATGTGGATCATGACGGTGCTCCCGAGTGCTAGCGCATAAACCGTAGGGGTAAACCCTGGCAGTTGTCATTAAGACGTTGGTCGTGCCAGGCAATTTGCCCCGACACGATCGTGGTGCTGACGCTGTGGCGAAAACGCCGTCGGGCAAAAGGTGTCCAGCCGCATTGAGACAGGATCGGCTGTTGGGAAACGGCGACGCCGCCGGGTTCGGGTTTGATCATAACGAGGTCAGCCCAATAGCCTTCGCGCAGATAACCGCGGTCGGGAATGGCGAACAGATCGGCAACCCGGTGACTGGTTTTTGCGACGAGCGTAGTGATCGGCACAACCTCATCCGCGACCAATTCCAGCAGGGCGGGCAGGGCGTGCTGCACCAATGGCAAACCGGAAGGCGCCTGGCTGTACGGCCGCTGTTTCTCGGCCCAGGTGTGAGGCGCGTGATCGCTGCCAATCACGTCGAGGCGATGGCTCAGCAATGCTTCGCGCAAGGCATCGCGGTCGGCCTGGGTTTTGATCGCCGGGTTGCACTTGATCTGGTTGCCGAGGCTCGGGTAATCCCGATCATCGAACAACAAATGGTGCAGACAGACTTCGGCGGTGATGCGTTTCTGGGCCAGCGGCTTGTCTTCAAACAATGCCAATTCGCGGGCGGTGGTCAGGTGCAGAACATGCAGTCGGGTGCCGTGACGCCTGGCCAGGTCTACCGCCATTGAGGAGGAGCGAAAGCAGGCCTCGGCGTTACGGATCAGCGGGTGGGCCGCCGCTGGAAGGTGTTCGCCGAACAAGTCACGCAGGTTCGCGGCATTGGCGTCGATGCTGGGCGTGTGTTCGCAGTGGGCCAACAAAAGGGTCGGGACCTCGGCGAATAATCGCTCGAGAATCTGTGGGTCATCGACCAGCATGTTGCCGGTGGAGGCGCCCATGAACACTTTGACGCCCGCTACTTCACAAGGATTGAGCCTGGCGACGGTGTCGAGATTGTCGTTGCTCACGCCGAAATGAAAGCCGTAATTGGCGACGGAGTTAGTTGCCGCTCGGCGCTTTTTGTCGGCCAGTGCGCTGAGGGTCAGAGTCGCCGGATGGGTGTTGGGCATGTCCATGAAGCTGGTGATGCCACCGGCCACCGCAGCCCGGGATTCGCTGTAGAAGCTGCCCTTGTCCGGCGAGCCTGGATCGCGGAAATGCACTTGGTCGTCGATCATTCCGGGCAGCAGCCATTGCCCTTGTGCATCGATTTCCACGTCGGCGTTTTCGCCGTGGATGCTGCTGGCGATCTTCACGATTCGCCCGTTGCTGACCAACAGATCACCGTCAAACTCCCGGCCTTCGTTCACCAGCCGGGCATTGCGAATCAGCACACTGCTCATGGTCAGAACTCGTTCTGCAGGGCTTTGTAGCCGCGCACCAGATCGACGTTGGTACGCGCCACGTCCTCGGAGAACTCCGAGGCGCTGACGCTCACCGGTGGGAACTGCGACAGATCTGTCTTCGGGCCGATGCGGGTGGTGGAGGGCACATAGAAATCTTCGGGCAAGTCGCGACCGTCGACCACCGAGTTGTGCCGCACCACGCAACCGTCACCCACTACGCAGTTGAACAGCACGCTGTTGAACCCGATAAACACCCGGTCGCCAACCTTGCACGGACCATGAACGATCGAGCGGTGGGCAATGGAACTGAATTCGCCGATGGTCACTGCCGCCCCGGACTTGGAGTGGATCACCACGCCATCCTGGATGTTCGAGTTGGCGCCGATGGTGATCGGCTCCATCTCGCCCGAGGCATCCACTTCGTCGGCCCGAATCACCGCGTAAGGGCCGACGAAGACGTTCTCACCGATTACCACTTTGCCGCAGATGATGGCGGTTTTATCCACGTAGGCAGATTCCGCGATCACCGGCAAATCACCGGAAGGGTTCTTGCGGATCATGGCTTGTTCAACGCGTTGTACAGGGTGTTGAGGTTGTACTCGAACAACCCGATGAAGGTGCTGGCCGGACCGGTCGCTGCGAGCGCATCGGAGTACAACGTGCCACCGATGTGCGCGCCGCTTTCATCGGCAATCTGCTTGAGCAGGCGTGCATCCTTGATGTTTTCCATGAACACCGCTTTGACCTTGGCCTGGCGAATCTGAGTGATCAGTGCAGCCACTTCGGCGGCTGACGGTTCGCGTTCAGTGGACAGGCCTTGAGGTGCGATGAAGTCGATACCGTAAGCCTGACCGAGGTAACCGAAGGCGTCATGGGACGTCACGATTTTGCGATTGCCCGGTGGCAGCGAGCCGAGTTTGGCCTTGGCTTCGGCAAGCAGCGCGTAGACCTTTTTCAGGTAAGCCTGGCTGTTGCGTTCGTAGTCGGCTTTATTCGTCGGGTCGGCGGCGATCAGCGCCTTGGTGATGTTGCCGATATACAGCTCAGCGTTCGCCAGATTGTGCCAAGCGTGCGGGTCGGGAATCGTCTCGCCATCTTCATCCAGGGCGCGCGGGATGACGCCGTGGCTCGCGCTGATCAATGTCGCTTGGGTCTCGGTGCTGGTCACCAGGCGGTCCAGCCATGGCTCGAAACCCAAGCCGTTTTTGATGATGAGTTTGGCTTTGAGCAACGCCTTGGCGTCGTCCGGTGTCGGCTCGTACGTGTGAGCATCGGCATCAGGGCCGACCATGTTGGTGATCTGGATATGGTCGCCGCCGACTTGGTGGGTCATGTCGGCGAGGATGCTGAAACTGGTGACTACCTGAAGTTTTTCCGCCGCAGACAACGACATCGACAGCAGCAAACTGAACAGCACGAGTAAAGCGCGCATCGGGTAACACCTCATTGGGATGTGAACAAAGGCGGGCGGCGCAGCAAACCGTGCACCGGTCCGAACACCACGGACAGCAGATACAAACCGCCAGCCACCAGCACGATCGCCGGGCCACTGGGCAGCGAGAAGTAGAACGACAGCAACAGTCCGAGCCACACCGAGAGGCAGCCGAGCAGGGCGGCGATGGCGATTAATGTCGGCAAGCGACGACTCCAGAAGCGCGACGCGGCGGCGGGCAACATCATCAAACCGACCACCATCAGCGCGCCGATGGCTTGAAAACCGATCACCAGGTTCAGCACCACCAGGGTCAGAAATACGCCATGAGCCAAGGGGCCGAGTCGGCTGACGGTTTGCAGAAAGAGTGGATCGAGGGTGTCCAGCAACAGCGGTTTATAGATGAAGGCCATGGCGATCAGGCTGAATGCCGAGACCCACACCATACCGGTCAACGTCGGGCCATCGACCGCCAGCGCCGACCCAAACAACAGGTGCAACAGGTCCAGACGTTTACCGGCGATGCCGAGGATCAGCACACCGCAGGCCAGGGAAATCGGGTAGATCGCGGCGAGGCTGGCGTCTTCCCGCAGGCCGGTGCGACGGGTGATCCAGGCAGCGAGTCCGGCCATGCCGAGACCGGCACCGAGGCCGCCGATGGTCAGCGCCGGCAGACTCAATCCGGCGAACCAGAAGCCTAATGCGGCCCCCGGCAGAATGCCGTGAGCCACCGCGTCGCCGATCAGGCTCATGCGTCGCAGGATCAAAAACACGCCCAACGGTGCGGTGCTGCACGCCAAGACCAACCCGCCGAGAAGCGCTCGCCGCATGAAGACGAACTCGTGGAACGGTTGCCAAAGTTGAGCGGCTGCGAGCATCAGGCCACCCGCGTATGGGGTTGTTGGTGGATCAGATCAACGCTCGATCCGAGGACGCAGCCGGAACTTTTGATCAGCAACGTTTCAGGGATGTGTTGGCGAACGGCGGCCAGGTCATGGCACACGATCAACTGGGTTCGGCCTTCGGCATGCCAGGCGTGAATGTGTTTCCAGAGCAGTGCCTGACCGAGCTCGTCGAGGGCGGCGTGGGGTTCGTCGAGCAATAGCAATGGAGCGTCGGCGAGGCTCAAACGGGCGAGCAGGGCACGTTGTAATTCACCGCCGGACAAGGCCATCAATGGGCGTTGTTCCAGTCCGCTCAGACACCAGTTTTCCAGCACGGCTTTGAGGCGTTGTCTGCGTATCTCGGGAGTCTGCGTGCTACCCCAGAAACCGGCGGCGACTAACTCTTGCAAGCTGATGGGGAATTGCCGGTCCAGGTGTTGTTGCTGGGGCAGGAACGAGAGGCTGCCCTTGCGTGGAACATCCAGGATGACTTTGCCGGTCAGCGGTTTTTGCAAGCCGGCGATGACTTTCAGCAGGCTGCTTTTACCCGAACCATTGGCACCGATGACCGCGGTCAGGCTTCCTTTGGCCAGTTCGAAATCCACGGGCGGAGTCAGTGGCTGGCCGGGTGCACCCCAACGCAAGGCTTGGCAATGAATCATGCGGCCTCCCAATTCCAGCGGCTTTCGGCGACCGCATCGTGGGCGTGGAGGCTTTCCGCGTGGACGACTCGTATGTGGAAGGCGTTGATGCCGGGGGCGCGTTTCAAGGCCAGGTTCAAACGTCGTGCGGCGTCTTCGCAGAACATCAGGTTCTGACCGTTGGCCAGCGCGAAGGCTTGTTCATCGGCGCGTTTTACAGCGGTTTGCACGGCGGTGCCGAGAGCCGCTTCGGCGTCGTTGATGATCGCGATCAGCGGCAAGTCATCCAGAAAATCGTCCAGTCGAAGCCGCAATCTCGCAGTGCTCCGTTGGCTGTGAGGCGTTGCGACGATGCCTTTTGTCGAGCCAAGCCAAGACAAAACATCGGCATGTTGCAGCGGCTTGTTGGCGAAGTCATCGACGAATTGCTGCTGAATCAGCTGCCGGGAAAGCGCGGCCGAACACGGACAAGTCGAGGAATAAGGCACGTCGATTTTTAGTTCCACGTGGAACATCGCGTTTTTCAAACGAGCTTTGATGCTCACTGGATAAGTTTTCCAGCCGGCCAATGGGCTGACCAGCGCTGGTCTTTTGAGCAGTAAATCAGTGTGGATTTTTATGTACGCGCTGTTGGAGAGTCCTTCATGAGTCTTGAGAAAACGCTGTAACACTTGCCGCAACAAAGCGGGTGTCAGGTTTTCTTGCTCGAGCATTTCCAGCGCCAAGTACAGCCGCGACATATGAATCCCGCGCGCCTCGCCATCGTCGAGGCTAACGCCGGCGTC
>LNAP01002784.1_pt1 | contig 19283 bp, 15 predicted proteins | sample 602601 | NCBI WGS metagenome assembly LNAP01 (sample SAMN02440304, study PRJNA202911) | soil metagenome | biome: Subtropical and temperate rainforests or woodlands; isolation source: soil samples (1 kg each in a 20% v/v slurry with milli Q water) were... ...
ATCCCGATCACGGCTCGCCGTGTGGTCACCTTTCGTCCAGGGCAGAAGTTGAAGGCCCGAGTTGAGGCTTATGCTGGAACCAAGTCATAACGACGAACTCCCCGTCATCCCGGGCAAACGCTACTTCACCATTGGTGAAGTCAGCGAGCTGTGTGCGGTAAAACCACATGTGCTGCGCTACTGGGAGCAGGAGTTTCCTCAACTCAACCCTGTCAAACGCCGCGGAAACCGCCGGTATTATCAGCGCCAGGACGTGCTGATGATCCGGCAGATCCGCGCGCTCCTTTACGATCAGGGGTTCACCATCGGCGGAGCGCGCCTGCGTTTGTCCGGCGATGAAGCCAAAGACGACACCACCCAATACAAGCAAATGATCCGCCAGATGATCGCCGAGCTCGAAGATGTTCTGGTGGTACTCAAGAAATAAATTCACGCTTTTAAATACTTCCAGTTTTCAAAAGCTTGCGATATATTCTTGAGCGTTCCTCGAGATGAGGGATGAGTTTCACGCCTAGTCGGGGCGTAGCGCAGTCCGGTAGCGCACTAGCATGGGGTGCTAGGGGTCGAGTGTTCGAATCACTCCGTCCCGACCATATAAATCAAGGGGTTGCGAGATTTTATCTCGCGACCCTTTTTTATTTTGATCGTTTTTACCCCTACAAAACCACTGGCTCTCTATGGAATCCTCACTTCTATTGGGGGGATGGACGCGAGATTTCCGTGTGCCAATTCCATTTCTTTGGTTGGTGAGTGGAGTTTTTTCGATCGCTTATTATTTGCTGGTCCGTCTGCTCCCTCACTTAGAGCATCGAGTAAGGCATCATGTTTCGATATCTGATACGATTTTGCTTACCAATAAGTGCTTGGCTTTTAATAAATCAGTTAATGTCTTTTGGGATCACTGCTTGAATTGCTGGTTTAGTGGTGTCAATTTTCGTTCTAAATTTCAATTGGTACCTTCAGGGAGGGAACTCTGTGATTGTAGAGGCTCCAGATGTGCTTCCTGCCATCATTGATACCAGCAAGCCGCTGGGGCAAGCAGTTGTGGCGATGTTTAAAGGCGTTGAAGAGGAGCTTCAGGAATATCCTCCGGGGGCTGTGAAAATCATCATTTTTGGTGGGGTCGCGGTACACCTGTATACCAATCACCGTGTTTCGGTAGATATTGACGGCGAAATTTTTCACTGTGATCGATCTTTGAGCAAGGATGAGCTCATTGAAAGCCTGGGGGCTACGCCTGAGTCGTTCGTCGATCCTGCAGGGCGAACCCTTGCCCTGAACTACGATCTCACGTTCAATACGACGCTTGGGCCACTTCATGAGGACTATCTCGATCGTGCGATTCGCCTTGAAGAATTTGGTGACGCTTCTCCAATTCACATTTTCATTGCAGCCCCATTGGATCTAGCCATCTCGAAGCTCGGACGTGCTACCGAGCAAGACATCGAAGACATTGAAAAGCTCTTACGGATGGGGCTAATCTTGACCACAGATCTGAATCGACTGGCTTTACAGGCTATTGACGTGTACGTTGGTAACAAGGAACCACCACACTCGATCCTCAAGCGCATTATTGCGGATTATCTGGAGACTCACGATGATGACGAAGCGCCATAGCGCCACCGTCCTCTCGACTGAATTGGAACGGCTGGCGAAGCAACCTCTGGATCAAGCGGATGACGCTGCCTTGGTGAGAGCTGCTCGTGCGTTTTGGTACTCGAATGATAACCTTGAAACTGCACTGAACTCATTTTTGCGTAAGCGCAGAAGCGCTGTTGAGGTTAGGCGTGCTGGCTATCTGTTTGAGCGACTGACTCAATTTACATGTGCTACGGATTCTCGCGTGTCCGAGGCCAATCGTGCTTTGAATCTTGTCGTATCTCACAAGCAGAGTCATGCCGTTGCAACAAAAGGCCGCGTTGATCGACTAGCGTTGTCTTGGGGGCTAGATAAGGGGTTGGGCTTGAAAGTTCAAGCGCTGATGCCCTTTCAGACAAGGCATTTCGAGGCTACCCAGCGACAAATGCAAACGGCGTGTTGAGTGAGTGCTGTAAAAAAACCGGCCGTTTGTTGCCGGTTTTTTTATATGTTTTTTGTTGAATTGACAAAAGCGTAGATCGGGGTACCCTACAGGCAGGCCTGAGGGGCTTAGCGCCTCAGGCCTGCCTGTAGGGGACCCCGAGCATACGCAAACTAATACTTGAGAGAGCGATCTATCCTGAGCACCAACTGTTGATTTGAAGCGGTTCTACTTAAGTCTCGATACCTTCTCAGATTTGATTGTCAACGGCTTCTTTCAAAGTGCCGAAAGCGTATGTCGGAGTCTGCCTGCTAAAATATTTTATTGAGCCGAAAATATAAAATTCAAAGTTAAAGTCAGTAACCGTGCGCCAGTAATATACCGTAGTCTTCAACAAATTTCTGTCGTAAGTAAAACTTCCGGTAGGCTTGTTGTACAGTATTGAAGTATTCCGACGGTGAGCCCCATGTCATGCTGCGTAGGAGATTACCGCCATCGGCGTCCTCATTGTGAAAGTCGTTGTACTTGACCAAGTCCGTAAATTGGAAACCCAGTGCTGAAAGCTGCCGGTAGCACTCCAGCTCCTCCGGAGTTATAGGGCCGCTAGTCATTGCGCAATGCCCACTCATATCGTCAGGGAATGCTTGTGCGTGAGCGAATGCTTGGTCCCAATCTAGCGCCAGTCGATCGTAATAAATATAGCCTTTAGCTTTTGGATCTCCTACTTGCTGCTCCTTGCTCAGAACACTAGTAGCCTTAGCGAAATCTTTATATAGCGCGAAATACGCCAGCGTCACGCCGCTCTGAACGGCAAAATCAATGGTCTGCAGTGCAGTTTCCTGCGTCTCCCATGGGCCGCCAAGCATGAAATAGGCTTTTGTGAGAATGTCCTTTGAGTGAAGTCGAAGGAACAGTTCTGAAATTTTGGCATTGGTAACGAGTTCACTCGCTGCCTTATTTTTTCTCCGTTGATCCTCGCTCCCATGCTCAACGCCAAATGCGAGCATGCGACATCCTGAGCGTTGCAATCGGTCTATGAAGTCGTCGAGTTCCAGATCGTAGGAAAAAAAGTCCTCAAGGCGGAAGATTCCACGCCAGCCAAAAGAATCACCAGTCGTTTCCTTGATTTTTTCTAGGCCATCTAGAAACTCGCTAGCCCATGCGAGCCCAGAGTATCTCGCATTGTTGTCGCCCTTTTTCGCATCCGAAGCTATCTGCGGTAGCAAGTTGTCATCAATGAACTGAATCCGAATATCTTCGTGCTGCAGAGATAGATTGCGAATTTCGGCGAGTACATGTCCGACATTGCGGCGTTGCTCACCTCCACTCTTATCCCTGCGCTCAGTACAGAAGGCGCAGTTCCAGTCGCACCCCTGCGACATGACCAGATGAGCCTCATGGAACGTCTGCGACTTCGACCTTGTTCGGGCCGGCTCATATTGGCTATCGCCGACACGATAGATCCGGCGATCAAGCAAAACATCCGACCATGCAGTCCCCGGCGATTCCAGCGATGGTTGCTGCGGCGTGTTGCATCGTTGGATGCCACGACCTATGACGTTCCAGCTCTTTAGGTTGGCAGTAATGCCTTGCGCTGCAGGCCACTGTCCTGAAGTTTTCAGACTCGCCACTAGTGTAGACAGATTCTCTACTGCATTGGTCGCAACGGCAAAGTCCCAGCTTGCCTGGGCGTCTTCCGTGTGCACCATAGAGAACTGCCAGGCATTGAGCTTGGCTGCCGGACCACCAATTACCAGCGTCGTACTATGTGTCCGGTTGCGAATATCGACGAGCATATTCATTGTTGATCTTATGGTGGAAAACACAGTGTTGAATCCAATCAGATCGAAAGTCCGTGCCAGGCTCAACACTTCAGCGCGCAGCTTCGGGAACCTGTGGCAGTCAGCGATCTGCACGTCGTGGCCTTGCGCCGCAAGATGAGACGCCAGCAGGCCCAGGCCTAGCGCAGGAGTGCTAGTTCGTGATGCGCCCGACTCATCATCGTCGATGGGGGGCAACACGAGCAGTATGCGTTTCACAACCTGTAGGGTGTCGGTACGTGTATCAGCAACTTCCGGATGGGTCCGGCCGCGGAGTTGAGGTGCTGTCCCACCCACGACGGGACCAATCAACCATCTGGCCACGGGAAAATCCAAGACGCTCAAAAGAGTTGGCTTACCGGCCTCTGAAGCCGACGCGCGCTCCTCCAAATAATGAGTCAGGAATTCCCGATGTAGCCATGGATGGCCCTTGTCGGCTCCGACAGCCATGTCCACAATTTTACCCAGCTCCTCGTTAAGGGAGCTTTCGATGCAGAGGCTCCCTGCAGCAATGGCAGCGTCCAGCCGTCGCCGCAAGGTGTGTGAGAACGCGAGATGCAATGCAGCCCAACGAATACTTTCATCTTCATCAAGGGCCATGCTATGCAGGACCTTGAGAAGCACCTGCGTCGGCAGGCTTGCTGTAGCAAGCGCTGCAAAGACGCGCTTGTCACCACGCCAATGGCCCTTGACCTTGCCCGCATCCGGATAATAGTTCTTGAAAAAAGTGACAGTCTGATCGGCCACCTGTCGGGCCGGTTCTACACCCAACGCCATTAATGCTAGTGCTGTCGACGCCAGTCCAGGGTCGCCTGCGATGGCTAGAGCAATGTCATGCGCCTCTCGTGTTACTTTCACGCAGCGCGCGTGTTCGAGCGCGAATGCTGGGTCACTTTCAATGTTTGTAAAGAGCTGCTTGAGTTCTGGATATTTGCTGGCAAGGCGTGCGAGCCGAGTGGGAAATGAGGTCGCCGCACCGGGTAACTGTGAAGGCTTGAAGAACTTTGGTGCAATCTCGCTCGCCTGGTGCGAGAACTCTTCGGCAAAGTCTGAGGCGTAGTAAAACAATTCCTTTATTAAAAATTCATCCTTCCAAATCACCTGCAGCATGGCCTCTGGAAAGGACTCCGAAAACTCCCTAAAGCTTAAGCATATGTTGGAGCATGCCGCCATGAAGCGCCAACACACGTCCATACGTCCAGACTCTCTCGCAGCTTCTTCGGTTGGACTCGTGGCGGCCATGCGACTGCCAATAGTGCTGCCGATAGCGCGCAGCTTCATAAGCAGCTCGGCTTTACTCTCTTCATTGACGCTCTTGCCGGCATCACTAAGGTTGTTGAACGCAGTCGTTAAATCGCCCCAATCCTCTTCGAGATCCAGATGGTGTAGATCACTGAGAATACGCTCCAACACAAGACGAGACTCCTCCTGCTTTTGCCCCACGGCCTGTCGGGATGCCCAATGAACGGATCCAGGTAAGTACCAGCCAGTACCCTCAAGTAAGTCGGAAGCGCAGCGCTTCCAGCTGAATTCACGTTTGATTAGTTTTGCCAGCTCAATAGCAGCCTTCTTACGCTCTTCGAGGTCAGTCATGATCTCGAGCAACACGTCGGCAAAACTCTCGATGTCCGCTGGATTGGGGGTGCCTGAGGTCGTGCTGCCCCCGATATTGACGAATTTGACACTGCTGAATGTCATCTCTGGGAATTGCTGCTTCAGATCTTCGAGCAGCATAGCGAGCCCCGACTGAGCCGAACACACGAGCGGGACGCCGGCACAAAGGGCTTCCCAACCGCTCAGTCCGAACCCCTCATGCCAAGACGGCATCAGTGCCACATGGCAACGGGCTAATCGACCACGCAGAGCTACCTGATCATCAGAGAACGGTTCAGCGTGTAAGGCAAATGCTGCGCCCCTACTGCCTATCTCCTTTAACTCGTCTAACGCGGTTTGATCTGAATTGGGGTCAACTCCCCAGGCGAATAATTGACCACGCGCGCGCCATACTTCAGCATTGATTGCACGTCCACGCTCGTATGCTTTCGCCAACGCATGAACAGCCAATACCGAGTTCTTTATTGGGTCATCGTCACGGTTAAGACGTCCCGAGATAAAAATGTGCAGGTCAACGCGGGAGTCGTGCGTCTGAAAATCAACTTTGTCTACGCCCGGTATTAACGGCCTAACTGGCGATCTTGGGCGGTGCGTGGCGCTTCGTGCTGATGCGAAATTGCGCTGTAATAGTGGGCCCACCGCAAAAGCACAATCTGCCGTCGCGATGATGTCGCGCTGTATTGTGGAGCGATTGACCACATCCTGCATGCTCTGACTTTTCATGAAGGCGTACGCCGAGTAGTCCATGTGACCAATCACGGCGGATTTGACGTTAAATCCACTTCCAAGGTGCTCACTAAGCTCCTTGGCGCAGTCGATGGCCACCCTACCTGTTATGGTATCGTGTCCAACCACTAGTACTCCCAGTAACGTTTCTGGCTCGAACTCTTTGCAGCGTTTGGCAATGTCTTCCATGAGCGTGGAAGCGGTGAACGTCGTATGTTCGATAAGTTCGATCGCATCTGAACTGCTGCCCACAGTTGGCTGCTGATTAACAAAGCAGATCGTCTTGCTGCCTTTCGGCAGGGCTTGAGTCATACCTTCCGCTAAGCCTTTGTTGAAGACGTTTAATCCACCCAGCTCGCTTCCCCAGCGGGTTGCAAGCATAGCCACCACGTACGCCATCTTGGCTCCTAGATTTTGTGATGTATCGGCGGTTAGCCGCGGCGCTTAGCGCGCAAGGGATCATGGAATAGGGCCGCGCTGATTCAGTTCGGCTATTCATCGGCGCGAGGCCTGATTCCGGAATCATTGTCCGGAACGTAATGTTCTTTAAGTCGTGTCGCCTCATCATCTGTGATGGCTACGGCAGTCGCTCCCTGAAAGCGTTGCTCAGGATTGAGTAAGTCGAATCCGGTGTAGCCACTTTCGTCGATGTGGAAGCATTCCATGCGTATTCATCCTGGCGTCAAAGCTCGAACAACACGATTGCAGTTCCGAACTGATCATGCCCGAAGGCTCGCGTGCTGGCGAGGCACACTTCGCTTGATGAAGCGACTAATGAAACGACGGAGCTGCAACTTCCTAGAGCACTACAGAATGCGATTCGTACTTGATACGATGCTTGTTCCGGATTCAGCTATAGTCGTTCTTCGCCCAGCGCGGTGGTGATGGCCCCGAACAAGATACACAGCTTTGGTAGCGCAAACAAAAGGAGTTGGAATGAGAATTGCGAATCTGGAAATTCGAAATTTTCGGGGCGTCCGCTACGGACATATTCGTTTCAAGCGGCACTCAGTATTGATTGGCGCAAATAACACTGGGAAAACTACTGTAATCGAGGCGCTTACCTTACTGTTCGGCCGTGAGCGTATGGTGCGTGAATTGACCGAACACGATTTCTACGGCTCGGATCCTCAACCTGAGGACAGGATCAAGCTTGTAGCGACTGTTACAGGGTTCGCGTCTCAGGACCCGAGTGATCACTTGGATTGGTTTCGAGACGGCCGTGGAATCCCAAAATGGATTGATGAGGCCACCGGCATCGTTACTGCAGTACAGACTGCACAGGCAAACATGCTGTGTTGCCAGATCGGCGCGCAGGCTTACTTCGATCAAGACTCCCTAACGGTCGAAATGGTCAGGTACTTCCATGATCATGACAATCCTATCGATCCATTTGCAGACGACACGCCTGTAGGCGTGCCGCCGAAGCTCATCAAGGAGATGGGTTTTTACCTCGTGCGGGCTAGTCGAACTTGGGACAAGGTTTTTTCATGGGGGAGCGAATTATTCCGCCGAACCTTGCAGGCGGCTGCTGCTCAACCTTCCTCCGCGATACTTGCCGAGCGGGATCGATTGCGCCGACCGGGAGCACCGATTGAACAGGATCAGCAAATTGCTGCGCTAATCAGTAATGTCAATACTGAACTCTCAAAATGCATTCCCGACGCACCTTCTGTTCAGTTAAGGGTAACCAGCACAGACAGTCGCTCACTGCTGGACTCAGTTGCAGCGCATTTCGCGGTAGGCGAAGGTTTGGGCGTGCCTGCTGCACGACAGGGAAGTGGGCTGATATCACTCCAAGGCCTGCTGTTGCTTTTAGAGCTTGGTAGAGGCCGCGCGGAGGCCGGTGAGGGTTTCCTTATGGCACTCGAGGAACCCGAACTACACCTTCCGCCTGCAGGCCAGCAGCAATTAGTACAACGTGTCCAAGCGCTATCCACTCAGACTTTTGTTACCACTCACTCACCGCTTATTGCAGCGGTGTCCGATCCGACTTCTGTTTTAATACTGCGCAATGTAGACGGGCAGCTATCAGCGTTGCCATTCCTTCCTGAAAAACTTCCGCCTGAAGCACAAAACTGGCAGCGCAGATTTTTTCAGCAAAGCCGGGTGGAGGTACTGTCAGCGCTCATGCACCCATGTGTGCTAGTTCCAGAGGGCCGAGCAGATTTTCAATTATTGAAAACCGTCCTTCGCCCTTTGATGCTGAGCGAGGGCTGGTCTACTAGTATGGAAGCAATGTTCGGCCTGCAGGTAGGGGTAGTGCCTACGGAAGATGCGAAGGTTCTTGAAATTTACGAGCTTTTATCCAACGCGCACCAACGCGTGTGCTGTCTTGTGGATGGCGATGCAGATGGCCACCGTTACACGAGGGGACTACAAGCAACCCAAACCCCTCCACCGGTGATAATCCGGTGGAAAGATGGCGAAATGATTGAGGATGTCATCGGTTGGATTCTTCAGGCCGATGAAGAGCAAATGCTTTATGCCTTGAATGACGTACCAGCGGTGCCGCCCACTTCGGTCGCGGATATCGTGGCACATCTGAAGCAGAAGAAAATGGATGTGATTTGCTATGAAGCAGTAGCAGATGCGATCGTAAACTCTACGCAATGTCGCGGCAGGGCTGCCGATTTGTTTAGTGCGTTGGCTCAGACCTGTGCAGCTGTTCCGAACCGCCATTTTGCCCAAGCCGACGATGGTGCCTGGGTTTTCTACGAATGACGGTCAGATCCTTTTCAGGGCCCGCAGGCTGCGGCAAGACCTTTCAACTTATGGCCTCACTCACCACGCAGTTGGTAGACCAACCGTTGCTCGATGGCCAAAAGGTGCTCGCCCTCACATTTATGCATGGTTCACGGCGAAGACTGGATGATCGCCTGGCCGGGGTCGTTGGGTTAAATCGTCGCTACGAATGTAGCACCCTCGACAGCTTCGCATGGCGGATAGTGAGTCGGTGGAGAGCTCTTTTGACCCATCTGGACATGGAGTTTCCTCAAGTAGGAGCTTACGAGCAGATCTGCGCATCAGCGTCAGAATTGATGGCTCGTGATGAAGTGGTTCGTTGGGTAGCCGGATCATTTCCGATCGTCGTCGTTGATGAAGCACAAGACCTAACTCCAAGTCGACTCGCTATCGTCCAGTCACTCGCGGCCCATGTGGCGCTGCTCGTTGCGTCCGATGAATTTCAATGTCTTGTGGAAGAGCTTCGCCCGAATGTAGCGTGTGAATGGCTAGCCGCTGCCGGGAACGAGATCACTCTGAATGTACCCCGAAGGACGAATGACCAAGATCTACTCGCTGCCGCAGGAGCGGTTAGATCTGGTCAAGCGCCTCAAAGCGCCAGGCGCTTCAAGGTGGTTGCAACTGCGAATGCTGGATTGGCGGGTACGTGGATATCCAATGCGATCAGCTGGAACAGGGCGGGCAATAGAATCGCGATCATTACTCCTACGATGGGTACATTCGCCCATCAGGTTCGCGCATGGGTAGAGTCTCGTACGACCAATAGAGGGAATGGCCCGCATCACGTTATCCTGGAACAGTCAGAGGTGGTACGTTCTCGGGAGTTCATTGACACATTGGCGTTGCCTGATCATGCGAGCGCAGCGGAAGCCAGAGCACTTATGAGTGGGCAACCACGGAGTATCAACGAGGATTTTATTCGTTGGCTAGATAGACAGCGCAGAACCAAAGGACGGAACACGTTTTCACGTCAAGAAATGGAGGAAACAATTCTCCAGTCATTTTCGAGTCAGCGACGGCTTGCCGGGAATGATGGTGCAGGGGTCCGAATGATGACCGTGCACGCCGCAAAAAATAGGGAGTTCGATTTGGTCCTAGCGCTGTGGCCGGCTGCGATTGGAGGGGACGAGATCCTGAAGCGTCGACTTCTTTACAATGCGATTACTCGTGCCAAAGGCCAGTGCCTAGTCTTGGTGCAAAGCACGAGAGCTATGATGGCGCCACCATTTACCTACCGCCGTTAAGCCCTTCGAGTCTGGCGAAAAATAGGTAAGTTGGCGGACGCTTACGAGTAAGGTATAGGGAATTATAGAGCGATGCCCGGAGACCGGCGCACGGTTGGCATGTACCGGTATATCTGGACGGACCTTTTCTATCAAATTGCCAGTCAGGCCCCACAAAGCAAAGAGGCTGCACTGGATACGTTGAAACGCTTAGCCGCGACGAGCGATATATGCTATAGCCAAGAAACCTTATGGTTTTACTTGTTTCGCAGAGCGCAAGGGATGCAATGTCGAGGATCTACACCTATCTGAACTCAATCAGCTCTGGTCAGCCGATCAATTTTGAGGCTTTTGCTAAGGAGTTGAAGAAGCATGGCAAGGGTGCTGGCTATCTGTTCGATACGTTTTCAACGTCGAAAATTGGAAAGAGCAGCTATCAAGTGGCTGTCTTACGTGAGGATCGCTTTGCGGAGCTGATTCGTGAACACGCTCCATCAGAAATTACGGGCCGTATTGGTGCTGCTTTCGACGGAAGTAGCCACGCAGCAGCAGTAAGCGGCTCGCTTTTGATAACACGAAGCGTGGCCCATCCTCATCCAAGCGTGGTTCTTCTGAGCAAGCATGGATGGGAAGCACCTAACACTCTCCGACCAGCGGCGTTGCTGGTGGAAAATCTCGAGAACTTCCTAGCTCTCAAACAGACCGTCGACATCCTGGCCGACTGTGGCGTAGCTGAGCAAAGTGAAAGTTTCGACGTCATTTTCAGCGCCGGTAATCAGATCACCAACAGACTGAACATGCCATTTCTCAGCCAATACCAGAGGCTGTACTGCCTTTTTGATGTCGACTTAGGTGGGCTGACAATGTATCGAACTCTTCTCAGAGGGTTGCCAGACGGGCACCGGGTAGTGTTTGTGTACCCTGATGATATCGCCGACCGGTTAAGCGCTTCCAAATACTCACTAAATGAGCAAACGAGACAGGATCTCCTTGAGTTTGTTGGTCTATCCAAGGAAACCAATGAACTGATCGGACTTATGCGAGACAGCCAAAAAGCGCTAGAGCAGGAAACCTATTTGATGTCGACAACGACAAGGGACTGATGATGTTGAGCGACTCCTACGCGTTTCAGGACGTATACAAATTCCACAGGCTGATTTTTGTTAACAGTGCTGCCTATGCCTACACCGTAATCCGCGTGGACAAGCACACCGCTTTGTGTGGCCAGAACAACCTCGGAAAGACCTCGATGCTGAATGCATTGAAGCTTTTTTTGCTGCCACACGAGAACTTCAAGAGCTGCGATAAGAAATTCGCCTTCAAGGGGCCGGCCGGGACGTACTACTCGACTGATGCTAGCTACAGCTACTACTTCCCGGAAAACCACTCCTTCATCATCCTCGAAGCGGAGAACATGCACGGCCCGTTCTGCCTGGTCCTGCACCGCGGGAATCGACCATTCTCATACGGCCGTATGGCAGTACCTTGCATGTATGCCGATATCCAGCACATGTTTTGGGACCTTGAGTCGCCCATCAATGGAGGCATGGGGGCTCCGATAGAAGGCATCTCACTTTCTGGTGTGCTTTCGGATCTCCGAGCTCGGGGCGGGGAGGCAATGAACGACGGTGCTGTCATTCGCCAGCGGCTCTTCGGTCAACAGGCTCTTAATCGTGAGGAGGGCCGATTCTGCTTGCTGCCTCTTAGGAATGGCGGTACCGCACGCGAGATCGACGCGTGGAAGATGCTAATCCATCTGGCCTTCGACATTGGGGCGAAGGACAACCGCACTCTGCCGGATACTATCGCCACGATCATCGAAGGGGATAAGGACCGGAAGAATGCAGAGCTGAGTGTCAGCCTGAGCGAGATCCTCGATGACTATGAGAACCTGAAAAAAGAAGGCGATCGCCTGGCGGACATAGAAAGCGCGCGGAGGTCTTGGGAGAGCTTTGATAGCCAGTTCCAACTGTTTGAGACGAAATCCGAACTGATCGTTCAGAGTATCGTCGATGTTGAGCATGCCTTGGCTGAAAGGCAGTCCAGCATTCTTGATGATGTTAAGGCAGCATCTGAGAGATATCAGGCTCTTGATGTGGCTCACTCAGCTAAGAGACAGCACCACGGTCTGGTCAAGGCTGAGTATCTGAAGCTGGCTGGAGCACTGAGTCTCCGGCATAAGGATTTGGAAGGTGTCCAAAAGCAGCTATTCAAGGTCAGCGAGATTCTTCGGCGTTACCCAGGCACAACAGAGCATGAGGTCCGCGAGCTCTTATCCGATCTCTCCGCAGAGTTGACCGCAGAGATCGAGACCCTGACAAACAAGGTTCAGAGCGCTGAGCAACTAGCCCAGGCGATCAGGAATAAGAACAGTCTTTCCCATCAGCGCGACCAACTCCGAAAAATTCTTGATGAACATGTGGAAACTGTTCTCGAGCAGGTCGATCGTCACAGTGCGTCGGTGCTGAGTAGCTTGAACTCGACGCTGTTCACCAAGCTGACTCCTCGACTCAACTCTGACCAGAAGCAAGCCATCAAAGAGTTTGGCTGCCTATTCCAGGAGCGAGGTTCTTTCATCAGCTTCCTGAGCCAGGAGACCTCATTTGGTTTCATGTCTTTCGACCCGACCAGAGCAAGGAAGCAGCACGAGCAAGACCTGATCAAACTGGATGACGATATCAAGGACTGTGATGACCTCATTCAGCGCCTAAACGATGACAGCAAGTTGACTGCTGAGCAGGCCAAGGATAAAGCCAAGAAGCTGACCCGCGAGCGGATTGAAACTGATGAAGAGGTTCAACTACTCAGTCGGCATGGCTACATGCGCGAGCAGCAGAAAGCATTGGAACTTGAGGTGGGGGAACAGACAGTAGAGTTGGCCAAGCTACATGAGAGTGTGGCGGATGCCGCCGGCGAGCTGGAGGACCTAGCGGTACAGGTTGAGCGCGCAAAAGAAGTGCTCGCCAGGGTCAGGAAGGAAAACGAAGATCTGCGCAATTACCTTGAGCAGCTCCGGAACGTAGCTGAGATCACTTTAGGATTCCTTTCGATCCGCGAAATGAAGCTGAAAGCTCGCGATACTTTCTTTCACCCTAGCCAGATCAAGGAGATTTCCCAGTTCGCTTCTGAGGTAGCCAAGAGCAGAGAAGCTCTGCAAGTGGCCTTGGATGAACTGCTGAAACGTAACTTGCTGGGCGAAGAGGGCAGAGACTTTGGCTACCATGCTTTCCATGACTTAAGTCGGATGCGTAGCTGTCGGAGAGCTTTCGCGGCGATGTTTGGCACCTTGGAAGGTGAGCAGCAGACCTACCAGGCCAAGGTCACCGCGCATAACTCGAATACCTCTATTCAAATCGACGAAATCAAACACGCCAGAAGGATGATCAAGGAGTTCGAGAAAGAGGTAGATGACCAGCTCTCGGAGTTCAGTGTGTCTGACCTCGAGGCGATCGAGATTTACTGCGTATTGAATCCCCATTTCGAAGAGCTGTTGGTCGATATTGATTCCATAAACCTCATGACAACCGGGCTCCACGAGAAGCGCTTGTATGAACGGTTACGAGCTTTCTGTACCGAGTTCTTTGTTAACGGTGGCCGTCGGGGGACCACCCTGGATATGAGCCTACTGATTGATCGGGTTGGATATCGGTACCGCAAGCGTGGGCATGACAAGTACACCGAAGAGGATCAATCCAACGGTACTACGGCAATGATTAACTGCCGCCTGCTATCGATTCTTCTGCGTAGGCTGCTGGTTGCGAATACACAGATCTGTTTGCCATTGGTAATGGATGAGCTGTCGAATCTGAGCCACTTGAATCTGAAGGCTGCGCGTGGCATCGCTGAGTCAGAAGGGTTCGTGCTGTTCGGGGCAACGCCGGAGCCGACGTCTACTATCGCGAAAGTAATCGAAAACTACATCGACCTTTCGCATTTTCTCGCCACCGACAGGGCATACAGCCACTTACGTCGAGTGATCTACACAGGTGAAAGCGAGTCGCTGAGAACAAAGAAAGATCCCGCCGATGCTGTTGCGGAGATCACTGCCGGATGATCGTTGCAGCAGACAAAACGGTCATGCTCATGATCGAGCATAAGCACATTTTTCTTGATCTTATCGACATCATGGATGAAGGCTCGGCTGGCGAAGAAGTGTCAACTCGCCTGTACGAGTCCAAAGTGATGAAGCTGCTTGATTCGCTGGGAGACAGTAAGTCCGATCGGCAAAAAATTGAAGCGGCCTTCGACGTGCGTAACCTCGTCCGGGCAAGCTTGATATTGCACCATGACACCAAGCGAGGAGTCATTGCCTTCGCCCCGTTTTTGATCGAGTTATTTCGCCACTTTGATAGATCGCGTCTTCGGCAGCTGAGTAGCGCCGATCTTGAGGCGCTGTGCGACAGCTTCAATGATAGTCTTGAAAAGCTTCGCGATTTGACAGTGATTGAGCAGGGGAACGACACGTTCGAGGATGAGCTTAAGCTACTCCGGGAACGCATCCGCTACGCTCAAGGGAAGATCAAGGAGAACGTGGACAGTCTTCAGGGGCAGACTCTTCGCCTGGCGGAGATCGTCGAAGTGATGAGCCTTGAGAACCTCGACGAGGTGAAGCAGGCTCGCGGTGCTTTGCAGGCGATCACCCGAATCTACGGTAGGCATGTTCTCCCCACATTGCAGTTCCTCAACGAGAGGGAACCTCTGAAGAAAGGCCTGCCGGCACTCACTGCCTTGCTGCGGATATCCGAGATGTTCCGCGATGCCAAGTTGCCAAAATTGGGTCAGCAGGTTCTCTATGCAGTGGCATCCATTCGCTCCTATCGCTACGACGTGGAAGTCATCAGCAAGTCTCTGCAGCGCTACGTGCATCAGAATGAACGTCAGCGTCGTGAGTACGACCAGGTTGAGAGTGTTTTCAACGATCTACTGGTTGCCTGTCGGGAGCTCCATGACGGGAAACTAAGGGGCAACCTCATCCCTAAAGATCATGAGGTACTGGAGCGTTTCTCTACCTTCAAAGGCATGAAGAGGCAGAGAGCCGATAGCAAGATTGAATGGCACAACGTAGATCATTGGCTTCACCTTCAGGAGCATCTGCGGAGTAGCCTGGATTCACTCAAAAATACCCGAGTAACAACAACGTCTGTTGAGCCGGTTGGAGAGGACGTGCTCAAAGCCAGGCGTGCTTCAGACGTGCGCCGAAAACTAATTGGAAGGCTGATAGATGAGTGGCCTGTTCAGGTTGGGCCTGACGCCCATGCGTCGCTTCATGCACATCTGGCCCAGCAGATCAGCGACTACGAAATTGCTGACCTAGTGGAAGGCGTGTCTTGGCTAAAGCACCGAGAGGACATTGTGCTAACCCCTCGATTCCAGTTAGGGGTGATTGAGGACGACAGGCAGAAGCTGACCTATTACAAATTGAGAATCGAGGAGCAGGGCAGTGAGACAACAGCTTAGCCAGGCCATCTACAAAGAGTTGATGTCGGGGAAGGTGATCAACAAAGACTCCTACGAGAATGGTGAAGTAAAACCCAACCCGCTCTTCGAAGAGATGCTCAATAACTACGATCAGAGCTACAAGCCCTTGTACTTGAACATCGGGTTTGAGTTGGTGATGCGAAATGGCTTTATCTACATTCGTTCAGTCGAGCGCGATGAGGAGTACAGCGAGGTGGTCAGGAAAATACAGGTTCTGCTGCTGATCCTTGCTCGCGGACTGCACGAACAGGGCTACCAGCTTGATATTCTGCGCGACGGTGAAGCTGGTGTGTCTGATGGGATCATGGAGGAGATCGGGAAGGGAGAAGACAAACAAGACGTCATGTCTGCCAGCAACATGAAAGGGGAGGCTCTTGCATCTGCAGTTAGGAAAAATCTCGAGCAGCGTGGGATCGCCTACAGAAATGCAAAAGGCAATCTGGTACTGACTCATGCTGGATTAGCGTTCTTTGACGACGTATTTAAGTACAGTAATGCTGAACCAGGTGCAGTTATGGTGGCTTGAGTTTCCGGCTTTATCAATTGGTAGATGGTTTCTTTACCCTCCATCACATCCTCGACATAGAAGAATGACTCAGTGATTGAATCGCTTTCCATCCGTATCCGTCAGGGATTTGCGTGGCCAGGAGCCGTAGTCGTATTCTTTGTTCTGGTCTCCCCACCGATAGCGATAGAAAAAGCTGACCGACACGCCGTCCTTGCGCAGGGAAATTCGACCCGCGAGATTCCCATCCTTCCGGAGGATCCGGCCGGCATCATTGGCGGTCAGCGACTCGGGTTCATTGATGGTGATTTTGGCCATAAAATGGACTCCCCCTACTTTTACCCCCACAAAACCGCTGGCTCTTGATGGACGTTACTGGACTCTCGTAGAGCAGAACACCGCTGGAGCTCAAGTAAATACTAGCTTAGAAAAATCCAGAGTAAAATTTTGGAGTCTTTCAAGAAGTATAAAAAAGGAGATGGGGTGCTAGGGGTCGAGTGTTCGAATCACTCCGTCCCGACCATATAATTCAAGGGGTTGCGAGATTTTATTTCGCGACCCCTTTTTATTTTTAGGCGTTTTTACCCCTACAAAACGGCTGGCTCTCAGTAGAATCCTCGCCAGTTCCGTGTGAATTGACGCTCTGTCTTGGATTTCCTCGCGCGATGCCTAGCACCGCTTCGCGATGCCCAAAATTTTATGATTTTGGCGGTTTAATACGTAGATGGATCGTCCACAGCCCCGCATTCCCGGCGGTTTAGGACGTTGCAGCGACGCGATAGGTCAGAGGCTTTTTAATGGCGGATGACTGGCCCGATATCAGCTTGTGGATGTCGAACCAGCCAGCCATGCCATTGTTACTTCAGCGTCTTGATAGACACGATGGTGGCTGCCATTCCCTCGGCGCGAAACTCAAACGCAACTCGGTCCCCAGCCTTCAGGCCTGCCAATTGTTTGATTGTTGCGTTGAATGCCATGGTCATGGCGGGCCACTGCACGGCCGGCACGGCGCCATGGGCGATAGTCACCGTATGTTTCGTGGTATCGACGGCCTTGATCGTACCCTCGGCTTTGGCCACTGGAGCCGGCTTCGCTTCCTGCTTCATTTGCATGCCTTGCATGGGCATATCGTCCATTTTCATACCCGGCATGTCCTCTGCCTGGGCAGAAAGAGACAGAGCCACAACGGTGCTTGCAACGGCGATCAGGGGCAGTTTCATACGATTTTTCCTTGAGGGGTGGTGGGTACAGTTGGAAGGTGCCGGCGACGCATCAGGCGGTAGGCTGCCGGAATGACGAACAAGGACAACAAGGGTGCGGTGACCATGCCACCGACCATGGGCGCGGCGATACGGCTCATCACTTCGCTACCGCTGCCGCTGCCCAACAGGATGGGTAAGAGGCCGGCAATGATGACGGCCACCGTCATGGCCTTGGGTCGGACCCGTTGCACCGCGCCTTCACGAATCGCCGCAACCAGTCCGCGTTCAGTGTTGTCACCGGCGTCTTCTCGTTCGGTCCAAGCGTTCTTCAGGTAGAGCAGCATGATCACGCCAAATTCGGCAGACACACCGGCCAGTGCAATGAAGCCGACACCGGTGGCCACCGACAGGTTGAACCCGAGCAGATAGAGGAACCACGCCCCGCCAGTCAGGGCGAACGGCAGGGTGGCCATGATCAGCAAAGCCTCGTCGAAGCGGGCGAAAGTCAGGTAGAGCAGGACGAAAATGATCAGCAGCGTGGCCGGCACCACCAGCTTGAGCCGCGCGTTGGCCCGCTCGAGAAATTCGAACTGTCCTGAGTAACTCAGGCTCATGCCAGGCTGCAACTTGACCTGCTCACTGACGACCCGGCGCAGGTCGGCGACCACGGAAGCAAGATCCCGGCCACGCACGTCGATGTACACCCAGCCGGAAGGCCGGGCGTTCTCGCTCTTGAGCATCGGCGGGCCGTCGCTGACCTTGATCTTCGCCACAGTGCCAAGGGTGATCTGACTCCCTAAAGGGGTGTAGATCGGCAGCTGCTCCAGGGCGCCGAGCGAGTCACGCCACTCACGGGGATAACGCAGGTTGATCGGGAAGCGCGCGAGCCCTTCAATGGTCTCACCGACGTTTTCACCGCCAATAGCGCCGGCCACGATCGACTGCACATCGGCGATGTTCAGCCCGTAGCGGGCAGCAGCCTTGCGGTCGATATCCACATCGATATAACGCCCACCAGTCAGTCGCTCGGCGAGGGCCGAACTGACCCCGGGCACGTCCTTGGCCACGCGCTCGACCGCCTGAGTAGCCGCATCGATTTCCGTCAGGTTGGTGCCGGCAACTTTCACTCCGATCGGACTCTTGATCCCGGTGGCGAGCATGTCGATGCGGTTCCGGATGGGTGGTATCCAGATATTGGTCAGCCCCGGGACTCGTACCACTCGATCCAGTTCTTCCACCAGCTTCTCCTGGGTCATCCCGGGGCGCCACTGCTCGCGTGGTTTGAACTGGATGGTGGTCTCGAACATCTCCAGTGGTGCCGGATCGGTGGCGGTTTCGGCGCGGCCAGCCTTGCCGAAGACGTGTTCGACCTCGGGGACGGTCTTGATCAGGCGGTCGGTCTGTTGCAGCAGCTGCGCCGCTTTCTGCGCCGACAACCCTGGCAGAGCCGAAGGCATATAGAGCAGATCGCCCTCGTCCAGCGCCGGGAGGAACTCGCCACCCAAGCGAGAGATCGGCCATAGCGCGCTGAGAAAGATCAATAGCGCGACCAGCAGGGTGACTTTGGGATGACGCAGCACCGCGTCCAGGGCCGGCTGATAGAGCCTGATCAACCAACGGTTCAACGGATTCTGTTGTTCATTGGGGATCCGTCCGCGAATCCAGTAGCCCATCAGCACCGGCACCAGGGTCACCGACAGCCCGGCCGCCGCGGCCATGGCGTAGGTCTTGGTGAAGGCGAGGGGGCCAAACAGGCGGCCCTCCTGCGCCTCCAGGGTGAACACCGGAATGAACGACAGGGTGATGATCAACAGGCAGAAGAACAGCGCCGGCCCCACCTCGGCCGCCGCTTCGGTCATTACATACCAGTGATGTTCGCCCTTCAGCTCTTCGCCGGGATGGGCCGCGTACCAGGCCTCGCCCTTTTTGTGAGCGTTTTCGATCATCACC
>LNAP01002300.1_pt1 | contig 19282 bp, 13 predicted proteins | sample 602601 | NCBI WGS metagenome assembly LNAP01 (sample SAMN02440304, study PRJNA202911) | soil metagenome | biome: Subtropical and temperate rainforests or woodlands; isolation source: soil samples (1 kg each in a 20% v/v slurry with milli Q water) were... ...
CGCGCAGCGACCTCGAGCTGGAACTCAACACCATGCTCGACGCCGGCCTGAGCGAGACCAAGTACTGGCTCGACAGTGGAAGTGTGAAACGCAAATGAATGACCTGACCCCCGAACAAACTCAGCTTTCAGCCCGTTGGGCCGCTGTTTATGAAGGTGCCGGTCAGGCGCTGGAATGGATTGGCCAGACACGCGGCAACGCGCCACGGCTGGACAGCGAAGCCGACAACCTGAACATCCGCCTGCACCGCGCCCGCAACCTGGCCCACAGCCTCGGTCGCGTGGCCTGCACGCCGATGACCATTGGCTTTTTCGGCTTGTCCCAAGCCGGCAAGTCCTACTTGATTTCGGCCCTCGCGGCCGGTCAGAACGGCAAACTGGAAACCGATTTCGGTGGCCAGCGCCTGGACTTCATCAAGCACATCAACCCGGTGGGTGGCGGCAAGGAAGCCACCGGCCTGGTGACGCGCTTCAGCCGCCGCGCCACGCCGAGCCAGGATCCGCAGTTCCCGGTCGAACTGACGCTGTTCAAGGAAATCGAGCTGGCGAAGATTCTCGCCAACTCGTGGTTCAAGGACTTCGACCTTGAGCGGATCTCCTACGAGATCGACGAAGCGCGCATCCAGCGCGTGTTGAAACCATTCGAAGGGCGCGAGACCGGGCCGCTGCAACCGGGCGTCAGCGCTGACGATCTGGTGTCGCTGTGGGATTACCTGCGCGACAACTTCCGCAATTCGGTGAAGAAGCTTGAGCACCTGTATTGGCCGACGGCGCTGCAACTGGCGCCACGCCTGAATTTCCAGGAGCGTGCCGAGCTGTTTTCCATCCTTTGGGGTGAGCAAAGCGAGCTGACGCGCGTTTACCAGCAATTGGCCGGCGCGCTGCACAAGCTGGGCCTGCCCGAGACCGTCTTCGCGCCATTGAAGGCTTTGGTAAGTTTCGAAAACGACACCTACAGCCAGCGCGACAGCATCATGAACGTCGACATCCTCGAGCGCTTCGGCAGCCCGCGGGACTTGCCGATCGACGTGCGGCCCCGGGTCGACGGACGCCTGCAAAACAGCCAGGGCATCCCGGTCGCGCAACTGGCGGCACTGACCGCCGAGATGACTTTCGGGTTGATCGAAGCCCCGGCGGACGACATCGTCAACCAGGTCGACTTGCTGGATTTCCCCGGTTATCGCGGGCGCAAGAAGCTGCACGAGATAGCCGACTCCAACGACCCGGAATCCGCCACCAAGGACAACTCCGTCTCGCAGCTGATTCTGCGCGGCAAGGTCGCTTACCTGTTCGAACGCTACACCGACAACCAGGAAATGAACGCGCTGGTGGTCTGCACCGGCTCGACCAAACAGAGCGACGTCAACGACGTCGGCCCGGTGCTGACGCGCTGGATCGAAAAGACTCAAGGCGCCGACGCGGCCGCCCGCAGTAAACGCGACACCGGTCTTATCTGGGCCCTGACCATGCTCGACCTGCGCATCACCAACTCCCTGAGCCTGACGCCTGATCAGTACGACGAGAGTTGGAACGGCATGGTCAAGCTGACCATGCTCGAACGCTTCGGCAGCCTGAGCTGGATGAACGACTGGGCCGGCACGCCGTTCCAGAACACCTTCCTGGTGCGTAAACCGCGCATGGATGCCGCATTCATCGTGCAAGACGCCAGCGGCGCCGAAACCGGCCTCAACCCCAGCTACCTGGAGCGCGTCGACGCCCTGGGCACAAGCTTTGCCGGCAACGAACTGGTGTGCAAACACATCAACAATCCCGCCAACGCCTGGAAAGAAATGCTGCGCAACGATGACGGTGGCATCAGCCATTTCAGCGGCAGTTTCAAAGGCGTGGCCAACATTGAATTCAAACTGCAGCGCATCCGCGAGCAGCTCAGCGAATGCCTCGAAGGCCTGACCACTCACGGCCTGAGCACCTGGTATCACGCCGACGGTGACGGCGCCGCAGCCGCCAAAAAAGCCCAGGCGCAGATGATACTGACGGGCCTGGGCCGTCGTCCGGCCGTGCTCGGCGAGTTCATCGATGAACTCGACATGCCCAGCGAGTCGGTGCGCGACCTGTACCTCAGCGGTGTATACGAAACCGATGACGCGCCCGCCGCCAGCGATGAGCCGGCCACGCCGACACCGAGCCAGAGCCTGTACGGCAACGACGCCGGGTTCGATTTTGATTTCGGCGACGACCTGAGTCACGACACACCGGCCGCCAGTAAATCCAACACCCCGACGCCGGAACTGCAAAGCAACGAACACCGCTTCGCCAAAGCCGCGTTCAAGGCCTGGATTGCACACCTGCGCGAACTGACCACCCGGCAAAGCCTGCTCACCCTGCTAGGACTGGAAAAGGCGTTGATCGAAGCGGTGGTCGACGAATTGATCACGGCCGGTTACCGCCAGGACTTGCCCGGCCAACTGAGCCGTGCGGTGCTCAAGCGTGCACAAAGCGGCGCACGGCGCGATCAACTGGTCGAACGCCAGGTGCTGGAAGTGCAACGCGTGCTGCGCGACTTCGTGTCCTGGTTCGGCTACCTGCAAAAACCGGTCAACGAGCGCCCGAACAGCCGTGCCGGTGCCAAGGCGCCCTTGTTCTCGTTCTATACCGACATCGGTCCGGGACAAGTGCCGGTGTTGCCGCCGCAACCGGCTAACCAGGCGCAGCGGTATCTGGGTGACTGGCTCTCGGGCCTGGCCTACATCACGCAGGACAATGCCGGCCATGGTGCCGGTCGCGAAATCACCCCTGAACAGAATGAACGGCTGGGCCATGTGCTCACAGCCTTCACAGCGAGATAAGCAATGCCAATTCGTGTCGACCTGCTCGCCTTAGAACCCAACGTGCCTGGCCAGGCGTGCCTCACTGTGAAGAAATGGCAGGGTGGCGAAGAACAGCTGGAGTTCTCCATTCAGCGTAACCAGGACGGGTTCTACCTCCAGGATCAGAAAGCCTGGAGCAGCAATCCGTTCTGGTTCAAGGTCTCGCGCTTCAGCGTTGCGACCAGTGGTGAAGCCCTTGAAGCCCAGGTCGGCCCGGAAGTAGTCGACCCGCTGCTCGAAGGCGGCACCAACTCGCAATTCATGATCGAGCTGCGCGAACAGAGCCAGGGGCACACCGACAAAGGCGTGGTCCGTCCAGGCGTCGGGTTGCTGCCGTCCACGGCCGGTGGCCAGACGCGTTCGACTTACGGTGGTGCAGACTTGAGCGCACCTGCTGCACCGGAACCCGAAATTCCAGAGCTGCCGGAATTGGTCCTGAACACCGCCGAGCCAGAAATCGAACTGGAATCGGTGCCCAACGAACCCGCTTACACCCCGCCTCCACCCCCGGTAAAGAAAAGCAAAAAAGGCCTCATCGGCCTCGCGCTCGTCGTGCTGTTGCTGGTGGCCGCAGCGGCCGGGTTCTGGTTCTACAAACGTACTCCGGTCCCCGCCCCGGCCATCGCTGCCGCCGTACCGGCCGGTGCCGATGCGCAAGCCTGCACCCTCGACAGCATGAACAGCCTGCCCGAGCTGACCTTCGTCCAGACCTGCATCAAGGCCGCGCCTGACAGTGCCAAGTTGCTGGAGATCATCAACGAAGCCAAGGCCGGCAAACACTGCGGTGTTGCCCAGCGCCTGTACGCCAACCGTGCCCAGGCCGGTGACGCGCTGATCGCCAACGCCTATGCCCGCGAGTACGACCCTAAATACCTGAAAGCCAGCGAGTGCTTCCCGGCCGCGGACAACGCCACCGCCGCCTACTGGTATGAAACGATCCTGACCCAGGACCCGAACAACGCCGAAGCCAAACAGCGTTTCGAGGAGTTGCAGAAGTGATGCGTTCTCCCCTGAGTCGTTTCCTGCTGAGCGGCGCCGCGCTGTTGGCACTGTGCATCAGCCCGTTGTCCCAGGCCGAAGACAAACCGCTGATCCAGGCCGGTAAAAAGACCTTGTTCCAGCGCGTACTGACCACCCCGGGCTGCAAACTCAGCCCGACGGCAGGCGGCGCGGCAGGCGATGCGCAACCAGTCTTCAGCCGCTTCTACGTTTATGAGCGTGCTCAAGCGGCCAACGCCGAGTGGCTCAAAGTCGGCCCCGACAGTTACGGTAAAACCATTGGCTGGTTGCCCGCGAGTTGCACCACCGACTGGAAAATGCAGCTGACACTGGCGTTCACCAACCCGGCCAACCGCGACCGGCTGCTGTTCTTCAAGGATCGCGCCACTGTCGAAGGCATCCTTGATGCACCGGACCCGGTGAGCAAAGTCGCCCCGCTGCGGGCCACGCTGAAAAAGGGCAAGCAAGCACCGGGCGTGCTCGCCGAAGAACCTGAATATTTCGTCGACCTGCAAAAGCAGTTCTACCTGCTGCCGGTCCTCAGCGGCGAAGAAGTGATGACCGAGGGCGGTTTCCGCACGCGGCTGCTGAACGTCGCATCGGTCAGCAAGCCCGATGACCAGAACGCCAAGGGTGGTGCGGCCAACAGCGCGGCCGGTGGCAAGGAAGCCGAGGACAAGGCGGCCAACCAACTGAAGGAATTCACTGCAGCGGTGGTGTTTGTCATCGACTCGACGATCTCGATGGACCCGTACATCGACCGCACCCGCGAGGCGATCCGCAAGGTCTATCAGCAGATCGAATCGCAGAACCTCGGCAAGCAGGTCAAGTTCGGCCTGGTGGCGTTCCGCTCCAACACCCAGGCGGTGCCAGGCCTGGAATACACCACCAAAATGTATGCCGACCCGACTCAAGTGAAGGACAGTTCCGACTTCCTCGCCAAGGTCGCCGACCTCAAACAAGCCAAAGTATCGAGCAGCAGTTTCGACGAAGACGCCTTTGCCGGTGTCATGGAGAGCATCGACAAGGTCGACTGGAGCCAGTTCGGTGCGCGCTACGTGGTGTTGATCACCGACGCGGGCGCCATCGAAGGCGACGACAAGCTGTCGAAAACCGGTTTGAGCGCCTCGCAGGTTCGCCTCGAAGCCGCCAACCCGGGCGTGGCGATTTACACCCTGCACCTGAAAACCCCGGCCGGAATCAAGGACCACGCCAAGGCCGAGGCGCAGTATCAGAATCTGTCGACCTACCCGGGCACCAACACCTCGCTGTATTACCCGGTGAACGCGGGCGATATTCAGGAGTTCGGGCGCAAGGTGGATTCGCTGGCCACCGCGATCACCTCGCAAGTGAAAGCCGCCTACATGGGCGAAGACGCCATCGGCAGCGCGGTGAACGCCAAGCAGGACCCGGCCGAGAAGAAAATGCTCGAAGACGCGGCGCTGATCGGCCACGCCATGCAACTTGCCTATCTGGGCGAGAAGACCAACAGCAAGGCACCGCCAGTGTTCAAGGCGTGGATCACTGACCGTGACCTGATCAAGCAGAACGTCCCGACCACCGACGTGCGGGTGCTGCTGACCAAATCCCAGCTCAGCGACTTGAGCGACGTGATGAAGCAGATCCTCGATGCGGCCAACGAAGGCCTGATCTCGCCGACGGAAATGTTCGAGCGCCTGCGCTCGGTGGCCGCCACCATGGGCGCCGATCCCAATCAGCTCAAGCAGAACGGCAACACCAAACTGGCGGACATGGGCGTGCTCGGCGAGTACCTCGAAGACCTGCCGTATCAGAGCGAAGTGCTGAACCTGGACGAAGAAACCTGGAAGAGCTGGGATGGCCTGGCGCAGGAGAAATTCATCCGCACGCTCAATACCAAACTGCGGCACTACCAGCGTTACAACGCTGACGTCGACCGTTGGGTGGCTTTAGCCAAGGACAGCGATGCACGGGACAACGTGTACCCCGTGCCACTGGAAATGATGCCTTAACGAGACGCCGATGCTCGATATCAAGAACCTGCTGGTGCGCCGAGGAGAAGGTGCGCTGGCTCATCATGTGCGCCTGCCGCACCTGCACGTCGGTGCCGGGGAAATACTCGCCATCACCGGCGAGAGCGGCAGCGGCAAAAGCACGTTGCTCGAAGCCATCGGCCTGTTGCTGGCGCCGATAGAGCTCGAGCGTTTTCGGCTGGGCGCAACGCAGGATCAAGACATCGCACAATTGCTGGCCAGCGATGACCAGCCGGCCCTGGCGGCGGTGCGTTCGCGGCACTTGGGATTCATTTTGCAGAGCGGCGGTTTGCTGCCGTTTTTGAGCGTGCGCGACAACATCAGCCTGCCCCGTCGTTTGCTCGGCATGCCGGTCAAGAGCGCGCACATCGATCACGCGGTTGAGGTGCTGCGCCTGCAAGGCTTGCTGGATAAACACCCTCAAGCATTGTCGATCGGTGAACGCCAACGCGTGGCCTGCGTGCGGGCGATTGCCCATGAGCCGCTGCTGCTGTTGGCCGACGAGCCGACAGCGGCACTCGATCCGCACAGCGCCCGGCGCTTGTTTGAATTGTTGATGAGCCTGGTGTCGAGCATGGGCCTGAGTGCGCTCGTTGTGTCCCATGACTGGGCCTTGCTGAAGGATTTCGGCTTGCCGCGACTCGGCGCTATCAGCCGTCAGGGAGAGACTCTGTTTGAACCGATGGACTGACCGCTTGCGCCTGCTCGCAACGCTGGCCCTGCAAGACCTCTGGCACGACCGCAAGGTGTCGTTGTGCATCGCCGCCTCGCTGGTGGCGGTGATCGCGCCGCTGTTGCTGCTGTTCGGCCTCAAGCACGGCGTGGTCAGCCAGTTGCAGGACGAACTGCTGCGCGACCCGCGCAACCTTGAAGTAAAGATGCTCAGCAACGGCAACTACGACAGCGCCTGGATCGAACGTGTGCGCCAGCGTCCCGAGACCGGATTTGCCCTCGGCCAGACCCGCTCGCTCAACACCCAGGCAGACTTGCTGATCGGCATGCAACGGTTTGTCGAAGGCGCGGAAATCATCGCCACCGAACCCGGCGACCCGCAGTTGAACCTGCCACACCTCAACCCGACCGGCGACCAAGTGATCCTCAGCGCCCGCGCCGCGCAACGCTTGCAGGCCAAGGTCGGCGACCGCGTGCAACTGCGCGTGTTGCGCCGACTGGAAGGCGTCAACGAGCGCGGCGAGATGACGCTGACTGTGCTGGCAGTGCTCGACGGCGCTCGTTTCGGCCGCGCAGCCGGGTTTGTTGCCCCTCCGTTGTTGCTGGACCTGGAGCGCTTTCGCGACGGTTATCAGGTCAGCGCATTCGGCATCGAAACCGGCAAGCCGTTGGGCGATCTGCAACCGCTGTATGCCCGCGCCCGCCTTTATGCCCGCGACATCGATCAAGTGGCGCCGCTGGAACGCTGGCTCAACGAACAACACATCGAAACTTCAAGCCGACTGGCCGACATCGACAACGTCAAAGCCATCAACCATGTGCTGGGGCTGATCTTCGGGGTTATCGCCCTCGCCGCGCTGATCGGCTGTGTGGCGTCGATGGTCGGGGCGTTCCTGGCCAACATCGACCGCAAGCGCAAAAGCCTCGCGGTGCTGCGCCTGCTGGGTTTCAAACGCACGGCGGTCGCCGGTTTCGTGGTCTTGCAAGCGCTGGTGCTGAGCCTGGCCGGCTACCTCGGTGGATTGGGCTTTTACGCTGTCGGCAGCCATTTGTTCGACTACCTGCTCGGCAGCAGCCAGGCCACCGGCACTTTTGTTTGCCACATCACACTCTGGCACGGCCTCGCCGCCCTGCTCCTGACCTTTCTGGTCGCTGCACTGGTGGCCGTGATCGGCGCCGTGCGAGCGATCAACATCCAACCTGCGGAGAGTCTGCGTGAGCTATAAACGTTTTGGCTTGCTGTTGCCCCTGAGCCTCGGCTACCTGCTCGACGCTTCGGCGGCGGGCTGGGAAGAGAAGTATTACAACCCGATGCCCGAGGCCAGCGACGTCGTGCTGCCGATGCCGTGCGAAGGCTCGATGGTGTTTCGCAAGGTGTTCATTCCGGTCGCCGGACCGCTTGACGACTACCCGATCAACATCGGTCAGGACGGCGCGGAATACGGCTACGTCGAACAGACCCGGCCGACCTTCATCGCCGGCAGTTTCACCGGCGCCAAGAATGACAAATCCCGCTACTACCTGATGGCCAAGTACGAGATGAGTCAGCTCCAATACGCCGCGCTGACCGAAGAAACCTGCCCCACCGCCGCCACCAAAATGCGCCTGCCGCAAGTGTCCGTGAGCTGGGTGCAGGCGGTCGAAGCGGCCGACAAATACAACCTGTGGCTGCGCAAAAACGCGGCCGGCAAATTGCCGAAAGAAGACGGCGCACTGGGCTTCCTGCGCCTGCCGACGGAAGTCGAGTGGGAGTTCGCGGCGCGCGGTGGCCTGGAAGTCGGCGCAGCGGAATTCCGCGATACGCGCTACCCGATGCCCGACGGTATCAATGCCTACGAGTGGTTCGCCGGGGCGCAATCGTCCAATGGCAAACTGCAATTGTCCGGCCTGCAAAAGCCTAATCCATTGGGCTTGCACGACATGCTCGGCAACGTCGACGAGATGATGTTCGAGCCGTTCCGCCTGAACAAACTCGACCGCCAGCACGGCCAGGCCGGTGGCTATGTGGTCCGTGGCGGCAACTACCTGACCGCCCAGGCCGACCTGCGCACCGGCTTGCGCAAGGAAGAGCCGTACTACAACGCCGAAGGCCAGGTGAAAAACAAAACCACCGGTATGCGACTGGTGCTGGTCTCGCCGACCCTGACGTCCCGCGAGCGTGTCGCCAGCATTGAAAGCAGCTGGAAGAAACTCGGCACCGGCAGCAAGGAAACCGAGTCGGCTGATAAAGGCACCGTTCAGTCACTGAACACCCTGGCCTCGGGCGTCGAAGACAAGGCGCTCAAGGAAAAGCTTCAGGCGCTGGAAAACCAATTGCGCGCCAGCAACCAGCAGCAGGAAGAAACCCGCGACCAGGCGATCCGCGCCAGCCTCAACCTCGGTGCGTTCCTGTGCACCAAGATGCTCGACGACGGCCAGTACGTGGACTTCTTGCAGAAGAACTACAAGCTGAACTGCGAATCCGCCGAAAAAGACGCCAGTTGCGACATGCGCAAAGGCAAGCTCGACGAGCAGAAGGATCGCCTGCACAAACTCAGCCGTTACTACGCCAGCAGCCTGGTGGAATCGGCAACCTTGTATGGCCAGCCGCTGCTGGAAGCGCAGGTGCCGGTGATGGAAGAAATCATCACCCGCAACAAGCAGCTGCAAGAACTCAAACCCTATTTGCGCACCCACTGGGCCAATCAGAAGACCTTCCTGCAAAAGCAGAAGATCGACACCGATGCCTGGCTGACCAGTTGCAAAACCGTCACTCAATAACTTACTCAACAACAACAGCCAACACCGTCACCAAGGAGTTTCACCATGTCGCGCAGCCTCTGGACTCGCTTCAAGCTACAGATCGCTTTTGTCATCACTGGCAGCCTGTTGCTGACAGGTTGTGCCAACACCGGCAGCTCGATGCTCGGTGGCAGCGAGGGGGCCGACCCGCGTCTGACCCAAGGCAATGACGCAGAGTTTTTCAGCAAATCCGGTTACCAGGCCTGTGCGGTCGGCGCCGGTGTCGGCATCCTCGGTTGCGCACTGTCCAATAGCAGCAACAAGGCGGTCTGCGCCATCGCCGCCGGTATTACCGCGTGTGGCGTGGCCATGGGCGCGAACTATTACCTGGATCAACGTCGCAGCGAATACTCCGACACCACCACCCGCCTGGCGAAGATGAACAGCGACGTCGAGCAAGACACCCAGAACGTGATCGCCCGTACCGCGACCGCTCAGCAAGTCATCAATGATGACCAGGCGCAAATCGCCCAGATCAAAAAAGACATCGCCAACAAGAAAGTCGACAAGGCCAAGGCCCAAGTGCAAATCGCCGAGATCGATTCGAACATCGCGCGCCTGCGTAAAGACCTCGGCAACATGCGCACCAAGGTCACCGAGTACACCAAAGTGGCGGATGCCGAGCGTGCACAAGGCGCCGGTGCCGAGATCAAGCAGGTGGACATGAACATTTTGAAAATGAACCAGAAAGTCGCCGCCCTGCAAAAGGAAGTCGACGGTCTGTACAACCAGCGTTCCGCGATCACCCTGGGCTAAGCACATGACTCTACGACAGCTGGCGGTCCTCACCGCCGTCCTGGCCCTGAGCGGTTGCGCGACGAAGCCGGGCGAATGCGATGCGACCAATCGCGACAGCAGCATGCTGACCAAGATGAACTGCGACTACTCTGGTGGTTATAGCGACCAGGTCAAACAGAAGGAACTGGCCCTGACCGCGTCCCGCCAGGAAAACGCGATGTTCCGCCAGGTGTACGAGAACATTCAGGCCCAGCAGCTCAGCACCAAGACCGACCTGGCCAGCCAGCAGAAGTCCCAGGCGGCGCTGAACCAGTCGCTGGGCCAGTTGCTGACCTCGCTCAAGGCCCGGCATGGCAACCAAAGCCAGGTGCAGAAGCAGATTGCCGGGCTCGAGCAGCAGCTCAAGGCCTCCCAGGCAGCGCCCGTGACCAAGACCTCACCCGCGACGCTGGCTGCCAAGCAGGAACAACTGAAGGCCTTGCAGAAGAAAGTGAATCAGCTGCAATTCAGCCTCGGTTACGAAGAGTAACTTTTCACCCCGCAGGCCTGCCGATGGCGGCCTGCACCCTTTTCAGGAATCGTCGTCATGCAGCGGGTCATCAGGGATGCGCAAGCCACACCAGAGGGGATGAGTGCGCTGCAAGCCAAAGTCGCCCTCATCCAGAAACACTTTCCGCCGACCGTCGCCAGCCTCTTCGCCATCCCGCGAATGGGCAGCGGTGACGTGCTGGAATGGTGGACTGAACTGGGTGGCCAACCCACGCCCTATGCCGACCTCAACGAGGACGCGCAACGACGTTTGCTGGAAACCTATGAAGTGCGTCAGACGTCCCTTGGACAGTTGGCGGACGAACTGCAAAAACGCGGTCAGCCCACCGTAGCGGATGACCTGCGCAGCCTGCTCGGCACGCCCGAGCTGGATAAACTCTACAGCCTCAACGGCGAGCCGCTGGTGGTGCGCTGGAACCAGCGCCCGCCCAAACCGATCGTGCCGCCGGTTGTTCCAGTGGTGCCGGTAGTGCCGCCGTCGCGTCGCGGCTGGTGGATCGCGGCGGCCTTGCTGGCGCTGCTGTTGCTGCTTCTGGCGCTGTGGCTTTGGTGGTTCTTGCACCGTGAACCCGTTGTCGTGGTTCCACCTGTAGCGCCAGTGGTGACGCCGGTCGAGAAACCGGTTGAGCCTGTTCCCGAGCCTGTCGTGGAACCCGAGCCGGTTCCAGAACCGGAACCCGTGCCAGAACCGGTGCCAGTGCCGGTGCCGGAACCCAAGCCCGTCCCGCCACCAAAACCGGTCGTGGCCGCCCCGCCACCGGCCCCGACGCTGGACAACTTCGCTTGCCGCAAAAAAGCGCCCAACGCAGAGATCCCGCAATTTGTGGTGGTGCTCGACACTTCGGGTTCGATGGATTTGAACATCAAGTCTGTGAAAGCCGACGAGGACTGGTTCTTCGGCAACGAGCTCAACAAGTACCTGGATGTGAACCGCACCACGCAGATCTTCGCCAAACCGAGCCGCATGGACGTCGCCAAGGACTCGCTGGCCGGCATGATCAACGGGCTGGACCCGAAGATCGACACGCGCCTGATCACCTTCGCCGGCTGCGAAAGAACGCCGGACCAGGGCGTGTTCAAGTTCGGCGACCGTCAGCGGCTGATCAACGGGATTCGAGGCCTGGTGCCCAACGACGGCACACCGCTGGCCGACAGCCTGGCCCACGCGGCAAGCACCGTCGACGGGCGCAATAACGACGCCGTGATCGTGATGTTCGTCGACGGTGAGGACGGTTGCCAGAAAGACGTGTGCGCCGTGTCCCGCCAAATCGCCAGGGATCAACCGCGGCTGCGGGTCAACGTAGTGAAAATCGGTGCCGGCGGCCCGTCACGTTGCATCGCTGAAAACACCGGCGGCCGGGTTTACAGCAGCACCAATGCGGCGGAGCTGGGCAAGCAGTTGAAACTGGCGAGCAAGGAAGTGTCGAGCAATGCCAAGTGTGATTGATCGTCTGATCTGAACATTGAGGTGAGCCCTTCGCGGGCAAGCCTCGCTCCCACAGGTGATATGCCGTTCACAAAAGAGTGGAACGCCACATGCCCCTGTAGGAGCGAGGCTTGCCCGCGAAGACTATTTCAGCGACGACTCAACGAAACCGGTCAACCTCTTGGCGCAAGTCCGCCGCCAGCTTCTCCAGCTCTTTGGCGGTCACGGCCAGGTTCGACACCACTTCGCGCTGCTCGCTGTTTGCCAGCGCAATGCTTTGCAGGTTGCTGCTGAGCAAGGTCGCGGTGCTGCTCTGCTCCTGGGTCGCGGTGGTGATCGCCGCAAATTGCTGGCCCGCCGAGCGGCTTTGCTCATCGATCCGCGCCAGGGCCGAGGCCACGTTGGCGTTGCGTGACAAACCTTCCTGCATCAGCACATTGCCTTGTTCCATGGTGCTGATCGCATTGCCGGTTTCCTGCTGGATGCTTTGAATCATCCCGGAAATTTCGTCAGTGGCCTGACGTGTACGCGAAGCCAGGTTGCGCACCTCATCGGCCACCACCGCAAAACCACGACCTTGCTCACCGGCGCGGGCCGCTTCGATGGCCGCGTTCAGCGCCAGCAGGTTGGTTTGATCGGCGATCGAGGTAATCACCCCGACGATGCCGCCGATTTCCTGGGAGCGCTGCCCCAAGGTATTGATCACGATGGCGGTGCTGTTCAAGGCGCCAGCGATTTGCTCCAGCGACGAGGACGCCTCGTCCATCGAGGTACGACCGATCTGGGTTTGCTGTGCGTTTTCCTGCGCCAGACGCTGGGTGCTGCCCATGTTGTCGGCAATGTTCAGCGAGGTTGCGCTGAACTCTTCCACGGCACCGGCCATGCTGGTGATTTCGCCCGACTGCTGCTCCATCCCTTCATAGGCACCGCCGGACAGACCGGACAACGCCTGGGCACGGCTGTTGACCTCGACCGAGGCCTTGCGAATGTGCTCGACCATGGTCGACAAGGCTTGGCTCATCTGGTTGAAGGCACGGGCCAGCTGACCGATTTCGTCGTTGCTCGACACGCTCAGGCGCACGCTCAAATCACCGGCGCCCAGGGCTTCTGCCTGACGCACCAGATCACCCAGCGGCGCAAGTTTGCTGCGCAGCAGCCAGACCGCCGAGCCGACGGCGATCAACGTCGCCAGCAGACTGCCGATCGCCAGTTGAATGCCGACGCTCCAGGTCACGGCGCTGATTTCGGCTTTCGGCATGCTTGCCACCACCGACCATGGGCCGCCTTCAAACGGCACGGCCACGCTGTAGAAGTCTTCGGACTTGTCGCTCCAGAAATCACCCTTGCCCGGGGTTTTCGCCAGATCGACGATGGCCGGGACTGCTTGATCCAGCGCTTGCACACCCGCAATCGGCACCAACCACTTCTTCTGCTCATCGAGCAGCGCCAGCGAGCCGGTCTGGCCGATGCGGAAGCGTTTGAGGTTCTCAAACTGTGCGTTCTGCGCGTCGGTGTAATCGAATCCTACGAACAGCACGGCAATCACCTTACCGCTGCTGTCGCGTACAGGCGTGTACTGCGTCATGTAGGAACGGTCGAACAGCAAGGCGCGGCCGACATAACTCTGCCCCGCCATCAAGCGTGCATAGGCCGGGTGAGCGTGGTCCAGCAGGGTGCCGATGGCCCGGTTGCCGTCCTGCTTGGTCAAGGACGTGCTGACGCGGATGAAATCTTCACCGCTGCGCACAAACACCGTCGCAACGCCCGCGGTCATCTGCTTGAACTCGTCGACTTCCTTGAAGTTGTTGTTCAACACTTCGCTGCCCAGGTGCAGGCCCGGGGTCTGCGTACCCGCCACGGCCACCGGTTCGTCCGGGTGCACGCTCAGGCCGGCGCTGAAGCGCTTCTCGAACAGACCGGCCAGACGCTGAGTGCTTTCACGCAACGTGCCGTGAAAGGTACTCAACTGGTCGGCCAGCAACCGGGCTTCACTGGCCAGGTGCTCTTCGCGGGTGGCGAGGTTGGCGGAGTCCAGCGAACGCAGGGCGAACACGGTACTGCCAGTGATGACGATCGCCAGTATCACGGCAAGCGCAAGACCAAGCTGTGAGGCGATCCGAGCACGAGGTTGAGACATGACAGCTCCTGGCCAAGTGACCGGATCATCCTGATCACGATGCACACTCAGCAAAATTCTAATTAGAGGAATTACAGGGGACCTGCACGAAGGTCCCACCTGCAGATTTTCGGCGGCAAACCTGAATACTTGAGTAAATAGCCGGGATATGGCTCAAGGCCTCTATTGCTGGGGCTTCATCGATTCAGCTCAAGCGCTCGACATCCGGTAAATCCATGGCCCGGACCTCCCCTTGCAGAAAGTCGCTGAGGCGGCGCAAACGTTCACCTCCCGGGCGGGTTTTCGGCCAGACGAGGTAATAATGCTCACCGCTGGCGACAGCCGTCGGCCACGGCAAACTCAGACGACCCTGCGCGACATCTTCCGCCACCATCAGCAAATCCCCCATGGACACGCCATAGCCTCGGGCCGCCGCGATCATGCCCAACTCCAGCGTGTCGAAAACTTGCCCGCCCTTGAGCGAGACCTGATCCGACAGCCCCATGCGCTCCAGCCAACTGCGCCAGTCACGACGATCTGGCGTTGGATGCAGCAGCTCTGCGCTGGCCAGGCGTGCGACGTCCCACGGCTGGTCCTTCAGCAGGTTCGGCGCGCCGACCGGGATCAGTTCTTCCGGGAACAGCAACGTCGCCTCCCAGTCCGGAGGGAAACGCCCGTTACTGAGGATGACGGCGCAGTCGAAGGGTTCGTGGTTGAAGTCCACGGTGTCGATGTCCATCCAGGCACTGGTCAATTGCACTTCGTTGCCCGGTTGCAGGTGCCGGAAGCGACTCAGGCGCGCCAGCAGCCAACGCATGGTCAACGTCGACGGGGCTTTCATGCGCAAGATGTCGTCTTCGGCGCGCAAGGTATTGCAGGCGCGTTCGAGCGCGGTGAAACCTTCACGGATGCCAGGCAGGATCAACCGCGCCGACTCGGTCAGTTGCAGGTTGCGCCCGCTGCGGTGAAACAGCCGGCAGGCGAAATGATCTTCGAGGGTACGAATGTGTCGACTGACCGCACTTTGGGTGATCGACAATTCTTCAGCGGCGCGGGTAAACGAGCTATGCCGCGCCGCCGCTTCGAATGCGCGCAGGGCATACAAGGGAGGAAGACGACGGGACATTGGGAAAGCTCCTATAGCGCGGTTGCGCCACGTTAGCAGAAACTTGCCAGCATGAGTCTGACTCATGCCACCCATCCTTTTTATCCCTTTGTGAAAACCCCGCAGAGCGCCGAGAATCGGCTCTCTCCTGTTTACTCCGATAACCGAGGCGTGATGACCATGCAGCATCCAGCACGTACCGAACTCCGGGCCATCCTGCGGCTGGCGGGGCCGTTGATTGCCTCGCAGTTGGCGCACATGCTGATGGTCCTCACCGACACCTTAATGATGGCGCGCCTGAGTCCCGAAGCGCTGGCCGGTGGCGGCCTGGGCGCGGCGACGTATTCGTTCGTGTCGATCTTCTGCATCGGCGTGATCGCAGCGGTCGGCACCCTGGTGGCGATCCGTCAGGGCGCAGGCGATATCGTCGGTGCCGCGCGCCTGACCCAGGCCGGCTTGTGGCTGGCGTGGTTGATGGCGCTGGTGGCCGGCCTGCTGCTGTGGAATCTGAAACCGGTGCTGCTGCTGTTTGGCCAGACCGAAACCAACGTCCAGGCTGCCGGGCAGTTCCTGCTGATCCTGCCGTTCGCCCTGCCCGGCTACCTGAGCTTCATGGCCCTGCGCGGTTTCACCAGCGCCATCGGCCGGGCGACCCCGGTGATGGTCATCAGCCTCGGCGGCACCGTGGCCAACTTCCTGCTCAACTACGCGTTGATCACCGGGATGTTCGGCTTGCCGAAAATGGGCCTGGTGGGCATCGGGCTGGTCACGGCGATCGTCGCCAACCTGATGGCCGTGGCGCTGGCGCTGCACATCCGTCGGCATCCGGCTTACGACGCGTATCCGCTGCGCCAGGGTCTGTCGCGGCCTAACCGCCAGTACCTGAAAGAGCTGTGGCGTCTCGGCCTGCCCATCGGCGGCACCTACGCGGTGGAAGTCGGGTTGTTTGCATTCGCTGCGCTGTGCATGGGCACCATGGGCAGTACGCAACTGGCGGCGCACCAGATCGCCCTGCAGATTGTTTCGGTGGCGTTCATGATTCCGGCGGGGCTTTCTTACGCGATCACCATGCGCATCGGCCAGCACTACGGTGCCGGGCAGTTGCTGGACGCGCGGCTGGCCGGCCGGGTGGGAATCGCCTTTGGCGCGGCGGCGATGCTGGGTTTTGCCATGGTCTTCTGGTTCCTGCCGAATCAGTTGATCGGCTTGTTCCTGGACCACAACGACCCGGCCTTTCGAGACGTCTTCAACCTGGCTGTGAGCCTGCTGGCGGTGGCGGCATGGTTCGAGCTGTTCGACGGCACCCAAACCATCGCCATGGGCTGCATCCGCGGGCTCAAGGATGCCAAGACCACGTTCCTGGTCGGACTGGGTTGCTATTGGCTGATCGGTGCGCCGGCGGCGTGGTGGATGGCGTTCAACTTGAACTGGGGGCCGACAGGCGTCTGGTGGGGATTGGCGCTGGGCCTGGCGTGCGCGGCGGTGAGCCTGACGCTGGCGTTTGAGTGGAAGATGAAAGGGATGATTCGGCGCGAGCCGTCAGTACAGCGTTTCGAAGTCCCTCAGACAGACTGAGATCCCCTGTAGGAGCGAGGCTTGCCCGCGAAGGCGTCACATCAGTCGACATCTTTGTTAACTGACACGACGCCTTCGCGGGCAAGCCTCGCTCCTACAGGGGCGGGGTTAGCTCACGATTTCGAGGGCAGGCTGCTGGCTGCTGCCAAACGTCAGATACTCAACCAACTCCGCCAACGGCAGCGGCTTGCTGATCAGATACCCCTGCACCTGATCGCAACCAAACCCGCGCAACAACTCCAGCTGCTCCGCCGTCTCCACGCCTTCGGCCACCACTTCAAGGTTGAGGTTGTGCGCCAGGTTGATCATCGCGTGGACCAGTTTGCGATTCTCTTCCCGCTCTTCCATGCCGCCGACAAAGCTCTTGTCGACCTTGAGCAAGGCAATCGGCAGGCTGTTGAGGTGCACGAAGGACGAGAACCCGGTGCCGAAATCATCCAGTGAGAAGCGCACGCCCAGGCGCCCGAGGGCGTCCATGGTCTGTTTCACCAGGTCGCTGCGGCGCATGACCGCAGTTTCGGTCAGTTCGAATTCCAGCCATTGCGCCTCGACGCCGCGCTCGGCGATCAGCCGGCTCAGGGTCGACAACAACTGGCTGTCCTGAAACTGCCGGAACGACAGGTTGATCGCCATGTGCAGCGCCGGCAAACCACGCTCGCGCAATGCCTGCATGTCCCGCAGGGCCCGGGAAATCACCCAGTAACCGAGCGGTACGATCAGACCGCTTTGCTCGGCCAGCGGCACGAACTCGCTGGGCGCCAGCAAACCGCGCTCGGCATGCCGCCAGCGCACCAGGGCTTCGAGGCCGACGATCTGGCCGTCCTCAAGGTTCAGGCGCGGCTGGTAATGCAACTCCAGTTCGTCACGGCGCAACGCCCTACGCAGCTCGCTTTCGAGGTCGGCCATGCTGCGGGCATTGCGGTTGATGCGTTCGTTGAAGATATGAAAGGTACAGCCCTGAGTGCTCTTGGCTTGCTGCATGGCGATGTGCGCGTGCCACATCAGCGGGTCGGCGCCGGCCTGGGCCCGGGCGTGGGCGATGCCCAGGCTGGAACCGATCAACAGGCTTTCGCCGTCGACCCAGTAAGGTTCGGCCAGGGCTTCGGTGATGCGCTCGGCCATCCATTCGGCGCGCTGAGGCGCGCGGCGGGTGTCGATCAGCAAGGCGAATTCATCGCTGCCAAGGCGCGCCAGTTGATCGCCGGCCTCAAGCTGGCTTTTCAGCCGCGCAACCACTTGCAGGATCAACCGGTCGCCGGCCTGGTGGCCGAGGGCATCGTTGGCGTGACGGAAGTTGTCGAGATCAAGGTGACCGAGGGCCAGGCCACGGCCGTCGTTTTCCGCCAGACGCGCGGCCAGCAAGGTCTGGAAGCCCTGACGGTTGGCGATGCCAGTCAGCGGGTCTTGCTCGGCCAGGCGTTGCAGGGTGTTTTCCAGCAAGCCACGTTCGCGCACATGCCGCAGGCACCGGCGCAGCATGCCGGCATCGAGATGGTCGCGCACCAGCCAGTCGCTCACACCATCGGGCGACGTCAGGGGCTCGTGCTCGAGCAGCAGCACTGTCGGCAAGCTGCATCGGCCTGGCAGAGGCTGAAGTGCTGGAATGGTCAACAACACCGCGTTGCGGTTGTCATCGAACAGACTGCTGACCGACTCCCAGCTCGGCGCGCTGATAAGCACGGCCGAGCTCCCCATCGGAGCCAGACACTCGCGCAACAACGCTGCCCACACCGGCTCTTCGGCCAGTAGCAGCAAACGCAAGGGTTCGACAGGCGTAGACAAGCTAGCTCCCTAGACTCTGCAAAGATGTAGGCGACGGGCATTATGCCGCGCCTGTAACCAATGACCAAATGACATCAGTTATCAAACGTGAGTTTGTGTCTGGAATACGAACATTAGCCGCTAATTCACCGCGCATCCTGCTTGAAAGTATCAAAACCGGCAAATAGAGATAGCGTGGTGCGTCACAAGTCGGAGAGAGCAGCACAATTCGCTGAGCCTGTTAAAATGCCGGCCCATTTCACTAACGACTCCCTGATTTCGTATGTCCCGACTCAATCCCCGGCAGCAAGAAGCCGTGAGCTACGTCGGCGGCCCTCTTTTGGTGCTCGCCGGCGCCGGCTCCGGCAAGACCAGCGTGATCACCCGCAAAATTGCGCATCTGATCCAGAACTGCGGCATCCGCGCCCAGTACATCGTCGCCATGACCTTCACCAACAAGGCCGCGCGCGAGATGAAGGAACGGGTCGGCACCCTGCTCAAGGGCGGCGAAGGCCGTGGCCTGACGGTGTGCACCTTCCACAACCTGGGCTTGAACATCATCCGCAAGGAACATGTTCGCCTGGGCTACAAGCCGGGCTTCTCGATCTTTGACGAAACCGACGTCAAAGCCTTGATGACCGACATCATGCAGAAGGAATACTCGGGCGACGACGGCGTCGACGAGATCAAGAACATGATCGGCTCGTGGAAAAACGACCTG
>LNAP01005643.1_pt1 | contig 19280 bp, 11 predicted proteins | sample 602601 | NCBI WGS metagenome assembly LNAP01 (sample SAMN02440304, study PRJNA202911) | soil metagenome | biome: Subtropical and temperate rainforests or woodlands; isolation source: soil samples (1 kg each in a 20% v/v slurry with milli Q water) were... ...
TCCACCGAAGTCGCTCGCTTGCTGCAACGCAACGTCGCCGGTCGTCTGGATGCACAGGGTCGTCCGATTCCGCTGATCGCCGAAACCGGCGGCCAGAACGCGATGATCGTCGACTCCTCGGCACTGACCGAACAGGTTGTGATCGACGTCGTATCGTCGGCCTTCGACAGCGCCGGTCAACGTTGCTCGGCCCTGCGTGTACTGTGCTTGCAGGAAGATTCCGCTGATCGCGTCATCGAAATGCTCAAGGGCGCCATGGCTGAATGCCGTCTCGGCAACCCTGAGCGCCTGTCCGTGGACATCGGCCCGGTGATCGACGCCGAAGCCAAGGCGGGCATCGAGAAGCACATCCAGGCCATGCGCGACAAAGGACGCAACGTGTATCAGGTGGCGATCGCCAACAGCGAAGAAGTCAAACGCGGCACCTTCGTGATGCCGACGCTGATCGAGCTGGAGAGCTTCGACGAACTGCAACGCGAGATCTTCGGCCCGGTGCTGCACGTGGTTCGCTACAAGCGCAAGGACATCGACCAGTTGATCGGCCAGATCAACGCTTCCGGCTACGGCCTGACGCTGGGCGTGCACACGCGTATCGACGAGACCATCGCCAAGGTGATCGACAACGTCAACGCCGGTAACGTCTACGTGAACCGCAACATCGTTGGCGCTGTGGTTGGCGTGCAACCGTTTGGTGGCGAAGGCCTGTCGGGCACTGGCCCGAAAGCCGGTGGTCCGTTGTACCTGTACCGCCTGCTGTCGACCCGTCCTACCGATGCGATCGAACAGTCCTTCGCTCGCGGCGATGCCGTCACTGCACCGGATGTTCGTCTGCGTGACGCCATGAGCAAACCGCTGACTGCGCTGCAAGCCTGGGCCGACAGCAACAAGCTCAGCGACCTGAGCACCCTGTGCGTGCAGTTCGCGGCGCAATCGCAAAGCGGGATCACCCGTGTGCTGGCGGGGCCGACTGGCGAGCGCAACAGCTACGCCATTCTGCCGCGTGAACACGTGCTGTGCCTGGCGGAAGTCGAAGGCGATCTGTTGACTCAACTGGCGGCGGTATTGGCTGTCGGTGGTTCGGCGGTTTGGCCGGAAGCTGACTTGACCAAGGCATTGTTCGCACGCATGCCAAAGGAAATTCAGGCGAAGATCAAGCTGGTTGCCGACTGGAACAAGGACGAAGTGGTGTTTGATGCGGTCCTGCATCACGGCCATTCCGATCAGCTGCGCGGGGTTTGCCAGCAAGTGGCCAAGCGTGCCGGGGCGATCGTCGGGGTTCACGGGTTGTCCCAGGGCGAGACCAACATCGCGCTGGAGCGTCTGGTGATCGAGCGGGCATTGAGTGTTAACACCGCTGCGGCGGGTGGTAATGCAAGCTTGATGACGATCGGCTAAATCGCAACAAGACCGGGCGTCCGCAATGGTCGCCCGGTCAGCAACATCCCTGTGGGAGCTAGCCTGCTAGCGATAGCGGTATAGCATTCAACTAATATGTTGAATGTTATGGCCTCATCGCGAGCAGGCTCGCTCCCACATTTGATTCGCGCTGCCCGCATCCCACCATCACGCTCATCAATCATCCTGTTCAGCCTCTATTCCCACGCCTAGACTCGGTCCATTCCAAAAAAAGGTAGGCCGCCATGTCCGAGACGTTGCTCAGTTCCCGCAATCTGGCTTTCGAGCTGTATGAAGTCCTCGATGCCGAAGGCCTGACACAGCGTGAGCGTTTCGCCGAGCACAATCGCGAGACCTTCGATGCTGCCATCGGCACTGCCCGCAACATCGCCGAGAAGTTCTTCGCCCCGCATAACCGCAAGGGTGACGAGAACGAACCGCGCTATGAGGACGGCCAGGCGATTCTGATTCCGGAAGTGAAACCGGCCGTGGATGCTTTCCTCGAAGCCGGTTTCCTCAACGCTGCGCGCAGTTTCGACGCCGGCGGCATGCAACTGCCTACACTGCTGTCCCAGGCCTGCTTCGCGCACTTTCAATCGGCCAACGCGGCGTCAACTTCTTATCCGTTCCTGACCATGGGCGCGGCGAACCTGATCGAAAGCTTCGGCACTGAAGAGCAGAAACAACGCTTCCTGCAGCCGATGATCGACGGCCGCTTTTTCGGCACCATGGCGCTGACCGAGCCCCATGCCGGCTCATCCCTGTCGGATATTCGTACCCGCGCGGAGCCGGCGTCGGACGGTACTTATCGCCTGAAGGGCAACAAGATATTCATCTCCGGCGGCGATCACCCGCTGTCGGAAAACATCGTGCACATGGTGCTGGCCAAACTGCCGGACGCGCCGGCCGGGGTGAAGGGGATTTCGCTGTTTATCGTGCCCAAGTTCCTGGTCAACGATGACGGCAGCCTGGGCAAGCGCAATGACGTGTTGCTGGCCGGTCTGTTCCACAAGATGGGCTGGCGCGGCACCACGTCTACGGCGCTGAACTTCGGCGACAACGGCGAATGCGTCGGCTATCTGGTGGGCAAGCCGCACCACGGTTTGAGCTACATGTTCCAGATGATGAACGAGGCGCGGATCGGCGTCGGCATGGGCGCGGTGATGCTCGGCTACGCCGGTTACCTGTATTCGCTGGAGTACGCCCGCGAGCGCCCACAGGGCCGCGTGCCGGACAGCAAAGACCCGAACACCGCGCCGGTGGCGATCATTCAACATGCTGACGTGAAACGCATGTTGCTCACGCAAAAAGCCTACGTCGAAGGTTCGTTCGACCTTGGGTTGTATGCGGCGCGATTGTTCGATGACACCACGACACTGGAAACCGAAGGCGAGCGCAAACAGGCGCATGAGCTGCTGGATTTGCTGACGCCGATCGTCAAATCCTGGCCGTCGGAGTTTTGCCTGAAGGCCAACGAACTGGCGATCCAGATTCTCGGCGGCCACGGCTACACCCGTGAGTACCCGGTCGAGCAGTATTACCGCGACAACCGTCTGAACCCGATTCATGAAGGCACCCACGGCATTCAGTCGCTCGACCTGTTGGGGCGCAAACTGGCGCAGAACGGTGGCGCGGGACTCAAGCAATTGATCCGCCTGATCGCCAATACTGCCGAGCGCGCTCACGCATACGATTCGTTGACCCCGTTGCGTGAACCGCTGGAGAAACTGGTGGCACGCCTGCAGACCGTGACCATTGGCCTGCTGACCGATCTGGGCCAAGGCAAGGTCAACAGCAGCCTGGCGAACTCGGCGCTGTACCTGAAAGTGTTCGGGCACACAGTGATTGGCTGGCGCTGGCTGGAACAGGCGATTCGCGCCGAGGAAGGGTTGGCCAAAGGGAATGCGGCGGATGTGGGCTTCTATAAGGGCAAGCTGCAGGCGGCGCGGTATTTCCTGACGTGGGAAGTGCCGGGTTGCCACCATGAACTGGCGATTCTTGAGGCTCGGGATGATGTGTGTCTTGGGATGCAGGATGAGTGGTTTTAACTAAAGCTTTGCAATGCTGCTGAAATCCAATCACGAGCAGGCTCGCCCCCACAGGGATCTCTGTCGGTCACAGATAATGTGATCAACACCCGAATCCTGTGGGAGCAAGCCTGCTCGCGATGGCATCAGCACAACCAACACATCACTTCAGCTTGAAACTGCCCATCTGCCGCGCCAGATCATCCGCCAACCGCTGCAACGTCTGACAGTCCTCACGGCAAGCCCTGACCTCCCCCGCCGTCGCCCGGGCCAGATCGGAAATCCCCTGCACATTGCGGTTGATCTCTTCCGTCACCGCCGACTGCTCTTCCGTCGCGGTCGCCACCTGATGGTTCATGTCGCTGATGCGCTCGACCTGCCCGGTAATCGCCGTCAACGACGCCCCGGTGCGCTGGCTGGACTCAACCCCGGTGCCCGTCGCCGCTTGCCCGGTGTGCATCGACGACACCGCGTTCTCCGCGCCCTGCTTGAGGCTGCCGATCATCTGCTGAATCTCATCGGTGGAAGCCTGCGTACGTCGAGCCAACGTGCGCACTTCATCCGCCACCACCGCAAATCCACGCCCCATGTCCCCGGCCCGCGCCGCTTCGATGGCTGCGTTCAACGCCAAAAGGTTGGTCTGCTCGGAAATCCCGCGAATCACCGCCAGCACCTGATCGATGGACGCCACCTGATTGGCCAGCTCGCCTACCGCGCTAGCGGCGTGGCCGATTTCATCGGACATGCTTTCAATATGCCGGATCGAACCGCCGACCACTTCCCGCGCCTGCATCGCCTCATCGCGAGCATTCTGCGAAGCAACCGCGGCGTTGCCGGCGTTCTGCGCGATTTCCTGCACGGTCAGGCCCATTTCGTGGACGGCGGTGGCGACCATGTCGGTCATTTCCTGCTGACGCCCGGAGCGTTCGGCGGTGTTGTCCACAACCTTCGCCACCTGACTGACTGCGGTGCGCAAGCGCTCACTGGTGGTCAGCACTTCACCGATCATCTCGCGCTGACTGTCGAGGAATCGATTGAAACCGCGCGCCAGGTCGCCCAGCTCATCGGCGCGGCTGGAATCTAACCTGTGGGTCAAATCTCCACCACCGCTACCGATGGCTACCAATGCCGCTGTTACCTGACGAATCGGGCGCACCAGGCCACGGGCCAGCAACACCACCAGCAACAGGCACACCAGCGCCACCGCCAGACCGATGCCGCTGCTCATCCACATGGCGCGGCGGGCTTCGGCGTAGATCTGCGACTGTGGCACTTCGGCCACCAGGGTCCAGCCCAGATCCCGCAAAGGCAGGCTCAATGCCAGGAAATCTTCGCCGTCGCGGGTGAATCCGCTGCTGGTGGCGGCTTTTTGACCCATGACTGTTTGCGCCGCTGAGCCGCCAATTTGCTCGGCCAGGGTCCGTTTTCCGCTGAACTGCGCCTCGGGATGAACCTGGATCAAACCGTCGGAACGTACGAGATAGACCTTGCCGCGCTCACCAAAGTTGAAGTTGTGGATCAGCTCCGACAACTCTTTCATGCTCAACCCGAGGCCCGCAACGCCCACGACTTTGCCGGCCTGTTCGACCTTGAGGTCGATGAACAACGCCAACTCTCCGGTCGCGGTGTCATTGTCGATATTGAGGGTGCGCGGCTGGTTGCTGTCGAGGAACGAGTAGAACCAGGCGTCCTTGGGGTTGGATCGGCTGAGGGTCCGGTCCAGGCCTTTTTCAGTGAAATAGTGGTTTGAAGCCGTGCCGACGATCAGCGCGGTAAACGCTTTGTGTTCCGCGCGAATGCCTTCCAGATACTCCACGAACGCGGCGGTCCGGGCACTGTCTTCACCCCCGGCCAGCCAGTCACGCACCATGCTGTTGCTGGCGATGTCCTTGGCGGCGGTAAGGGGTTGCACCAGGATGCGTTCGATGTCGTTGCGCATCGCTTCGATGCTCGACGGCAGCGCTTGTTCGACAAGGTAGCTCTGGGCAAGACGGTTGACCACGAGGGTATAAATGCCAACCACGATCAGAATACTGACCAGCAGGGCGGTGCCCATGCTCAGGATCAACTGCCATTGAATACTGCGTCGCCAGAACTGCATGGAGCACCCCCAACTGCAACAGCCGTGCCGATTGTATACAACACAAACGACAATTTATTCTTTGGTTGTGCGCAAAGCCGATCAGGCCTGATTGATCGTCTTGGAGATCACTTCAACCGTGGCGCTGACTTGCTCTTGGTAACGGTCGAGTTCGAGCTTGTGTTGCTTTTGCATTTCGATCTGCTGCGAGCACAGATTCATGGCTGCCAGCACCAGCAGGCGGTCACCGATCAGCGTCGGGTACTTTCTTTTGGTGTCGGCCAAAGCGGCTTTCAACATCATGGCGGCGTCCAGCAGGGTTTGCTCTTCCCCGGCCGGCGCCTTGATCGAATAGTCCTCCCCCAGGATCGAGACGACTTTTACCCCTGCGGCGCCCTGACTCATGCGCTGACCGGGCCGGCGCTGACGCGTTCAACCAGGGCCTGAATGCGGGCGGCGGTGGCGCCTTGTTTTTCTTCCTGCTCCATCAGACTCAGCTGCAGGCTTTCGTTTTCATCCTTGGCCTGGGCCAATTCTGCGCTCAGGGTCTGGTTGGTGCCGAGCAGGTTCTGGTTCTGTTGAACAAGGTCGCTGACCAGCTGTTCCAATTGGCTTAGGGATGCTTCCAACATTTTGATTTTCCAGGCATTTTCAAAGGGCGCGTACGATAAAGAAAAGTCACCACGGATGCCAGGGTTATTGGGGCGCAAGGCCTTGATTTTGCTGGCGGGTGACCTTCCTCGCGAACTTTAAAGACTGTGATTGGCGAATCTGGTTCCTGCACTTCGTCGCCGGGCCCTCGCTGCGACAAATACGCACAGGCATTCAAGACTTTAGTCGTATGACCGATAAGTCATCCATACGTCAGTCCCAGCGCCGCACGGCTGCGCTCTTTTCGGTAAACACCATGTCCCTTCGTAATATGAATATCGCGCCGCGGGCGTTCCTCGGCTTCGCTCTGATTGGCGGTTTGATGCTGGTTCTGGGTGTGTTTGCCTTGAACCAGATGAGCAAGATCCGTGGTGCCGGTGAAGACATCGCCTCCATGAGCGTACCGAGCATCAAAAGCCTGGATGAGTTCACCCAGCTGACCTTGCGACTTCGGGTCCTGTCCTATCGTTTGCTGGTAAACCGCGAACCTGATGTTCAGCAGAAAACCATGGAACTGTTCGACCTGCGCAACCAGCAGATCCGCGATGCCCAGAAAGTCTACGAGCAACTGATCGATGGCCCGGAAGAACGCGCCGCCTATGATAAGTACGTGCAGTTGCTGGCGCAGTATCGCCAACTCGAAGAGCGGATGAAGACGTTCTCGCGCAACAATCAGGTCGACGACCTGCGCAAGTTGTTGAACACCGAGTTGCTCGCCAACTCCGAAGAAGTCAACGCAGCCCTCGCGAAGTTGCTTGAAATCAATACCCTGCAGATCGACAAAACCGACCGCAATGCAGGTGACCAGTATTCGATGTCCTTCAATCTGGTGATCACTTTGCTGGTCATCGCCACCGGCCTGACCGTGCTGTTTGCCTGGTTGCTGACCAACAGCATCACCAAACCGATCGCCAATGCCTTGAGCGCTGCCGAAGAAATCGCCGAAGGTAACCTGACTCGCCCGATCACCGTTGATGGCGAAGACGAAGCCGGTCGTTTGCTGCTGGCCATGTCGAAGATGCAGGACAAGCTGCGCGACACCCTGCAGCGGATTTCCGGCTCGGCCACGCAACTGGCCTCCGCCGCCGAAGAGCTCAACAGCGTCACCGACGAAAGCGCACGCGGCCTGACCCAACAGAACAACGAGATCGAACAGGCTGCCACCGCGGTCAACGAAATGACCAGCGCCGTGGAAGAAGTGGCGCGCAACGCGGTGAGCACGTCCGAAGCGTCGAAGAACGCCACCACATCGGCTGGCGATGGCCGCGATCTGGTTCAGGAAACCGTCAGCGCCATCGAACGCATGAGCGCCGATGTGCAGAGCACCGCCACGCTGATTGGCGACCTGGCGAATGAATCCCGTGACATCGGCAAGGTGCTGGATGTGATCCGTGGCTTGGCCGACCAGACCAACCTGCTGGCGTTGAACGCGGCGATCGAAGCCGCTCGCGCGGGTGAAGCCGGTCGTGGTTTTGCGGTAGTGGCGGATGAGGTCCGCGCCCTGGCGCATCGCACTCAGCAGTCGACCAGTGAAATCGAACGGATGATCGGCAGCATTCAAAGCGGCACCGAACACGCTGTGGATTCGATGCGCAACAGCACCGAGCGTGCCGAGTCGACCCTGAACATCGCCCGGGGTGCCGGCCTGTCGCTGGACACGATCAACAGCGCCATCGTCGAAATCAACGAACGCAACCTGGTCATCGCCAGCGCGGCCGAAGAGCAGGCGCAGGTGGCGCGGGAAGTGGATCGCAACCTGGTGAACATCCGTGATCTGTCGGTGCAATCGGCAACCGGGGCCAATCAGACCAGCGCAGCGAGCAATGAGCTGTCGCGGTTGGCGCTGGACCTGAACAACATGGTTGGGCGGTTCAGTCTCTAAAGAGCACCGCGAACTCTGTGGCGAGGGGATTTATCCCCGTTCGGCGGCGCAGCCGCCGTAAACCCATTGTTCCCGGTACACCTGATCAAACTCGTCTGAGGGTTTGGGGGTAGCTTCGCTACCCAACGGGGATAAATCCCCTCGCCACAGATAAATCCCCTCGCCACAGTGATCGAGCTCAACCCGGCGACGTTGTCGTTGCTGCAAAACCTTTTTGACAGCATCACATTTCAACAGGTTAGAATCGCTGGCACGCAGACTGCATGGTCAGTTTGTGCCCGCCTTTCAGCTTTCTGGAGTACTGCCTTTAACAGCCTGTTCTTGATCGGCGCGTTGCTGGTAGGTGCAAGCATTCTGGTGAGTTCACTTTCGTCCCGCCTCGGCATCCCGATTCTGGTGATTATCCTGGCCGTGGGCATGGCGGCCGGCGTCGATGGCGGCGGCATCATTTTCGATAACTACCCGACGGCCTATCTGGTCGGCAACCTCGCGCTGGCGGTGATCCTGCTCGACGGTGGCTTGCGAACCAGGGTGTCGAGTTTCCGCGTGGCGTTATGGCCGGCACTGTCGCTGGCCACGGTCGGCGTGCTGATTACCACCGGGCTGACCGGCATGGCCGCGGCGTGGCTGTTCAATCTGAACCTGATTCAAGGCCTGCTGATCGGTGCCATCGTCGGCTCCACGGATGCCGCGGCGGTGTTTTCGCTGCTCGGCGGCAAGGGCCTTAACGAACGGGTCACCGCCAGCCTCGAGATCGAATCCGGCAGCAACGACCCGATGGCGGTGTTCCTCACCGTCACCCTGATCGACATGCTCGCCAGCGGCGAAACCGGCCTGCACTGGAACCTGCTGGTGCATCTGGTGCGCGAGTTCGGCATCGGCGGCGTGATCGGCCTGGGTGGCGGCTGGTTGATGCTGCAGCTGGTCAACCGGATCAATCTGGCCACCGGCCTTTATCCGATTCTGGTGATTGCCGGCGGCCTGGTGGTGTTCGCCCTGACCAACGCCCTGCACGGCAGCGGTTTCCTTGCGGTTTACCTGTGCGGCCTGGTGATCGGCAACCGTCCGGTGCGCAGCCGCCACGGCATCTTGCACATGCTCGACGGCATGGCGTGGCTGGCGCAGATCGGCATGTTCCTGGTGCTGGGGCTGTTGGTGACGCCGCATGATTTATTGCCCATCGCCCTGCCCGCCCTGGGCCTGGCGCTGTGGATGATTCTGTTTGCACGGCCACTGTCGGTGATGGTCGGCCTGTTGCCGTTCAAGGCCTTCCACGGCCGGGAAAAAGCCTTTATTTCCTGGGTTGGCCTGCGTGGTGCGGTCCCGATCATCCTGGCGGTGTTCCCGCTGATGGCCGGCCTGCCCAACGCTCAGCTGTACTTCAACCTCGCGTTCTTTATCGTGCTGGTCTCGCTGCTGGTGCAGGGTACGAGCCTGCCATGGGTGGCGAAGCTGTTGAAGGTGACCGTTCCGCCCGAGCCGGCGCCGATCTCCCGCGCCGCGCTGGAAGTGCATGTCACCAGCGAGTGGGAGCTGTTCGTTTATCGCCTCGGCGCTGAAAAATGGTGCATCGGCTCGCCCCTTCGCGAACTGAAAATGCCCGAAGGCACGCGCATCGCGGCCCTGTTTCGTGGCCAGCAACTGCTCCATCCGTCGGGTAGTACGGTGCTCGAAGTCGATGATTTGCTGTGCGTAATCGGTCACGAACACAACCTTCCGGCCCTCGGAAAATTGTTCAGCCAGGCACCGCAACGAGGTCTGGATTTGCGCTTCTTCGGCGACTTCGTACTGGAAGGAGATGCCCAGCTGGCCGCGGTTGCTGCCCTGTACGGATTGAAAGTCGAGGGCATCGATCCGGATATGACTCTGGCCCGTTTCATTGCCCACAAAGTGGGCGGTGCGCCAGTGGTGGGTGACCAGGTGGAATGGAACAACACCATCTGGACCGTCGCGGTCATGGAGGGGAACAAGATCGGCAAAGTGGGCGTCAGATTCCCCGAAGGAAGTCGCCCGGGTCCGGGACTCTTCCTCTAAACTCCACACTTCGTCTCGTTTTCGATCGGTCTCTATGTCAACCCTGCGCACCTTTTTCATCATGGCCCTGCTGGGCTTGAGTCTTTCTGTCGGTACGTTGCAAGCGGCCGAACCGCCGTCCAGCGAAGCCGTGCAGGCAAACCTGGACAAGATTGCCGAGCGCAAACTGCCGGAAGCCGACCAAAAGGCCCTGCAGACCCTCCTGCAGAACACGCTGACCCAGCTCGAGAATAAGCGTGATTACGAGCGGAAGCTGACCGATCTCAAGCAGCAACTCGCCACGGCGCCGAAGCAGAACATCGAGAACCAGCGCGAACTGACTCGCCTCAAGGCCACCAACGTGACGCCGGTGGCGCAACGCTATAGCAAAGAGTCCATTCAGCAGCTGGAGCAGATGCTCACCGAGCGTTCGACCCAGCAAAGCGACATGCAAAAAGCCCTCGCCGAAGCGAACAGCCTGGTCATTACCGCCCAGACCCGGCCCGAGCGCGCCCAGGCTGAAATTTCCACCAGCCAGACGCGCATCCAGCAGATCAACAACATCCTCAAGGCTGGCAAGGACAACGGCAAGACCTTGAGCGGCGAACAGCGTGACCTGCTCAATGCCGAGCTGGCCGCACTGAACGCGCTGATCCCGCTGCGCCGCCAGGAACTGGCCGGCAACAGCCAGTTGCAGGATCTGGGCAACAGCCAGCATGACTTGCTGACGGAAAAAACCGATCGCCTGGACCGGGAGATCCAGGAGCTGCAAACCCTGATCAACCAGAAACGCCTGGCCCAGTCTCAGGAAACCGTGACGCAGCAGTCCATCGAGGCTCAGAAATCCGGCAGCAGCGCCCTGCTAGCCACCGAAAGCGCGGCCAATCTGAAGCTTTCCGACTATCTGCTCAAAAGCACTGACCGCTTGAACGTCGTCACCCAGCAGAACCTGCAAACCAAGCAGCAGCTGGACAACGTGACCCAGAGCGATTCGGCCCTGGACGAACAAATCAACGTGCTCAAGGGCAGCCTGCTGCTGTCGAAGATTCTCTACAAACAGAAACAGGGCCTGCCGCGCCTCAAGCTTGACCGTGACCTGGCCGACCAGATCGCCGATATCCGCTTGTATCAGTTCGAAGTCAGCCAGCAACGGGAACTGCTCAGCAACCCGGCGACCTACGTCGACAACCTGCTCTCGACCCAACCTCCCGAGCAAGTCACCCCGCAACTGCGCAAGAGCCTGCTGGAACTGGCCACGACCCGCGCCGACCTGCTGGAGCGGCTGAACCGCGAACTCAGCGCGGTGCTCAACGAATCGATCACGCTGCAACTCAATCAGAAACAGCTGCTCAGTACCGCGCAAAGCCTGCGGGCGACCCTCGATGAGCAGATGTTCTGGATTCCGAGCAACAAGCCGCTCGATCCGGAATGGATGCGCGGCGTGCCGGAGCGTCTGCAACGCCAGATCGCGACCCTGCCGCTGGCGTCGAGCGTGAGCGAACTGATCGACGGCCTGACACAGCGACCGCTGCTGTTCCTGCCGTTGGTTCTGCTGATCGGCGCCCTGTTGTGGCGTCGCAAAAGCCTGTACGCCCGACTGAACAAGGTTCACCAGGACATCGGCCACTTCAAGCGTGACAGCCAGCTGCACACGCCGCAGGCGATTCTGATCAATATTCTGCTGGCCATGCCGGTCGCACTGGGCCTGGCCTTGTGCGGCCTGGCCTTGCAGATCGACGCTCGCGGGCAGAACGCCAACATGGGCTCGGCCTTGTTGCAGATGGCCCAGGCCTGGCTGGTGTTCTACACCGCCTACCGCATCCTCGCGCCGGGCGGCGTAGAACACCAGCCCCACACCGATCAGAATCTTCAGCACCACGAGACCTGCGAAGAGCAAGGTGCACTGCAGCAGCAAGGTGGGCAGGGAGAGCTGTTGGGTGTACATTTGCACCGCCGGAGTGGAGTACGCGAGGTGCACGTAGCGGAAGCACACACAGCCGAGTGGAATCTAATAGATAACATTTATCAGTTAAATCATAAAGCATTTTCAGGAGACAGAACAGATTTAATATACATAGCAAACACACAACATGAGCATTCCTTACTTGCGAGAGACCCAGCCGCCTTGTGACGGAGTACGTGTGGTCCAGAATCACCTCGTCCTTCTGGTTGCTCAGAATGTCATTTCGCAACACATACGCAAAGTCCTGGTAGACACTCGCGTTAATCAGATTGAACTTGTTGATGAAAGCGTGCTTGAACCAATCGGCAAAGACTTCGCTCACGAACATCATGAGGGCAATCTTGGAGAAGGAACAGAGGGTCTCTGGCCAGGTAGGTCCTGCTTGTGCTAGTGCCACGATGAGGATCAGCACGAGAAACAGGAACATTTGGAAGCGTTCCGTAATGTCCGAGCAGGCCAGCTGGAAAAGGTTGTTGCAGTCGAATTTCTTCAGCACGAAGGACTTGAGCTCGGCGAAGTTGTTTAGGATCAACACTGTGATCAATGCGCTGTCCACGGAGTTAATCACCACCGTCAGGGTGGCCACGTGCAGAAAGTACACAGCCGAGTGGAGGCACACGTAGCAAGTCACCATCACAAAGGTCAGCACCATCTGCGGAGAGCGCGGCTGGAAGCGAGTGTGCCAATGCAACGCATCGAACGCGTCCTGGCCGAAAGAACACAGAAGCTTGTCGACAATCTCCAACATAGAGGTCAGAACATACAACTTGATCATACTTTGGCCGCGGATAAAATGGTAAATCTGACTCATGTTGATCTGGCGTAAAGCAATGCATCCCACAACAAACATCGCACCTCGCATAATGTCATATCCTTGCGTTCGATGAAACGTGAACGAATATTGATCCTTAGAACGTGGGAACAAGTAAGGGAGTATTGTTCCGAGCTGGACGTTGAATAGATAGCTTTGCACCTTTGCACCAAGGAGGAACAAACTGAATACCACGCGAATGGGCAAGTATGTGATAACATACAGGAATGCGTCCAAACATACGAAGAACCCAAGAAAGATCAAACTTTCCAAGTTCATAGGCACCAAAAAGAAGTTTTGTATGTGTGCTTGGTTGGGTGGCTCCAGTGTACCCGGTTCGCCGATGCCAAACATCTCCACACGCAAATAGTCCCAAATATTGAATGTATTTCCGTCAAAAGAGTTCATCTTTACACTCGATAGCTTCGTATAATCATCAAAGTAGCTTCCTTTGCCGACATGGACAGGAACCTTTGCTGGTGCCATGATTATTGGGAAGTCTGGCTGCGCAAATCGAAATTTCCCGCGGAGTCTTCATAGATTCCGACTAATTGTATATCGGATGGATTTTCAGCAACGTTGTTCGCGTTGAAATTTCAACCGCGGGGGTGTTCTGCAGCACAAGTATCTTAGGAATCTGTCCTTCTCATCGCATTCACAACTTATTGCGTAATTGGAAAAATGGAGTGGATTGAAGTCGGCCCAGGATTTTGGAATTTAAGAGGATCGTTCAAGTTTCTATTGGGAGCTGTGGACATTGGAACGCATGCGAGTTTGATCAAGCTTCCTTCTGGAAAGTTTTTACTGATCGACACCATCGACTTTTCCGAAAAAGCTTTGAGAGAGCTGAATGAGTTGACTGACAATGGAACTCTCATCGAGGCTGTTCTCGCAACTCATCCTTTCCACACTATCTTCTTTGGGGCTTTCTTCAAGAAGTACCCGAATCTTACATACTATGGAACCCCCAGACATCTCACCCGCGGCGACGGCGTGAACTGGTCCAAGACCACTTTGCTTGATGAAGGTCTCCGCAAGCAGTGGGAAGATCAGGGCGTTTTCATGCGCATTCCGGACGGAGCGGACTTTGAATCGCCTGAGGAGAGCAATCACTTCTCGTCGGTGCTGGTGTTCCACGCAGCGAGCAAGACCATCCACGTGGACGACACCATCATGTTCTTCGAGAAGCCTGGCTTCGTGCTGCGCTGGGTGGGCAAGTCGGACGGTACGATGGAGTTCTGGGACCTGAAGAAAGGTCTGCAGAAGTCCGAAGAAGCGCCGCTGGCTTTCAAGACCTGGGTGGAGCAGCTGCTGGTGGACTGGGACTTCGACAACATCGTCACGGCGCACACAGGCAACAAGCTGGGTGGTGCCAAGGCAGCCCTTGCGGCGACATTGAAGAAGGCCACTCCAGCGCTAGAGAAGCTGTCCAAGAACGCGCACCAGCACGGCACGCAGTGCAAGCACTAGGGCGCAAGCGGCGCGCGACACATGTCGACTTTTTCTCACTCTGCCTCTCCGCCACTGCCTCGCAATGTAGTCAATTTACCTATCAAGTTGCCACAATCGAGTGAAAATTCGAAACTGATGGCGTGTGGTATGGTGGCGCTGCGAGCTGGGGAGAAAAATCGCCATGTGCGGTGCGTCGCTGCGCTGAGTGTACCGGTGTTGTTGCTTTCATTGCTTTCGAAGTAAAGAAAAGGAAAGATAGAAAGGTTTGTACATAGGGAAGAAGTTTTGGAATGAGAAAGAAAGCTTCAATCATGTTGTTAAAATCTGTGAGTTTGTATTTTATTTTTTTGACAAGTTTTGCTTCTTTTTTATGCTTCTGTTGAACAAACCCATACTGCTGTATTGGTGAGTTTAACTCTTCTTGTAAAATAAAAGTGATCTTGTACTTGTAATACGCAAGTTTGCTTCTTCTACGTATCCTTACACAGAATTAATACTTTGCTCAGACGCTTTTCGTGAGAACAAAACACCAAAAATTAAAATCAAACTTTCCACATGTATCAAACGACATTTTTTGCCACAAAATACACTTTTCTTTCTAAGAACGTCCCTCCTATTGCACTCACACGCCATAAACTCTGTCCTGCTCTCAACCTGACCGTGCGAAAAAGAACCCATATTGCGTAATTTTGGGTAGATTTTTCGTCCTTTTAGTACTCGGGGTCGTTCCAGGGGGATTTCTCGTGAAAGGAGTACACGACGGGGCCGTTGATCAGTCCCCGACGCCACTCGCCTGTGAAGCTGTCGCCGCTGGCCAGCACGATGGTGCCCGATCCGTCCTTCAAACCATCCTTCCAGTTGCCCTCGTAGAAGCTGCTCGTCTCGTGAGAGGTGAACTTGCCCCAACCTGAAAAAATAATTGTGGAAGTGTAAGTAAGTAAAGTGACAGAGAGCGTGTAATTTGGAATGTGTAGAATAGAAAGGCTTTGTATCAGTCCATTCAATTCACCAAAGAAAGAAACAAGTGTGTGCACGGGTTCAAAAAGTGAGACATACATGCACCCTTCTCAACCACCGTGCAAAAACAAAAGCAAACACAAGACGCATGACGTACCGTGTCTCTGGTCGCGATCCCACTGTCCCTCGTAGACATCGCCGTTGCTGTACTCTAATTTGCCCACGCCCGATGCCTTGTCGTCGCTCCAAGTGCCACTGGAATTAGTAGATTGAGAAAATGGATGAAAAAGATGCAATTTAGATATGTGTGAGATATGTTAGAGCAAGGAGATTGCACAGCGAAGTTTCAATTTTCAGAGAGAGCAACCAACACGATACAGAAAATGAGCATAACGTGTCTCTGAAAACACAACAGACCGATTCACAATGAATACAACAAAATACGTCAAAGAGTCGACTGCCCTCAGTACCACAGGATGGTCATCACAAACAGCAGAAGTAGCTTTTAAATACCTCCACTTATGAAAAAAGTTTTAATATGTGCATCACTGGGCAGATCAATACACTTCACAACAAATACACAAAAGATATTAAATTATACACGGTAGAGTGGTGTAAAAAATGTGTGGCACATTTATGTTAATTAGTTCTCAGATAACGTTCTATTTGGTGATTATAATTATCCTCAATTCAGTTCAGAGTGGTGCATGAATCGATCCTCATTGAACTAACACAACACACACAATACAACACACATGCTACACATCCCACATACACACAACTTACGCAATAAACACATAGATTCAAAACACAAATAAACAAGTGTGATGCACACACAGTACCGTACCTGAACTTGTCGCCGTTGATGTAGACCAGTTCTCCCTTTCCGGACTTTTTGCCATCCTTCCACTCGCCGATGTACTTGTCTCCGTCCGCATACGACAACGTGCCCACCCCTGCACAATAAGCAACAACAAAAAAGCAGCAAATAAACACAAATAAACGACAATAAAAGCAGCGACCTCTCAATAACATCATGTTGAGTTTGTGACAGACCGTCCAGCCAAAAGAGCGAAATAGAAAAAAATATATATAACTTGGGGAACATTATATTGATTGACGTACCGTTGGCGAAGTTGGACCGCCACTGGCCTTCATATCGCTCGCCGTTCTTGTACTGCAACACGCCGTAGCCTTCCTTGGCATCGTTCTAGAATTGAAAAAGAAAGTTTGAAACCAAACGTAAGACAGGAGTTAGAAAAGCAGCAGTCCGTCAAAGACTAAATTACGTGCAGCAGGCGAACGCAACGAAAGCGCATGAAAACAGCACAAGTAACAAGCCATGGCTACTTACGAAGAAGTCTCCGTCGTACTTGTTTCCGTTGGGATAGAGGAAAGAACCCTTTCCCTGCATCTTGCCCGCCACCCACACACCATCGTACACAGACCCGTCACTGTAGTAGTACACGCCCTAAACAGATAGAAAAACAGGCAAAGACAGTCAGAGAAGCTTCAATCAACCAGCTGCTCCATACACAAGATGAATTGCCGAAATGCTACATGACATACGACACCGTACCTTGCCCTGCATCTTTCCCTCGAACCACTCTCCCTCGAATCGCTCCACCACCCCCGAGGAGGAGTCCGAGCTGTAGGTCATGCGGCCGCGACCGTGCTGTTGACAAGAGAAGGGAGTAAATGTGTTGGTGAAGGTGATAATGTTTGAGAATATGAATTGTATAAATATACGAACCCGCTCGTCGTTTCGCCACTCTCCCTCGTACTCATCACCATCACTAAAGAAAAGAAAAAACGTGACAAAAAGAAGACGTTAACAACGAATTGAGATAATGTGGAATATAAATTTGGTGCAAAGGTGCAGTTTTACTTGTATTTATAGACACCGTTGCCATGGCGGCGGCCATCCTTCCAGTCGCCCGTGTACTGGTCGCCGCTGGACAGGTAGATTGTGCCTGAAGGGAGTAAAGGTGGAGCTTTGGCGTTAAAGTACTGTTTAATTGAGCAGTTTGTGGCGTAAATCTAACCTTTGCCGTTGATCTTTCCGTTCACCCACTCTCCGGTGTATCTACAGAGGGATAAATTGTAATGATGTGTGAATTTAGCATGCGAACATTCGTTTGGAAGCACGAATACGTTAAAGTCAGCTTACTTGTTGCCATTGGGATACCAACTGGTTCCCTCTCCCTTGATCATATCGTTTTCCCAGTTGCCGAGGTACTTGGATCCATCGTTATACAAGTACTCGCCGCAGCCGTGGCGCTTGCCTGAAGTAGTTACTTGAAGTTAACACCATCCCTTCCAACTAAACAAAATGTACAGAAAGTTACCTCGAACCCACTCTCCATCGTAATACTCGCCGTTCTCATACGTGAGCTTGCCAGTGCCGTGCATCTGGCCGTCTAAAATTTGTCCTTGGTATTGCATTTTCTTTGTAACTGCTCAAACGAATTCAATTGAAATTTCTGCTTTGGCTACTGAGACTATCTTAGTGCACTTGTGAAATGAACAACAAACGAAGCACAGGGCAGCAGACTCTTCGTTAGCTTGCTTGCGTTGATTGAAATGATCAAACTCGTGCACGCCCAAAAAATCCAACGACTCACACATTAACCCTTTCTCTACGAAACGAAACGAAAGCAGAACCCGCTTTTACCTTCTTGCAGCGCGCTGAGAAGAAAAATTGCCAAAGTACACGCTGAGTAACAAAATAAATTTCTTCTACTCTTTTTGTGATTTAGAACTCCATAAATACGAAGTTAAACAAGAATTCACAACGAGTGGTATGCGCATATGTACAATGATAAAACAAGTTTTGTGACAACTCCGCAAGATGTTAACCTTCAATCATCGGGAACTGATTGTCGAAATCATCGGCTCCTTCGTTGCTCAGACCGTCGTACGGCGACAAGCCGTATCTGTTCTCCAGCGTGTCGTCGCCGCCGTTCTCGAAGATATACGTGGACAGATCGAAGAACTTGTAAGCAATCGCGAAGTGCGCGGGAGTCTGGCCGTTCTTGTTCTGGTGGTTCGGGTTGGCACCTTTGCTCAGCAGGAACTTACAGAGTTTCATGTTGCCGTTCTGGCAGGCCAGGCCCAGCATAGTGTTGCCATATTCGTCGATCTTGTTCATGTGGAACGGCAACCGGTCGTAGCCGTTGATGTACACAGTGCCGAAGTCTGGTACGAAAGGCACCTGTTGGAGAGGAAAGAAAGAGGAAAAGTAATTAGAAAACATGTTTCATTGATAAATAAATTGGGCGGAATGACCACTACAAGATTTGTCTCATCAAAGTGCGAGTAACGCAAAACAAAATAACTCAACAAAGCACTGCACAGCAAACGCACCTGTACGAGGGTCTTGTCGAACTTTTTGTTGGGCAGGTAGTCGAGGGCCTCCTTGATGGTGGCCAGCTTGCTGTGACGCACCAGGGAAATCAGCTCCTCGATGGGAATCTTGGGACCGTCGATCATCATGTCTTCGGCACTCATGCCGCCTGCCTGGGGTCCACCGGTCTTGAAAGGATTGACACTGATGTTGACGCCGTCGTCCTCGTCGGGAGAAATAACCTGTTTTAAGAATAAAAAAGGGTGAAAGTAAGTAAAAAGATACAAGGGAGAATGAAGCAAAACGGTCCACACAAATACATTGCAACAGCGGGCAAAAAAGAAAAAGTGAAATTTGCATTCACGTACCGGCTGGTCCAGCGAGCCGCTCTCGCGCAACAATTCGTTGAGCTTGTTGTCCTTCTGTGCCTCCGCAAGCTTCAATCGGTGCACGCAATTGAGAATCTTCTTGCGGTGCAGGCGGTGCTCGATGCCCAGCGTGTTCTTCAAATCATCGTCATTTAGATCGTACAAGAACTCTCCATCCACGGCTGAGTCGATGAAGGCCTCGGAATACTGACCCAGAGACAGAGTCTGCAGCCACTTGGCGACGTCGTCGACACTCCAGGCGGACACGCGCAGCAGTTGCTGGCCGGGCATCTGCCCTGCTTTGAGGTCGGGTAGGAAAGGGGCCTTTTTCATCA
>LNAP01002302.1_pt1 | contig 19274 bp, 14 predicted proteins | sample 602601 | NCBI WGS metagenome assembly LNAP01 (sample SAMN02440304, study PRJNA202911) | soil metagenome | biome: Subtropical and temperate rainforests or woodlands; isolation source: soil samples (1 kg each in a 20% v/v slurry with milli Q water) were... ...
AACTCCTCAGCGCCAATGGTACTATGGCTTAAGCCCTGGGAGAGTAGGTCGCTGCCAGGCCTGCAAAGGACAAAGAAACCTCACCAATACGATGTCAGATCAACAAAAAACGCCGCGCTCCGAAAGGAACGCGGCGTTTTTGCGTTTGCACGTGATGCCGACAGGCTCTCCCGAGATACTGAACGCGCATGCGATCGCGATACCCGGGACGGGTGCGTCACTCTCGCCCATTGGGCATCGCCGCCGTCGTGGTTACATCGAAATAGCTTCGCGACGTCCGCCGTCCGGACGGCTGCGTGTCAACGCAATGCAGGCGCACAGGCGTGAATCGCGGCGGAAAAACCGAACCGACACGCGGCCGAATTTGAACGGATAGACAGCATGGCCCTCAAGTCCCTGATCGTCTTCGTCGATGCTTCGCCGGCGGGCGAAGCCCGGACCCGCTATGCCATTGCACTGGCCGCCCGGCATGAGGCGCATCTGATCGGCGTCTTCATCGCGACGGCGGCCTGGAAGCGAAATCCCGCCGATGCATATGTCACGGGGCCGGTCGCCGTCCGCGAAATGGTCGAGCGACATAACCTCATGGACGCTGCGGCTGCTGCCGCGGCCAGCCGGAACTTCGAGGCCGCGGCGAGCCGCGAGCGCCTCACTTACGAATTCAGGCTGATCGCGGATAGCCGCGCCGACGAACTGGTGCGTCTGCACTCCCTTCATGCCGACCTTGTGGTCGTCGGCCATCCGTCGCCGGGCGGGACACCGGCGTTGGCTTCGCCGGACGCACTGCTGATGGCGACAGGCGTTCCGTTTCTGATCGTCCCCGACACGTGGAGCAGCGATGCCGTCGCGACCAACGTCCTGTTCGCATGGAATGCGAGCCGCGAGGCGCGACGGGCGATCAGCGATGCGCTTCCGCTTCTGAAGGCCGCGCGATCGGTTGCGGTGCTGGTGATCGATCCGCAGAAGAACGCGTCGCACGGCGAGCAGCCGGGCGCCGATGTGGCGCATTATCTCAGCCGGCACGGGGTGGTTGCGCGCGTCGAGCAGCGACAGTCCAACGGCCGGGCTGTGGCCGACGTCATTCGAGAATTTGCGGCCGATGACGGTTCGGACCTGGTCGTACTGGGCGCTTACAGCCACGCCAGAACAAGGGAATTCATCTTCGGCGGCGTCACTCGCTCCCTGCTCAAGACCGTCACCGTGCCGATGCTGATCGCCCATTGAGCGGCTGCTGCGCTGTCATTGCCGGCCCGGTCGCACGACCGCGGGCCTCTCCATGTGGAACCCGCGTGCCGCCTGCGGATCGGGCAGGGACCGGTCGCTGAAATCATTCAGCCACGATTCAGCTGCAGCATTCCATCCTCGGTCGGGCCGGATGAACCGGTTCACATCCGCGACTGACCCATCTCAATCGCGTCATTGCCGAGGAGATTGCCATGCGTTGCTTCGTTCGTCCTGTCGTCGCCGCACTCGGCATCGGCAGCCTAGTGATCGCCTTCGCTGCGATGTCGGTCATCGGCAGCGGCGCCGTGCAGGCGCAGTCCGCCCAGAAGGCGCCTGCGAAGCAGGCTGCACCTGCTCCCGCACCGGCGGCAGCGCCCGCGCCGCAGATGCCGGCGCCGAAGCAGATCGCGCTGACCGAGAAGCAGATCGAATCCGTGTTGGCGGCGCAGAAGGACCTCGACGCCGTCACCGCGAAACTGCCCGAGCAGGCCGCGGCCAAACCCGATCCCAAGGTGATCGCGCAACTCGACGACGTGGCGAAGAAATATGGTTTTGCCGATTACGCCGACTACAACATGGTGATCGAGAATGTCAGCCTTGTGCTGGCCGGCTTCGACCCCAGGACCAAGACCTATGTCGGGCCGGACGCCGTGATCAAGGGCCAGATCGCCGCGGTGCAGGCCGACAAGAAGATGCCGGCGAAAGACAAGAAGGAGGCGCTGGCAGACCTGAACGCGGCGCTGAAGTCGCCGCCGCCGGCGATCGAGAACAAGGCCAATATCGAACTGGTGGCCAAGTATTACGACAAGCTATTCGCCGCCATGCAGGAAGACGAATAGCAACGTTCCGCCCCGCAATTCCGCCGGGCGGCACGAGCGCCCGGCGTGGGAAACGGCGCAGCGGACCCGCTGCGCGCCCTGCCCGCCAGCGCGCAGATGCCGGGCCGGTATCCTGTGGCTTTGTCGGCTGGGGATGCGCCTCCGCAATATTCCGGTCACTTTTGGTAAACCATTTTCAACCCTCGACGTTATACATTGGCAGGGCGAACGAGAATCGGAGACTCCTTGGACAGCATTGTGCATCTGAAGCCGCGTCCTCCTGCTGCGACCTTGGTCGCTTGGCAATTTCTCGGCCAACCCCTCCACGAGTGGCCCAGCTGGGTGCAATCGAGCTGCAAGCTGCAGCGCGACGCCGACGGCAGGCTTGAGCTGCGCCATGAACGACGCAGCGGTGTCCAAATAGTCTATCTCGAAGAATGGCTGGTCCGCGATCTCGACGGCGGCGTATGCTATTATACCGACGCGGAACTCAGGTTGACTTACGAGACGCACCGACGCTGAGCAACGACGTGTGTCGGCTCAAGTCATGATTTGCCGACTGCCGCATCTGATCTGCGGAGTTCCCGCACGCGCGCAAACGCCGCGGTCTGAACGCGTCTGCCAAACTTACATTTCCCTCCCTGCCTGTCTTTTTGATTGAACGTTTCCAGTTCTCATTCAGACCTCTCAAAACTTGGACACTTCCAGCGTCGCCATCCGACGCTGCTGACTGCCATCGGACGCGATCTCCGAAATCTTCCTCGATTTGATCCAACATTCAGGGAGTACAGAAATGGCTACAGAAGTGAATGTTCAGCCCGGCCACGGCAAGGCCGGCCGCCATCCCACCCGGCAATTCCTTGATTCACTGTCGGGCAATGATGATCCCGGCATGTTTGGCCGGATGTTTCCAAACCTCACGCCGCTTGTCGTCGATGATGCCGCCCTTCACGAACTCGCCAATGCGATGAAGGATCCAGATCCGGAAAGCGCCACCGGCAACAATACCAAGGTACCCGCGGGCTTCACCTATCTCGGCCAGTTCGTCGATCATGATATCACCCTCGACCTGACGGCGTTCGGCGAGAAGGAAGACGACCCCAATGCGGTCAGGAATTTCCGCACCCCCGCCCTCGACCTCGACAGCATCTACGGGCTCGGGCCGGACGGCAGCCGCCAGCTGTATGCGCGCAACGGCGTGAACGACAGTGGCAAGTCGCCGGGGCCGAAACTGCTGATCGGCAAGAACGTCGCTGTCGCCGATCCGCCGGGCGATTTCCGCAATGACCTACCGCGCAGCCCGGAGGGCTTTGCCCTGATCGGCGATCATCGCAATGATGAGAACCTGCTGGTGGCCCAGACCCATCTGGCAATGCTGAAATTCCACAACAAGGTCTGCGACAAGCTGATCGCCGAAGGCAAGCCGCTCAACACCATCTTCGCCGAGGCCCGGCAGACCGTGACCTGGCATTATCAGTGGATGGTTTTGCACGACTTCGTGGAGCGCATCACCGAGAAGGGCATCGTTGCGAAAATCCTGGAGCAGGGCCGCCGCTTCTACCGCTTCAAGACCACACCCTACATGCCGGTGGAATTTTCCGTCGCCGCCTATCGGCTCGGCCACAGCATGGTGCGCGACGTCTACAGCTTTAATCGCATCTTCACCCCCACCCCCGGCCCCGGCGTCATCACGGCCGCAACGCTGCAGCTGCTGTTTAACTTCACCGGTCTGTCCGGCGGCATCGTTGGCGATCTCGCGCCCAATCCGCCGACCCCGCCGCTCCCTACCGCCAGGCTGCCGGCCAACTGGATCGTCGACTGGCGGCGCTTCCACGAGGTGCTCGCCGCAAATCCCGCGGGCGTGCCGCTGAACCCGTCGCGCAAGCTGGATCCGTTCGTGGTACCGCCGCTGCACACGCTACCGGGCGAGACCGCCAACACCGACAGCGCCAGTCTGCCGTTCCGCAATCTGAAGCGGGGGGTGATCCTCGGACTGCCGTCGGGCCAGGATGTGGCCCAGGCCATGAAGATCAAGAACCCGCTCTCTCCTGCGGAGATTTCCAAAGGGCCGGACGGCGCCATCGCCAAGAAGCATGGCCTGCATGAACAGACTCCGCTCTGGTACTACATCCTCAAGGAAGCCGAGCAGCGCGGCAATGGCGAGAAGCTGGGGCCGGTCGGCGCGACCATTGTCGCCGAAGTATTTGTCGGTCTCGTCCATGGCGACCACCAGTCCTACCTGTGGCAGAAGGGCAAAAGCTGGAAGCCGACGCTGCCGTCGAAAACCCCGGGCGATTTCACCATGGCGGACCTGTTGCGCTTCGTCGGCGACATCAGCCCGGTCGACAAAATCTCGACGGTCTAGGACAGGCTGCCGGGCATCCTGACCGCTGCTGCGAATGGCCGGTCCATCGCCGCCTCCGTCGGGGGGCGGCGATGTCGGCCGGGTGGATTTAGGCTTGGCGCAGTCGGCATTGTTGTCTAAGCCCACGTCATCTTTCACCGATGCGCGAGACCGACATGCCCGACAGTTCGAAGCCAAAGGACCGGCCCGCCCTCCCGCTGCAGGGCTACAGCCTGCTGGACTACCAGCCGGATCCCGCCGTGGTCGGCATCGCCTTCGACACCGAGCAGGGCCCCTTCGTGTTCGTCGCGACCAAGGAGATCCTTGCAGCGCTCGGCGCGGCCTTTACCCAGAAGGCCTCGGAAATGCCGTCGCGGAATCCGGCGGGCTAGGGCCGGCCGCAACCTGCTGCCGTCCCGGAAATCGGGTTGGTGACGACCGGGGAATCCCATAGATTGACGGTTCAACGTTTCCGCGGGCCGGTCGCCATGCCAGATCTCCAGTTCACCCTGTTCGATACGGCCATCGGTCGCTGCGGTGTTGTCTGGGCGGCGCACGGCATCGTCGCCGTGCAACTGCCGCAGCCCAATGACGCCCAGACCCTGATCCGCATCCGGCAGCGCCATCCGGCCGTTGCCGAGGCGCCGCCGCCGGTCGAGGTGCAGGCCGCGATCGACGGCATGGTCACCTTGCTTGCCGGCACCCCGGCCGACCTGACCGCGGTTGCGCTGGATCTTGCCGAGGTCCCGGCGTTCAATCGCAACGTCTATGCCATCGCGCGAACCATTCCGCCCGGCCGGACGCTGACCTATGGCGACATCGCCAAAAAACTCGGCGGCGTCGAATTGTCACGCGAGGTCGGCCAGGCGCTGGGGCAGAATCCGTGCCCGATCGTGGTGCCGTGCCACCGGGTGCTCGCCGCCGGCGACAAGCCCGGCGGATTTTCCGCCAATGGCGGGGTGGTGACCAAGCTGAAGCTGCTGGCCATCGAGGGCGCCTACGTCAATTACACGCCGTCGCTGTTCGACTGACCTGCCGCAACTTCGTCATGGGTTTGCCGCAACGGCGTCGCAAGAGAATCCGCTGCCTCTGCGGCGGATTTTTCCGATCGACGGCGACGGAAAATGCGCCGTGCAGCACAGCGTCCCGGTGTCGCAATAGCGCTCGAGGAAATTGCGTCGCGTCACCGCCGACAGCGCCTGATCGACATCGAATTTCACCGACATCTCCGGATAGCGCGTCTGGATCGGCGAGTGCATCAGGTCGCCGCTGACCACCGCATCGTCCCGGCCGCGGCCGAACGCGACGGCGACGTGGCCCGGTGTGTGACCGGGCGTCAGTATCAGCCGCACGTGGTCGCCGATCTCATGATCGTCGGCCACGATATCGGCGCGGCCCGCTTCCACCACCGGCAGCACGCTGTCGACGAACGGCGCCACCGGTGCTGCTGCGTTCTGCGCCGTCCAGTGATCGAATTCGGTCTTGCCGAACACGTAGCGCGCATTGGGAAATGTCGGCACCCAGCGGCCGTCGAGCAGCCGTGTGTTCCAGCCGACGTGATCGACATGGAGATGCGTGCACATCACCACATCGATATCCTCGACACCAAGTCCGGCGGCGGCGAGCGCGCGCATGTAAGTGTCGTCGGACTTCATGTTCCACTTCGGTCGCGGTCGCGGCTTGTCGTTGCCGATGCAGCTGTCCACCAGGATGGTGTGGTGCGGTGTCCGCACCACGTAGGACTGGAAACACAGGATCAGCACATCCTGGGCATCGAGCGCGCCGATGTCGCGCATCCACGCGCGATGCTCGCCAAGCAACTCCGGCGTCAGCCCTGGCAGCAACTCCAGTGCAGGCAGGAAAGTGGTTTCCTGCTCGATGATGCGGTGAATGGCGATGTCGCCGATCTCGAAGCGGAGTGCCATGCCGGTGTCTCCGTTTACGCCGCTGGTGGCAGCGACACGCTGACCGACGGCCGCTGCAGCATCCTCTGGTGGAAGGCATCGAGCTTCGGATAGGCCTTGCGCCAGTCCTGGTCGGGAAAGCGGAAGTCGGCATAGCCGAGCACGCAGACGAGGCCGATCTGCACGATATCGAACGGCCCTGCCAGGATGTCGGGCTTCGCCTCGAACCGTGCCATGCCCTGCCAGGCGCGATTCCAGTGATCATCAGACCACGCCTGCCACTGCAGGCCCTGCGGCCGTACCATCTTCTCGTAGCGGCACAGCAGCATCGAATCCAGCATACCCTGCAGGATCGAATGGTTGCTCTTCACCTGCCATCGCGTCGGGCCGGAAGCCGGGATGAGCTTGCCGCCGCCGGCGAGTTCGTCGAGGTATTCGACGATCACATAGGAGTCGACGATGACGTCGCCATTGTCGAGAATCAGTGCCGGCAGCTTCTTCACCGGATTGATGTCGTGCATGTACTGGTCGTTGGGTTCGCCTGGCGCGACCTTGGCGGCGACGAATTCGATCTTGTCGATCAGGCCGAGTTCGATGGCGCTGATGCGGACCTTGCGCGCAAAGGGCGACGCCGGCGAGAAGGTGAGTTTCATGGAAGGATCCTTCGAGATCAAAGAGTAAGTTCGTCATCCTGAGGCGCTCGCCGCCTCGGCGAGCCTCGAAGGATGCTGCTCTGCGCTTGTGGCCATCCTTCGAGGCGCGCGAGGGCGCGCACCTCAGGATGACGGTGACCCCCCCCCGGCGAAGCCTAGGCTGCAACCACCTTCTGCTTCTGCTCGCCGAGTCCGTCGATGCCGAGAGCCATGACGTCGCCGACATTGAGGAACTGCGGCGGCTTCATGCCCATGCCGACGCCGGGTGGCGTGCCCGTGGTGATGATGTCGCCGGGCAACAGGGTCATGATCTCGGAGAGATACGACACGATCTTCGGCACGTTGAAGATCATGGTTGCGGTCGAGCCGGTCTGGCAGCGCTTGCCGTTGACGTCGAGCCACATGCCAAGCTTGTGCACGTCGGCGACCTCATCCTTGGTCACCAGCCACGGACCCAGCGGCCCGAACGTGTCGTGCGACTTGCCCTTGGTCCACTGGCCGCCACGCTCGATCTGGAAGAAGCGTTCGGAGACGTCGTTGCAGACTGCGTAGCCGGCAACGTAGTTCAGCGCGTCGGCTTCGGTGACGTATTTCGCTTTGGTGCCGATGATGATGGCGAGTTCGACTTCCCAGTCGAGCTTGGTGGAGCCGCGCGGCTTCTCGACGTCGTCATTGGGGCCGCACAGGCTGTTGTTGGCCTTGATGAAGACGATCGGCTCGGACGGAATCGCCATGCCGGCTTCCTTGGCGTGGTCTACATAGTTCAGGCCGATGGCGATGAACTTCGGCAGGCCGCCGATCGGCGATCCCATCCGCGGCGATCCGTCGACCGCCGGCAATGACGCCGGGTCGAGGGCGGCGATCTTGGCGAGGCTGGCGGGCGACAGCGCCTCGCCGCTGAAGTCCTTCACATGGGCGGACAGGTCGCGCAGCTTGCCGGCCTTGTCGATCAGTCCCGGTTTTTCGCTGCCAGCGGCGCCGTATCTTACGAGCTTCATCGTTTCTCTCCCAGTTTCTATTGATCTGTCATGGAACAGTGCGCGGCGAATTTCAACCGCCCGCGCGGGAGGCTCCGGTGAAGGCCTCCAATCCGAGGGGACCCCTGTCGCGCGAGCTGCGCTGCGAGAGCGTTTTCACCGCCAGGGACGGGATCGTCTTGTTCGGGCGGCCCTCGTCAGCGGCGAAATGCGGGATCAGCCGGAGCGGCGCCTTTGGCGTCATCCGGTCCGACCCTGGGGCAGGATAAAGGAGGGTGCCCGTCGTCTCCCGCCCGATGATCTCGATCATCTCGATGATCCTGACCTTGCCGACCGTGCATTGCATTCCCGGCATTTCCCCTTACGTCCGCATTTTGGTACCGGAAGATGATGGTTTTAGATCAATGACGCAACGGATCATCCTGGATGACACTGCGTTATCTGCCACCGCAACCCGAGGAGCGCGCGATGCCCGAATTAACCGTTTCCACCGAACAGGTCGGCTTTCTGATCGAGAAAGCGCGGGAGTTTGACGTCAAGGAAGGCGCCACCGATCCGGACTCCGGTTCCAACGGCGCCGATGACAACATGATCGACGTGCTCGACGACGGCGGCGGCGATCCGGTGGTGAAAGAGATCACCGGCTTTATCAACGCCATGAGCGAAGACGAGCAGATCGATCTGGTCGCCCTGATGCGGCTGGGCCGCGGCGACGGCACCATCGAGGAGTGGGACGACCTGCGCCGCGAGGCAGCGGAGGGCGCCAACGGACGTACCGCCAGCTATCTGCTCGGCGAGCCCCTGCTCAGCGATTTTCTTGCCGAAGGGCTGAGTGCGTTCGGCGAAACCTGGACCGACGAACGCACCACGCCGGTCACCTGACCGCTCGGCGATCGGCGACAGTTCGCCGATCGCCCGTCGGTGTTACATCGTGCCGGGGAAAGCGCCGCCGTCGAGCAGGATGTTCTGGCCTGTGATGAAGCCGGCCTTGGCGCCGCACAGGAAGGCACAGGCGAGACCGAATTCCTCGGGGTCGCCGAAGCGGCCCGCCGGATTTTCGTTCGCCCGCTTCTTCAGGAGCTCTTCCGCGGGTATTCCGGTCGCCTTGGCCTGGCCGGCGGCCACGCCAGCCATGCGGTCGGTGGCGAACGGGCCGGGCAACAACCCGTTGATGGTGACGTTGTTGCGCACGGTCTTGCGCGACAGGCCGGCGACGAAGCCGGTGAGGCCGCTGCGGGCGCCGTTGGACAGGCCAAGCACATCGATCGGCGCCTTCACGGCGGCCGAGGTGATGTTGACGATGCGGCCGAATTTTCGCTCCATCATTCCGTCCACCGTGGCCTTGATCAGCTCGATCGGCGTCAGCATGTTGGCATCGATGGCCTTGATCCAGTCGTCGCGGGTCCAGTCGCGGAAATCGCCGGGCGGCGGGCCGCCGGCATTGTTGACGAGAATATCGATCTGGCCCGCGGCCTTCAGCGCCTGCTCGCGGCCTTCGGGGGTGGTAATGTCGCCGACCACTTCGGTGACCTCGACGTCCGGATAGGCCTTGCGGATCCCGGCAGCCGTCGCGGCCAGCACGTCGGCGTGACGCGCGGTGACCGTCACATGCACGCCTTCCGCGGCGAGCGCGATGGCGCAGGCGCGCCCCAGGCCCTTGCTCGATGCGCAGACAAGCGCGCGACGGCCTTTAATTCCAAGATCCACGATATTGCTCCCAGGGGTTGCGATGATTGGTCGGCGGGTAGGGGGCGCACTGTATCCAACATCGCGGACGGTGATAAGGCCATCGCGCCGCCGCCAGCCCTGCGCCATCGCGGTTTGCGGTCACCGGAATGCCCTGTATCACTGGCCAAAAGCATCAGGGAGTTCGCTCATGTCCGGCATTTTCGACGTCAGCCAGGAAATCATCCTCGTCACCGGCGCCTCGCAGGGGCTGGGGCGGCAGTTTGCCCGGGTGCTGTCCGCACACGGCGCCGCCGTGGTGCTGGCAGCGCGCCAGACCGCCAAGCTGGAAAGCCTCGCCGACGAGATCCGCGGCAAGGGTGGCCGCGCCGTGGCGGTGCAGATGGATGTCACCGACACCTCGTCCATCGCCCGCGCGATCGATGATGCCGAGGCGCAACTCGGGCCGGTCAGCGTGCTGATCAACAATGCCGGCATCGCCGTGGAAAAGCCGGCGGTCGACCAGACCGAGGCCGACTGGGATGCGGTGATCGGCGCCAACCTCAAGGGCGCCTATTTTACCGCGACAGAAATCGCCCGCCGCATGATCGCGCGCGGGCAGGCCGGCAACATTGTCAATATCGCCTCGGTGCTGGGGCTCGGCGTGATGAAATTCCTGTCGCCCTATACGATTTCCAAGGCCGGCATCATCCAGGCCACCAAATCCATGGCGCTGGAACTGGCCGGCAACCGGATTCGCGTCAACGCGCTGGCGCCGGGCTACATCGATACCGAGATGAATCACGATTTCTGGTCGACGCCAGCAGGCGAAAAGCTGACCCGGCGCATCCCGCAGCGCCGGATCGGCACCGAATCCGACCTCGACGGCGCGATCATGCTGCTGGCCTCCGGCGCATCGCGCTACATGACCGGCAGCGTGGTCACCGTTGACGGCGGATTTCTGCTGAATTGAGCCGAAAAATCGTGAGTTTGGCCAGATTTTCGGGGGCTGGAGGCCGCATTTGTCGAGGCGCCGCCTTTGAGAAATCCAACCGTCATAAAAGCGAGAAAAGATCGTCTTAGCTCTTCCCAAAGCAGTCACGCGTTGGTACATACCCCTCGCACCGTGGGCTTTGGCCCCGGCAGCCTTCTCAGGAAGCCTCCGGACGGGATCATCGGCGCCTTTGGGCGTTGGCCGAATTCGTTTCGTTCTCGGTTTTTTGGAAGACGCGCAAGGTTTGGCGCGGGGTGGAGCAGCCCGGTAGCTCGTCAGGCTCATAACCTGAAGGTCATAGGTTCAAATCCTATCCCCGCAACCAAATTCGGACCTTACCGGTTCCGATCAGAAAATGGCCCGCCTCGCGCGGGCCATTTTTGTTTGGCGGAAAGATCGCGGGACGTCTCAGACCGCACGGGGCCCCGCCATTCGCTCAGAGTAGCGCGCCTGCGAACCGCGCCAGTTCGGCTTATTCAGCGAGGCGTCGCGGCGATGGCCGAGTTAAGCGTACCATCACCATAATGCTTCGAAGGCGAGTTCTCCAGCGTCACCCGCTCCTACGCCGGCAAGGGCACCGTGCGTTACGCGTGGTAGGCGGCATCGCCCCCGGCGAGCCTGATCGCCACCCTGTTCAGTGCTCCGGCAATCCTGCGTCGACCTCGGCCTGAACGACGCGATCCCAGGCTGCGATACAAACCGGACTTGCGTTCTTCATCGACGGCGAGACGTTGAGCCTGGTCGTGTCGGGCCGCAGCCTCAGTCCCTCCGCGATCGCCGCCTTTGCCTCCTCGAACCGGCCCGATCGCTGGTAGGCCGCTGCGAGCAGCAGGTGCGAGCGACCGGTCGCCGGCGTGATGGCGATCGAACGTTGCAGCCACGGCAAGGCCTCGTCGTAGCGCTCCATCAAGACATACGTCATGCCCGCGCCGAGCAGCCAGGTCCAGCGCGAGGCCGGCGGCGTGTCGTAACGATCTGCTTGCTTGAATGTCGCGAGCGCATCGTCGAAGCGGCCGAGATAGATTTGCCCGAGGCCGATCAGATAGAGCGCAGATCCGTTCCACGGATCGAAGCTCAATGCCTTAGCGCAGGTGACGAGGCTTTCCACGAAATGGTTGGTCGCGCTGAGGAAGCGACAAGTGGCCTCGAGCACCGGAATCGAATTCGGCTTCGACCGCAGCGCCTGCTCCAGCGTCGCATGGGCCTTCGCCTCGACTGCAACAGCCTCCTCCGGGCTGAACCAGACCATTTGGATGCCGCGCATCTGCAGCGCGGCGAGCGCTACGGCGAGATCGGCATTGTCGGGATCGTCAGTCAGCGCCTCCTGCAGCATGGTCTGTGCCGCGCCAAAGCGCTCACGCGTGGTCTGGTTGATCGAGGCGAGCGCCTGATCGACCGCCACCTTGTCGCCGCCCGCGGACGCGCCGGCCATCTTGGAGCGCGCTGCACCCGGCTCCAGAAGCTCGTTCAGGCGGCGTGCAAGCACATGACCGACGCCGGCGACCAGCCGGGACTGCGCGAGAGGCGCGTCCAACTCCTCCGCAGCGACGGAAGCTGCGACGACCGACTGAACCTCGCCGGTGGCCGCCTTGATGATCCGCGCGCGCAGCGTCCAGGACTGATCGCCGTGCTGCAATTCGCCGCGCAGCTCGTAATCGGTTGACACGGTGGACGCAGCGGCGCTCTCGCCGCCACTGACCGCCACGCGCGGCGTCACCACGCTGATGTTCTGGATCCTGGCAAAACCATCGGTGAGACGAGCGGTGACCCCGGCGGCCATCACCGCGCCACGCGCGTCGTTGCTGTCGTCAACGATCGGCACCACGGCGAGCCGCGGCGGCGTTCGCTTGAACAGCAGGTCAGGCTTCAGCACGGGCGCGGCAATCGCAAGCCCCATGACAACAAGACAAAGCCCGGCCACGGCGGCGATCGTGGCCTGCCGGCTCAAGCCGAACATGGCACGCCGTGGCCTCATGGACGCCCCGGCGACCTCAACCGATGGCCGGGGCTCGGCCTCACCGGTCTGGTCCGGCCGGGTCCCCTCGGCCTGCACGGGGCCGGCGGCGGGCGCAGCCACCACCTTCGTCGCCAGCAAATAGCCGCCGCCGGAGGCGAGCTTGACTAGCTGCCGCCGGTCGTCGCCGAGTGCGGCGCGAAGCTCGCGGATGCACTGGAAGAGGCTGTCCTCGCCGACATGGACGTTCGGCCAGACGGCCTCCATCAGTTCTTGCTTGCTGAGGACCTGGCCGGCATTGGCCGCGAACAGGCGCAGCATCAAGAAAGTCTTCGGCCGGAGCTTGATCGCAACGCCATCGGACCCGCGCAGCTCCGCCCGCTGCTGATCCAGCTCGAAACCGGCGAAACGAAGCACATCAACCCCCAAAGCGTCCATCCAGCCGGCTCGTATAGCGGAAGTCTGTCGAAAATGCCCGAAAATCGGGTCTGAAACGGAAATATCAGAAAACTTCAGAAACTAGCCACTCCCTTATCAAGACACCCCTCGCGGCCCAATGCGATGAATCCAATCGAGGACTCGCGATGGCGTGATGGGGGAAGTGGTGAGAACGGGGAAAGATTGTTTCGGGGCGGCCCGACGCCTGCGGACTGCACTGCTGACGTCGTCGGCGCTGACCTTGGCCTGGACGCTGCCGGCCACGCCGTCACGCGCCCAGGACGCCACCTGGCTCGCCAGCCCCGGCTCGGGCGACTTCAACACCGGCACCAACTGGGACCCCGGCACGGTGCCAGGCGGCACCGCGTTCTTCGGCGCCTCGAACACCACCAACCTGTCGTTTTCGAACGACACCAGTGTCGGCGGCTGGACCTTCAACGTGGGTGCGTCGACTTATAGCTTCACGGACAACTTTTTTCTGACGTTCCTTGGCGCCGGCATTGTCGTCAACGGCGGCAGTGCCACCATCACCAGCGGCGGCGAAATTGATTTCCTCAACGCCAGCAGCGCCGGCAGCGCCAGCATCGCCACCACCAACAGCGGCGCCCTGACCTTCAACAACACCAGCACGGCCGGCGGCGCCACCATTACCAACAACAACATCGTGATTTTCAAACACACCAGCACGGCCGGAAACGCCAGCGTCGCCAACAGCGGCGCCCTGACCTTCTACAACACCAGCACCGCCGGCACCGCCAACGTCACCAACAACAGCGGCGGCACGCTGAGTTTCTACGACGCCAGCACGGCCGGCAGCGCGATCATCACCAACAACAACAGCGGCGCCACCTCTTTCGGCGACGCCAGCTCAGCCGGCAGCGCCGCCATCACCAACAATGCCGGCGGCACGCTGGCTTTCTACGCGACCAGCACGGCCGGCAACGCCTCGATCGCCAACAACACCGGCGGCAACGCCTATTTTCGCGACAACAGCACGGCCGGCAGCGCCACCATCACCAACAACAGCTCCCTGACTTTCAACGAAACCAGCACGGCCGGCAACGCCGCCATCACCAACAACAACACGCTGAATTTCAACGACACCAGCTCCGGCGGCAGCGCCACCATCGCCAACAACGGCGGCACGCTGATTTTCAGCAACGCCAGCACCGCCGGCAGCGCTGCTATCACCAACAACAACTCCCTGACTTTCAACGATACCAGCACGGCCGGCAACGCCACCATCACCAACAACCACAGCACGTATTTCAACGACACCAGCACGGCCGGCAGCGCTGCCATCACCAACAACGGCGGCGGCTTTCTGGCTTTCTACGGCAACAGCACGGCCGGCAGCGCCGCCATCACCAACAACGCCGGCGGCAGTGTCGATTTCTCGGCTACATCAGGAGCCGCCGGCGACGGCAAGATCACGGCCGGCTCGATCGCCGGCGCCGGCAATTACTATCTCGGCGCCAATGAGCTGACGGTCGGCGCCAACAATCTCTCGACCAATGTCAGCGGCGTCATCTTCGATGGTGGCACCGCCGGCGGCACCGGCGCCTCGCTCATCAAGACTGGCACCGGCACGCTGACGCTCTCAGGCTCGAGCTACTATACCGGCGGCACCACGATCAATGGCGGCACGTTGCAACTCGGCACGCTCGGCAGCGCCGGTTCCATTCTGGGGACCGTCGCCGTTGGCGGCGCATTCGATGTGGTCAACGCCGACACCAGCGGCATCACCAGCATCACGAACAGCGGAGCCACGAATTTCCGCAACAGCACCAGTGCCGGCAGCGCGACCATCACCAACGACGGCGGCCTGATATACTTCTACAACACTAGCACGGCCGGTAGTGCCGCCATCGCCAACAACACCTACGGCCAAATCATCTTCAATGATTCCAGCACGGCCTCAAACGCCAGCATCACCAGCGGCTACTACAGCTTCGTCGGCTTCTACAATTCGAGCATGGCCGGCAGCGCCACCATTACCGTCAACAACGCCGGCAGATTAAGTTTTTACGACACCAGCGCGGCTGGCAGCGCGACCATCACAAACAACAGCGCCGGCTCCACGTATTTTTACGGCACCAGTACTGCTGGCAACGCGACGATCAACAACAGCAACGGCGGCTCCACGACGTTTTACGGCACCAGCACTGCCGGCAACGCGACGATCAACAGCGACGGCTCGGTCGATTTCAACCAAACAAGCACGGCGGGAAGCGCCAACATCATCAACAACGGCGTCTTGAACTTCAGTGCTTCAAGCACTGCAGCCAGCGCAACCGTCACCAACAACTTAGCAATGTCGTTCGCCGGCGCCAGCACGGCGGGCAGCGCGACCATCACCAACACCTATAATCTATTCTTCAACGGCCCGAGCACGGCCGGCAATGCCGTCATCACCAACAATGGCGGCGGCCCCTTCCATAATTCCGTCGGGACGACCTATTTCCAGGGCACCTCGACCGCGGGCAATGCGCAGCTGATCAACAATGACCCGAGCGCCATCTTCGATTTCTCCGGCAGCACCGGCCCGAACGGCGACCACAAGCTCAGCGCCGGTTCGATCGCCGGCAATGGCAGCTTCTATCTCGGCGCCAACGAACTCACGGTCGGCGGCAACAATCTGTCGACCATCGTCAGCGGCGTGATCGCCGATGGCGGAACGAGCGGGGGGACTGGCGGTTCGCTGGTGAAATCAGGCGCCGGCACGCTGACGCTGTCAGGCGCCAACACCTATACCGGCGGCACCACCTTCGCCGGCGGAACGGTCAGCGTCTCCTCAGACGCCAATCTGGGCGACGTCGCGGGCGGCCTGACTTTCAAGGGCGGCACCCTGCAGGTCACCGGCACGGCATTCAACGCCACGGCACGCGCCGTCAATCTGGGTGCCGGCGGCGGCACGCTCGACATTGCGGACGCCGCCAACGATTTCGTCATCAGCCAGAGTGTCAGCGGTAGCACGCTGACCAAGTCCGGCGCCGGCACGCTGACCTTGACCGGCGCGGCAAGTTTTTCCGGCGCGACGGTATCCGCCGGCACGCTGGTGTTCAACGACAATGCGACGGCCGGCAATGCGGCCATCGTCAACAACGCGCAGCTGGTCTTCGCCACCAGCGCCACAGCCGGCAACGCCACCATCACCAACACCAATCAGTTGACGTTCTACGGCAACACCACAGCCGGCAACGCCGTTATCTCCAACAGCAGCAACGTGCTGTTCGACGGCAATTCGACGGCCGGCACCGCGCAGCTCATCAACACCGCGTCCGCTGCCGTGTTCAACTTCTTCACCCCCGGCCTGAACAGCGACGGCAAGATCAGCGCCGGCTCGATTGCCGGCAACGGCCGCTTCGACCTCAACGGCTCAGAACTGACGGTCGGCAGCAACAATCTGTCGACCGTTGTGACCGGCGGGCTCACCGGTAATGGAAGCATCGCCGGAACATCGCTGGCCAAGATCGGCACCGGTCGGCTGACCCTGGCGGGCATCAACACCTACACCGGCGCCACAATTGTCGATGGCGGCGCGCTCGTCGTGAGCGGCACGATCGCCGCCTCGAGCGGCATCACCGTCAACAGCGGCGCGACCCTGGGCGGTGGCGGCACGGTGGGCACCACAACCGTCAACGCCGGCGGCACGCTCGCGGCGGGCAATGGCACCGCCAACTCGTCGTTGAACGTGGCGGGCAGCCTCGCGCTGCAATCCGGTGCCTTCTACATGGTGCAGATCGATCCGGCGACGTCGAGCTTTGCCAACGTCACGGGCACGGCGACGCTGGGCGGATCGACGCTCCAGGCGATCTATGCCAACGGCAGCTACGTCGCCAAACAGTACACCATCCTGACCGCCGACCGCATCCGCGGCACGTTTGGTTCTGTCGTCCAGACCAACCTGCCGTCGAACTTCCACACCGCGCTGAGCTATGACGGCACGCACGCTTATCTCAATCTGATCCTGAACTTCGTCGCGCCATCGGGCGGCAGCCCCAGCGGCAACCAGCAGAATGTCGGCAACGCCATCATCAACTCGTTCAACGCGAACGGCGGCATCTCGCTGGTCTATAGCGGGCTGACCGCGGCCGGCCTGACGCAGGCCTCGGGCGAGACCGCGGCGGGTTCGCAAGCGACCACGTTCCAGGCGATGGGCCAGTTCATGGGCCTGCTCACCGATCCCTCCGGCGCGGGCCGCGACACCGGCAGCCCCGCTGCGCCGGCCTACGCCGACAGCGCGCCAACCGGCGCCGCGCGCGATGCCTTCGCCATGCTGGCCAGGGTGCCGCCGGCCAAAACCTTCGAGCAGCGCTGGAGCACGTGGGCATCCGGCTTCGGCGGTTCGCAGACCACCGACGGCAACACCGCGCAGGGATCGAACAACACAACCAGCCGCCTGTTCGGCACCGTCGTCGGCGCCGAATATTGGTTCTCGCCGCAGACACTCGCCGGCTTCGCGCTCGTCGGCGGCGGCACCAGCTTTTCCGTCACGGGCGGCGGCACGGGCCGATCCGACCTGTTCCAGGCCGGCGCATACGTCCGCCACACCAATGGCCCGAGCTACATCACCGCCGCGCTGGCCTATGGTTGGCAGGACGTCACCACCGATCGCACCGTCACCATCGCCGGCGTCGATCGCTTGCGTGCCGAGTTCAATGCCAATGCCTGGACCGGCCGCGTCGAGGGCGGCTATCGCTTCGTCGCGCCATGGATCGGCGGGATCGGCCTCACGCCCTACGCCGCAGGCCAGCTCACGACGTTCAGCCTGCCAGCCTATGCCGAAACGGTCGTCTCGGGCAGCAATGCGTTCGCGCTCGCCTATGCCGCCAAGAGCGTGACCGACACCCGCAGCGAGCTCGGCCTTCGCGCCGACAAGTCCTTTGCCATGCAGAACGCCGTCCTCACCCTGCGCGGCCGCGCCGCCTGGGCGCATGACTTCAATCCGGATCATTCGACCGCCGCGACGTTCCAGGCGCTCCCCGGCGCCAGCTTCGTCGTCAGCGGCGCACGACCGGCAGCCGACTCCGCTCTCACCACGGTCTCTGCCGAAATGAAATGGCTGAACGGCTGGTCGGCGGCGGCCACCTTCGAAGGCGAGTTCTCCAGCGTGACGCGCTCCTACGCCGGCAAGGGCGCGCTGCGCTATGCATGGTGAGGCCGGCTGCTGCCCCCCAAGACCTGCCTTGTTGAGGCCAAGCCAAATCTCATGGTGGGGTGGGGTGGACGGGACGTGCAGTTGGTTAGCAAGCCGTTAAAGACGAAGGAAAATCACGAGCGGAGCGAGTCTGTGGGGGCGTTTGTTGCGGGCCCCCGCAACCAAACATCCTCTTGGTACGTTTAAGTGAAATAGCCGCCCTTCGGGGCGGCTCTTTCGTTTGACGGGTTCGCCACCGCCTGCAAGGTGACGATGGAGCGAAGCCCGTGCGACCTGGCAGGCAAATCAGCCAGGAAGCGGGCCGCCCGGGGCAGGAGCGGCTGGCGTACGATTGAAGCAAACCTGTCAGTGGCCGTTCGAACCTGCGCTCATGCGGCGGCGATTGAAGAGCGTGCTGGCCGCCAGGATCGACGATATGAAAGGCGGCGTGAAGTTCGACGAGCCCGCGCAGTGATCATCATCACAGGCCGATCGGGGCGGTTCAGTCCCGAAGGTCTTTCACGCAGTCGATCAGGAAATCCATGACCGCACGCACCACGGGTGCGCCGCGCAGGTCGCGATGCACGATCAGCCAGACGTCTCGGCCCACCGCCTTTGAATCCGTCGCATCATAGCGCTGCAGCCGCGGATCGGAATCACCGACGAAATGCGGCAGCGCGACCAGTCCGACCCCGCCGCGCGCGGCCGCGGCCTGGTTCTCCAAGTCACTGCTGTACAGCACGATCTCGCGCCCGGCGGCAACCGCCTTGAGCCATACCTGCTGCGCGGAGTCGTCCATGCTCTTGTCGTAGGCGATGAAGGCGAGGGCCGAGGGTGGCGTTTCCTTCAGATATTGTGGCGCGCCGTACAGGCTGAAGCCGAAATGGCCGGCCTTGCGCGCGATCAGGCCGGGTTCAGTCGGGCGGCTCAGGCGTACTGCGATGTCGGCCTCGCGCCGGTTCAGCGACGCCGTACGTTTTTCGCCGATCAGCGTCAGACGGATGCCGGGATGGCGTTGCCGCAGCCGGATCAGCTGCGGGGCGATCAGCGCGTTGGTCAGCGATGGCGGCGAACTGATGGTGACGTCGCCGCGCAGGCCGGGTTTCGCGGCCACGGCCGCGCGCTCCACCGCGAAGGCAGCGTCTTCCATCGGCGCTGCCGTC
>LNAP01002303.1_pt1 | contig 19262 bp, 19 predicted proteins | sample 602601 | NCBI WGS metagenome assembly LNAP01 (sample SAMN02440304, study PRJNA202911) | soil metagenome | biome: Subtropical and temperate rainforests or woodlands; isolation source: soil samples (1 kg each in a 20% v/v slurry with milli Q water) were... ...
CCTGCGCAGCGTGTCGGCGCAGGCCGCGCAGACCATCGGCGGCCGGGCGGATGACGATCCCGGGGGCGCCTGACAGGCAGCGCAGCCGCGCGGGCCGCAACCCGCCGCGCGCCAGGCGCTGGCCTCATGCATCGGCAACATCACGCCGACGGTGGAAAGTATCGCGACAGCGATTGAAACGCCTGCCCTGCTCATCTGGCTCTCCCCAAACGAAACCCCTGTGGAATCGTAGTGCTTCAATATCGGGGGTAAAATGTTAAATTAACCATACCGGACGAGCGCCAGGGCGGCCTGCCGATGGGACGTTTTATTGCGGCTGTGGGGCGGCCGTGCTACGGCGCGGGCAACCGGAGATACTCATTCCATGCGCCCGCTCATCATCGCCCCGTCCATCCTCGCCAGCGATTTTTCGCACTTCGGCGACGAACTATGCGCGGTCGATGCCGCCGGTGCCGACTGGATTCACATCGACATCATGGACGGCCATTTCGTGCCGAACATCTCATTCGGACCCGACGTGGTGAAGGCGCTTCGCCCGCTCTCCACCAAGCCGTTCGACGTGCATCTGATGATCGAACCGGCCGATCCCTATCTGGAGGCTTTCGCCAAGGCCGGCGCCGACCACATCTCGGTTCACGCCGAAGCCGGCCCGCATCTGCACCGCTCGCTGCAGGCGATCCGCGCGCTGGGCAAGAAGGCCGGCGTCGCGCTGAACCCGGCCACCCCGGCCAGCGCCATCGAGCATGTGCTCGACATCGTCGACCTCGTGCTGGTGATGACGGTCAATCCCGGCTTCGGCGGGCAGGCCTTCATCGCGCCGGTCATGGAGAAGGTCCGCCAGATCAAGGCGATGATCGGCGACCGCCCGATCGACATCGAGATCGACGGCGGCGTCACCCGTGACACGGCGGCGGCCTGCATCAAGGCCGGCGCCAACGCGCTGGTGGCGGGCTCGGCGGTCTTCAAGGGCGGCGCGAGCGCCTATGCCGGCAACATCGAGGCGATCCGCACGTCGGCCGCCGGCGCGCGCGGCGAGCTTGTGTGAGCCCTCGCTATTTGTCCCGGCGGTGACGATCTGCTAGAGCGCGCGAAACCACATCGCCTCGAGCCGAAAGAGCCGCCCGTGATCCCGCGTTATTCCCGTCCCGAGATGGTCGCCATCTGGGATCCGCAGACCCGCTTCCGCATCTGGTTCGAGATCGAGGCCCACGCCACTGACGCGCTGGCCGAACTCGGCGTGGTGCCGAAGGAAGCGGCGGCGAAGATCTGGGAGATGGCGAAGGATGCCACCTTCGATGTCGCGCGCATCGACGAGATCGAAGCCGTCACCAAGCACGACGTCATCGCCTTCCTGACCCATCTCGCGGAGATCGTCGGCCCCGAGGCGCGCTTCGTCCATCAGGGCATGACCTCGTCGGACATTCTCGATACTTGCCTCTCCGTACAAATGGTGCGCGCCGCCGATATCCTGATCGCCGATGTCGATAGGGTGCTCAAAGCGCTGGAGACCCGCGCCTTCGAGTACAAGCTGACCCCGACCATCGGCCGCTCGCACGGCATCCATGCCGAGCCGACCACCTTCGGGCTCAAGCTGGCGCAGGCCTATGCCGAGTTCACCCGCAACCGCGCCCGCCTCGTGACGGCACGCGCAGAAGTTGCGACCTGCGCAATCTCCGGCGCGGTCGGCACCTTCGCGCAGATCGACCCCAGGGTTGAGGAATATGTCGCCGCCAAGATGGGCCTCGCCATTGAGCCGGTGTCGACGCAGATCATCCCGCGCGATCGCCACGCCGCCTATTTCGCCGCGTTCGGCGTCGTCGCCTCCTCGATGGAGCGCGTCGCCATCGAGATTCGCCATCTGCAGCGCACCGAAGTGCTGGAAGCCGAAGAGTTTTTCTCGCCGGGCCAGAAGGGTTCGTCGGCGATGCCGCACAAGCGCAACCCGGTGCTGACCGAGAACATCACCGGCCTCGCCCGCCTGGTGCGCGGCATGGTGACCCCGGCGCTGGAGAACGTCGCGCTGTGGCATGAGCGGGACATCTCGCATTCCTCGGTCGAGCGCATGATCGGCCCGGACGCCACGGTGACGCTCGACTTCGCGCTGAACCGCCTCGCCGGCGTCATCGAGAAGCTGGTGGTCTATCCCGAGACCATGCAGAAGAACCTCGACCGGCTCGGCGGGCTGGTGCATTCGCAGCGCGTGCTGCTGGCGCTGACCCAGAAGGGCGCCAGCCGCGAGGATTCGTATCGCCTCGTGCAGCGCAACGCCATGCCGGTGTGGCGCGGCGAAGGCGACTTCCAGACCCTGCTGACCGCCGACCCCGAGGTGCGCAAATATCTCAGTGCCGAGGAGATCGCCGAGAAGTTCGACCTCAGCTACCACCTCAAGCATGTCGACACGATCTTCCAGCGGGTTTTCGGGCGCAGCTGAACCCTTTTCAAACAAAAAGAGCGGCGGGATGAACCGCCGCTCCTTGAGATTGATCGTCGAAAATCAGAACCGGCCGCCGCGGTAGCTCGGACCACCCATTCGGCCCATGCCGCCCATGCCACCGCGGAAGCCGCCGCCCGGACGGTAGATCACGGCGCGACCGCCGCCCATGGCAGGTCTGCGGAAGCCAGGGCCAGCCCCACGCCAGCCGGGACGGCCTGGGCCGTTCCAGCCGGGGCGGCCACCACGGTTCCAGCCTGCCCTGTTCCAGCCGGGACGACCGGGGCCATACCAGCCCGGACGACCGGGACCGCGCCAGCCCGGACCGCGCCAGCCGGGAGCACCGCCCCAGTAACCGCCGCGCCAGCCGGAGCCATACCAGCCAGGGCCATAGCCCCAGCCCCAGCCAGGGCCGACGCCCAGCGCGAAAACACCGAGCCCGATATCGGCACCGTCATCATAATAATAGTCGGGCTGCACCACGACGCGGGTACGTACACCGCCGCCGGAGAGGTAGCGCGCGCTGGCGAAACCGCCGCCGACGCGGCACCAGCCGCGGCTACAGGCGCCGACATTCACCGTGGTGCCGGCCTGCAGCGATCCGATCACGCCGTAGCGTGTGCCGGGGCCGCTGCGGATGTTCAGGTCCGTCGTCACCACCGCCGGAAAGGCGGCGGCGGCAAGTGTGCTGGCCAGCAGGACGCCAGCGGCCAGCATGAGGGTTTTGGGAAATTTCATCGGGGCTCTCCTCGCCACGCCCGGCGCGTTCTCCGCGTCGCCATGTCAGTGAAGAGAGCAACCAAATCGGACGCAATTAGTTGCACTGCGCATCGACGACCGTCTGCGCCTACACAATTGCGTTAGCACCTGATGTCCGCTCAATAAATTCCGGCGCGGGGCTGCCACAGCAGCGGACGGTAGGACGGCCGGAGGCCATAGGGCCCGACACCGCCGCGACCGCCGTAGAAGCTCGCCGCCTGCGGGCGACGCCCCTCATTGCGGCGCGACCAGTACATGTCGCCCTGACGGTCGCCGAAGCGGGCATAGGTGCGGTAGCCGGGATGGACGTTCCAATAGGTCGGCCGGCCGCCCCAATAGCTCGGGCGTGCCCCCCAATAGGCCGGTCCGCGCCGGCCGCGCAGGCCGGGCCCCTGATAGCCGGGGCCGAAATAGCGCGGCCCCCAGCTGGCGGTCCAGTTATTGCCGTAGCCGTAGCCATAACCGCCGTCATTGATTCCGCCGAACGCCTGGTCGATCGCCGCAGCGACGCCGACGAAAGGCGCGGCGGCGATGTCGAGCAGCAGATTGTCGGCCGGGTATGGGCCGGGAACGAAGCCCTGGCTGTTATAGATGGGATTGCTCGTGCCGGCGTTGCTGTAGCCCGCATAGGCTGGGTCGACATAAGCCGCATTCGAATAATTGCCGCCGGTGACCTGCGAGGGGCGGACCACGATGCGAGCCGGGTCGGCGTCGCCGGTCGAGAGATGGCGCGCGCTGACATAGCCGAACTGCGTCTGGCACCAGCTGCCGCTGCAGGAAGCCACATCGACGGCGCTACCCGCCGGCAAAGTGTTGAGGACGTCATAGCCCATGCCGGGACCGCTGCGGACATTGAGGTCCGACACGGTCATCGCCGAATAGCCGGCGGCGGCATAGTTGTTCTGCGCCGGCGCGGCGTAGCTCTGCGGCTGGGCCGGGGCGTAGGAACGGGCGAGCGGCGTGATGGCGGGCGCGGCGGTCTGCACGGCCGGCGCGTAGCTGCGCGCATAATTCTGCACAGGCTGCTGCACGGGCTGCACGATTTGTTGCACCTGCGGCACCGCTGTGCCGACGCCGCCCCGCGACAGCAGGCGGGTGCTGATATAGCCATATTGCGTCTGGCACCAGGCGCCGGCGCACGACACGATGTTGACCGGCGCGCCCGCCGGAAGCGAGCCCAGCACGCCATAGCTCACGCCCGGACCGCCGCGCACATTGACGTTGGCGGTGGTCACGGCATTCCCATAAGCTGATGCCTGTCCGGGGATATTCGGCGCATAGGCCCGCGCCGCCTGCCCGGCTGCGGTGGGGGCAAAGTTCTGGCGATAATTGGTGCCGGACGCATAGGCGGGCGCGCCATAAGCCTGCGGGGCATATTGCTGGCCGGTGCCGACCGCGCCGTAGCCCATCGCCGCCTGCCCGGCGACATTGCCGTAATAGTTCGAGGAATCCCGCGTCGCCGAGCCGGGAATGCGCGGCTGCGCCGCCGGGCTCAGCACCTGCTGCACCGGGCCCCGCGAGAGCAGATAGAGGCTGATATAGCCCTCATCGGTCTGGCACCAGGCATTGGCGCAGGACTGCACCTCGACCTTGGTGAAGTCCGGCAGCGTCTTGACGACACTGTATTCGGTGCCCGGACCGCTGCGCACATTGGCGGTGCCGATGGTGGTGCGCGCCCCGCTCATCGTCTCGCTCTGTCCCGGGTGCCCGCTGGACGGCTCCTGATGCACCGGTTGCGCCGGGCTGTAGGGCGCCACAGCAGGCTGGGCGATATAGGGAGCGGCCGGCTGCGCGTAAGCGCGCGGCGCATAGGCCTGCATCGGCTGGCCCGCTGCGGTCGGCGCGTAGGTCTGGCGGTAATTGGTGCCGGGGTTCGCAGCAGCGGGGTAGCCATAAAGCTGCGCGCCGGCCACGCCGGGCGCGGCGTTCTGCGCCAGAAGGCGGGAGCTCACATAACCGTACTGGGTCTGGCACCACGCGCCGCTGCAGGAAAGCACATCGACGGGAACGCCGGCCGGCAGCGCGTTCACAACGCTATAGCGGACGCCGGGGCCGCTGCGGACATTGACGTTGCTCGTCGTTGTCGCAGGCCACGCGGCAGCCATGATGGTGCCGGCGCACACAAGGCCGCCGGCGAGCGCAAAGCATGTCGTGAACCTCATCAGGTCCTCCCGCACCGCTGCCCGCGCGTCTATGCGCGGGAACGGCCAGCTTCACGCATGCCCTCAAATCCGGTCCGTCGCAACGAAATGACCGAAAGATGGTTGCCAAGCCGGAAAGATGCGGTAGGCGCCGGACGGTGATTCGCCGGCAGAATCGGCCGCGCCGGGACGGGGCGGCGAGCCTCACGCGGATCGTCCCTGCCTAAGGCAAAGGGATACCGCGTGAGGGTGGAATGCGGCGAGAGCCTCAGCTCTCGGTCTTCAGCGACTTGATCGCGTCGGCGAGCAACTCTTCCATGGTACGGCGGATGCGGTGCTCGGAGACATCGAGGCCCTTGGCATCGAGATCGGCCTTCACCTTGCGATACACATCCTCGTCGCCGGCCTCTTCGAGGTCGACTTCGATAAGGGTGCGGGCATAGGCGTCGGCGGCTTCGCCGGTGAGGCCGAGCTTTTCGGCAGCCCACAGGCCGAGCGCCTTGTTACGGCGAGCGTGGGCCTTAAAGCGAAGCGCCTCGTCGTGGGCGTACTTGGCTTCGAAGGCATCTTCGCGATTGTCGAACGTGCTCATGCGGACGGCCCTCTCGGCTATATGATCGCGGGCTTGATTATCCCGAGCCAGCCCCCAAATCAACGTCGCTGGGCAATGCGGGTGGCCCCTACGTCAATCTGACGCTCCAGGGCCCCGCGCAAACCCGGTACGGGTTGTGCACTACCCCCTGCGTGCCATCGCGTTGTATCTGGACGAGCGATCGGCTAGTGTCCGGCCGTGGGCGCTCGTGCAATGCGATACGAATCGGCAGAGCACGTGAGGTCGCAGCAAATCAGGCGCCCAGCCGTGGACCAGTAGAACCGGAGCCCCGGCACCGATGGATTTCCTCAACCGACGGTACCCCCACATGAGCCGCCGCCGCCGCATTTACGAAGGTAAGGCGAAGGTCCTGTATGAAGGCCCTGAGCCCGGAACGTTGATCCAGCACTTCAAGGACGACGCCACCGCCTTCAACAACAAAAAGCACGATGTCATCGACGGCAAAGGCGTGCTGAACAACCGAATCTCGGAATTCGTTTTCCTGAAACTGAACGAGATCGGCGTTCCCACGCACTTCATCAAGCGGCTGAACATGCGCGAGCAGCTCATCCGCGAAGTCGAGATCATTCCGCTCGAAGTCGTCGTGCGCAATGTCGCCGCCGGCTCGCTGTCGACCCGCCTCGGCATCGAGGAAGGTACGCAGCTGCCGCGTTCGATCATCGAGTTCTATTACAAGAACGACCAGCTCAACGATCCGATGGTGTCGGAAGAGCATATCACGGCGTTCGGCTGGGCCACGACCCAGGAAATCGACGACATCATCGCGCTCGCGATCCGCGTCAACGACTTCCTGTCGGGCCTGTTCCTGGGCGTCGGCATCCGTCTTGTGGATTTCAAGATGGAATGCGGTCGCTTGTGGGAAAACGACATGATGCGCATCGTCGTCGCCGACGAGATCAGCCCGGATTCGTGCCGGCTGTGGGACATCAAGTCGAACGACAAGCTCGACAAGGACCGCTTCCGCCGCGACATGGGCGGGCTGGTCGAAGCCTATTCGGAAGTCGCCCGCCGCCTCGGCATCATGTCCGAGAACGAGCGCGTGCAGGGCACCGGCCCGGTACTGGTGAAGTCCGAGCCCGAGAAATGAACCATTGAGCCGTTCGCGGCCTAATGCTAGGCGGGGGCTTATGAGCCCCCGCTTCTGTTTTTGACGAGTGGTTCCGGCAGTCCTGCGCCGGCCTCACGAAGCGATACAAAGAGTTGTCCCATGAAAGCGCGCGTTCTCGTCACCCTCAAATCCGCCGTGCTCGATCCGCAGGGGAAAGCCATTGAGGGCGCGCTGCGCTCGCTCGGCGTCCCCGGCGTCGCCAGCGTGCGCCAGGGCAAGGTCTTCGATGTCGAACTCGAGGGCAACGACACCGCCAAGGCGGAATCGACCCTCAAGGACGCCTGCGAGAAGCTCCTCGCCAACACGGTGATCGAGAGCTACCGCATCGAGTTCGTGGGATGATATCCTGTAGGCCGGTCGGAAAACGGTGAGCAGCGATGACCGAAATCACGAATGAGCTGATGTACGAGGTGCTGAAGGCCATTCAGGACCGCCTCGGCAAGGTCGAAGGCAAGGTTGATGAGGTGAAGCATGAGCTCCATGCGATCCGCACTCACCAACTTGGCATGCAGCAGGACATTCACAACGTTTACGCCGCGCTCACGCGACAGGATACGCGCCTCGATCGCATCGAACGCCGACTGGAATTGACCGAAAGCCCGCTCGTCCCATGAACGCTGCCGTCATCGTTTTCCCCGGCTCCAATCGCGAGGGCGACGTCGCGCGCGCGATCGAGATGGTCTCCGGCAAGAAGCCCACTCTGGTGTGGCACGCCGACACCGAGCTGCCCCCTGGCACCGACCTCGTGGTGCTGCCCGGCGGCTTCTCCTATGGCGACTATCTGCGCTGCGGCGCCATCGCGGCCCGCGCCGCCATCATGGAGGCCGTCCGCGCCCATGCCGCCAAAGGCGGGTTGACCCTCGGCATCTGCAACGGCTTCCAGATCCTGTGCGAAAGCGGCCTGCTGCCGGGCGTGCTGGTGCGCAATGCGCGCCTGCGCTTCGTCTGCCGCGAAGCGCTGCTGAAGGTCGAGCGCAACGACACGCCCTACACCCGCAAATATTCCAAGGGTGCGATCGTCCGCTATCCCGTTGCCCACGGCGAAGGCAATTACACCGCCGACATCGAGACGCTGAAGCGGCTCGAGGGCGACGGCCGGGTGATTTTCCGCTACGTGATGCCGGACGGCAAGCGCGACGACACCCAGGTGCTGAACGGCGCGGCGAACTCCATCGCCGGCATCGCATCGGAAAAGCTGAACGTGCTCGGCCTGATGCCGCACCCCGAGAACCATGTAGACCCGCTGATCGGCCCGACCGATGGGCGCGCCCTGTTCGAGAGCATTGCCGGCGTGCTGGAACGGGCCTGAGCTTCCCGCTCAGAGCTCCCCTGCCCGCGCCCAGCAAAACGGAATGACGGCCCTCGCATGATCCCCAATGAACCGAAGATCACCCCCGAACTCGTCGCCGAGCATGGCCTGAAGCCCGATGAGTATGAGCGCATCCTGCGCCTCATCGGCCGCGAGCCCAGCTTCACCGAACTCGGCATCTTCTCGGCGATGTGGAACGAGCACTGCTCGTACAAATCCTCGCGCCTGCATCTGCGCGGCCTGCCGACCACGGCGCCGTGGGTGATCCAGGGCCCCGGAGAGAACGCCGGCGTCATCGACATCGGCGATGGTCTGGCCGCCGTGTTCAAGATGGAGAGCCACAACCACCCCTCCTATATCGAGCCCTATCAGGGCGCGGGCACCGGGGTTGGCGGCATCCTGCGCGATGTGTTCACCATGGGCGCGCGGCCCATTGCGGCGCTGAACGCGCTGCGCTTCGGCGACCCCAAGCACCCGCGCACCCGCCATCTGGTGGCGGGCGTCGTCGCCGGCATCGGCGGCTATGGCAATTCGTTCGGTGTGCCGACGGTGGGCGGGCTCGTCGGCTTCCACACCCGCTATGACGGCAACAACCTCGTCAACGCCATGGCTGTCGGCCTGGCGGAAGCCGACAAGATCTTCTACGCCAAGGCCACCGGCGTCGGCCTACCGGTGGTGTATCTCGGCTCCAAGACCGGCCGCGACGGCATCCACGGTGCCACCATGGCCTCGGCCGAATTCGGCGAGGGCGCGGAAGAAAAGCGCCCGACCGTGCAGGTCGGCGACCCGTTCGCCGAGAAGCTGCTGCTGGAAGCCTGCCTCGAGATCATGGAAGCCGGCTGCGTCGTCGCGATCCAGGACATGGGCGCGGCGGGCCTCACCTGCTCGGCCGTCGAGATGGGCGCCAAGGGCGACCTCGGCATCGAGCTCGACCTCGACAAGCTGCCCTGCCGCGAAACCGGCATGAGCGCCTATGAGATGATGCTGTCGGAGAGCCAGGAGCGCATGCTCATGGTCATCGCCCCCGGCAAGGAAGCGCTGGCCGAGGCCATCTTCCAGAAATGGGGGCTGGACTTCGCCATTGTCGGCTACACCACCGACACGCTGCGCTTCATCGTCAAGCACAAGGGCGAGATCGTCGCCGACCTGCCGATCAAGGAACTGGGCGACGAGGCCCCGCTCTATGATCGCCCCTGGGTCGAGACGCCCAAGCAGCAGCGCATCGACGCCTCGCAGTTGCAGATCAGCGCCACCGTTCCCGGCGCGCTGGAGCGCCTGCTCGGCTCGCCGGACTTCGCCTCCAAGCGCTGGATCTGGGAGCAGTACGACCACCTCATCCTCAACAACACCGTGCAGCGCCCCGGCGGCGATGCGGCGGTGGTGCGCGTGCAGGACGGCCCGAAGGGCCTCGCCATGGCCTGCGACGTCACCCCGCGCTATTGCGAGGCCGACCCCTATGAGGGCGGCAAGCAGGCGGTCGCCGAGGTGTGGCGCAACATCACCGCCGTCGGCGGCACGCCGCTGGCGCTGACCGACAATCTGAACTTCGGCAATCCCGAGCGGCCCGAGATCATGGGCCAGCTGGTGGGCTGCCTGAAGGGCATTGCGGAAGCCGCGCGCGCGCTGGATTTCCCGGTCGTGTCGGGCAATGTCAGCCTCTATAACGAGACCAATGGCCGCGCCATTCTGCCGACCCCGACCATTGGCGGCGTCGGCGTGCTGGCCGATATCGAGAAGTCCGCCACGCTCGCCTTCAAGAATGGCAGCGAAACCATCCTCATCGTTGGCGAGACAACCGGCTGGCTCGGCCAGTCGGCGTTCCTGTCGGAAATCCTCGACCGCGAGGACGGCGCCCCACCCCCGGTCGACCTCGCACTGGAGCGCAAGCATGGCGACTTCGTGCGTGCGCTGATCGAGGATGAACTCGTCACCGCCGTGCACGACATCTCCGATGGCGGCCTGCTGGTCGCGCTGGCGGAAATGGCGATGGCGTCCGGCATCGGCGCCACGCTGAACGCCCCGCCTCTGGGCCTCAACCCGCACGCCTTCTGGTTCGGTGAGGACCAGGCCCGCTACATCATCACCGTCGGCGCCACCAAGGCGCTGGTGATCAAGCGGGCGGAACTGGCCGGCGTCACCATCTCGAAACTCGGAAGCACCGGTGGCGACCGATTGAATATACCGGGCGAACGCCCAATTATAATCGACGCGCTGCGCGAGCGGCACGAGGCCTGGCTTCCCATCTATATGGGCGCTGGCTTGATGTGAGGGAGCACCACGAATGGCAATGGAAGCGGCCGAGATAGAGCGGCTCATCAAGGAAGGGCTGCCGGACGCCGACGTGTCGATCCGTGATCTCGCCGGCGACGGCAATCACTACGCCGCCACGGTGGTCTGCGAGAGCTTTCGCGGCAAGAGCCGCGTGCAGCAGCACCAGATGGTCTATGCGGCGCTGAAGGGCCATATGGGCGGCATATTGCATGCCCTGGCTCTACAGACCACTGTACCGGAATGAACATGACGGCCCGAGGGCCGTCCACCACCCGTTTTTGCGAAGGGCAAAGCCATGAGCATCCATGATTTCATCGACAGCCAGGTGAAGAGCAACGACGTCGTTGTCTTCATGAAGGGCACGCCGCAATTCCCGATGTGCGGCTTCTCCGGCCAGGTCGCGCAGATCCTCGCCCATCTCGGCGTCGACTATAAGGGCATCAATGTGCTGGATTCCGACGAGATGCGGAACGGCATCAAGGAATATTCCAGCTGGCCGACCATCCCGCAAATCTTCGTCAAGGGTGAGTTCGTCGGCGGCTGCGACATCGTCCGCGAGATGTTCCAGTCCGGCGAATTGCAGACCCTGCTCGAGGAAAAGGGCGTCCCGGTCCAGGGCCGCGCTACGGCGTGAGCTTGCTGCCCTGCGCAAACACATGGAAAAGCCGCCTCTCGGGGCGGCTTTTTTGTATCGGGATGAGTGCCGGAAACAAACGCTGAACCTCGCCCGGGCGTCCCAACAAAAAAGCCGCCCCGGAGGGCGGCTTTCTCATCATCGTTGCGACGACCCCGAGGGATCAACGCGAATAGAATTCGACCACGAGGTTCGGTTCCATCACGACCGGGTACGGCACCTCGTTGAGCTCCGGGATGCGCGTGAACTTCGCGGTCATCTTGGAGTGATCGACTTCGAGGTAGTCCGGAACATCGCGCTCGCCCGAAGCCACGGCTTCCAGCACCAGAACGAGCTGGCGGGAGGCTTCCTTGACTTCGATCACGTCGCCGACCTTCACGAGGTAGCTGGCGATGTTGACGCGACGGCCGTTCACCTTGATGTGGCCGTGGTTCACGAACTGACGAGCCGCGAACACGGTGGGAACGAACTTGGCGCGGTAGATGACGGCGTCGAGACGGCGCTCCAGGAGGCCGATCAGGTTGGCACCGGTGTCGCCCTTCAGGCGCGAGGCTTCCACATAGACGGCGTGGAACTGCTTCTCGCCGATCGAGGCGTAATAGCCCTTGAGCTTCTGCTTGGCGCGCAGCTGCACGCCGAAGTCGGAAACCTTGCCCTTGCGGCGCTGGCCGTGCTGGCCGGGGCCATATTCACGCTTGTTGATGGGGCTCTTCGGGCGGCCCCAGATGTTTTCGCCCATACGGCGGTCAAGCTTGTGCTTGGCCGAAACGCGCTTGCTCATGCGCAGGTCCTCTTCGCATTGGTTGCGGGTTGGATCGCGCCCCCTCCTCTGCAGCCTCTTGCAAGCTGCCGACAGGCCCCATTCGAACGCGCCGAACGAATCCACGGGTGCGTGAAACACTGCGCGGGACCGTTGCCAGCCCCGCGAGTAGGCGGGTGAATACGCATGAAACCCTGAAAGGTCAACCCCGGCGGGGATAGGGCGGCCTCAGCCGCCCTTGCGCAGGGCGGCCAGCACGTCCAGCCCGGCATAGCCGTCGGCCGGGCCGAGGCCCTTCTTCACCTGGAAATCGCGCACCGCGCGCATGGTGAGGTTGCCGACCCGCCCATCCGTGCCGCCGGTATCGAAGCCGGCAGCGGTCAGTCGCTTCTGCACTTCCTGCACTTCCGCCAGCGTCAGCGCGCGCTCACCGCCGGGGAATGGCGTGATGAAGCCCTCCGAGCCCAGCACGCGGTCGCCGAGGTGGCACACGGCGAGCGCGTAGTTCATCGAGGGGTTGTAGGACTTCACCGCGAAGAAGTTCTGCGTCAGCAGGAAGCACGGCCCTTCCGTGCCCGCCGGCGCCCACAGCCGGGCGCGCGCCTTGGGGTAAGCGAATTTGGTATCGCCCGCCGGCTTCACGCCAACCTTCTGCCAGTCCTCGACCACGCGCACGGTCCTGGCGTCGGCGAGCTTGGGCTGGTCGGGCATCGTCACCTCGAAGCCCCACGGAATGCCGGCAATGTAGTCGCCGCGCTTGATGAGGTAGCGCGAGGAGCCGGCCAGCGCGTCCGGTATGTCATAGGGCGAGACGCGACCGTCGCCGTCATAGTCGATGCCGAGATTGAGCCACACCTCGGGCATCCACTGGGTGTGCCCCATGGCGCCGGCCCAGGAGCCGAGCATGCCGGAGGGCTGCCCCCAGCCGCGCTGCACCACGGCGAGCGCATTGAGGAACTCGGTCTCCCAATACTTGCGCCGGCGCGGCTCGCCCCAGGCCAGCGCCGCGAGCGAGGGGAACACCGGCTTCATGTGGTCGGGGTCGGTGACCAGTTCGCCGAACGCGCTCTCCATGCCCCACAGGCCGAGCAGCACGTCCGACTGCACGCCGAAGTCGTTATTGAGCTTCTTCAGTAGCGCCGCGTTCTTCTTGGCGGCGGCGCGCCCGGTGTTGAGCCGCCACTCCGAGACGCGGCGGTTCAGATATTGCCAGAGCTGCTCGCGGAATTCCGGCTGCGCGCGCTCCTTGGCGAACACCGACATGTCCGGTTCCAGCCCGCGCGTCACCTTGTCGTAGACGGCTTCGGTGATGCCGCGCGCCCGCGCCCTGCCCCGGAACTCGGCGACCCATGAATCGAACGAGCGCTTGGCGGTCTGCGCGCCTGCGCCGCCGCCGGTCAGCACCAGCGCGCCGGCCCCTAGGATGAGCGAGCGGCGCGTGGGCGAGATGATGCCGTTGGTGAAGTCGTCGCGGTTCAAGACCGATTCTCCTGCCGTTGCGGCATGCTGGGCAGGGATAGTGACATGGGCAAGGCGTGAATGGGCTGTGCTTACGCAACCGTGGGGAGCATCGGCACCAGTTCGCCGGCGCGCGCCTTGCGCCCGACGATGCGCTCCACCAGCGCGGCGTCGAGCGGTTTTCCGGTCGAGAACAGCCGCAGCGGCAGCGGCGAGGAGGCGAACGCCACCGGACCGATCAGCGAGCCGAGGCGTCGCGCGATCGCGGCAGCGGGGTCGACCCAGCGCACCGGCCAGGGCGCGACGCGCTCAAGGCGATCCAGCACCAGCGGGTAGTGCGTGCAGGCCAGCACCACCGTATCAGTGCGGGCGCGGCCCTCGCGCACGAAGGCCGGGGCGATCTCGTGCGAGAACTCGTCATCCGGCACGTCCTCGCCCGCCATCGCCTGCTCGGCGAGCATGGCGAGCCGCGTGCTGCCGACCAGCGTCACCTTGCAGGCGCCGGCGAAGTCGCGGATCAGCGCCTGGGTATAATCGCGCCGCACGGTGCCCGGCGTCGCCAGCACGCTCACCTGCTTGGACAGCGAGCCCTCGCAGGCCGGCTTGATGGCCGGCACGGTGCCGATGAAGGGAATGTTGTAGCAGGCCCGCAGCGCCGGCAGTACGGCGGTGGAGGCGGTGTTGCAGGCGATGACGACGGCGTCGGGGGCGAGGCGCGCCATCAGCGCATCCATCACCGCCATGACGCGGGCCACCAGCTCGAACTCGCCGAGCGGGCCATAGGGGAAGCCGGCATCGTCGGCGGCATAGATGAAGCGGGCGTCCGGGCGGGTGCGGGCAAGCTCGCGGAACACCGACAGGCCACCGAGCCCGGAATCGAACACCAATATGGTGGGCGCCCGAAGCGCCGCGATCGGCGAATACGATGGGTTTACCGACGACACGGCAGACGGCCCTACTGACGATCCGTGGCCGAAACCGGAAACGGGCGAAGCCTCGATGCGCATCTCTTGTCCTCCATCCCCGGCGGGATTATGGCGCGTCAAGGTGAATCAAACGTGAGCGGCGGCCGCCTCGCGACGAACCGCCGCCCGGGGTGTCCTCAGTTGACGCCCGGCGGGATGATGCGGTTCACCGTCACCTGGCTGGACTTGCGGATGATGCCGTAGACCACATCGGGCTTGGTGCGGTCGAAGGCGAAGCCCTGGCCGGCTATCTGCAGCGGAATGGTACCGACCCAGCGCAGCGTGGAACCCATCTCGGGCAGTTCCATCACATAGAGCTCGGCGTTGTCGTGGCCGGTGAGGTAGAGCTTGCCGTCGGGAGAGAACGAGCCGCCGGAATTGCTCATATCCGCGAACCGCTCGACCAGCGGGTCCGGCAGCACGAAGGCTTCCGCCACGCGCCAGTCCTTATCGAAACGCACCACTTGGGTATTGTACTTGTTGCCATAGGCCAGCGGGCTCTTGTCGAACACGCGGTTATAGTTCGCGAAACCGGCCCAGAACTGGCCCTTGGCGTCGCGGTCGAGCCAAGTGAGCGAGCCGCGATCAATGCCGAAGCTGTGGCTCTCCAGATGCTTCAGGGTCGCGGCGTCCCAAACCTCGACGGAGGAGGTCATCGGCCACGCCGGATAGTTGGAATGGGCGGTATAGATGCGGCCATCGATCACCGCGGCGCTGTCGAGATGAATGATGGGGCCATCTTTCGGCCCTTCCCAGCGCGCCAGCGGCTTGCCCGAGGCCTTCTCGAACTTGGCGATGACGGTGTTGTCGATGGCATAGAAGGCGTCGGCATCGACGGCCACGGCCTGGCGGGCATCCTTGATGGCGAAGGTGGCCAGCAATTCCGAGCGGCCGACCGGCACCGGAGAAGCGTCTTCCGCGCGGGCCGTCCCGAGCAGGGCGACAAGCGAAAGCGCAACCATGATGGGGGTCTTCATGGCGGATGATTCCTTTTGAGGGGACGAGGAGGCGAGACCATCCGTCGCCGGCGTGACGCCGGGATGACGTTTCGCCCTGTGCCCTCAAGCCAGGATCAGGGCGCGTTTCCGCCCTTTCGCGCCGCCGTGCGGGCCTCGCGCGTGGCGCGCCCTTCCACCAGCGCGGCGATCATGCCGTGCAGTGTGGCGATGTCCTGCCGCGTCAGCCCGACACGGTGGAAGATGTTGCGGATGTTGCGGGTGGTCGAGGGCTTCTTCTCGGCGGAGCGGAAGAACAGCGCCTCCTCCAGCTCGTGCTCGAGATGGTCGAAGAAGGAAAGCAGGTCCGCCTTGTCCGCCAGCCGGTAGCGGTCCGGCTGCTGGAACGGCAGTGCGCCCTGTGAGGCGAGCTTGAACCACTCATAGCCGACGATGGCGACCGCCATGCCGAGATTGAGCGAGGCAAAGGCGGGGTTCACCGGCAGGGTCAGGATCACGTCGGCGAGCGAGACCTCCTCGGTATAGAGCCCGGTGCGCTCGCGCCCGAACAGCAGCCCGACCTCCTCGCCCCCGGCCATGCGCGAGGCGATCTCGCCGGCCAGCGTGTCGGCCCCCATCACCGGCTTGGCCATGCCGCGCTCGCGCGCTGTGGTCGCGGCGATGAAGGAGAGGTCCGCGATCGCCGAGCGCACATCGGGAAACACCACGGCATTTTCCAGGATGCGGTCGGCGCCGGAGGCGAACGTCACCGCCTTGGGATTCGGCCAGCCCTCGCGGGGATTGACCAGCCGCAGTCGCGACAGGCCGAAATTGCCCATGGCCCGCACCGCCGAGCCGATATTCTCGCCAAGCTGCGGCTCGACCAGTATCACCACCGGACCGCCTTCGGACCAAGGCTTGGTGCTGTCAGTGCCGGAGCCAGGCATGGGCTATCCCTTGAAGAAAATGCGTCATCGACGTCGGCTCATATAGCCGCCGCGCGCGCGGTTGCGAAGCACCGATGCAGGGAGCCCGAACGCGGCAAAAACCGCACCTTGCCCGAAAGTTGGCCTGCGACGTGCTTTCCCTTGATGCCGGCTCGCGCTATCACGCGCGCACCGGCGTTTGCCGCGCGGACACGCGCCGAGGCTCAGACAATCGTCTTCCGTGCGAGGGTGGAAATTCATGGCGAAGATCAAGGTGGCGAATCCGGTCGTCGAGCTCGACGGCGACGAGATGACTCGCATCATTTGGCAGTACATCAAGGACAAGCTGATCCACCCCTATCTCGACGTGGATCTGGAATATTACGACCTCAGCGTCGAGAACCGCGACGCCACCGAGGACCAGGTCACGATCGACGCGGCAGAAGCGATCAAGCGCGTCGGCGTCGGCGTCAAGTGCGCGACCATCACCCCGGATGCAGGTCGCGTCACCGAGTTCAACCTCAAGAAGATGTGGCGCTCGCCCAACGGCACGATCCGCAACATCCTCGGCGGCGTCATCTTCCGCGAGCCGATCATCTGCAAGAACGTGCCGCGCCTGGTGCCGGGCTGGACCCAGCCGATCATCGTCGGCCGCCATGCCTTTGGCGACCAGTACCGCGCGACCGACTTCAAGGTACCCGGCCCCGGCACGCTCACCATCAAGTTCGTCGGCGACGACGGCGCGGTGATCGAGCACGAGGTCTACAAGTACAAGGATTCCGGCGTTGCGATGGCGATGTACAACATCGACGAATCCATCACCGAATTCGCCCGCGCCTCGCTGAATTACGGTCTGATGCGCAAGTACCCGGTGTACCTCTCCACCAAGGACACCATCCTGAAGCAGTATGACGGCCGCTTCAAAGAGATCTTCCAGCAGGTCTACGAGGCTGAATTCAAGGCCGAATTCGAGAAGAATAAGATCTGGTACGAGCACCGTCTGATCGACGACATGGTCGCCTCGGCCCTCAAATGGTCCGGCGGCTATGTGTGGGCGTGCAAGAACTATGATGGCGACGTGCAGTCCGACATCGTGGCGCAAGGCTTCGGCTCGCTCGGCCTGATGACCTCGGTGCTGATGACGCCGGACGGCAAGACCGTGGAAGCGGAAGCCGCCCATGGCACCGTGACCCGCCACTACCGCGAGCACCAGAAGGGCAAGGAGACCTCGACCAACTCCATCGCCTCGATCTTCGCCTGGACCCGCGGCCTCGCGCATCGCGCCAAGCTCGACGACAACGCCGAACTCGCGGCCTTCGCCCTCACGCTGGAGAAGGTCTGCGTCGATACCGTCGAGAGCGGCTACATGACCAAGGATCTCGCTTTGCTCGTCGGCGCGGACCAGAAATGGCTCTCCACCACCGGCTTCCTCGACAAGATCTCCGAGAACCTCGCGAAAGCCCTTGCCTGAGGCTCTGGCCCTTGCCCGAGGCTCTGCCATTCCGGGGCGCGGCTCACCGCGTCCCGGGTTCTACCGACCGCTGGTGCCGCAGGCGCGCTGCCAGCATTCACCTGCGCAGCTCAGCCCCCCGACAAATCCTTGTCCGGCATCTCGCCGTCGGCAATATCGGCGCTGCGCCGCACCGCGTGCGGGCCTTCGTCGTCCCTCGCCATCGCGCGTATCCGCTGCCCGATCGCCGGATGGCGCCGGGTGATTTCCGCCAGATCCGCCGCATCCAGAATAAGTAGCATGCAGCGCCCGCGCGCCCGCGCCGTGGCGGCACGCCGCGTCTGGTGCAGCAGCGCCATCTCGCCGAAGAACTGACCTTCGGTCAGCACCACGATATCGTCGACGAACTCCAGCTCCACCTCGCCGGAGGCGATGAAGTACATCGACTTCGCCTCCTCGCCGCGCCGCACGATCACCTCGCCCGGCGTCGCCGTGTGGGCCGACAAGGCCTTGTGAATCTCGCCGATGCCGGCGGCATCGAGATCGGCGAACAGCGGCACCCGCGCGACCATGCCCCAGGTGATGACGAAATCACGCCGTTTGATGATGTCGACAAACGCGGTGGCTACGATGCCGACCGGCAACGCGATCATGACGATGCCGGTCAGCATTGCCAGCGATGCGATCATTTTCCCCGGCACCGTCACGGGGTAGACATCGCCATAGCCGACTGTCGTCACGGTCGCGATCGCCCACCACATCGCCGCCGGGATCGAGCCCATATGATCCGGCTGCACGCTGCCCTCGGCCACATACATGGCGGAGGCCGAGATCAGCACCGCCGCCACCAGCAGCCAGAAGCAGGCGATCAGCGATTGCCGCTCGCTGCGCAGCACCTCGAACAGCGATTGCATGCCCGGCGAATACCGCGCCAGCTTCACGAAGCGCAGCAGCCGCAGGATCGACAGCGTGCGCAGATTGACGCCCATCAGCAGCGACAGCAGGAAGGGCAGCCACGCGATCAGGTCGATAATCGCGACCGCCGTGCGTATGTAGCGTAGCCGTGCCTTGCGGGCGGAAAGCCCGCGATACCGAGGGTTCTCCGGCGCCACCCAGATGCGCAGGCCATATTCGGCGGCAAACACGGTCAGCGAGAACGCCTCGAAGGCGCGGAAGACGAGGACGTCCTTCAGCAGCAGGCTCGGCACCGTCTCCAGCACCGCCGCCACCACATTGATGACGATCAGCGCGATGAGCGCGAGATTGACCCGCTCGGCGAGGCGGTCATGCGCCGCGTCGCGCTCCAGCACCTCATAGGTGCGACGGCGCTGCGCACGCCGCCAGGATGCCGAGAGCCAGCCTGCGTTCTGCTTGCGGGCGGCCATGCCGGCCTCTCCTCAAATGCCGACCTCGTGTGAAGCGCCCGAAATTGAACTCGCTCAGTTGGCGAGCGCGCTCTCGATCGCCGCCAGCGCCTCGGCCGCGCGCGCGCCATCCGGCCC
>LNAP01002554.1_pt1 | contig 19260 bp, 23 predicted proteins | sample 602601 | NCBI WGS metagenome assembly LNAP01 (sample SAMN02440304, study PRJNA202911) | soil metagenome | biome: Subtropical and temperate rainforests or woodlands; isolation source: soil samples (1 kg each in a 20% v/v slurry with milli Q water) were... ...
TCCCTGATTGACCGAATGTAAGGAGCCTCTCATGGCTGTTGAAATCAAAGATGTGCAGGAAGTTGCCGAAGCACTCGGCAAGAAGTTCGACGAGTTCAAAGAAAAGAACGACAAGCGAGTAGATGGCCTGGAAGCCGAAAAGAGCAAGCTGTCCGGCCAGGTCGATACGCTCAACGAAAAACTGAGCGAGCTGGACGAGCTGAAAAGCAACCTTGAAAAAGAGCTGCTGGCGCTCAAGCGCCCAGACGGTACCGGTACCAAGGAAGCCAGCGAGCACAAGGCCGCGTTCATGCAGTTTGTGCGTAAGGGCGTCGACGCAGGGCTTGGCGAACTGCAAGCCAAGGCGCTGCAGATTGGCGTTGAGGCCGATGGCGGTTATGCGGTTCCGGAAGAACTCGACCGTACAATTATCCAACTGTTGCGAGATGCATCGCCGATGCGTCAGGTGTGCGGGCAGATCACTGTCGGTACCGAGGACTACAAAAAGCTGGTGAGCCTGGGCGGTGCCGGTTCGGGGTGGGTCGGTGAAACCGATGGGCGGCCAGCAACTGGCACCCCGACCTTGGCGCCCCTGTCGGCGTACATGGGCGAGATTTATGCAAACCCGCAAGCCACGCAGAAAAGCTTGGACGACATGTTCTTCGATCCGGAAAAGTGGTTGAACGACGAAGTGTCGCGCGAGTTCTCTGAGAAGGAAGCCAGTGCGTTCCTGCTGGGTAACGGTGTCAACAAACCCAAGGGGCTGTTGGCTTATGAAATGACGCTGGAAGTCGATAAAGTTCGCGCATTCGGCAAGCTGCAAAAACTGATTTCTGGCGTTGCTGGCGGCATCACTGGTGACAAGTTGATCGATCTCGTGCAGTCGCTCAAGGCCGGCTACCGCCAGAACGCAACGTTCATGATGAACAACCTCACCGTTGGCTTGGTGCGAAAGCTCAAGGATGCGGAGGGCAACTACCTGTGGCGTCCGGGCCTGGAATTGGGGCAGCCGTCCAGCCTGTTGAGCTATGGCATCACTGAAAACGAAGACATGCCCGATGCGGCGGCAGATGCCAATGCGGTCACGTTCGGTGACTACAAGCGCGGTTACCTGGTCGTGGACCGTATCGGTACCCGCGTGCTGCGCGACCCCTACACCAACAAGCCCTACGTTGGTTTCTACACCACCAAGCGCGTCGGCGGCATGTTGGTCGACTCCCAGGCCGTAAAGGTTCTGACCCTCAGCGCTGCGTAATTGTGGCGGGCGTCTTCGGGCGCCCGGCCCGCAGGAGAGCAACATGCCAACAATCAATGTGACCAAGCCGTTCCCGTTTGCGGTTGACGGTAACGAAGTCATTCAATTCGAAGTCGGCGAGCATGAGGTTTCTGACCGCTGCGCGCTGGTCGCTGTTGAGCACTTGGGGTACGCCACTTTGCTCGATGACGAAGGCAGTACCGAAACCGATCCGCTCAAAATGACGGCACCCAAGCTGAAAGAATGGCTTGCCGCCAAGGGCATCGATTTCGATCCAGCAGCTAAGAAGCCAGAACTGCAAGCCCTGGTGCCGAGCAATGATTGACCTGGCCACAGTCAAGGTGCATTTGCGCGTTGACCACGATGGCGAAGACGAGTTGATCCAAGGCTACACCGATGCAGCCTTCAGCGCGTTTGAGCTGTGGACCAATCGAAAGCTGGTCGAGGAAGGGCAGCCTCTACCGGACCCCGTGGGTAATGCATTGCTGCTCAGCAAAGCGATACGCCAGGGTGCCTTGCTGTTGATTGGGCATTGGTACGCCAGTCGCGAGTCGGTTGTTGTCGGGACGATCACAGCTGAACTGCCCATGGCCACTAACGCACTTTGGAAGCCGCATCGCTGGGTGAACGTATGAGAGCAGGTTCCCTGCGTCACCGGATAACCTTCCAGACTCATGGTCTAGTTCAGGATCCCGAATCGGGTGCGATGTTGCCGGGATGGGAAACCGTCTGGGAGAAGGTCCCGGCCTCGGTTGAGCCGCTCAGTGCTCGCGATCTGATTGCGGCGCAGGCCGGCCAGTCCGAAGCATCGGGCCGAATGGTGATCCGGTACCGCGCCGGCGTTCTGCCGACGATGCGCATTCTGCACCGTGGCGACGTTTACAACATCCAGGGTCAGCCGATGCCCGATCCGGTGTCGGGCCTTGAGTACCTCACCATCCTGGTGGCGAAGGGAGTGAATGATGGCTGACGGCGTGGAGTTCAGCATCGCCGGTCTGGACTCGCTGCTCGGTAAACTCGAAGCCATCAGCTATGACGTGAAGCGCAAGGGTGGGCGCTCGGCTCTACGTAAGGCTGCCCAGGTTGTGGCTGAAAAGGCGAGGGAAGGCGCGCGGAGAATCGACGATACCGAGACTGGGCGCTCCATTGCGGACAACATTGCGCTCCGCTGGAATGGTCGATTGTTCAAGTCGAGCGGCGATCTCGGGTTCAGAATTGGCGTGCTGTACGGTGCCGTGCTGAAAAATGGCGGCGAAACTGCGGCCAATTCGCCTACGCCGCACTGGCGTCTGTTCGAGTTCGGTACCGCCAACATGGCTGCTCAACCGTTCATGCGCACCGCGCTGGCGGACAACATCGGCGAAGCGACCAACACCTTCATAACGGAATACGAGAAAGCCATCGATCGTGCAATCAAGCGTGCGGCCAAGCGCGCGGCCAATTCGTCCAGGAGTAGCTGATGCAAGCAGCACCAATCTTCGCCGTGTGTGCCACTGATGCCGCCGTCCAAGCATTGCTTGGAGTCACGCCTCACCGGTTGTTCCCCTTCGGCGAGGCGCCAGAGGGTGTGGCCCGGCCGTATGCGGTATGGCAACTGATCACCGGCAGCCCGGAGAACTACCTGGCCGGGCGCCCTGACATCGACGGCTTCACGTTGCAGGTCGACGTGTATGCCGTGACCGCGACTTCTGCCCGTTCCGTCACCGACGCCATAGCCCACGCCGTTGAGCTGAAGGCCAACGTGGTCCGCTGGGGCGGCGAGAGCAAAGATGCCGCAACAAAGCTCTACCGGTCGAGCTTCGACATCGACTGGCTTGTACCCAGATAGATAAATCCCCGCCCCAGGCCCGCCATGTGCGGGTTTTTTTATGACCGACATTTGGAGAAAGCCATGTCGATTTTGACCCAAGGCACACAAATTTATGCGCTAGTGCCTACTGTTGCCGACCCGTCCGAACTCGAAGTAATCGAGATCCAGTGTGCGACGGCGTTCAGCCCGGGCGGTAACCCTGCTGACCAGATTGAAGACACGTGTCTGAGCGACAAGGTCCGCAAGTACTTGCGTGGCTTGCGTACTCCGGGCCAGGCATCCCTGACGCTCAATGCCGATCCGCGCAACGCATCTCATGTGCGCCTGCATCAGCTGTCGGAAGACGACGACATCGGCAATGTGAGCTGGGTGGTCGGCTGGTCTGATGGCACTGCTCCGCCGACGCTCAATGTCGCTGGAGATGATTTTGTTCTTCCGACAACCCGCACCTGGTTCCTATTCGACGGCTATGTCAGCGACTTTCCGTTCGACTTCGCTGCCAACACCGTGGTGACCACCGCGGCAACCATCCAACGATCGGGCGGTTCCGCCTGGATCCGCAAAACACCTTAAGGGTTTGGACATGAAGCTGAGCATCGAGAACCTTAAGCAGGCCGGGGCCTTTACCGGTCGCCCGGTGGAAAGAACGATTACCTGGAAGCAAGGCGAAAACGAATTCACCGCGACCGTCTTTGTTCGCCCCCTGGGATACCAAACCGCTGTCAGTGATGTGCTTGCAATCAACGGCAAGCAGGACAGCTTGGCAGGGCGCATTGCGGCGAGCATCTGCGACGAAGAGGGTGCTCCAGTGTTCACTGTGGCAGACATCATCCACGGCCCAATCGACCCCGCTGAGCGCGCAAAAGATCCTGAGAGCACCAAGCGCCTGGGCGCCCTCGACGGCGGGCTCACTGTTTCATTGCTGGCAGCTATTCATGAGGTGAACAACCTGGGAAAGACGACGAGCTCACCGACCTCGAAGAGTTCTGGCACGAGCTCGTCCTCTGCGGTATCGGCGGCAAAACCATCGCGGAAGCCAAGGAAAGTTTAAGCCTGCGCGAGTTTCGTTCATGGGCGAAGTTCAGGGATTTGCGAGGCTCGCTGCATATGGGCATGCGGGTCGAGCGGGGATTCGCTCTTTTGGCTTCGATCTTGGCCAACAAAGACCGCGACCCGAAAAAGCGCCCAGAGCCTTTCAGCATCTATGACTTCATGCCCCACGATTCTCAGAAGCCGATCTCGCTTGAGCAGGCAATGCAGTCTTGGGCGTAGTGATTTAATCCCCGCATTCGCGGGAAGCTCCGGAGCCATGCAATGGCATCACGATCTCTCGGCACCCTGACTCTTGACCTGATTGCCAAGGTAGGTGGTTTTGTATCGGGCATGAGCCAGGCCGAACGCAGTTCGGAAAAATGGCGCAAGACCGTCGAAAAAAATGCCCAGGCAGCCGGCATCGCAATTGGTGCTGGTATTGCCGCGGGCACCGTGGCTTTGACTGCGCTCGCTGTTTCTACGGTCCAGGCGGCGACCGAAATTTCACGCTTTTCAGCTCTTGCCGGTACCGGGACCACCGAATTCCAGAAGTACGCTGTGGGCGCCAAAACCGTTGGCATCGAGCAGGACAAGCTCGCGGACATCTTCAAGGATGTGAACGATAAGGTCGGCGACTTCCTGCTCAATGGTGGTGGCGAGTTACAGGACTTTTTCAAAACGATAGCGCCTCAGGTCGGCGTGACTGCTGAGCAGTTCCGCAACCTCTCCGGCCCCCAGGCATTGCAACTGTTCACGACTAGCCTGCAAAAGGCAGGGCTCAGCCAAGCTGAGATGACGCAACAGATGGAGGCGTTGGCAAACGACGCGACATTGCTGCTGCCATTGCTGCGAGACAATGGGGAAGCCTTCAAAGTCCTGGGTGATACAGCGCAGCAGGCTGGCGCGATCATGGACGAGAAAACCATCAAGGCAACCCAGGGCCTGGCTGCCGCCGGATGGCTCGCCGAGCAATCTCTCGCCGGCATCAAGAATCAGGTTGCCGCATCGCTGATGCCAACGCTGAGCGACTATGCAGACATTCTGTTTGACCTGAGCCAGGACACCGCGTCTGTTTCATTGCTTTCGGATGGGCTCAATACCGTTCTCAAGCTTGCGGCGAAAACGGCCGTCGGCATTGCCTACACCTTTGAGTTGGTCGGCAAGTCGATTGCGGGAGTGGTTGCCATCGTGACCACCGCGTTTGATGGCGTGGATCTCTCCAGTCCAATCGATGCGATTCAAAAAATCGGCGAAAACTCTTCGCGTACCGCATCAATCGTTGGTGAAGATCTGGATGATCTGGACAAACGATACAACACGCTTTGGACGCGCATCGATGACGCCGGTTCGAATGGGCAGGCCAGCGGCCGGCTGAAGGAGATTTCGGAAGCGCTGAATAAGGCCAGCGTACCGATCAAGCCGGGCACGTTTAAAGCACCTACGACAGAGATGGAGGCCGCCGCCAAGGCTGCCGAAGCCGCGCAAAAGAAAATTCAGGGTGCATTTGACTCGTCGGAGGAAGGCTACGAGCGGCAAATCGCGCTCATCAACACCGAGGTGGATAAGCGGAAGAATGCTTCGGAGGTCGCGAAGCTCCAGTTTGAAATTGAGTCCGGCAAGCTGGTCGGGATCAATACGCTGCAGCAGGAGCGATTGGAAGGCCTGGCAGAAGAGCTGGATCGTTTGCAGAAACTCAAACTTGCAAACGAAGATGCCGCCAAGTCGGCGGCATACGCGGCCACGTTGAAAACTGCAAACGCGACTGCGAGTTCAGGCTTTGGCAGGGAGTTGGCCGGCGCCGGCCTGGGGGATAAAGCACGCGATCGTTTGCAGCAGGATCTGCAGGTTCAGGAAGATTTCAATCAGCAGATGGCTGAGTTGCAGCAGCAGTACAACGGCGGCGATATCAGCAAAGAGCTTTACGATACCGAAACCCAGATGCTCAGCGAGGCCCTTGCTGAGCGAATGGTTATCCAACAGGACTATTACAACCAGCAGGACGCCGCGCAGAACAACTGGCTCGATGGCGTCTCATCCGCTTGGGAGAACTACCGCGACGCGGCTATCGACTATCAGCAGCAGGCGGCTGACTTCACCGCCAGCACGCTAGATACGCTTTCTGGTTCCGTGGGCAACGGTATCGCTTCGATGATTCTCGAGTCGGAAAGCCTCGGTGATGCCTTTGGCAATGTTGCCGCCACCATGGCAAATAGCATCATCAATGCGCTTTCCCAGATGGCCGCCCAATGGCTGGTGTATCAGGCAGTGCAACTGGTTGCGGGCAAAGCTACTCAAGCCAGCGCCGCTACCACGCTCATCGCAAACGCCCAGGCTACGTCGTTCCAAGCTCAGCTCGCGGCATTTGCCAGCACCGCCGCCATTCCGATTGTTGGTCCCTTCATGGCTCCTGCCGCTGCCGCTACGGCTGCGGGCATAACTGCGCCAATGGTCGCCGGCGTCGCCGCTTCCGCGCTCTCAGGGATGGCGCACGACGGTATCGACTCGGTGCCGGAAACTGGCACCTGGCTCTTGCAGAAAGGCGAGCGCGTTACTACCGCGGACACCAGCGCCAAGCTCGATCGGACGCTCGACCAAGTGAGCAGGGGAAGTAGCAACAATGGCCCGTCACCGGCCCCTGTCGTCAACCTGATCGAGGACGCCAGTCGCGCAGGGCAGGTCAATCGCCGGCAGCTCTCCGAGCAGGATGTCATCGACATCTACGTATCCAACATCCGCGGCGAGGGGGATATCCATAACGTCAACCAGGCCAAATATGGCCTGAAGTCTCAAGGCGCTTGAATGCGCAGCACTTGGAGCCGCAGATGAGCAATCCAATAAATGTCTGCTACGCCTCGGGCGGATCACTACCGATCAACACCATCGAGGCGACGTGCTCGATCTGGCCTACGCCGATCCTGCTCTGCGATGGCTACGAGGATCGCGTCTGCGGCACTGAAGATTCTCGGGTGCTCGCCTTCACCGCTATGGCCTTGGAGCAGGGCCTTCCCAGCCAGGACAACTCCGGCTTTCAGAACATCGTCCTCGCCCTCGACAACGTGTCTGGGGCGGTTCAAATCAAGCTCGAGCAGGCAAAGGCCGCTAACGCCAGGGTGACGCTGACCTGTCGGCGCTACCTCGAGGGCGATCTGACCTACCCGGCTGAGCGTTACCGCATGTCGCTGCTCAGCCGCCAGTACGAAACGACCGTGGCCACGCTGACGTGCGGCCTGTTCGATCTGCTCGGCACGGCGTTCCCGCGGGAGCAACTGACCCCGAGTCGCGCGCCTGGGCTTCTCTACATATGAGCGATATCGGCAAGTACCTGTCAGCCCCCTACAAGGACGGTGCACGCGGGCCGTTGGCCTTCGACTGTTACGGCCTGGCCAATGCCGTGCGGCATGAAGTGTTCGACCTGCCTTTGTTGCCCTCTCTGGGAGGCGTGGGCCGAGGCAAGTTGCGTGCGAACACCCGCGCCTATCACGACCTCAAGGCCGGAATGGATGAGTGCCATCCCGAGCCCGGCGCCATTGCGGCTGCCTTCAAGGGTGAATACCTGGAGCACGTCGGTACGGTCGTTTATCTGGATGGCCAACTGAAGGTGCTCGACACCAACCCGGGCGGCCCCCGCATTCGCCCCGTGCGCGACTTCGAGTCGTGCTATCAACGAGTGGTGTACTACCGTGATTGAGTTTTTTCCCAACAAAATAGCCGGCTCTCGGCCGCTGGCCACGTTCTCGACTGATCGTCGTATGACGCTGGAAGAGTGGATAATCGACCGGCTCGAAGAGGGCGTGACGTACACCCGCGGCCCGGTCCAGCCGATCAGTATCTCGCTCAACGGCGAAATGATCGATGCTCGCCTGTGGCACAAGGTCAAGTTCAAGCCTGCTCATCACGTTCAGATCTGGTACGAGCCGAAGGGCACCGACCCCTTCACTATCACCGCCTTGCTGTTCAAGGGCGTGCAGGCCGTGGGCAAATTGCTCATGCCGAAGATGCCAGGCATGCCGTCGATGGCCGGCACCGCCCAGGGCGACCCGATCGACGAGGCCAGCGCCAAGGGCAACAAGGTCAAGATCGGCGACCCGGTGCGCAACCTGGCTGGCCGGCAGAAGCTGTACCCGGCTTATCTGGCTGAGCCGCGCACCTGGTTTGTGTCGCCACGGGAGCAGTGGACTGAGATGCTGCTCTACATCTCGGCAGGCAGCGTGCAGGCCACAAACAGCGACGTCAATATCGGCGAGACCCCGATCATATCGATGGGCGCTGACGCCATCTGCACCATCTACCCGCCAGGCGCTGATGTGTCAGGCAATACCGCCTCGATGCTCTGGTACAACGTCGACGAGGTGGGGGCCAGTTCCAACGGTTCGGCGGGCCTAGAGATGACCGTGGCCAACGCGCTGACGCAGACCGCGACAGCCTCGGCCTACCAGTTCAGCGGCACCAGCATCGGCATCCCGTCCGGCGCCGGCGTCTTCCCGACTGACTGGTCAAGCGGCCTGATCGTTCGCGTCCTCTCGCCTTATGTGTACACCGTCATTGACGGCGGCGCCGGGCGAGACATTGTGCGTGGCCCGCTGGCCATGCTGAATCCAACGGTCGGCATGTCGATCGAGGTCCAGGGCGCGAACGCTGGCTATTACGTCATCCACTCATACACCCCGTATGCGCCGGCCGTGCCGCCAACCTCGGGCACGCCGTCGACGATTCTCGGCTCGAGCATTCCAGCCCGATACGACTACAACGTGACACCGCTGACCTTCACCGTCTCGCTCGGCGCGACCCCATATTCTGTTGCGCTGAACACGGCAACGACCGACCTGGCGGGGCTGGTCTCTGCCATCAATGCCGCCAAGGGTGGCGCGCCGTTCGTGGCCAGCGCCTCGGCGGGGAAGGTCCTGCTGACGCAAACAGGCACCAACAACGGGCTGGCCCTGGTCTCGTCCGGCGGTGCTGACGTGCTCGGTTCCAGTCCGATCAATACCACCGGCACGGCGGCAACTTCGGGCACGCCTGAGCAGCCGGCAGAGATGACCCTGGACTATGTCGGCGGGCAGCCGGTCGTCGGCTTGGCGCTCGGGTCGGCCTTGGCCACCATCGGGCCGGCAGGCCTGCGCTATCGAATCACGGCTTTCAGCTCGACACTGATGACCGTCGAGCGCCTGACCTCGTCCGGCTCGGTCGTTTCAAGCTGGCCAGGCTTCGACCTGACCGAAACCGTCAACGGCCTGATCACCCTGGACCCTTCGAACCTTCAGGGCGGTTATCGCGGGCCGTTTGGCTGCGCACCCAAGGGCGAGCTGGTCACCGAGCTTGAATGGACGGTGTTCCACGCCAACGGCCTATGCGGCATCGGTCGTGAAGGGCAGATTTATGAGGTCCGCTCGTTTCACACCCTCGAGTACAGGGACATGGATGCGGCTGGAGCATGGACGGTTCTCGACAAGGAGCACTGGGGCGGCACGCGGGACGCGCAAGGGTTTACCTATCGAGCGACCTTGCCTTACCCGATGCGGCCTGAGGCGCGAATCAAGAAACGTTTCGTCAGTCAACCAGGCCGAACCGACTCGGAAAAGCAGGACGACATCAGCTGGTACAGCCTGCGCAGCCTACGCCAGGTCCGCCCGTCCACTTACCCAGGCATGACCGTGATGGCGCTGCAGATCCGCGGCGGCGATCGCCTGTCGGCTCAATCGGAAAGTCAGGTCAACCTGATCGGCACCAGGATTCTGCCGATCTACACCGCCGGCGCCTGGACCGCGCCGCAACCCACGCGCGGCATCGCGCCATGGTGTCTGCATGTCCTGAAGTCGCTCGGGTACACCGACGCTGATATCGATCTGCCTGAGTGGGATCGCCTGCACACGGTTTTCGAGGCCGCCGGCCAGTATTACGACGAGGTGATCGACGACACCAGCACGGCAAAGGACCGGCTGAACAATGCGCTGGCTTGTGGCTTTGCCGAACTGACCATCAAGAACGGCTTGGTCAGCCTGGTGCGCGACGAGCCCCGGGCGGCATTCGATATCACCTACGGGCCGAAAACGCAGACCTACTCGCCGCAGAACATGACCAAGGGGCTCAAGATTGACGGGCCTCTGCCGTCGATCAACGACTTCGACGGGGTCGACGTTGAGTATTACTCGAACCTGACATGGGCCTGGGAAACCGTACCATGCCGCTGGCCGGGCGATGCGGGGCTGAAGGTCGAGAAGGTCAAGCTGCCTGGCGTTGGTGACCGAGATCGCGCCTATCAGTTCGGCATGCGCCGCCGTGGGCACCAACTGTTTCGCCAGGACACATACAGCTGGGAAACCGAGCTGGCCGGCATGAACAGCGGGTACCTGAGCTTCTGTGCGGTCGCCAGCGATATGCCGGGCCTGTGCCAGAGTGCGCAATTGCGCAGCGTCACAGCAGTCAGTGGTGGATTCCTGCTGGAATCGACCGAGCCAATTGACTGGTCGGTGCCCGAGGCCTATCGGGTCGGAATCAGCCGTCCTGACGGCTCTCTCTCCGGGCCCTTTCCGGTCACCGCAATTGACGATTACCACCTGCAGATCGTCGATCTGGACTTCACGCCGGACACCAGCATGACCCTCGAGCTGCCGCAGCTGCTGATCGGCCCGGCGAGCAAGTGGGCCTATCCGGTGCTGGTGAATAGCTCATCTCCATCCAACGGCAACGTGGCGTTGAAGGGCATGCCCTACGACGAACGCGTTTACACCTACGACAACGCTCCGGCACCGTAAGGACGACACATGATCCAATACCCGGAAGGTCTGCCGCTCCCGTTGAGGGAGGGGTATGGCTTTGATCCTGTCAGTCCGATGGTCAGTACGCAGTTGGTGACTGGTAGAAAAATCCGGCGCCGCGCCCATCAGAACGTACCGACCAGAGTTTCTGTCACTTGGTTGCTCAGTGCTTCCGAGGCGCAATTGTTCGAGGGGTGGTTTGAGCATGTGCTCGTTTCTGGAACGCTGCCATTTGAGTGCCCACTCAAATCACCGCTCGGGCTCGAAAACTACCAGGCGAACTTCGACGACATATACCGCGGGCCAGTGTTGGTTGGCGTTGATCATTGGCGGTTTACCGCGGAACTCTGGCTACTCAAGCGACCCCTCATAGGCGCCGAATGGGTTCTGTTTGCTTCAGAGTACGTTCTCTATTCCAGCATCTTCGACAGAACGATGAATCAGGAGTGGCCTCGCCACCTCGACGAATAACCGCCCAGTGTTGGCCAGCCCTGGTCTTCACGCACTAAGCGAATCTCCACCGGCAGCTCGCCGGGAAACTTAAAACTCAACGCTTGCGACTCCGCCATCCCGCGGCGGCACGGGCGTGCCTGCGAGAAAATGCCCATGGCTTACAACACCGGCAATGCAGTCGGCTCTACCTCTCCGAAAGACTTGTCCGATAACTCCCGGAACTTGGATCTGTTGGCGCTTGGTCCAAATCCCTCGTACCTCGATCGCAAAGGGGTGCCACGCAAGTCCTGGAAGGGGATGGAGGGGGAGCACAGTGCTGACCAGGCTCGACGTGAGGCGTCGTTTGTTGCCGCCCAGACTCAGCGATCCGCTGACTTTAATGCGGCACAAGTTGCCCGACAAAATCAGTTCAATATTTACCTTGAATCTACCGGGTTCGAGAGCCCTCCGCTTCCATACGTAGACTCATCTTCGTTGCAGGTCACACGCAGCACTCAACTGGTCGAGCGCGGCGGTAACCTGTACAGCGTTCGCCTACCAGCATCGTTTCCCTACACCCTGAGCGGAACATGGTCGGTAGATCAGACGCACCTTGTACTGCGCAATGACCAAGCGGTGCGACAGGATCTGGCTGAAAAGACAGGTGCGGGAACCGTAGGAGCTATGCTGCCGTCCGGGGTTCCTGGAACTGTGCAGTCTGCAATCAATCAGCTGCGTGATCGGGCTATATCGATCAAGAGCTATGGCGCCGTCGGGGACGGAAATTACTACCCAGTCTCTGACTGGTACTTGGTCGGGGCTACCAACTACCGATGTTATGCGAGCCTTGCGGAAGTGCAGGTGCATTATCCTCATGTAACGCTCCCGACTCAGTCTGTCGACTGGGCAGGTACTCAGGCAGCCTACAACAAGGCGGGACAGTTCCTGCCGGGCTCCGGATATGTCTTGGCTCCGGCCGGCATCTACTACATGAACGAAACAGTAACTGTTCCTCGATTTGTAACCATGGATGGACAGTCGCGCAGCTCCTGGTATCCGGTCGGTCGTCAGCGGAACGAACTCGGCGAAGTTCTGGATATGACTCACGGGACGAACTTCATTTTCCGCGGCACCGGCACTATCACGGCTTCCAGCAATCGCACAGAGAACTATTTCCGCAACATAAAGGCGGGCTTTTTGTGCGAGCGTGACAGCGACGGCGTCCACTTCAGCAATCTGAAAATTCTGGCAGGCTTTGATATTCGCGATGCCAGCAACAACATCACTACGCAATTGACCGACAACCATGCACAGTTTGATGTGGGGATCTGGTTCAGAGACGGTGACGACTGTTCGCTGGAGAATGTGGCCGTGGGCGGCTACTGGAACACCGCCGGCGTGCTGGCTGATGGCTCGGGCCGCGCTTCGGATAGCCAGGCCGAAATCGGCGGCATCGAACGCATGGTCATTAATAATTGCGTGATCCAGGGCTGGCTGGGCCTTGCCATTATCGGTGGCGACGAAGGCAGCTTGCCGAACGCCGCAAATCCAGGGGGGATTCCCGCCACCGATGACGCCATGACTGAAGGATCGTTCGGTCTTTCCCACTTCTTGGTGTCAAACACAACCTTGTTCGGGGAAAACCACCACTCCAATGGCTTTGTCGGAACCCAGGCAGAGCAAATCGCGCGCCAGCGTTTCGGCGGTACGGCTCTGTATATCGACGGCCGCGTCAACAGCGCGACCACTGTAGGCCGAATCAACAACCCTCGGTTTATTAACTGCTCTATCCAGACCAACGAATCCTATTCGATGATTCTGGATAATGTGTCGAGGCCGTCGTTTGTGAACTGTCGTGCAGAGTCTCGTCCGGTTTACGCGACAAAGAACTGTATTAATCCGCAGGTCGAGAACTGCGAGTTCAGCTACAAGCGAGGGCTCGACGTTGACCGGATTTACATTACCAATGGGGGATTGGACTACGCGTCGGCACCGGCTGTCACTATCTCGGCGCCGACGGCACCTGGCGGGGCGACCGCAACCGCGACGGCTACTGTCGCTGGCGGCAAGGTCCTTTACGTCACCATCAACAGCGGCGGCAGCGGCTATCTGACCGAGCCGACCATTACCTTTACTGGCGGGGGAGGATCAGGGGCGACCGCTCGCACGGTTATTGGTCGGCACTATCAATCCTTGGACTTCTGCCAGGGCGCGTCGATTCGACCGTCGTTGCGCCGGGTCAACAACAGCCACTTGGCTGAGCATTCCTTTGTAATGGAGTTCCGCAACAACAGCGGCATCATTGAGCATCGCATGGGGTCGACGGTTGGCGGACTGCTCTCCACGGACATCGAAACCGTCATGCGCTTTGCTTGCGACAAGTTCCCTTCCTGGAACTACAGCGCCTGGAATTCGTCACCGATTCCGGCGAGCGGCGGTGCCGACGACTTTAGCAAGGGTGTTTATCTTGGTCCCAAGACCCTCGCTGCCAAGTCGGCCATTTATACGCCGATCACCATTGAGGGGACGAGTGCGGTGACCGAGGAATCAAGATGGCATCGCGTGTTTGCGGATGTTGTTTTGGAGAAGTTCGCCAGCTCCGGCATTACGGCCGACTGCGACTTCTACACCGCGCAAGTTGTTGACGGTCGAGCACCGGCAATGGCCGGATGCCTGCGGGTCGTCGTCAAGGCGGATGGGGTGGGGATATCTCTGCTTGATCTGCCCAGCGAAGTCGCTGGCGGGGCGACGCTTCGGCTGCATGTGTATGGGCTGATGTACCCGCAAATATGGGGGTCGTTGTAAGGGAATGAAGGGGGCCCGATTAGGTGGGCCCCTTTTATTCAGTCAATCGGGAGTATTCGCTTGTCCCAGGTCACACCGGTCTTTACCACTCGCGCAGGCACGCCAACGGCAAGGCTGTTTTCGGGAATGATAGAGGAAACCAAGGCTCTCGATCCGATGATTGAACCATTGCCAATAACAGTGCCTTTCAGGATATCTACGTCATCTGCCAGCCAGACGTTGTCGCCAATCACAACATCCTTCGCTGGGTTTATTCGCTTGCGCGTGTTTGCGTCAATGATGGAGTGGGTGTCGCTGGTGCGTATTTTTACGTTGGCAAACAAGCAGCCACTACCAATGACGATCTTTGTTTTTTCCCAAGCTTGGATGATGCTGGATTTGTTAAAAAACGTATCGTTTCCAACAGAGATATGCGAATCATTTGTAACAATGAGTTTCCCCACCAGCCGGCATCGATCGCCAATGACAATACTGGATGGGGCGCTGCCAAAGTGAAAGGACTCGCCAGCCAATTCAACGCCTTCGCCAAAAACCAAGCGATGGCCCGTGCCATTCCAGAAGATTGCATTACTTGGAGATACCTTTGCAGGGTAACCTTCGACTGTATTCCCTGCCGCAACGAAGGCGGCTACCTGCTGGTCAAATGCAACAACGCTCATTTTTTGTCCTATTCCCTGTTTTTGCTTTGAAGATCTATGTAAGTGTGATGGTTGTGCGCTTGTTTGCGCAAGAGTGTCGCGCATTGTGGCCTTGTCATAGGCCTTATGTTAATGCCCGCCGAAAGTGCGGGCTTTTTTTCGCCTGGAGAAAAGTATGCTTGTCACAGAGAAAGACCGGGACATCCTTGCGCGCACACTGTGGGGTGAGGCTCGCGGCGAAGGGGTGACGGGGCAGATCGCCGTCGCCTGGACTATCCGTAACCGGGTGAACGACGGCATGTCCAAATCTTGGTGGGGCGAGGGCTATGCTGGCGTGTGCCAGAAGCCGTACCAGTTCAGTTGCTGGAACAAGAACGATCCGAATTACTCCTATTTGAGTGGCACGAAACTGATCCCGTTTCGCGAATTTGCCCAGGCGCAGATTGCGGCTGACCAGGTAATCGCCGGAAAGGTTCCAGATCCCACCGGAGGCGCCACGCACTATTACGCAACCACTATGCCGAAGCGTCCAGCCTGGGCGATCGGTGCCAGGCAGACGCTAAAGCTTGGGCATCACGTTTTCTTTAAGGATGTGCCGTGAGAATGCGACGTGGCGATTAGCCGGCCTCGGCCTAGCGTTCGCTGCATCAGGCCTAAAGAAAATCGACTTATTTGAGTTCGTGCATGATGTCAGATGTTGGCAGGGTCGTACTTGAGCAGGCGCTGGTTTCGGGCGTACCTGCGCATAAATAGTCTCAACGAACTTGATCGGCAGGTATTCGCTCTGAAATATGGCATAGTGAGGTCATAATTTATAAAATCGGTGACGTATGCAGGGATCATTGGCGCCAAGGATTGAGCTTTCTAAAGCGGCAAAAGCAATTGATGGCATGGAGGGTGCGGCAACCCTTGAGGATTTTGAAGAGCAGTGGAAGACATTTCTCCAGCGACTGGAGCGCTCGTTTAACAAAGCTCAGGCGCACTTCAAGAAAAGCCCAAAGTGGGATAGTTGGTGGGGGAAGTATAAAGCGCTTCGTAACAATGATGAGCTTTTGTCTTATTTGATTAACGCCCGTGGCGCTGAAGAACATTCAGTGGAAGAAATCGTAAGCAGGGTCGGTGGTGGTCTTGTGATAAGCCCGGCTTTCGGAAATGCGCTAGTTATCAATAAAATGATAATTTCCAATGGGGCAATAGCGGAGTTCAAGTCTCCGCATCCTGTACGGGTTGACTTCTTGCCCCAGCGAACGAAATTATTGCCAGTTCTTAATCGCGGTAGAACCTACGGCGTACCGACTAAGCATTTAGGCTTGCCTATTGATTCGCAGAATGTAATTGAAATTGCCAATATGGGGATTAAGTTTTATGATGAATTTCTGATTGCAGCAGAAAAGTATTTTGTTCATTAATACATTACTTGATCTTGATTGTTCATAGCGCTCTCGGGAAGGTGGCCTGGCCTTGTTCTACAGGGCGCCGCAGATAGCTGGGCCGGATTGGGGAATTTCGTTGGGCTGAGCGGAATTCATCAGGCGACTTCTTGCATTCAGAGGCCAATTCCCGTCTTTCCTCGTGAAGACGTCATAATCAAAATTCGCGTCTTCAGGGGTGTTCAGCTGACGCCGAAGGTGGGATTTGCTACGGGGAATTCTTTTCCTCATCCCGGCTGTCTACCTGGAGCGCACGAATGATCCGTTCTTTTTGATCCAAGACCAGTGTAAGGCGACGGATCTGTGCAAGCTGGTCGGTGGTCTCTGCTTCCAGGTTTGCCATCCATGTCCGCTTCTTTTTTAGTTTGCCCGTCAGTTGGTCGTTCATTTCCACCAAGCTTGAAATATTTTCCTTGGCGGCCTGTAGCTGACGCTTCAGGTCCTGCACGTCTTCCTCGAGCATGCTTGCGTAATGCTTGACGGTTTCCAGCCTGGAAGGGCTGCCGAGCCATTCGCTGGTGTCTTGGATTTCGTAGGGATCCACGGTTGCGCCTCTCTAATACTGTTTGCATATACAGTAATCGAGGAGTGATTTTTCCGCGAGGGTTAGGCGACGAGCGATTGTTAGGGTGAGGGAGAGGGTGTGCGGTCGGCAGAGCGCCGGGAGAGGGGTAAAAACCTGTCTAAAACTACCTCGGCCTTGCTCGGTTTCATTGGTCCGAAAGGCGCTTAAGTCGGGCTAGGGTTTTAGACGATTGCTAATGCATACCCTCGAGATTGAAGGCCTGCAAGCCATTCCCGATAGTACTGCTGCATCATCGGCTTGAATCCGTTTCCGTCACCTTTACAAGGCGTTCAAGAAAGCGTCCAAGGGTCCAGGCTGTGGCCTAATTTTGATACCTGGTCGCGGTAGTATTCGATAACAAACTTCAGACGGGTGGCCTCTGAAAGCTCGCGCCACAGCAGTTCTGTTTGAGTTATCAGCGGTTCGTCGGCGTTATTGAAGACCCTGAACCGGATCCGGCTGCCATAGTCCCAAACTTCGGCCACGCATCGGAGCGGGGCGAAGGCAGACCCAATGATTCGAATGATCTCTTCAGCTGGCAGGGGTGGAATCGACATGCTTACAACTCGAATGGAGGGCTGATGGCTACCCGATAGGCGGGTGGTTGGCTCGTACCAATTTTTGTACCACTGACCGTGTAAAGCAGGTTAAAACCGGGTATTCCAAAGTAAGGAAGTGCCCGGTTTCATTGGCCCTGAGTACTTTGCCTTACCCCTTTAGAATCGCGGTGTAATTCTGTTCCAGGGACATGAAACTACCTGTGGGATTTTACGCAAAGGGCAAGGGTACGGTGGCAGACACGGCGCTGCAAGCGCGGCGCATCAGGTTTACTCGTCGCGACCTTCCATCATGGTGCGTTTGAGCATCACATAAACGGCTCCGGCACCGCCATGCCTGGCCTGGCACGAGGTGAAGCCAAGTACCTGTGGATGCTGGCGCAGCCAGGTGTTGACGTGGCTCTTGATCATCGGCCGCTTGCCGTCCAGGCGCACGGCTTTGCCGTGGGTGACACGTACGCAGCGGATTTCGAATTTTGTCGCTTCAGCCAGGAATGCCCAAAGGGTTTCCCGGGCTTTTTCCACGCTCATGCCGTGCAGGTCAAGGCTGCCCTCGAACGGGATCTGCCCGATCTTGAGCTTGCGCATCTGGCTTTCCTGCACGCCGTCGCGTGCCCACATCAGTTCGTCTTCCGGGCCGACGTCGATGACGAACTGATCGGACAGCCCGTCAACAGTGGTGGCATCGGTACGCACGGTGGCGGCTTGGCGCAACGTGGCGATGTGCGCGCGGTCCGCCTTGGGCTTGCCGGTTTCGGCGCGATCGTGCTTGATCGGCTTGACGCCTTGGATCGCACTTTTGAACAGGGAAAAATCGTCGTCTTGCATGTCAGCCTCCGCGAAGTACCCAACTCGAAGCGAATCGGGCGCGAGAAAACGTGCGGCATCGCGCTGCAACTTGCGCTTAGTCGTGTTTTTTCATCAGGTGCGGGGAGATGTTCAGTGCGTTCGACTGACGCGAGCGGCGGCGGCAGCGGCGCCACAGCCAGATGCCGAGGTACAGCACGAACAGGCCTATCACCAGGATCACTGCCGCGCCCGCCCGGTTGGTGTTCAACTCGCCCAGGGCCGGAGCATGGCCGAACAGGCTGGCGGTGCCGGCCATCGCCAGCAGCACGCCGCAGGTCGCCAGCAAGGCAGCGAAGGCTGCGCCGATTCGAAAACGCCAGTTGCTTTGGCCTTTGGGCCGTAAACGGCGAGCGTCAAAACCATCGGATAACTTCATTCCGACCTTCCTCAATGGGTATCGGCCCTTCGACCGGAAGTTGACCGGGATGTTCCTGAGGCTAAGACATTTACGGCATATGAGAGGCTTTTGCGGATGAGCGGCGGCATGGACCGCTCATGAACCGCCGATCAGACCAGGTCGTTGGTCAGGGCGAGGGCGGCAAAGTTGTCCGCCATGATCGCCATTTCGGTCTGCTGCACATGCTCGGCACTCAGGACGCCGCCTTTGTACGGCAGGTCTCGGGTGGCGCAGGCGTCTTCCACCAGGGTGCAGCGGAAACCCAGGTTCTTTGCTGCCCGCACGGTGGTACTGACACTGGAATGGCTCATGAAGCCGCACACCACCAGATCCACCGAGCCCAGTTCTTCCAGGCGTTTTTTCAGGTCCGTGCCATGGAACGCACTGGGCAGGATTTTCTCGATCTTGATTTCCCCGGCCAGCGGTTCCAGCCCTGGAATGAACTGGCCGCGCTCGCCGCGTGGATCGAACAGCCCCCCAACGGTGCCGAGGTGGCTGACATGCACGATCGGCCGGCCGGCCGCGCGGGCGGCAGTCACCAATTTCTTGATGTTCGCGACCGCCGCATCCATGCCGCTCAGGGCCAGGGGACCGCTGAGGTATTCTTTCTGGGCATCGATGATGATCAGGGTCGCATGACTCAGTTTGGCTGCTGCATAACCGCGGCCGCTGAGTTGAAACATCGTTTGTGGAACGGACATTCTGGGGCTCCTTCGGGTGGGGCTTTTGCGACATTGTCCTCTGGCTGAGCGCTTC
>LNAP01002304.1_pt1 | contig 19259 bp, 11 predicted proteins | sample 602601 | NCBI WGS metagenome assembly LNAP01 (sample SAMN02440304, study PRJNA202911) | soil metagenome | biome: Subtropical and temperate rainforests or woodlands; isolation source: soil samples (1 kg each in a 20% v/v slurry with milli Q water) were... ...
CTATAATCGTCGCCCTAACACGCCGGTATAGCTCAGTTGGTAGAGCAACTGACTTGTAATCAGTAGGTCCCGGGTTCGACTCCTGGTGCCGGCACCATACAAAACAACGACTTAGGCTCACCTCAAGGTGGGCCTTTTTCGTTTATACGCACGCTTGAGCCACTATGGGGACCACTTCTCGCGAGCTACCTCATCGAACGGGCAGTTTCGGCGCTCCCCGCCAGCCCCACCTACTGCGGCTCAGTCCACGAGTGGCCGCCCTGTCCTAGCCTTGGAGCTCACTGCAGCCTAACGCAGTGCCGCCTTGGGAATGAAGCCGTCGACCATTCTGTCGCCAACGGGCGCGACTACCTTGTAGACCGGACGGTCAGTACCGAGCATGTTGTCCGGTTCATTCGGATCATAAGGAGTGACTGTAATTATTTCGCCAGCCCGCACTGCCGAACAGCCGTTCTCTTGTATTAAGGCAATGGCGCCCTGCCTGTCGCCGACATCCAACTGAGACTGATAGAGCTCGGCATCAATGGCCTTGCGACAGATATGCGCGATCTGTGTGAGCTTGAAGGTCGACTCGGCTTGCGCCGCTTCCTGCGCTAGCGTCGAAGGGACGTTGATTACGGCAGAAGTCAGCAGCAAGGCGGTGAGTAGTTGTTTCATGGTAGGCATCCTTACAGAGTGATCAAAGCGGTTCGTTAGCTTCCAAGCAGGCACCAGGACGCTACTCATTCAGATAGCTCAGCAACGGCAGTGAACCTTCTAAGGGCAGGCTGCTAATCGCTTCATCTCGGCTACTGTCCTAGTCAACTCATCCGAAAGAGAGCCGGGAAAGCAAGACTGGAAAACACTGGCCAACTGGTCGTAGTACCAAAGCGTGCTTTCTTGGCCAGCATTGAAGCGTGAGAACATCGCCGGGCCGTGTGAGTGGAGATCGCTCACAATCGCCCGGGCGTTGTGCAGCTTGTCGCAGGCAGATACCAGCAGAACATCGGCGGGCGCATTGGATAGGTGAGCAAGATAGCGCTGCTTACGGACGTGCCAATCGCCTTTCGCTTCTGTTTCATCTGGAATACCGTCTGTGCAGGCGAGAACGATTCGGGCGACCCGTTCGCCAAACTGCTCCCGGATCTGCGCTTCGACATATGCGCCGACATCTTCAACAGCATCGTGCAGCAACCCAGCAATGGCTTGCTCTTCATCACCACCATGTTCCATCACCAGACCAGCAACACCTAGTAGATGGGACAAATAGGGAATTCCAGTGCCCTTGCGAGTTTGCTTTGAGTGCAGGTTTGTCGCCAAGGCAACAGCTTCGGCGATTTGAGGAGATGGGTAGAAATTCGGACTCATTTGCGGGTTTCCATGTCGCTGAGGTCTAGTGACTGATCAGTTTAGCCTGATGTTTCAGCCTTGTTGCTAGCAACCACGCTCCCCCTCAAGCTCTTCGATGAGGAGTTGAAAGACGACATTGCGGGCGGAGCCTGCCAACTTTGACAGGCTCTCAGAGCGCCGACCCTCAATGCCGTTTGCAGCGTGAGACTGAGACTGAAGGAGTTGGAACTGAAATGCGAGACTTGAGTAAAGTCTCAGTAAACCTCAGCAAGTGCGTGACGATGATCAGCTCAAATCGCCTGGGCGGCAATGTGGTGATATCGCCATTCTTGGCGCCGGGATCAGTCCTTGATGATGTCGGCTTCAGGCCGACGCCTGCAAGACGGGGGGGGGGTGATTAGGGGATATTCGGGATTATTCCCAGCTCTATTTTTAAAAAAACATTTTGTAAGTTCATGCGGGGTACGGAGTTTAATCCGTTTTATCCCCCTATTCCCCTCGCACAACACAAAAAGAAACCCTTAACTGGTTAGGTGGGTAATTGCATAGACTTGCCCACCCATTTGCATTCCACCTGACCAGTCATTTACATCGGATTTGACCAGCACGATTCGTGGACATGACCGGCGGAGAACGACCAAAAGCAGACGGGTCGGGTATCAGCGAAGATCCGTGTATTTATTTGGTGCTTACCCAGTTCTCCGGTCCCCGCAACAATAGCAGGCTGGTGCAGCAGATTTGAAAGCGTTAGATTTCGACTATTTGCTAGATGCACGCTGAGCGTTCAGCGTTGATGTTTTGCTGACTGTTTGAGGGGTTGGAATGCATTAGCTCGAATTGCCGGGAGTGAGGTAAAACCTGGCTTTCGATGTGCTTGAGAAGTTTACCTGTATAGATAACCACGATACTCGCGCCTTGAGCTTAATCGTATGGTGCGATAACCGATAACAGCATGATTCTGGCTAATGCGGCACGGTTTCGGCGGCCAGTTCTGAAAGGGATTTTTGATGACTCAGTTGGCAGCTAACCATCTCCCAGCCAAAGCATGGCTGACCGAATTTCTGTTCACACGAGCCCTGTTTAAAGGGCCTAGCGGTTTACCCCTTTACAGTTACCACGTCACCGAGGACGAGTATGCGGGGCTGGCCGCGATGCTCAAAAAGTCTCTGACAGCGGATAGCCCCACGCAGGAGCTTTATGTGGCGGCTTGTTTTTGTTTGTTCGTCAGCGAGAACTACCGCCGACATTACGACGGCAACTGGTCATGGCAGGGGCCTGAGTCTCGGCTAGGCGTGACTCTCACTCCGCAGCAGCATGCCAGTCTCACCGGCAAGGGGCTGGGTTACTGGAGGCGTGAAGTCCGCACCCGTGAGCAAGGCCGGGATTGGCTCGGAACATTGTTTACCGAGGGTGGGCTGCCTTGGCCGCTGCTCAGTAGCGAGTCCCATGGCTTTGGGCGGGCAGTGCGCCGCGGGATCAAGCACTTTTACCGCACCGAGGGCCACCGGCGCACCACCGCCGATTTGCTTGCGGACTTCGAAGACGGACTGCCTCTGTCGTTCCGTAATCTTGAAACTCGAACGCTTCTCGCCGGCATCGTCGATCAATTGATGGCGCTCGTTGACCGTTATCCGATCAAGGATGAAACCGATCCGGCAGCCTACCTGGATCGAGTCGATCCCCATTGGCACGAAGCCTTCCCCATACCCCTGGACGAAACCAACGCCCGTCATCTGCTCAACGAATGGCTGCGTGACGCTGGCATTAAAAGGCAGGAGCGCAAGGAGGCTTTGGCCAAAGCCCAAGCGTTCACCTGTGAGCACATTCAGCAAGGGCAGTTGCCGCATTGGACAGTAGTAACCGAGCTCAACCTGCCGCCAGACACGGTATTACCGATTGACCCTTCCTCTCTTCGCAATACGCGCCTTGAACTGGCCTATTTCGAAGGTGAAACGCTGCTCGAGCGAGGCCCGGCGGTGTATGCGCAACTAGCGGAGCAAGGGGTAAAAATTCGCTTTGCCAACGTGCAGGTATCGCTGCGGCGCCGTCACCTAGATAAGCCTGTGAGCTTGCGGGTAATGGAGAACGGCAGCACCGTCCACACTTTCGTTTTTGAAAACAGCGCGCTGGATTACCAGGATGTACCTCTGGTGTTCGAATGCAGGGCTGACCGCTGGCACTTGGTGGCGACTTCTAGTTGCAAACTCGTCAGTAGCAAAGTTCGTATACGGGCGCCTGAACGCTTCGATGTCAGCCATTCGATGCCGGCAACTGCCCCGGTGATCACAGACTCCGAGGGTGGGCAGTGGATCGAGGCGACTGGCGACCTGGTTCTCAAGGACGAGAGTGAACGCTACGAGATACTCCTGGCGCAGCCAGGGGCCGATGTAGCGCCTTTGGTGCTGACCGGTGTTTACGCGCTATTCGAGTGCTCGCCATCTACGGTTTATCTAGGCTGGCCGACATTGGAGTTGCCTGAGGGCAGTCCCTACCATAGGGATGAGCTTATGGAGTACGCCAACGGCAGGCTACTTGATCGGCGCAATGCTCCAGCTTTTGGTGCGATTAACTACACCGTGCGCAGCCGCAAAGGGGAAACACTGCTGCGGCGTCGGTTTGGCGTGTTGCCCCGAGGATTCGAACTGGGACTTATACCGGCATACGGTCGGCGCCCCGCTCGGTTGCTGGTCAAGAATGCCGAAGACTTGGCGCTGCAGGTAGTGGGTGAAGGGCTGGTGTGCACGCGTAGCGAGGGTGGCTACCAGATGGATCTGAGCGCTCAGCACTGTCCGCAAGCCTTTACGTTGCAGGTCGGCCCTGCAGCTGAACCAGTACAGCTGCGCTTACCGTTTCCTTACCAAGGCGCCCGCCTGCTCGATGTAAACAACCAACCTGTTTCGGTCAAGGCTTTGAACCTCGCCGAGCTGGTCGGGCATCGCCTGCAGTTGAGTTCCGGCTTGCCGCAGGGGCAGATGTTTTATCTGCAGTTCGAACTGATCTGCCGGGAACAATCCCGCCCCAAGAGAATGTTCGCCCTTCGCGTCGGCCAGATGCCTGCGGTCCTCAACCTCTTCAGCTATGTCGCCGACCTGCAAACCATGCTGGCCGCCGTCGATGAGCAGGACGCCTATATTCATTTGACCATCGAAACCGAACAGCCATTGATGCAGCTTGACATCAGAAGGTACGGCGGCAGGGTGCTGATGGAAGGGACCATAGCCTTTTATGTCTGCAGCGTAGACAGCACCAACATCCTCGATGGTGCCCGCGCCGAAGCGATGCGGCTGTCCGACCCCAGGCAGTCGCCCTTGCAGCTGATTGAAAAAACCAGTGAAGGGGTGGGGACGGGGTTCTTTGCTATCCCTCAGCCGATGCTCGTTGACGGGCCCTGGCTGATTTACCCTGGCAAGGAATCGCCCATTCAATTCCGGCCTCAGCTGTACCTGCCTGCCTGTATGAGCGTGCCCGCCGATGTGCAGGTGCGGTCGCTGCAACATGCCGCCCAAGTGTTTCATCCAATCCACCGACCTGAGGTGATCGAAGAACAGATCTCGGCGATGGCGACCGACTTCGGCCACAGTGGCTGGCAATACCTAGCAGACTTGAAACGTCAGTATGCTCACCTGCCATTGTCTTCGTTCGAAGCCTGGAAAGCCTTGGCCAGAAATCCTCAAGCGCTAGGGTTGGCGATTTTTCGGCTGGAGATGGACGAAGCATTTTGCGCTCGCATCGCCGATGAGCTGGCGCTCATGTGGGAAACCGTACCCTTACCCATGTGGGCGCATGCCTATCAGGTCTTTGCCGAAGGTATCAGGCTGACAGGCCTGCCTGCGGAGCTGGTCGACCGGCTGGTGAAAGACCGTGCCATCGTACTGCGCTACATCGTTTCCGGTTTCGACTATGTGGGCAATTATCTTGGTACAGGAGACTGCACCGAACTCAAGCGCCTGCCAGCCGAAGAAATTCTGCCGATGTGGTATCAGGATTTGCGTCGTCTTCATGCGGCCAACTCCGACTGGCCGAACGTGCTCGGAGAGGCGTTGGCGAATTGGGTCGAAGCTCAAAAGTTGCCACGTCGCATCAAGGCCATGTCTTTGACCGAAGACACAGATGCGGTCACCTATCTGCCGATCTTCATGGCCTACGTGACCGCGGGCAAAGCCTCGGTAAACGATCTTGGTATACCCACCGCCTACTTCAAGTTCGCCGCGCGCTGGCTGGCCGATTTCGATCGGCATGGCTGGTTCAATCCGGTCCATGCGTTCACCGTCTCTTATTTGCTTGCAACCCATACTGATAGCTAAGGAATAGCCATGCGTAACTTCACTGATCTTGTCGAGCAAACCCTTGACCGCACGCGTGAGGCGACCTTGGGTGTGCTGGGTATCAATGATGGAGGGCTGCGGCGTCATTTACACCAGAGCCTGAGTTCCGAACTGGGGGCGGAGGGCTGCCTGCTTGCGCCTCCCGTGTTCGAGCATACCTTCGGCTGGCACGAATCCAATTTGCAGTTGCAGGATCTTCAAGCAGAAAAACTCCTCAGCCCGGAACTCCTTGAAACCTTGGCGGGAGCGTCGGCCTACGCCTTTCCCAAAACTGCGCGGCCCTATATCCACCAAGTACAGGCCTGGCGTTCCCTGCTCAACGAAAAACCACGATCAGCCATTGTCACCACGGGCACCGGGTCTGGTAAGACCGAATGTTTCATGGTGCCGATTCTGGAGGACTTGATCCGTGAGCATCAGCGTACAAAACAGGCGCTGGTCGGTGTGCGGGCGCTTTTTCTATACCCTCTCAACGCCCTGATCAACTCGCAGCAGGAGCGCCTGAACGCCTGGACTCAGCGCTTCGGCAGCAACATCCGTTTTTGCCTGTACAACGGCAAAACACCGGACAAAGCTTCGTATGTTCGCAATGAACAAAAGCTCAAGCATAACCAGATTCTATCCAGGGAGCTGCTGCGCCGTGAGCCAGCGCCAATTCTTATGACCAATGCGACCATGCTCGAGTACATGCTGGTGCGTCAGGTCGATAGTCCGATTCTTGAAATATCTCGGCAGAGTCAGTCGCTACGCTGGATCGTCCTCGATGAGGCACACACCTATGTCGGCTCGCAAGCTGCGGAATTGTCCATGCTGTTGCGCAGGGTGGTGCATGCTTTCGGGCGCAGTCCAGAGCAGCTGAGGTTTGTTGCTACTTCCGCAACTATTGCTGGCGCTGAAGCCACCGACCGCCTGCGCCGTTACCTGGCGTGTTTGGCTGGGGTTGCGGAAGAGCAAGTGGATGTTATCGATGGCTCTCGTAAGTGGCCCGATTTGCCGGACGTTGGCCGCCAGCAAGCTTTGAGTCTTGCCACCCTGCAGTCCATGCATCCGGCGGAAGAAGTGTCCAGTGATCGCTACCAGGCGCTGTGTGCTCATCCGATAGCCAGGCGATTACGCCACGCCGTGGTGAGCGCAGGGAAACCGCTCGGGTTGAATGACCTCGTCGGCGAAGTTTCCGCGCATTTCGAGAGCAGTACTCCCGCCGCACAGCAACGAGAGGCGTTGCAGTGGCTTGATGTTTTGACCGGCACTCGCCCAGCCTTAAATCAGCCGCCGTTTCTCAAGTTACGTATTCATATGTTTCAGCGGATGCTGCACGGGTTGTGGTCATGTGTCGATCCGAAATGCACCAGCAAGTCCGACCATCTCCAGCATTGGCCGTTCGGCAATGTTTATGTCTCGCAAAAGGCACGCTGCGAGTGCGAGGCGCCGGTGTACGAGATCGGCTTTTGTGACGAGTGCAAAGCGCCTCACCTGCTGGCTGAAGACCGTAACGGGGAGTTGCTGCAACCGCGCGCCTTCGCCGGGGACGAGTTTGCGCTGAATCACGACGACGCCGATGAAGGCGAGGGCGGGAGCAACGGCCCTTCGAAAAGATTGCGCACTCCTACCCAACGCCTGGTGATAGCCGGCGGCACCAGCGTCAATGGGCCGTTCCAGCGCCTGTCCCTTGATCTCGTGACCCAGAAACTAGGCTCGGTAAACGCGCAACGCTCCCTAGACATCGCAATCGCCGCCGAAGGCCGTGAAGACAGCATCAATGGTCCCGAACATTTTGCCTGCTGCAGCGCCTGCGAGCATGCAGTGTTCGGTTCCAGCCGTTTTCTACGCCGTGCCTATCTTGGTGCGCCGTTCTATGTGGCCAACGCCGTGCCCACCTTGCTGGAGTTTTGCCCGGATCCGGAAAAGGGCGACACGGAGGGACGCTCCCCAGAAGAGCTGCCGGGCCGTGGTCGCAAACTAATCACCTTTACCGATAGCCGCCAAGGCACGGCACGCATGGCGGTGCGTATGCAACAGGAAGCCGAGCGTTCGCGGTTGCGCGGCCTGGTATTCGAAACCCTGAGAAACGCTCAGGCCAAGGCTGACTCGCAACCGCAGAATGCGCCTAGCGGCAGCCCGGAGCAGTTCCTCGCCAGCGCAGCTGCGCTGGATGTGATCGGCATGGTGGTGGAGGCTGCCAAACTTCGCCAGACCGCAGCAGATATGCAAGCTGGAGTTTTCGCTGCACCAGCCGCTGTTTCGCTGACCTGGTCTGAGATCCTGCAAGTACTGGCGGCAGCCAAGGATATCGATCCCTTTATCATCAGGTACAACCGCCAGTCTAACCCGGCATTGTTCGATGGTCATGAAGGTGGTCTCACCATGGCGCGCCTGTTGATGAGTCGCGAGTTCTCCAGAAGACCGAAATTCCAAAACAGCTCCGAGACCCTTGGGCTGATCAAGGTCGGTTACACCGGCCTGGACAAGGTCGCGCTCACCCCGCCGCTCTGGACCGCTACCCCGGCTTATGTCGCCAGTGGCCCGGCACAGGAACCACGCACCGCCTTGACGCTGCAAGACTGGCGCGACTTTTTGCATGTGGCGCTGGACTTTTTTGTGCGGGAAAACACTTTCATCTCGATGGAAAACAAGATGCGACGCTGGATGGGCAGCCGTTTCAGCCCTAAAGCACTGTATGCGCCGACCAGCGATGTGCAGGAAAGCAGCACCATCAAAAAGTGGCCGCAAGTAAAACTTCATAGCGCGCACCGGCTGGTCAAGCTACTGGAAGTGGCAACCGGGCTCGACCGTCGCAACCCGGGCGATGCCGCCACTATAACCGGCTGGCTGGAAGGAGCATGGGGTGCCCTTATCGGTGCTCATATCCTCGAATCGTCAGACACCGGCTACCGCCTGAAACTCGAGACGCTCAACTTCTCGCTACCGACCAAGGCATGGGTTTGCCCCGTTACCCATCGGCTGATGGAAACGACGTTCCGCGGGCTCACCCCTTATTTGCCTCGAACCATAGGCGCGCAGGACTATCACTGCACCCGCGTCAACCTGCCAAGCTTTGCTGCGCTGAGCCCGGATGCCGGCTCGGAGCCGAAGCAGCAGCAAGTTCGCAAGCTGGTCAATGCCGACGCCACCATCGCAGACCTCCGCCAGCAAGGACTGTGGAACGACATCTGCGACCGCACCCTGGAGGGGGGCTTTTACTACCGCGTCGCCGAACACTCCGCGCAACAGTCCGCAGAGTTACTAGACAAATATGTCGAGCAGTTCAAGCGTGGTGACATCAACGTGCTGAACTGTTCAACCACCATGGAGATGGGTGTCGACATTGGCGGTATCTCCGCAGTGGTGATGAACAACTTGCCCCCGCATCCAGCCAATTACTTGCAGCGTGCTGGCCGCGCCGGGCGGCGTAACGAGGCACGTGCCGTCGCCTATACCCTGTGCAAGGCCGACCCGCATAACCAGCGCGCGTTTGCCAACCCCAAGTGGCCGTTCGTTACAGCCATCCCAGCACCTGCTATTACCCTCAGCTCCACGCGCATCGTGCAGCGCCATGTTAACTCGCTGTTGCTAGGCATCTTTTTGCGCGCACACAGCAGCTCCGACGGTGACCGCACCAAGTTGACCTTACACTGGTTCTTCGGCTCGGACAGCTCGCCGTGCCAGAACATGGCGGGGTGGCTGCAAGCTTGCCCGGACGAATTCGCCCCAGCCGTACGGCAACTGGTGGCGGGTACCAGCCTTACAGGGCGCGCCATGAACTACGTGATCGAGAGCACCCTCAGCGCGCTGAAGGCTCTGGAGCAGCGCTGGCTAGATGAGTACCGCAACCTTAACGAAAAAATCCAGGGTGCCAAGGACGAGGCCTACAAGCGTGCGTTGACCTTGGAGAAACAGCGCCATGAGGGCGAATACTTGCTCCGCGACCTCGCTTCGCGGGCATTTTTGCCGGGTTATGGCTTCCCGACCGATGTGGTCACCCTCAAGACCTACAACATCGAAGACTTCGTGCAGAAGCGCAACGAGCAGCAGGGCAGTCGCGAAGACAGCCTGGCCAGCAGCCGCGAAATGCCTTCTCGCGGCCTGAACATCGCCATTCGCGAATATGCACCGGGTGCGCAAATCGTCATTGACGGGCGAGTGTTCCGCTCGGCCGGCGTCAGCCTGCAATGGCACGCCAATGGTGAGATCAACGAAGCACAGAAGTTCGACCTGGCCTGGCGGTGCCCGGAGTGCGGCAACAGCGGCATGATCGAAAACGCCTATGCCAACAGCGATAATGTGCGCTGCACCCATTGCAGTACCTCGATCCCTACCGAGCTATGTCGCCGCGTGCTGCGCCCCGCCGGCTTCGTCACCGATTTCTATGAAGAGACCACCAACGACGTCACCTCTCAGAAATTCATCCGCGTCGAGGAACCGCGTATTCAGCTGAATGGGGAAAGCAGTGCCTTGCCAGATCCTCGCTGTGGGTTCTTCCGCTTCGGCCACGACGGCACGGTCTTCCATCACTCGTCCGGTGAGCACGAGCAGGGTTACGCCGTGTGCTTGAGTTGCGGGCGGGCAGAGTCGATGCTCCCGGGAGCGGAAGTACCTCCCGGCTTGCGCGCCGATCAGCAGCATCGCCCAGTCGGCGGGTTGGCTGGCAGTCGCAAGGACAAAGACTGCTCCGGCGAGGCGGTGACCCATCAAGTGCACCTCGGTTACCAGATCCACACCGACGTTCTGGAGCTTTATCTGCGTAACCCGTTAATGGGGCAGTGGCTGCCCGACTCAGCCGATGGCCGAGTCATCGCCGCGACCCTGGGCGCGGCGCTGCGAGATGTCATAGCCGACCAGCTCGGCATCGTCAGTACCGAAATGGGCTTCAGCCACCGGGTCGACCGCGACAGCGAAAGCCGTCAGGGCCGGGCGGTGATTCAGCTGTACGACGAGGTCAGCGGCGGCGCGGGCTTTGTCCTGGAAGGCCTCAGCGACATCACCAGCCTGTTGGCCAAAGCCATGCAGCGTCTACATTGCCCAGCCGACTGCGAAACGGTGTGTTCGCACTGCCTCGCTGGCCAGGACAGCCGGGTCGAGCGCGAGGAGCTCGATCGACGTCTCGCCCTGCAGTGGTTGATCGACGCTGCCTTCGTCGACCATCTGGGCCTGCCCGCTGTTTTCGATGAAATACCTGGGGCGTGTTACTGCCCGGTCGGGCCGCTGCGTTATCTGGCCAGTGCCCAGAACAGCCATGAACAGGGCGCTGCCCCAGCTCGGCTGCTCCTGTGTTTGCAGGGCGACCCGCAGGACTGGGATCTGGATCACCCGCGCTTCAGGCAGCAAGTGCTTACCTGGGCAATCGCCGATGGCTTGAAGGTCACCCTTGGCATTGCGCCGGACTGTGCGCTGAGTTCCGATCAAAGGAGCGTGCTGCTGCAACTGGTTCGGATGGGCATAGAACTCGCCGAACTGCCAAAGCGCGGCGCCTCGACCACTGCGCTACTGCTCGCACAGCTCGACACCGGTAGCCTTTGCCGCAGTGTTTACGCGAGCGAGGAGTCAGCGGCGCTACCAGGTGCCGGTTGGCTTAATGGCCAAGGGGACATCACTTGGGTCGCCACTTGTGCAGTGCCTGGGCTGCAAGGCCAGTTGCTCGACACCAGTTCATGGAAGAGCGACACCCAGGCAGCTCGGATCGTTGAAGTCACCGTCGAGCTGGATGGGCCCGTCAATACCTTGAGCAAGCGACTGGCGACCTTGATCGATACAAAAATGCCGGAGCTTGCACAACTGCTGGCGACCGATAAGGCCGTGACCATTAGCTACTCCGATCGCTATTTGAAATCGCCCTGGTCGCTGATGCTTTTCACCGGCTTCGTCAAGCTATTCGAGGGGGCGGAACTCAAGACGATCTCCGTGGACACCCTAAGCGTAGGCGGAGGCCAGCCTAGCTCCTCCATGAGCCACGATTGGCAGCGGGTGGAGGATCAGAAGGAGATCATGGCTGAATGGTTGGCCGAGCAGCTTGGAATCAAGCCGCAGATCTCGCTCGAGCGTAATAGTCGAGACATATTGCACGGCAGGTCCTTGAGCGTAACGTGGCGTTCAGGGCGGGTCAGCCAGATTTTGCTGGATCAGGGGATGGGTTATTGGCGCCCGCGCATGCCTTACAGGGATGAGCTGGATTTTGACTTCCAAGCGTCTGCATCGCGGCAGTTGGAGGACATTGGGGAGAAATATTCCAGGGCGCAGATGCAGCAGGGTGGGCAGTGGCCGACGTATATTAGCTGTATCAATGAGATGTAGTCGCGCATTTGAGAACATAGCAGCGGTTCACGGCATATGTGATCGAGGATCATCTTTACACGTAGCTGGCAGAACGCGGGTATTGCGCCTCACGCGTTGGAGGGCACTGGCTTAATATCTCGGCTACATGCGTCAGGATCTCGGGCGACGTAGCTAACGGAATCGGCTGGAATGGTCTCGCTTCGAGTTGCTCACCGATCACCTGCCGTTGCTGTGGAATAGTGCAAAGATTTCTCAAAACCTGCCAGGTCGATATTCGGAGAGAGTATTACTCTTCAGGATGAGCGAATGCAGCAAATGCAGCAAATGCAGGTGTGGCGCGATCATGTGGTTGAGCGCGCAGCGCAGGTGTGTCAGCTGTTAAATGAGAATTTAACGGCTTGACCCAACTTGTCCCCTTTTGGCCGATTTCTGCCTGCCACGACCGGCTGAAACCGCCCCATAGCTGCCGGTGAGCAACGGTACGGTTCGGCGAAAAGCTGCCGCCCATTGGGGCCTATCAAACCAGGGGCGATACACCATTCACCGACGGACCTTCCACTTAACTCAAAGGTTCGGATAGATTTGATAGTGGAAAAGGACAACTCATAAAAGGAATGGGAAAATTGTCGCGAGATAAAGCGTTCTATAAGAGCCTTGGTCACGAGTTGATGAAGGAGTTAGCTGAGACGTATGTCAACGCCGAGCTGATTCCAAGTGGGGCGCCCGGAGCCTATGAGACGGTGGAACTGCCTAACGGGATGCATGTGCGTTTCACCAGCTGGCGTGGGGGTGGTGGGCCTTTCTACATCATTCTATTCAAGGGCACGAAATACGTGTTTGAACTTGATTTATCGATGATCGTGCATCAGCGGGGGCGCTTCAAGTGGCATCTAAAAGTACCGAGCCATGGGCATAATGTCGAGCTGCTTGAAGCTTGGTTGGGTGAGGCCACGACGTTTGACGAGGGCTACTCAGAGTCGGTTAGAGTCGTGAAGAGCCGCCTACAGTCAGGCATCAATACGCCCCGCACAGGTTATCGGTTTATTGACGATGCCGAGTGGTCGGTTGTCTGCGAGCGTTTTCTTGAATTGATGAGCAGAGCGATAAAGGCGCACACAACCGAAGACGAGGCGGGTCATACACGTGTGGAGGCTCGAGATGACGACGGCGGCACTGTTATGACAAGACGCAAAGCCCGGCGTAATCAAAGTCGATTCAGACTGAACCTAATGGAGCTGTACGATAGCGCGTGCGCGATATCCGGCGAGTGGGTTGTGGAGGTGCTTGAGGCTGCCCACATTGTGAGTCATTCCGAGACCGGGCTAAACCATACGGGAAACGGGCTACTGCTGCGCTCTGATCTCCATCGGCTGTTTGATAGTAGCCTTATCGCGGTTGACCCGAAATCACTCAATATCGTGGTATCACCGCTATTAGCGGAAACGGAATATCAGAGACTTTCTGGGAAAAAGCTAAGGTCCCGTATAGACGGCTCAGGTCCTGACCCCGAATACCTTGAGAGAAGGTGGATTCAGGCAGGCTTGGAGAGCTAGGCAGTCCGAACCATTCGATCAGCCGACCTGCATTCCCGGGTTTTTTGGACGCCTTCGACACTCTGGAAAACACCATAAGCAGCTCTGGACGACAGCTGCTTATGGACCGAAGGGACCTGCGACTGAACTTCCGGTTCTGGCCGTTCTCTGCCGTTAATGGTTACAAAACGTGCCGGTCAAATCCAATGCAATCGGTGGTCAGAACGAATGCAAATGATTGGTCAGGTCGAATGCAAACGGGTGTCAAGTGGAGTGCAATTTCGCATTAGGTGTAAGGATCAGTGCGAATGCCTCACATACCAACCGGGTTCCTTGCGACTTGGATCGCCAGAGTCAAGGCGCAGCCCTTTGACCACGCGCCCCTTGTGCCGACGGAGCCAGCCGGAGAAGTAACGGCCATTGAATCCGTCACGGGGCGGAGCAATATCCTTTACAGCGTCGATAAATACTCTCTCCCTTGCACTACATTGATAACCTTGCCGAGCTACCAGCGCAGCAATCTCCCGTACCTGCACCACACGGTCGTCGTATAAGTCATGCCACGCTTCCACCACTTCGACGTGTTGTTGGTGGCGCGGATCTTCGGCCTTATTAAGCTTCAGCACCTCCACCGGGTCGACCATTGGTGCAGGCGTCACCCCTTCGCGGATCAGCCAGCAGACACACTGACGAACCAGTCGCTCCCACTCGTCAAAGCTGCCCAGTGCGCCAGCTCCAACAACGGGTGCGCCTTCAGATTGGTAGGTCAGCAGCACAGACAACAAATCGGCGCGTAAGACGTCCAGGCGCTCACGCACAACGTCGCGCGGGTTGAACCTGAAGCTGCGGGTCTCTGGCGACTCGCAATCAGTGTCCAGGGTAATAGGTAGGATGCGGCGGAAAGTGTCACCACCGGCCCCCACGTTGTTGCCGTTGAGCACCCACAGCGCGCGATTGATGACGCGCGGCGTCTCCGACTTGCCGAGAATGCGGCCCTCGGGTTCAGCGTTGGTCAGGAAGGCACACATAGCTGCCCCGTCGATAGTGCCCGTCAGGTTGTCCAGAATCAGGCCGGGGCAGCCCGTCAGCAACTTCGAGAACATACGCTTCTCAGCCTCTGCGGCGTCATCGGGCAGCGGCATGGCCGAAGGGCGCGCGCCCACCAGAAGCATCAGGCATTCAGACAGCAGGGTCTTGCCCGTGCCAGGCGTATGCGCTCGCACGAGAAACGCGGGCGCGGTCGGCAATGCGGGCCGAGTGACGGTGGTCAGAAGTGCAGCGAGGAAAACGCCTCGGCTCACGCTCTCCGCGAAGGGGAAGCCATCGAACGGCTCCCAAATGCGATGCAACACCTTAGTCAGCCCCTGTCGGTCTAGAGTATGAGCCCTGGGTCGGCTCGGGTTGTTGTCCAGATACAGCAGCCCGGTTTCGGGATCGAATCCGGGCCGCTGAATGACACTCCCGTTGGGGCGCATGACGGGGAATGCGACCACGACGGACACTTTGGGCAGATCCCACGCACCGCGGGCAGCCACTAACCGCCCGGCCAGCCAGTCGGGGCAATTCTTCGATTTCCATGTTTTCGAGTAACCATCGAACATCAGCAACTGGAAAACGGTTTCCAGGTGCGTTTGCAGCCACGGACGCTCTACGGCCACCAGCTCGCCGTCAGCCAGGCGCACCAGCAGCCCAGCACGCTCGAAGATCTCCCCTTCCTGGCGCAGGCGCTCCAGGATTTTGGGCAGCACTCGGGGCAACTCTCCCTGTACCAGCTTAAGCGCGACCACCGGGCGCATTAGGCGGTAGCAGATGCCGCCGTGTGCATGACTGTAAATGTACGGCGCACCTCCACTCTTCAGGTTCGCTATTGCAATACGGGAGTCTCTGTTGCTGTAGTCGGGCTCGAGCGGATCGTGGAAGCGCTCTCCGTGCCAGCGGTCAGGGTTATCCAACAGATCCCCGACGGTGACGGCCTGACCTCTCGAATAGACCAGCTCGAAGTCACCAAACAGACGGCCACGTTCGACTGCTTCGCGCAGACGCTCCCGCGCCTCCTCCTGCTGATTTTTTGGCAGGCCTGCCAGTGTGTTTAAGCGCTCGTCTATCCATGCCTCGCGGGCAAGGTGAGCCGCTGCCAGTAGATCATCATCCCCAGCCATTACGCTGCGTAGCGCGGCCAGTCGCTCGGTCTCGTCCTGAGTCAGCGACGGAATAGCGGCGACCAAATCCATGGGGGCAGCGGCTGGATTCAATACCAGCCGCGCAGGGCGGCGACATTCCAGGGGCGGTAGGCAGACTGGCGGCGCGGCGAAGTCCAGGCGGTTAGTCTGCCAAACGCTAGCGTCCACATCTGCACGTTTCAGTAACTGTCCCGATTTGCTGGTCATGTAGTACCCAAATCCAGCCAGCCACAAACGGTCAAACAGTGCGGCTCCAGCGCGCGGAATATCTCGAGCATCAGCGACCAGTATATATAGACGTTGCCCCCTGACTCCTGTCACCTGCTCGCCAGTCTCAGTGTTCCAGATCTCCGAGCTGCTCGACGTGCCCCACACCGTCGGGGCGCATGCGAGTGCTGGCGCTACCTCATATAGATGTGCCAACCACTCTTCACGAGACAGGGCTTTTGCCCCAGGTGCTGGATCGTAATCTAGCAGCAGCCAGCCTGGCCCGGCATTCCAGGTGAAGGTATCCTTCGTGCGGGCGATGGCCAACGGGGCCGACTTCCTCGTTTTCGTCAGTTTTTCGGACGTGACTACCGGGTGACGGTCTGCTGGCGGCAGACCAAACATAAGCGCCTGTTCGCAGGTCAACTGCTCCAAGATAGCGACCAGCTCTGCGGGTGTACTGGCCGGCACACGATGCACCTCCCCCGCCGTCATGTTTCCAGCCCCGTACTTGCGCGGAGTATTTTCGTCAATCTGCCAGAGCTTCGTCAGTCGCGGAGGCTCTGTGCTAGTTGCGATAGTGACGAAACTCATACCGTCACCTCCCGCTTCCAAGTAAGAAACTCGATGCGCCCCTCACCCATCAGTCCAACGACTTCATGCGCGGCAGTCAACGCGCTGGAGAACAGCAGCTTTAGCTCGGTGCCGGCGTTGCTTTGCATTAACACCTCGAAAGCCACCATGAAATCGAGCAATGCTCCGGCGTCGGAATCGTCGCGCGCGCTCACAATGGCCGCCTCAGTAATCACTTCGTACAGTGATCTCATCCCTTGAGCTTGCTCATACAGCGCCGTTTCGAGGCATGCCGAGGGCGTTCCCGCTGCGCAGCAGGGTTGTTTGATCGCCATGGGTTAGGCCCCCTGCTGACTGGTCAAGAACGCTTCGACAGCTTCAACCGGCCAGCGAGCTGTTCGGCCAAAACGGACAGCAACCGGAAAGCCGGGCGTCTGTGACCAACGCCAAAAGGTGGTGCGGCTGATTTGAAAGCGGGTACAGAATTGCAGGCTGGTGCCGAGAGTACCTGCTTGCGGCAGGCTGGGGTTATTGCGGTTGGTAGTCGGTGCCATGGTTTAGTTCCTTGCCTAAAGCAAACGGAACCGAGGGGTGAACAGTAAGCCTGCCAGTACCGGCAGCGAAAACTAAGCGACGTTCATCGTTCTATGTATAGCTGGAAATAAACAATGGTTGCGCCGCCAAATCTCAGGTAATACTCTTCAAGTGAAGCCCCTAGAAATGCTTCACCCCCTCGGGGTGTACTGGCACAGCTGGTACGCAGAGGATGCGCTAACATCCTTTCCCGATACGGCCCCGGTATCGCTAAATACCGGGGCTTTTCTTTGCCTGCATTCCAGTAGTCGCCTAAAGCACTCAGACCCCACATGGGGAAGAATTGTGCATTTGGGTGCTCTGTGTTTCTCCAGTGCCCCGAATGTAAATGGTCACCTGGCAAGAGGCAACCCCTTGATAAATAGCAGATCTTACCTATCTGATCGTTTCTATTTAGGGATATATATTTCAAAAACAGAAGCTAGATATTTTTACTCCTGAACATGGAATTCGATTTTGTTTTCCTACCGCTCGTCTGGAATCGCTGCAGCCGCGTCATGAAAAATGCGGGGCCACAGGACTGACAACATTCACTTCGGCGGCGTCAACGGCACCACGTTGTCCGCCTGTTCCTTCACCTCCCCTAGCACCTTTGCTAAAGCGTGATCGAACAAGTCAATGGCTCGACGCTTCTCCGGCAATGCCGCTTCGGGGTTATTGCGATAGTGCGCAGCCACAACGCCGGTTTGCCCATGTGCTTGCAGCAGATCGGAAAGGCGATCATCAATGCCGTGCTTCTGCATCAGTTGAGCGCAGGTACGGCGCAAGTCACGTGGGGAAAAGCTGGTCACCTTCTGCCCTTCAATAGTTGCGTGCTTTGAATCGAGCCAATCAACCACAGCATGGGTTGGACTACTGATTACAAAAGGCTGTTTTCCGTGAGTTGTCCAAGGCCATGGGTGATTTCCATTGATGACTTTGGCCTGAGTCACTATTGCTACGGAGCGATCAGTTAGGGGAACTAGATGCGGCCTGCCCATTGTTTGACCGCCTCTTCCCTTGCGATGAATCAAACGAACCGTGCGGGCATCCAGGTCGTAGTCATCCCATGTGGTTTCGATGATGTTCTTGATTCTCTGGCCTCCAGTGGAAATGACCAGCTTGAACAGCAATGCCATGGTCGGCCCAACGCCTTCGGTACTCTCGATGGTTTCCCAAAATTGGCGCAGTTCGACATCTGATAGCGCGCGCTCGACGGGCACCGATACCTTCTCAACCTTGATCGTGGCGGCGGGGTTCATCTCAAGGCCGTAAACCTTGGAATTAGCTCGACCGACGACACTCTCAACTGTCAGGCCATAATTGAAAGCAGCGACCAGAAAGGAGCGCATACGGTCCGCTTGCACCTTTGAGCCTCGCTCCCAAATCGGATTGAGGATAGTGAGAATGTGATCGGCGCGAATGTCCCGCGCCTTCATATTCACAATGGCTGGGTGCGGCGTCTGCATATTGGTTTTGTGTAACCGCTCTAGCTCCTTGACAACTCCCGGCGTGGCCTTGCCTCGACGTGACTCGATGTAATCGAGGAATAGGTCGTCAAAACTCCCCCGCGCGGCATTGAACTCGGCTATTCGCTGGCGTTCGATGCGATCTACTGTTGCTGCAGCCTCTTGCCCGGCGAGATACTCAGCAACATCACCATACTTCGCGGAGATCAGGGCTAACCGTTGCGCTTCGCCTCTCAGCTCGGCCAAGGTTCGGCCCGTATCTCGCGGCCTGGCCTTGTAGTTCCCCAAATGAACCTTGCGCCGCTTGCCGTCGATTGCGTAACGGTAAAACGCCGCAACCACGCCCGAGGGCTTGCAGTCGAAATAGATAGCCCCATTGCCCCGGCCAGGTAGAGAGTCGGTCGCAGTACCTCCAGGCTTTAGCGCCCTCAAGGTCGCATCCGTAACGATTTTGCCAATGTTCTTGCCGGGCTTCCTGCCTATCTCGTCCGTTTCGCTCATGGGTGCACCTCTGGCCAATACGAAGGCCACTTTGGGGGCCACTTCTCTTGAAATATCAGGGTAATTTATGAAACATCAAAAAACAACAAAACGGCGTTATCACCTGCAATTATTGGGAAATATAGTGTTTTATGGACTTCATGAAACGACGAAAAACTCCAGGACAAGCCGCTTGTAATCAGTAGTTCCCGGGTTCGACTCCTGGTGCCGGCACCATACAAAACGAAGCCCTCGTAGAAATACGAGGGCTTTGTTGTTTCTGCCGTTTGATCTTTTATGCGACAAGGGTGTTCGGTCAGT
>LNAP01006946.1_pt1 | contig 19258 bp, 21 predicted proteins | sample 602601 | NCBI WGS metagenome assembly LNAP01 (sample SAMN02440304, study PRJNA202911) | soil metagenome | biome: Subtropical and temperate rainforests or woodlands; isolation source: soil samples (1 kg each in a 20% v/v slurry with milli Q water) were... ...
TACCGCTGTTCGACCCGGCGAGTTGCGAGCCGCGCCTTGGGCAGAGTTCGACTTGGACGCTGCGACCTGGACAATCCCCAAGGAACGCATGAAGGCCCGTCGCCCGCACGCCGTACCTCTCCCAAAACAGGCCGTCGAGATTCTGCGCCAACTCCAACCGGTTACGGGCAAATACCCGCTTGTATTCGCTGGCCAGCAAAACCCCGATCGTCCCATGAGCGAGAACACCATCAACAAAGCGTTACGCGTGATGGGTTACGAAAATCGCCAAACCGGCCACGGCTTCAGGCATCTGTTATCCACTGAGTTGAACGGACGCGGATATAACAAGGACTGGATCGAGCGCCAATTGGCTCACGGCGACTCTGACGGCATCCGCGACACGTACAACCATGCAAACTATTTGGAACAGCGTCGAGGGATGATGCAAGACTGGGCTGATTCGATAGATGTGTTATGCACTGACGCAAGCGTAGTTTCAATTCGGAGAGCTTGATTTATGCAAAAACGACTCACACGAGCGCATAAAGCAATTGGCTCATTCCTTGACTCTGCTTTTGAATATACAAGCCCAGATTTTAATGGCGGCAGCGAGCTATCATTTGATCAACTACTTTCAATGTATAGCGCTCACATATTAAATGGAGGAAATGATATTGAGGCGCGTGCAAAGCTTATAAAATCAGGAATCAGAAACTTTGAGCTTATAGCTGAGAGCCACCCGGAGCTTACAACTATAATCAAGGATGCATTACACAATATCGGAACAGCCGTACTTTTAGCGACCAGCGATAAAATACATAGAGAAATTGAAAGTGAGGCGCTCCGCTTTGGAGGCCTCTCTGAAAAAAACTCAGCGAAAAAAAGCACCATTGATAGAGCAAAACTGATAGCAACTGAAAATTGGGCTACTGACGACTCAAAAGAAATAAGAACTAGTGCAATGGCTGATAAGGTATGGAATCAACTTATTGACGAAGGCCTATCTGAACAGCTCCCAGAAAATGTGGAGCGTGTAAAGGTATGGATTAGAGGAGTGGCACCGGACTACGCCAAAGCTAAAGGACGCTCTAAAAAGCGTTCGACGTAACGGATAACAGTATTTTCGCTACGGATAATAGATTTTCCGTAGCGACGGCAAAATTTTCTTTAGCCAACTCAACCGCCAGCATCCCCATCGTCGATTACCCAAACCGCCTTAGGAGGCGCAGACGATGGCAAACACTACCACTCCCCCAACACCCTCTCGGCGGTTTATCAAGCGCCAGGAAGTGGAATCGATCACCGGCCTTTCCTGCACCGAGATCTACCGCCGTGTCGCTGCAGACACCTTCCCCAAACAAGTCACCCTCGGCCCAAAGTGTGTCGTTTGGATCGAAGCCGAGGTACTGACATGGTGTGAGGAGCGCATCAAAGAATGCCGTGGCGAGGTCGCGTAAATGCTCAATACAGAAAAGACCAACAAACACGCCAGCCAGAACAAATCACACCTCATCGATAACAGCGGTTCGGCACAGAGGTGCTGGCTGCTCGATTGGATGCGTAACAGTGGCCCAATCGACACCCTCACCGCCCGCCGCGAACTCAACATTCTGATGCCGGCCTCACGCATCAAAGAACTGAAAAACCAAGGCTACGCATTCCACACCCAGCGCATCACGATCACTGACGAGCACGGCCGCTCCCACAGCAATATCGCGCTGTACACCCTTATCGGTGAGCCAGCACGGAAGGTGGCAGCATGAACGCAATTACCCTGATCCAGTCCCAAGGCGAGGCTCGTGCCGACAGTCGTGTGCTGGCTGAGCAGCTGGGTATTCAATACATAAATACCATGGAGCTGATCGAGAGCTATGCCGGCAAGATTCAGCAATTTGGACTGCCTCCGTTTCAAACGGAGGCAGTGAAAAAGCCAGGCGCTCGTGATGCAAAGCATCAGCGGTATGCCCTGCTCGGCTTGGCGGAGGTGCGTCCATGATTACCCCACAGCCATTTCTTCCCCTTGCGATGCATTCCCGTAAGCGTTATGGTTTGCCCGTCGCTGCAAATTCAGCGACCGGGTTTTGCAGCCCGAATATCGTTAGGCGCATAAGCGCCACCGTCTCGAAAGCTGGCGTTTTTTTTATGCCTGCTATTTCGTTTTATGGTGGCTGTGCGTGGGGCGCTTTCGAGCGCGCCGGGTTCCTAACGTCCCGGTCTGCAAACCTGCGCACAGCCGCCACCCAATTCTGTTTTGCAGCAGGTAGTGGCGGTTCCTCAACGTTAGGAGCTGATCCCATGCAGCAGCACATTCACGCCCTCAATCCGTCCAGCAACAGCCTGGCCATCGCCATCATTGGCGCCGAACTGATTGCCTACCGCATCAACCGCTTGCCCGAGCAACGCGCCCACCTTCTTGGCCTGGTGCAGATGGCCGATACCCTCGGCGCACTCAGCAGCACCGACCGCGCCACGCTTGCCACGTCTCTGAGCGACGGGGTGACGCAATGAACAACCTCCGCCAAATCACCGACGACGCTCTCGACCTGATTGATGCCACCACCGATCACATCGGTTGGCTGACCGCCCTGATGACGGCCATTCGTGCCGACGCGCAATACAACAAGGGCCGTGACCTCGAAAAATTGACCGGCTTGGGCCAGTACCTGAGCAGCGACTGGGACCACTATTTGGGCGGGCAATCCAAGCGCTTGCGCGGTCAGCTGGATGTGATGGAGGCGTCGCTATGAATGCCCTCAACCGCCTGCCTGATGCACCGATAGTCAGCCTGAACAACGAACAGCGTCGCACGCTGATCGACCTCATTGAAGTCGAGCGCAATCACGCGTCCCACTGGTGGACGATGCTCAACGAAATGCGCTGCCGCGGTGAGCTGCCACATTGGGTGAAAGAGCAAGAAGTCGGGTCTGCCCCCGATCATGACCGCTGGCTAACTGATTGCTCTCACACCAACAAAACGTTGTTCGGACGTGCCTCAGTGCGCGGTGAAACCAACCAGCAGATGTTTCGCTGCCACTCTGATCTGAGGGGCTAACTCATGACGAATTTTCAACACTGCCAATCGGCGGTGACGCCCTCGGCTTGCCTGAAGAAAGTCACCGGTCCATCTAGCGCCCCCCATCACAAGGCCGTACCAGTCCTGTTTCGTGACGCACTTCAGTCCGTGTATGGCCCGCTCGATTGGCTGCCGGAGCCAGACGGTTTGATTCATCGCTTCCACGTTCCCGGCGACAAACCGGGCAGCGAAAACGGCTGGTATGTTTTGTACCTGGACGGCATCGCGTCGGGCGCGTTTGGCAGCTGGAAAGCGGGCAGCACCAGCACCTGGTGCAGCCGTGAACCTGCCGACCCGCGTGAAGCTGAGCAAGTGCGCCAGCACATCGAGCAGGCCAAACGCCTACGCGAAGGCGAGCAGCAACAGCGCCAGCTCAAGGCCGCGATCCGCGCTCAGCGTTGGTGGCGTGATACGCGCCGCGCTGATCCATCTCACCCGTACCTCGTCGCCAAGGGCGTCCGTCCGCATGGCCTGCGTCAGAGTGGTGATGCCTTGCTGGTGCCGCTGTATGTGGCTGGCGAGTTGGTCAACCTGCAGCGCATTGCTCGCGATGGCAGCAAGCGCTTTCTGGCGGGTGGCCGGATCAAGGGCAGCTATTCGCCTTTAGGCGTCATCGTGCCGGGCCAGCCGCTGTGCATCTGTGAGGGTTGGGCCACGGGCGCCACGCTGCACCAGCATGGCTACGCCGTGGCCTGCGCCATGAACAGCGGCAACCTCAAACCCGTAGCACTCGCCCTGCGCACCCGCTACCCACAACAGCCAATCCTCATTGCCGGCGACGACGACCGGCTCACCGATGGCAATCCCGGGCGCACCGCCGCCAATGCCGCCGCCGCGCTCGTGGGTGGCCAAGTCGCGTTCCCACAGTGGCCAGAAAACGCCCCTGCCGACCTCACCGACTTTAACGACCTCGCCAATTGGAAGCGCGCCCATGTCCCTGCCTGACAGCAACATCATCAGCCTTCGGCCTGATGCGCCGACCATTGCGCCTGAGCGCCCTTGCTGGGCCGTGTACGAGCAGTGGGTCACCAATGAGAAGGGCCGCAAGTTGCGTCCGGGCGTGTACCGCCACGGCTTCAAGCGCGCAGCGGGCCAAGATGAAGACGACGCCGACAGCGACACCCATGACCGGCCGATCATTGATGAATGGATCTCCAGCCCGGTGACCGTCACAGCGCGGACCACCAACAGCGATGACGGCAGCGAGGGACGGTTGCTGCGCCTGTGCACCGACAGCGGCATCAAGGAATGGATCATTCCCATGGAGGTGTTCGGCGGCAGTGGCGAAGATGCCCGCCGCCAGTTGTTCGGCATGGGCGTCATCATCGCCTTGAAAAAGCGCGCCGCCTTCATGGAGTACCTGCTGGAGCAACGCCCCGAAGAAGTGTTCGCCACCACGGGCCGCCCGGGCTGGCATGAGTCGGGCGCGTTTGTTTTGCCGGGTCGCACCCTCGGCAGCGACAAGGTGCGTTATCAGGCCAGCGGCAAAGGTCAGAACCTGTTCAGCGTGCGCGGCGAGTTGGCGCTCTGGCAAAGCGAAGTTGCCGCCAAGTGCGCGGGCAATCCAGTGCTGACCCTCGCGATTGGCTGCGCGCTGGCCGGGCCACTGCTGAGTCTGGTTGGCGTACTGGGTGGCGGCGTACACCTGGTGGGCGACAGCTCCAGCGGCAAGTCGTTGGCGCAGTTGATTGGCTCATCCGTGTGGGGCGACCCCGGCGTGTTCGCCGCCAGTTGGGACATGACCAAAGGTGGCTTGGAGATCGAGGCGGCCGGACGCAATGACACCCTGTTGCCGCTGGACGAAATCAAGCGCGCCGATCCCAAGCGTGTGCAGGAGATGGCCTACTCGCTGGCCAACGGCCAAGGCAAGGGCACCATGACCCGCGAGCGCGAAGGTAGGGCCAAACTGAGCTGGCGTTTGCTCACCCTCTCCAGTGGCGAGCGCTCCCTCTCCGAGCACGCCGCCATTTCCGGCAATGCCGCCCACGCCGGTGCCGAACTGCGCATGGTCGATGTGAACGCCGGCACTCGCGCCCACCGCGCCTTTGATGAGTTGCACGGTCTGGAGGGGGCCGACTTTCACCGCCTGCTCACCGTGGCCGTGAGTGCCCACCATGGTCACTTGGGGGCCGCCTTCGTCGAGCAACTGCTCGCCAGCGACGACCGCCCCGGCCTGCTGGAAAACTTCGCCAACGTGCGCGCCAAGTTCGTCGAGGACAACGCCCAGGCCGGCCGCGTCGCTGACCGCTTCGCCGTGATTGCCCTGGCCGGGGAAATGGCCATTGCCTATGGCCTGTTGCCCTGGAAACAGGGGAGCGCCCTGAGCGACTGCCAGTTGCTGTATGGCGAGTGGCTGGCGCGGGTCGGCAGTGGCAATGCCGAAGACCGGCAGATCCTCGCTGGCATCCTCGACTTTATCGACAAGCACGGCAGCAGCCGCTTCTCCGATGTGGATGACCACACACCCGACTCCAAGGTGTTCAACCGGGCCGGGTACTGGGAGGTATCCCTGGGTAAACGCCTGTACCTGTTCAACAAGTCGGCGCTGGTCGAGGCGGCCAACGGCTACGGCCTCAGTCGTGTGGTCAAGGCGCTGGATGGGGTGGGCGCATTCGCCAAGCGCGACACCGACCGAGACAGTCGCAAGACCAAGAAATATCGCCTGCCCGGTGGCGGGTCAGCGCGCCTGTATGTCGTCGATGCCGAAGCGATGGATCTGGAGGCCGCCCATGTATGACCACTCAACCTCAATGGCCGACTTCACAGGAACCTAGTTTTGTGGGGAACGCGGGGAACAGTGGGAACAACCAATGTTTCCGGGGCCTTGGCGCGTTCCCCCTTATAGAGATGTTGGGGAACAGGGGGAACACACACCTGTTTTTCTATAAACGACCCTGCTTCTGCCCAGCGATCTGGCGGGAGGTGCTCGGCACATAGGGCGTGGCCAGCCGCCGATCCACCTCACTCATTATTTTTTTGGAGAACCACTTATGACTGACAACACCCAAGCCACCAAACCCAACAACGCCAAATTACTGAAGGAACTGGAGAGTAAGAAAACCGAGTGGGAGCGGGAAGTGAAAGCGCTCAAGGCGCAGAGCGAGCCATTGCGGGAGATGCTCGACGGGATACCGTTGCGTGTTGAAGACTGCACTCAAGAGCAGTGGCAGCAACGATGCCAATTACAGAATGAGGTGTCCAAACTGGAGCACGCCGTTTCAAGTCTCAAGACGCAACTGGTGTACCTGGACAAAGACATCGAACGGCTGTCGACACTGCTCAATGCCGACAAGCAAATTGTGGCCAGCAACAAACGGGATCTGGAACTCACGTCAGAGGTTGGTCGCCTGCGGGACGGTGCAGAGCGTGTGCAGAGCGCCATGAAGGAGATTGAAGCCAAGCACGAAGACGCCGGGAAGAACGCTGACATGGCATTGCAACTCGCGGTGCAAGCGCGTGCTCGAGCAACGGCTACGGGTGACTTTCTCGCCAGCACCGCTGCGGAGAAAGCCACGCAGGAAGCGACGAAAGAGCGCCAACGTGCCCATCAGGCCAAAGAGCATGACGCTCCCCTGCTGACCGCCCTACGGGCCGAGGCTGAAGCGATTGATGCACAGATTGCGAGCGCGCAGGAGGAGCAGAGTATCGCCCGGGAAAAAGTCCGGACGTCGCAGATTGCGAAACTGGAGGACGCCTGGGATCAACAGGTGCAGGCACTGCTTACCATTGGCAGCCACCTGGTGAGCCTTGGCCGTACCGAGCCCTTTCGCTCTATGAAAATTCCCCATATGGCAGACCGTAACCACTCGATTAGCTATCGCGACCTGCTCGACGACCCGTCGGTACTGCTCGGGTGAGGCCGGCTGTAGAGAAGGTGAACCCGTACCGGACGTGGGTCACCAATGCCGTCGAGCGACCATTGTGCCGCGGCTTTGAAAGCGTGGGTAAGAAGGTCGTGTTCTGGTCGGTGGTCTGCTGGGAGGCGGTCAAGTCAAACGGTGAGCGGAGCATTGTTCGTCCGTTTGCCACCGAGCAAAAGGCGCAATGGGCGGCGCAGGTACTGACCGCACATTACCCGGGCCGGGTGTATGCCCTGTTACACCAGATCAGCGAGAAGGAGGTCGAGACGGCTCAGATGGAGGTCTTCGAGCGTTCGGCAATGGATGACGTCGTGGCCTTGGAACTGGCCGCCAAGTACGCGATAGCGCCGGATTAATCCCCTTGCGTTGAGGTGACAACAGGCCGCTGGGTTCACTCCTGGCGGCCTTTTCATTTGTGCACACCACCAACACCGATCCATTGAGCAGTCGCGCCGGCAGTCATTCAACGAGGTGGCCAGACGGCGCGTTTTTCATTGATGCCGTTAGATAGGGGTTCAATTCGGTCATGGCGCAGGTGGACAGGCGTTAGATTAACAGCCTGCAAGCCACGAAAGGCGGGGCCTGCGAGGCTACTCAACAATTTGTTTAAGCCGAGGTTTGAAAATGGTAACGGGGACCGTTTCAGCGATCCGGCAATCCATGGAAAAAGCCATTGCAGACCAAGACAGGAGCAAGATGCCCGACATGGCCAAAAGCGCCGAAGACAGCGCCGTGTCAGGCCTGGAGCCGAAAACCGAAATTAATCTTATAAGAGGATTTAAAGCGACGATGCGAGTGAACCCGAGACAGGCTCGGACCTCAACGAGGGGGCATTTTATCGGCAAACCTAGTCTCTGTTAGGCGCAACTAAAACTACGTTATGACCGTCAGCAATCGGCCAGAAACGGTCATTTGCAGATACCCAAGTGCGGCTCGACTGGAGATAACGGCAGTCTAGCCAGTCCGTCTAACCCGATCGAGTTGGAGGCGCTTCTCGTCATGCGCGCTTGGCAAACAGGTCCCCAACCCAGTCAGTAATAGCTCGAACAGTTATCGATGAGCGATTACCGACTGGGTAGACCGCCGCGACGGGAACACTTGGTTCACTGAACTACTCCAGCAAGCGTCTCAAGTAGATCAAATAGCGCATATGAACATTCACTTGATATTTCAAATTAATCCAAGGGCGGAAAATTTCTTGGGGCGAGAGTTTTGCGCCAGACTATAATAAAAAAGTTAAATGCGCGCTTGTGAGCGCTTGGGCTGGAGGTATTAGAGATTATGGTAATTGATATGTCTGGCTATCCTTGGAGGTTTGTGATTAATAATATTTAATCTGTGGTGTTTTGGTGTAGTGGTGAGGATTTTATATGAACGTCTTGCTGAAAAAACTGCACACCTATCATCATGAGGTGGCTATCCAAATTACTCAGATCAAAGGATTACTGGGGAGGATGAGGCATGAATCCGCTGGTGCCGATGACTGCAAGCTGTTGTTTAAGCTGCTGGAAGCCTTGCATGGTGATGCAGAGAGACACCACCATGAAAATGAAGAGCTTATTCGGCGGGCCTTGCTAGCGACTAAGGCACCGATCCACCAACGGGTCAAGGATATCGAGCGAGATCATCAAGCATTTGAGCGCATTGCTGTACAGCTCAAGATGTTGGAGGACTCAACTCAGGAGACGAGAGTAATCGCTGACGCTATCGATGACTTCATCAAGAAATATTACGATCATATGGATGCTGAGGAGAACATTTTCTTTCCGGCGGCAGATAAGTGGCTGTCAGACATCCAGTGGCAGGAAATAAAGCGTCAGTGGCATTAATCGGAACTCTCACCGTCTAACTTCAAGATTAGGCTGCTACTTAATTCTCGATCTTACAAATTTATTGCGTGGATGCCAAAGATACACCGCTGGCTTGTGGGATTATTTATATAAAATTGCAACCAAGATGGATTGTGAGCCTTACCCCACACATTCGCCGGGCATGGAATAAGCGTTGCGGCTAATCTTATTATTTCGATTATAGACCTCTAGCCGCCTACGGCGAATGTGGCCACGGGGTTATTGGGGGGCTGCGGGTGATGATGTAACTCTCTAGTGACCATGCTTTTAGGCAGATGAGCCCCCCCTGGTTTCGTTGGCTGATCTGAGGGCGCACACGGCTCAACAGGTAGCAGCGGTCAACCGGCAACTTTGGGTCGACTGCAGCCCTTCGTGACAGGCTGAAATCGGCCGATTCTGCTAAAAAAGTCGGTCTGCCCAAATTGCCTGATCATTGACTGGTGAAAACGCTTTTTTTGCACGCTGCTACGTGAAATCCGAGTCCGGAAGCCTCTGCCAACAGTAAAGATCTCAATCTCGGACGCGTACTTTTCTGATGCGCAAACTATGGCCGACTTTTTCAACAGAATCGGCCAGAAGCTGCCGTTCGTTACGGTAGCTACGTATTGCGATCTGAATCGTCGTATCTGAAAAGTGGTGACAGCTCGATAAGTTCGCTAAAACGAGCGATTGAAGCAGGTAACAGCAAGCATGTGCCTACTCCCTTGATCTGAATTGCCTGAGCTGAGACTCAAGCGACTCATAAAGTCGAAGAATCTCGTCGCCAGTGACTTCCTGTCCACATTCGAAACACTTCAATCTGAGTAAATCTCTAAACGAGGCGAACCGCTGCACAGCAGGCTGAAGATCAGCGCCGCATTTTGGACACGTTAGCTTGCACTGAGCTAGGTCAAGCATTACAGCCATCACTCCCTTGTTCGTTTCAGGTACTAATCGATACGAGCCCTAACTTTGAGAATAGTCAACAAACAGTCGCATCCGGTCGCGGAGGGCGGCGCCTGATTGGCCCCTATTTTCGCTCGTGACCATAACACCATCACCAACCCAGCCGAGAGGAATGCTTACCACAGCTCCTAGCCGATTTTTGCCTGTTGAGATGGGCAGGTACCGGCCATACACGGTCATTCGTGCGAGACTATTTTCGGCCATTTGCAGTCGTTAGCGAACGGCTGCAATGGGTCGATTTCAACCCTTCGTCACAGGCAGCAATCGGCCAGAAGAGGACGATCAGAATATCGGTGGAGTCAGGGGGATGGGGGTAAATAGCCTCCCACCTCCTAACGGCATAGGGGTTTCCCCTAGTTGTACTGTTTGTTATGAGACGAATGCTGGCGCTCTGCTACCATTCCAATTCGTTTGATCAAAACCACATCAATAATCCAGATAGAGATCGTCTCATATGCGCGTTAATTTACCTGTTACCGAGCACGAAAGAACGTTCTCCAATGAACAACGGTTGATCTCGACGACCGATCTCGACAGCCGTATCACCTACTGCAACGATGCCTTCGTGGCCATCAGCGGTTTCACAATGGACGAACTGATCGGCCAGACCCATAACCTGGTCCGTCATCCGGACATGCCGCCGTCAGTATTCGGCCACATGTGGGAAACCATCAAACAGGGCAAGCCCTGGATGGGGGTAGTCAAGAATCGCTCGAAAAATGGCGATTTCTATTGGGTCAGTGCCTATGTCACGGCCATCTATGAAAATGGTCGCATCAGTGGTTATGAGTCGGTTCGCTCGTTGCCTACCCACGCTCAGATTCGTCGAGCAACGGCGCTCTATTCGCGGCTGCGGGCCGGAAAGTCGGCGATCGCGCTGAGCGCACGTGTTTCCCAGCCACTGCAACGCGGCTGGCCACTGCTGGCGGCTGGTGTGTTGTCAATACTGAGCGATCTTTGGCTGTCACAATCCGCGGCCCTGGCGATTTTGATAGCGAGCCTCCTTACTGCCGGGTATTTGATAGAGTTGCGTCAACGTAGAACCATCGAACGCACCCTGGCCGAGCATCCGAAAGCGTTTTCCAGTCCATTGGTAGCGCTCACGTATAGCGACAACCCTGGACCTCAGGGGCAACTGGACATGGCCATGCTCAGCGAGGAAGCTCGCTTGCAAACGGCTTTGACCCGACTGGTCGATGCTGGGATCAGCGTCAAGGCCAGGGCGGCGCAGTCATCTGAACTGTCCGGTTCGCAAGCGCAGTCTCTCGATCGCCAACGTAGCGAGACCGATCAGTCAGCCGCCGCGATCTCGCAGATGGCCGCCACGATTCAGGAGGTCACGCAGAACGTACAGAACACTGCGCACGCAGCGTCTGAGGCTGACCAGTTGGCTCGGCAGGGCAGTGATCTGGCTCAGCAGAGCTTGACGGCCATGGAAACCATGAGCCAGGCCGTCAATGAAATTGGCCTGGCAGTCAATGCGCTGGCCAGTGAGACGCAGTCGATTGGCAGCGTGGTGGATGTCATCACCTCGATTGCCGAACAGACCAACTTGCTGGCGCTCAATGCGGCTATTGAAGCTGCCCGGGCAGGTGAGCAGGGCCGAGGCTTTGCGGTGGTCGCCGACGAGGTGCGCTCTCTGGCACAACGCACACGAACTTCAACCGAGCAGATCCATGGAATCATCGCTTCTCTGCATAGCGGTACCGAGCGCGCGGTATTGACGGCGAGCAGGGGGGAGCAGATTTCCCGCGACAGCGTGCAGAGTGTTGAGGCGGTTCAGTCGGCACTTGTTGGCATTAGTCAGGCGATCAGTCGGATCACAGGAATGAGCCAGCAGATGGCCTCGGCATCAGAAGAGCAAAGTCACGTGGCTGAAGATATTAATCAACAGATCACGCGCATTGCCCAGTTGTGTGATCACAGCGCCGGACAGGCCAAACAGGGCGCCGAGATCAGCCAGGATCTTGAACGTATGGCCGAGTATCTGCACAGCCTGGCCGAGCGTTTCAACCGATAGCCATTAGCGCCTATTGGACAACCACAGGGATGTGGTTCTGAGTTCTACGGGGACATCTGTTCTATATATAGACCTACTGCTATAGGGGGGAGGCTCTGCGTCCGGTAGTCGATGTTGGCGCGCATTAGGTCGTAGTAAATGGACAGGCCAGTGTACAGCGCGTTGGTGGACATAGGCAGCCAGAGGGCTCGACGGAGGTTTCGGCACGGCGTGGTACCTCAGCTCCAGCGCGCTCCCCCAGCGAAAACGGACGACCCGCACCTACCACCGCGAGTTGCTGCATTGCTAGGCCGCCCGCCTAGCCAGCGTTCCATTGATGAACGTGGCGATGGCCTCGTTCATCTGCCCCAGGCCGGGCTCTTCCAGTGGGTACCCGGCTCACCCGATGATGTGCAACGGAGGTGGCTGGCGGAGAGTATTTCAGCCGGCAACTCTTCCGTGTTGTTGCAGACTGGCCATCCGCGCTCACGCGACATGCCGGACATTCAGAAAAATCAATGGGTCCTCCCGAAGGGGTGGGTCTTGGGGGTAATTCGGGCCCCGCGTCTTCGGTATATATGACCTTTTTTCGGTGGTTGGTTGTTGTTTAGTCGATCACTGCAAGCCTCGCACCCTATGGGTTTTGCGGTCCTGTTCATCGCAACGACTCTGGCCAGCCATGTCGATGAGTGAATGGCCTAGGTTGGTGTATCGCCGATTGGCTGCCCTCGATGGCGAAAACAGCCATTAACGGGATGGCCAGACTGAATGACGCCCATCCACCGGTTAGACACGGGTGCAATTTGGACACGGCTCAGGTTGACCGGTGTTAGATCCGGAGATTCTGGTAATCCACTGGAGCCCTTACAGAGCAAGGCCTGTAAGGGCTTTCAGAAAACAACCATACGAGAGGATTTAAAAGCGCCTATCGCTGAGTGCCAGGTTTCATCGGCAGACCTAGTCTCTGCTGGACGCGACCAAAAAACTACACCATGACCGACAGCCATAAGCGGCCACTCAAAGAAATGATATCGCTGTAGGTTCGCGGGGAAAATCGCATCCAGTAAACCGACCTATAGCTTCGCAAATTCGAATTTCGCATATAGGTCTACGCTTCTCCATTACACACATCTGGAGACGCCCTAATGATCCGAGCCCTGCTGATCGCTTCCATGCTAGTCGCCGTAAGCTTTTCAGCTAATGCTGACGTGACACCATTCCCTTCGACGTTTAATACGCAAGACATTGCGGTAGAGGGCGCCAAAATCCATGTGCGCGTTGGTGGCAAAGGGCCGGCCGTAGTGATGCTGCATGGCTTCGGCGACACCGGCGACATGTGGGCGCCATTGGCCGCCGACCTGGCCAAGGATCATACCATCGTGGTACCCGACCTCCGCGGTCTAGGCTTATCTTCGATTCCCGAGAAAGGTTACGACAAGAAAACCCAAGCGGGCGACGTTCGTGGAGTTTTGGCGGCGCTGGGCATCGAGAATGCGGTCATCATAGGTCACGATATAGGAACCATGGTCGCCTTTGCCTACGCCTCTCGCTATCCGCAACTGACCGATCGGTTGGTGGTAATGGACGCGCCTGTACCCGGTATTCCGCCGTGGAACGACATCGTTCGCTCGCCAATGCTATGGCACTTCGACTTTGGCGGCCCAGACGCCGAGCGTCTGGTGGCCGGCCGTGAGCGCATTTACCTTGACCGTTTCTGGAACGAGTTTGCGGGTGATCCTGCCAAGGTCGATGAAGCCACCCGCCAGCATTACGCCAAACTATATGCCCGCCCCGGTTCCATGCACGCGGCCTTCGCCCAGTTTCGCAGCATTCGCCAGGATGCGGTGGACAACGAAGCGTCTATGAAGACAAAGCTGACTATGCCGGTGCTGGCCGTCGGCGGTGAAAAATCCTTCGGCAACAACGAAGCGATCGTGATGCGCAACGCCGCAGACAACGTCAAGGAGCTAGTAATTCCGGGCGCAGGACATTGGCTGATGGAGGAAGCGCCCACTCAAATCATCCAGGCGATTCGCGGTTTTATAACCCAGTAAGGACTGGAAAAAAGAGAGAAAAAGGGGACACCCATTAGCCGGTCTCGAGTCAAGACTAATGGGTGTTCCCTTTTATCGTTAAAAATTTTCCGCCTCGGGCGCACGGAAAGCCTTGCTGTAATAGCCGGACTGGTCGAAACAGCACACCTGCTTCTTGCCGGTTGCAAGCATATCGCAGGCATCACCAATTCGCTTTTCGCGCGTCTTGAGTTGCTTGGCTGAAGTAATCCAGTGAATCCAGTCCACTCGTGCGAGGGTCGTTGTGTTATTCCAAACTTTACGAGCTTCAGGAGCCGCTGCCAGTGCTTCCTCAAAATCTGCCGGGACGTCAGGCTCGGGTTCCTTCTTCACAGGGGTTAGCTCGAGTGTAACGACATCCCCAACGGCTACACCTGCGGCGTGGAGTAACTCGCTACTGACCTTCAGCCAATGGCTATCGGCCGCGCGGTGACAAGTTTGAGGGGATTGAATGGATCACCCTCAAGTAGGCCAGTTAGACCTGACTGGCAGCTTCGAGGTGTTTTCTGCCTCTGGCGACGGGCAGAAAACGGCTGGAGCGGACATTAGCTCACAGCCCCATTTCTCGCATCGAAGCGCTTGCCCCATTGCTGATCGCGAGAATGCTCGACCAGGTGATCAATGAACGCCCGTGTCTTGGCCGGTAACAGCTTCTGACTGGCAAAGTAGAGCGAGATAGGGCCGGCATCGACATACCAGTCCGGTAAGACACGTCGCAGCGCACCACTTTGTAGATGCGCCAGCACATCAGGTACGGCAAGCAGGGCCACGCCCAGCCCGAGTAACGCGCTCTGACATAGGGCTTGAGGATCGTTTACTAGCATCCTCGGGCGTAACTCCAGCGGTGCTCGCTCGCCCTTGGGGCTCTGCAGCATCCAGCTACGTACCTTACCGCTCTGAGCAGACCGCATCCCCAAGTGTTCGAGCTTGGCTAGCTGCTCTGGCCGACGTGGTGCCGGCCGTCCGGCTAGGTGAGCTGGCGAAGCAACCAGTATCAGATGCGCTGGCGCCAGTTCGCGCGCCACCACGCCGGGCGTAATTTCGATGCCGCCGCCAATTGCTGCATCAAAACCATCGGTGATCAGCTCTACCTGGCGGTTGTCGAAATGCCATTCCGGCGTGACTGCCGGGTAGCGGGCTAGAAACTCAGGCATCAGCGGTAGCAGATAGTCACGCCCAAAGGCCGGAGCCGCCGACAGGCGCAGCAGCCCAGCCGGGGCACCGGCGCTACTGGTGAGATCGGCAATCGCCGCCTGGATGCTTTCCAGCCCGCCGCCAACATTGCCGAGAAAGCGTTCGCCGGCTTCAGTCAGGGTCAGACGCCGGGTGCTGCGCTGAAACAGGCGCACACCGAGGTTGGTTTCCAACTGAGCCACGTTGCGGCTGATGGCCGCCGGCGTCAGACCCAGGCGACGTGCGGCTGCGGAGAAGCTACCGCACTCGGCGCTGCGCACGAAGGACTCCAAATTAGCCAAGGTTTCCATAACCAAACCTTCAATTATTGGTTGAAGGTGATTCTAGTCATTACCCGCTACTGCGTGGAAAGCGAAAGGCGTTTCATGAGCACACCTACCACCCATATGAGGTCTGCATCATGAACAACGTCAATCTTCCCCTGAACGGCCAAGTCGCCCTAGTTACCGGCGGATCGCGCAGCATCGGCGCCGCCATCGCCAAACGCCTGGCGGCGGACGGAGCCAGTGTCGCCATCACATACAACGCATCGCCGGACAAGGCCGAGACGATGGTCAGCGAGATAGTTGCCGCTGGTGGCAGGGCGGTGGCGATTGCCGCCGATGCCGGCGACCCGCAGGCGGTGCGCGATGCGGTACAGCAGGTCGCCAGCACTTTCGGTCGGCTGGACATTCTGGTTAACAACGCCGGCATCAGTGTACTCGGCGCCCCAGAGGAGATCGCCTTCGAGGATTTCCAGCGCATCCTGGCAGTGAATGTGACCGGAGTGTTCGTCGCCACTCAGGAGGCGCTCAAACACATGGGGCGCGGCGGGCGCATCATCCATATCGGCAGTTCCATGGTGCAGTACGCTGCCTTTGCCACCGCCTCGGCCTATACCCTAACCAAGGGCGCCTTGGCCGGCTTCAGTCGCGGGCTGGTGCGCGACCTCGGCCCACGCGGCATCACGGTCAACACCGTGCACCCCGGCCCAACTGACAGCGACATGAACCCGGCGGACGGCCCTGTGGCCGATTTCGTCCGCCCGAATATTGCCGTTGGCCGCTACGGCGAGGGCCGCGACATCGCCGCTGCCGTTGCCTGGCTGGCCAGCCCAGAGGCGGCCTTCGTCAGCGGCGCCGAGCTGCTGGTAGATGGTGGTTTCACGGCCTGAGGAGAGACGGACATGAAAATTGGAGTCATCGGCGCTGGTGCCATAGGCAGTGCCATCGCACGCGCCCTGAGCAAGGCAGGTATAGAGGTCGCAATCGCCAACAGTCGTGGGCCGGAGAGCATGCGGAGTCTGGCCGACGAACTGGGGCCGATGGTCATACCGGTAAGCCGGGAGCAAGCCGCCCAGGCAGACATCGTCTTTCTCGCGGTGAACTGGTCGAAAATTCCCGCCGCGCTAGAAAACCTGCCTCCCTGGAATGGGCGCATCGTGGTCGACACCAACAATCCCATCGAGGCACCAACCTTCCGGCCCTTCGATCTGGGCGGCCAGAGTTCGAGCGAAGTGGTTGCACGGATGCTACCTGGAGCGCGCTTGGTCAAAGCCTTTAACCACCTTGCACCGACTCTGCTGAGCGGCGATCCGCAGGCCCAAGGTGGTCGGCGCGTTCTGTTCTATTCCGGTGAGGATGTCGCGGCTAAGGCCAATGTAGGGGCGTTAATTGAGCGACTGGGCTTTGCTGGTGTCGATCTAGGAGGCCTAAGCGAAGGGCGACTGGCGCAGTTCCCTGGAGGGCCATTACCGGCACTTAACCTGGTAAAGCACGATTAATCCCCAATCGTCGGGCGCTCCAAGCGTCCGCTTTTGGCTGCCTGTCCTCACCGGCTGTTGAGGGTTGGTGAATACCTGTGGGCGAAACGCGCAGTGCTTCACAGATCACTGTGTATGCTTTCCCATAACTCGGGGGGACCCTGGCAATCTGGTCGAGAGACGGGTGCGAAGACTCGCGTAAATTCGTTAGCGGCACCCCGCCAAAGTTAGTTAACTGGTTAACTCGGTTGAGCCGTGCAGGCAGCGGCTTGTAGCCCGGTTAACTAAGCATTTTGGCTGGTTAACTCGGCTATCCGCCCATTCGCCTGAGAGCCAAGCGGGCCATGGCTTTCAGGGCGGTTAACTAAGGAGTTAACCGACTAAATTACTTGGTTAACTGGTTAACCCCTCGAACTGATCGGTCAAATCGGCTAAGAGGCAGGTGGGCTGGGCCTTTCAGGGCGGTTAACCAAGAGTCAACCGACTAAATTACTCGGTTAACTCCTAGGTTAACTGGTTAACTCGGTTGGTTAACTCGGCTATTCGCCAGTTTTTACCGGTATTGGCTCGCGCTCGCTCCCGTGTTTCAAGCGCGGAGGTGATCTGTCATTTCATCGCGACCAAGATCAACGGGAATATAAGGGGGAGTCATTCCTCAAAACGACACCCTCCAATGCCGAGACTGTGGCATTTAGGTCTGCTGGTCAGCTCCTTCCTCAGTCGATCTTTTCGCCGATCTGGCTGCTTCTGTTCCCCCCAAAAGACACTGGGGTACAAGTTCCCCCGCTCAAGCCCCCGGAAACATTGGCTGTTCCCACTGTTCCCCCGTTCCCCCGTTTTTTGAAATCAGTCACACATTGGAACAGGTAGGGTGGCCGTTTGGAAGCTAGGGGTTGCAATCGACCCGATGCCTCTTGAGTTTGAGAATGTTCATGCTGCCCCGACCGTGAACTATCGAAGCGGCACCATACCCGCGTCCTGCGGGACAACAGCCGGTGTGTTTGCCCAGCTGTCACTATGCCGTCTGCGCAGCTTTTTATGTGATCTTCCTACAAATGCGTCATTATCGATCCCTATGATATCCCTGCAGCCGAATCCATTGATTTTTAATGTGTTATTTAAGGATTGAACTAGAACATGTTGGAGGTATCTGAAATATGAGTAACGATGATGTAGTGACTTACTACAAGTATCGCGGTAGCTCCAATAGGACCTGGGACATAATTACTAATCGTGAGTTGTATTTTTCGCTACCTCAGAATCTGAACGACCCTCTAGATGTATCTATTGATATTCAATCTGAATATGAACGCGCCAAAGAACATGTCTATAGGACAGATACGCATCCCGAAAGGCATCGATCATTCCTAGTTACTATGCTTGACAGCATTAGAAAAGGAGTAGATGAGAATGGTAAGGACATATATTTAAACCGAGCCCTTCATCTATTCATGCAGACTAGAGGTGTCCTTTCACTATCCACAACTGCCCATGATGCGCTGCTTTGGTCCCATTACGCAGACGGCCATCGAGGAGTATGCCTCGGATTTAATTCCGAAATCTTGCAGATCGATGGTGTAACTGATGCGGGGGACGTGAAGTACCTACCTAATCCGCCCTACATGGAAAAATTTTTGGAGCTAACTGATGAGTTTGGTGAGTTCTGCCGACCTTGGGACGGGTTGCATTTTACTGATGAGCAAGGGAAGAATTTTTATAACAAACAGGTTGACGCAATGCTGGAGATAGGGCTGTACACCAAATCCGAGGATTGGAGGTATGAGAAAGAGTTCAGGTTGATGTCGGTTCCTGGAAACCACTCATTTCCGAGCACTGCATTAGTAGAGGTTATTATTGGGGCTAAAACATCGCAGGCTGACGAGGGGAAAGTTAGAGAGCTAATTTCCAGCCCTGACTACGCTCATGTGAGGCTGAAGAAAGCCTTTAACATTCCTGGCACGTTTAGTTTTGGCTCTCGGCTGATAGATTTACAGAAGCTCGAAAATCAAAATTAATATTTGTCTAATTCTTGTAGGTGACTGCAACGAAGGGCAAGGCTACTGGCTTGCTATCGCGATGCCGCTGGATGCTCCGGTGACGTGGCTGAACGGGAAGCACGAAAGCTTGGCCAGCACCAGCGCCTGATCGAACGAGATGGATATGGGAAGCCACGGTTTCCTTCAGCGCTATGAGTGTCCGCTTTTGGCTGTGTTGCTGCCCTCTACTTCGCCGGTGCGCATTGGTTAATTCAGATGCAAATGGTGGTTCAGAAGCAACGTATGTGAGCACCTGCTTCTATAGGGTGTCGTTTGAAGAAACGACACCCCCCGACGTACCGTCTGTGTACGTCAGACATTGGCATATTTCATTTTGGGGGCAGATTTGGGGGCAAGCAATTCACCCAAACCACAAGAGGCCTTTATTTACACGGCCTACAGGCAGTGGTTCTATTCCGTCTCTGGCACCAAAATACCGAAAAACCCCAAGCGAAGATGATTCCTTGGGGTTTTTTATTGCCTGCGATTTAATGGCCGCCGGACCA
>LNAP01002305.1_pt1 | contig 19254 bp, 21 predicted proteins | sample 602601 | NCBI WGS metagenome assembly LNAP01 (sample SAMN02440304, study PRJNA202911) | soil metagenome | biome: Subtropical and temperate rainforests or woodlands; isolation source: soil samples (1 kg each in a 20% v/v slurry with milli Q water) were... ...
ACATCATCATTGACCTACCTCCAGAGTTGCTTGACCAAATGGGGTTAGGTGTTGGGGACGACCTGGAGCTAACGGTAGCGAATGGCACATTAGTGCTGATGCCCCTGGACAACGCAACATCAGTGCGGCCAATGTTCGCTGGCGTCCTGCGTCATGATGTCTATCATGGTTACCGCACGCGTCTGGAGGCGCTTCTTCATATCTCGGTCAATGCTTCGGATCTGGACATTCACGACAAGATTGTAGCTGGCTTCTCGGCCAGCCTGATCAAGGTGCTCTATGATGATGGAACCCTAAGCGACGAAGAACGCGACAGAATCATTCAACCCAAAACGCTCAAAAAAAAATTGGCAGCCAATCAACTCTTAACTTTGCATGAGAGCGACCGCCTGTTCCGGTTTGGACACATTACTGCCATGGCCGAGGTGATCTTCGGTGACAAAGGGAAGGCCAAACGATGGCTTTCAAAACCCAAAGCCCGTTTTGTGGGAGAGAGCCCATCGGCGATGCTCACTACAACCATTGGCACACATCTAGTCGAAGAAATGCTGATTCAGGTGGCTGAGGGCATGTCATCTTAATCCAGCCGCAGCCGCAGCCGCAGCCGCAGCCGATTAGTGAGAATCGCTTTTTCCTGAAGATAGGGCGTCTTGCGTCAAAACAAAATAATGCAGGCTTAATGCTGATGGGCTTATATCGTGCGTTATCAAGCGGCTTGCATGCGCTAGATGAAAGCCAGTGTCTAATTAATTGTTCGCGCTAATTCTGACGGCTACACTCCAACCCCATGAAACGCTACCTGCGGTTTTGCCTTATTTTTGTGATCAGCCTGGCGCTTCCCCTCAGCGGGATGGCGGGGGTGCAGGCACCAACAGAACCGTGCCCGATGAAAGCCATGGGCATGGCGATGATGGACGACATGGGCATGGATTGTTGCAATGACATGAAGAGCCCGACCGAGCATGGGAAACCCTGCAAACCGGGTCAGGAGTGCAAGACGGGCGGGATGCTGCAAGTCTCGATCGTCAAGCCGCCCGTGACACTGTTCAGCCCCGTCGTGCTGGTCTTTTCCAGTGATTCCGTTTCTGTGTCCACCCCGTCCGGGGTATGGCGACCGCCCCGCGTCTGATTCCTATCCGTTATTGAACCTCATCCTGTTTTAACGGGATGGCATGGCTGTGCGCAGATATTTTGCCGCGCGCAGCGGATCATCACAGGAATCGCAAACATGAACCCCAGGTACTTTTGCACAGGTTGGTCCCTAGTGGCCGGCTTGGCGGCAAGCGTACTGGCTTTGCCGAGCTTCGCTACCTCGCTGACGCTCGACGAAGCCTTGCGGCTGGCCGAAAACACCGCGCCGTCGCTGTCTGCACAGGATGCAAAGATTCAGGCTGCCAGCAGTGCGGCCATTCCAGCGGGTGAGCTACCTGACCCGAAGTTGCTCGCTGGTCTGCAGAACTATCCCATCGGCGGTCCAGATCGCTGGAGTGTCAATGATGACTTCATGACCATGCAAATGGTCGGGGTCAGGCAAGATATGCCCAATAGTGACAAGCGGAGGGCGCGGATCGAGGTTGCGAACGAAGGGGTTAAGCGTGCCGCTGCTGAGCGTCAGATCGAACGCCTGAACGTGCGCCAAGCCACGGCGCTGGCCTGGATAAGCAGCTATTCAATCGAGCGCAAAGACGCGCTGTTCCAGGACTTCTACAAGGAGAACCGCCTGCTGAGCGACACCGTCCGCGCGCAAATTGCCGGCGGTCGCGCACAACCGGCCGATGCCGTGACACCGAAGCAGGAAGCGGCGCAACTGGCCGAGCAGCAGGACGATCTGATACGCCAGCGTGCTCAAGCGCGCGCGGCGCTGAAACGCTGGATTGGTCCGGCCGCCAACGCAACGCCGGCGGGAAGTCTTCCGCAGTGGCCGATCGATACGTCAGGCTTGCCCCAGAAACTGCAACATCATCCCGAGCTGGCTGCGTACGGGCCGATGACCCGTGAAGCGCAAGCCAAGGTGCGCGAGGCGCAGGCGGAGAAAAAGTCCGACTGGAGCTGGGAGGTGGATTATCAGCACCGTGATCGGCAGTTCGGCGACATGGTAAGCGTGCAACTTTCCTGGGATCTGCCGTTGTTTCCGCAGACTCGGCAGAACCCCAAAATTGCCGCCCGAGAAGCCGAAGTCAACCAACTCGAATCCGAGCGCGAAGCCTTGTCACGCGAGCATACCGAGCAACTGGAAAGTGAACTGGCTGACTATGAACGGCTCAATCGTGCGGTCCAGCGCAATGCGCAAAGTCTACTGCCGCTGGCCAAAGAAAAAGTCGAACTCAGCATGGCCAGCTATCGCGCCGGTAAAGGCGATTTGAATGCGGTTGTCGCCGCCCGACGTGAACTCATCGAGGCTCGCCTCAAACAAGTCGAAGTGGAGGAACAGCGAGCACTGACCAATGCACGACTGTATTTTGCGTATGGAGAGGCCAGCCAATGAGCCTTAAAAAGAGTGGGGTGTTGTTGGCAGGCGTTGCAATGGCAGTGGGCATCGCCGGTGGTTACTGGCTGGCGCTTCAACGCATCAGCGAAGTGAAGGGCGCTTCGCCTGAGCAAAATCTAAACGCACCAAATGAACGCAAAGCACTGTATTGGTATGACCCGATGTACCCCCAACAGAAGTTCGACAAACCGGGTAAATCGCCGTTCATGGACATGCAGCTGGTTCCGCAATACGCCAGTGGCGGCAACGATCAAGCGACGGTCAGTATCGATCCGAGCGTGGCGCAGAATCTCGGTCTGCGCTCGGCGATGGTCAGCCGTGGAGTGTTTGCGTCCAGCCTTGATGTGAGTGGCATCCTCGCCTTTAACGAACGGGATGTCGCGGTTATCCAAGCCCGTACTCCAGGCTTTGTAGAGCGGGTCTACGCCCATGCACCCGGTGATCTGCTCAAAGCCAATGCGGCGCTGGCGGATATTCTGGTGCCCGAGTGGGCGGCGGCTCAGACTGAGTTCCTGGCCCTGAAAAACAACGGTGATCGCGACTTGCTCGCCGCTGCGCGGCAGCGCTTAGGGCTCAGTGGAATGCCGCCGGGAGTGATTGCCCAGGTCGAACGTAGCGGTAAGATCCAACCTTATCTGACGTTGACCAGCCCGATTGGCGGGGTGCTGCAAGAGCTCAACCTGCGCATAGGCATGACCGTCGCGGCGGGCGAGACGCTGGCGCGAGTCAATGGTCTGAGCAGTGTCTGGCTGGCGGTGTCCGTTCCTGAATCCGACGCGGGTACCATCGCCGAGGGGCAAAAGGTCGAGGCGCAGTTGCCGGCCTTCCCTGGGACCAAGGTCAATGGCACTGTCAGCACAATTCTGCCGGACACCAATGCGGACAGCCGCACCCTGCGCGTACGGGTCGAACTACCCAATCCAGACGGCCGCCTAAGGCCCGGTTTGACGGCGCAAGTGCGCTTGAGCAGCTCAACTGAGCAGAGTGTGTTGTGGGTGCCGAGCGAGGCGGTCATTCGCACGGGTCGACGTGCCTTGGTGATGCTAGCCGAAGATGCTGGCCGCTATCGCCCCGTTGAAGTGCAGCTCGGGCAGGAAAGCAGTGGCAAGACAGTAATCGTTAAAGGTCTGGATGAAGGTCAGAAGGTAGTTACCTCGGGGCAATTTCTGCTCGACTCGGAGGCCAGTCTCAAAGGTATCGTGGCCAGTTCAGCAGACGAACCACCCCGTATCGCAGCAGCCTCAAATTTGCATGAGGCAGACGGGCAGATCGTCGAAATCGACGATAAAGAAGTCACACTCGCCCACGGCCCCTTCAAGACACTGGGCATGCCGGGCATGACGATGATGTTTCCACTTGCCAATCCGACCCTGATTCAGGGTCTGAAAACGGGCGACAAGGTTCGGGTCGCGGTGAGCCAAACCGACGATGGATTGCGTGTCGAGCGTCTAGATAAAACGGGAGGTCAGCCATGATCGCTGCCCTCATCCGTTGGTCTGTTGCCAACCGCTTTTTGGTGCTATTGGCGACACTTTTCGTCACAGCTTGGGGCATCTGGTCAGTTCAGAACACGCCCATCGATGCCCTACCGGATCTCTCCGATGTACAGGTGATCATCCGTACCCCTTATCCGGGACAAGCACCGCAGATTGTCGAGAATCAGGTCACCTATCCGCTGGCCACCACCATGCTTTCAGTACCTGGAGCCAAGACCGTGCGCGGGTACTCCTTCTTCGGCGACAGCTTTGTTTACGTGCTGTTCGAAGACGATACGGACTTATACTGGGCTCGCTCTCGGGTGCTGGAGTATTTGAGTCAAATACAAAGCCGGTTGCCAGCCAGCGCAAAGCCCGCATTGGGGCCGGATGCTACGGGAGTGGGCTGGATCTATCAGTACGCATTGGTGGATCGCACTGGTAGGCACGATCTCGCGCAACTTCGTGCGCTTCAAGATTGGTTCCTTAAATTTGAACTCAATACGCTGCCCAATGTTGCGGAAGTGGCCACCGTGGGCGGCATGGTCAAGCAATACCAAGTACAGCTCGATCCGCTCAAGATGGCCAATCTCGGGATCACTCAGGCACAGGTGACTGAAGCCATCGGCAAGGCCAATCAGGAAACCGGTGGTGCCGTGCTGGAAATGGCCGAAACCGAGTTTATCGTGCGAGCTTCGGGTTATCTAAAGACGCTCAACGATTTTCGGACGATCCCGCTAAAGTTGGAATCAGGCGGTGTGCCTGTAAGCCTTGGCGATGTCGCCACGATTCAGCTTGGGCCTGAAATGAGACGAGGCATCACTGAATTTGACGGGGAAGGCGAGACCGTCGGTGGGGTGGTGATTTTGCGCAGCGGTAAGAATGCTCGCGAGACCATTACGGCGGTGAAGAGCAAACTGGATGAGCTGAAAATCAGTCTCCCAGCAGGCGTAGAAATCGTCACAACCTACGATCGCAGCAAGCTGATCGACCGCGCAGTAGACAACCTCAGTTACAAGCTTCTGGAAGAGTTCATCGTCGTTGCCCTGGTGTGCGGGATCTTCCTCTGGCACCTGCGCTCATCCTTGGTGGCAATCATTTCGCTACCTGTGGGGGTGTTGATTGCATTCATTGTCATGCGATACCAGGGCATCAACGCCAACATCATGTCCTTGGGTGGGATCGCTATCGCTATCGGTGCCATGGTCGATGCCGCAGTGGTGATGATTGAAAACGCACACAAAAAAATAGAATCCTGGCACACCTCTCATCCTGGGCAGGAGTTGAAGGGTGAGCAGCATTGGCATGTGATGACCGATGCAGCGGCCGAGGTCGGCCCCGCGCTTTTCTTTTGTCTGTTGATCATAACTCTGTCGTTCATTCCGGTGTTCACATTGGAGGCTCAGGAAGGAAGACTGTTTGGCCCACTGGCGTTTACCAAGACCTACGCCATGGCGGCAGCGGCGGGATTGTCGGTGACGCTGGTGCCGGTGCTGATGGGTTACTGGATTCGGGGGCGAATTCCGAGTGAGCAACAGAACCCTTTAAACCGCTGGTTGATACGGATCTACCAACCCGCGTTGGACGCAGTTCTGCGTCGTCCGAAAACCACTCTGCTGGTGGCGCTGTTAGTATTTGTCAGTGCGCTATGGCCAATGTTTCGCTTAGGTGGGGAGTTCCTTCCACCACTGGACGAAGGGGATCTGCTCTACATGCCTTCAGCCCTGCCGGGGTTGTCGGCGCAGAAGGCTGCACAATTGCTGCAACAGACCGATCGCCTAATCAAAACAGTCCCTGAAGTTGAACACGTTTTCGGCAAGGCCGGTCGTGCTGAGACCGCTACCGATCCAGCGCCGTTGGAAATGTTTGAAACCACGATTCAGTTCAAACCGCATGAGCAATGGCGCTCAGGCATGACCCAGGAAAAATTGGTGGAGGAGCTGGACCGCGTGGTACGCGTGCCTGGCCTGACCAATATTTGGATACCCCCGATTCGCAACCGCATCGACATGCTGGCCACAGGGATCAAAAGTCCCATCGGGGTGAAAGTTGCCGGCACTAACCTGACGGAAATCGATTCGGTCACCCAGGCGGTTGAAAAGGCAGCCAAGAATGTGCCCGGTGTCAGCTCCGCGTTGGCCGAGCGCCTAACCGGTGGCCGCTACATCGATGTGGATATCGATCGTAATGCAGCCGCCCGCTACGGCATGAATATCGCTGATGTGCAGTCCATCGTGGCCGGTGCTATCGGAGGCGAAAATATCGGGGAGACCGTTGAGGGGCTCGCACGTTTTCCGATCAGCGTCCGTTATCCGCGAGAGTGGCGTGACTCACCGGGAGCCTTGGAACAATTGCCCATCTACACATCGTCAGGCATCCAGATCACCCTCGGTACTGTGGCAAAAATCAAAATCACTGACGGTCCGCCAATGCTCAAGAGCGAGAACGCGCGGCCTTCGGGCTGGGTGTACATCGATGTGCGTGGTCGTGACATTGCCTCCGTGGTCGCCGATCTTCGTCAGGTCGTCAATCAACAGGTCAAGTTGCAGCCTGGTATGAGCCTGAGCTACTCGGGGCAGTTCGAGTTTCTCGAAAGAGCTAACGCACGACTCAAGCTGGTCGTACCGGCCACGCTATTGATCATCTTCGTGCTGCTTTACCTGACATTCGCTCGATTCGATGAGGCCTTGTTGATCATGGCCACACTCCCTTTTGCTCTCACCGGAGGGGCGTGGTTCCTCTATTTGCTCGGGTTCAATCTGTCGGTGGCAACGGGGGTCGGCTTCATCGCACTAGCCGGGGTTTCTGCAGAGTTCGGCGTGATCATGCTGCTATACCTGAAAAATGCTTGGGCCGAACGTGTAGACCTTGGCGATAACTCTGAACGTGCATTAGTGGAGTCGATCCGTGAAGGCGCTGTGCAGCGAGTGCGTCCCAAAGCTATGACTGTGGCTGTCATCATCGCGGGCCTGTTGCCCATACTGTTGGGCAGTGGTACCGGCAGCGAAGTGATGAGCCGAATTGCCGCGCCAATGGTCGGCGGAATGGTAACTGCGCCCTTGCTTTCCCTGTTTGTCATCCCGGCGGCCTATCGCTTAATGCGTCGTCGAAAGCTACCTAGCAAACCCGTAACTCTGAAAGGAAATGTTGTATGAAACTGACCCTTATTACAGTTGCCAGCACTGCGGTTGTGTTCTCTCTCGCTGCCCATGCACAAGAAACGCCAGCAATGAAAATGGACGGTATGGAAGGCATGGAAATGAAGCAGGAATCAAAGCAGATGGCTGTCGCCAATGCCGAGGGCACGATCAAGGCCATTGATCCTGCGAAACATAGCCTGACACTCGCTCACGGTGCCGTTCCAGCTGTTCAATGGCCGCCGATGACCATGTCCTTTTCCGCATCGGATGATCAGTTGGCAGGGTTGAAGGTAGGAGATCGTGTGTCATTCTCCTTTCGGGTCGAGGGAGGTAAAGGAACGATTGTCTCCATAAAGAAATGAGTTACTAAAGCTGCCGGTAACCGGTGTCGCCAATGAGGCGTTCACCACTCACCTGGCTGTCAAAAACTCTTCGCCGAGTTAGGGATAGGCGAAGGTACAAGGAATGTCATCCACCAAACCCGGGAGAATCGAACCTAGCGGCATGCCCGTGCCGGCGGTTACCCAATTTGGATAAGCAAAGCCCTGCTTGAAGGTTTCAACGTAAGCGTCCGGCAAAGTCACCTACCCGATCTCTGCAATAAGGGCGATGGTGTCCACTTAAAAATACGTGGGCACCATCGCCCTTATCGTTAGGATTGCCATGCGCCAGCGAACCTCTTATCCAAAACCTTTTAAAGCCCAAGTCGTTCAAGAATGCCTGCAACCCGGTGTATCGATAGCTAGCGTAGCCTTGCGACACGGTATCAACGCCAACCCTGTTCGTAAGTGGACACCTACCTGGACGACTGAGCTGTGCCTATCGACAACAATCAGGTAGAAAATCAGATCTGACCGTGGGCACTTGGGCGCTCGAACTGGTTGTTTGCTGGATCGCTACGGAGCGGCAAGCGGGCGGCGGCGATCATGAGTTTGATCCAGTCTGCGCGCATGAACGGGCACGATCCTTATGCTTATATTAAGCACGTTCTGGCTCGTCTGCCGACGCAGCGGGCGAGCGACATCAACGTCTTGCTGCCCCACAACTGGACGCTAGCCTCCCACATCTAGAGCAAAACGCGGATGCTTACTGCTCACCGGGTGCGAGTACGGACTTATGGTAAAACAGGCAGCTCCTTGCCCAGTCAGGCTGCTCCTCGTCCGGATTCACAGCATCCTTGTCGTCAGTCTGAGCCCACTCTGCCTAGAGATGCGACTTCTAACAGACAGCTTTTTGAGGTTAACTTTTCCTCTAAATCACGCCGAGGCCATCTTCCTATGTCAATTGCTGACAACCTTATTGCGTTCACCTTCGCAGCAACGCTGTTAACCCTGACGCCAGGCCTCGACACTGCTTTGATATTGAGAACGGCCACCGTGGAAGGTAGGCAACAGGCTTTTCGCGCCGCACTGGGCATCAATACAGGTTGCTTGCTGTGGGGCGCCGCTGTGGCGTTTGGACTAGGCGCACTGATTGCCGTATCAGAGTTGGCGTTCAACGTCTTGAAATACTGCGGTGCCGCCTATCTAGCCTGGCTCGGGCTGAATATGATCTTACGCCCGCGTAGATCATTGTCGCCTGTCCAAGCGGCAGCAAAGCCAGGCCATAACTGGTTCCTGAAGGGAATGATGGGAAATATCCTGAATCCCAAGATTGGTATTTTCTACGTCTCTTTCTTGCCCCAATTCATTCCCCAAGGCCAACCATTGGTTGCTTGGACGTTCGGCTTGGTAAGCATTCACGTGGTAATTGGGTTGCTATGGTCGATTATTCTAATCGCCGCAACCCAGTCGCTGGCCGGTATATTGCGGCGTGAGAAGGTGGTCGCGTGGATGGATCGTGCAACAGGAATGATCTTCGTTCTTTTTGCGGCGCGTCTCGCCTTCGCTAAACGTTAAGCCCTTCAGTAAGGCGCCGGTGTATTGCCCGGACGCTTACGTTTCAACCACCAGAGCCGCAAGCATTCTGGTGACTACTAACATTCAGTTGAGATGTCGCAGCGTCGAGCTCTACAAGGAAGTGTGTGATTCAAATGAAGTCGTCGCTAGGAGCCACGGTGGTTCTTTAACGGAAAAATTGTGGTGTGGAGTTTTTTCACAAACGTCTTTGAAGAACGTGGACGATATACGCGTCCAGCGAAAAGCGCAGGCCCGGATACTTTTATCTTCCGTTTTCACGCCTAAATGATCCAGGGCTCTTGCCATGGAAGCGACTAAAAGCGCGGCTAAAGGCTGCCTCGGACTGATAACCAACGATCTCTGCAACGATGGCCACGCTGCGCGTGTCACGACTTAACCAATGCGCAGCCTTCGCCATTCTGATACGCACGAGCATATCTCCAGGCGTCATTCCTGCTACTTTCACGAAATGACGTGCGAACGTAGCGCGCGATAAATGACAGGTATTAGCCAGCTCTTCCACCGACCACTGTCGAGCCGGGTCCTCCAGCATAGCGTATAAGCCGCGAACGAGGCGTGGATCCGACAGTAATGCCAGCATACTAGGTTGAGTTTGTGCCTGGGACATCCATGCCCGGAGAATGATTGCGAACAAGGCTGAGGCAAGCTGGCTCAGGATTACTTCCGACCCCTGACCTGTGGCCCGTTGCTCGCAGCCAAGAATGGCGATCAAAGATTGCATAACCTGCATGTCTTTACCGCCGGCTTCGCGAACAACCATCAAGCTAGGCAGAGAGCTGAACAATGGGCCAGCAATGCCAGGCTCAAAATGAAAGTACCCGCACAGTATCTCGCTTTGCGCACCCACCTCATCATTTACTGCAACAGGCAGCGCTGAACCGGTTTCCACCCGTACTAAGCTCGGCAAACTATCAGGGTCTGCTTTTAAGGTATGTGCAGCGCCAGTAGGGAAAACGATAACGTCACCGCAGTGCAGATGCAGTGGCTCGAAGCCAGAGGTGTAAAGCCACACACTTCCAGAGGTAACAATATGATAAGGAGCGACTCCGTAATTGGTAGGCGGGTTCTCGAGCGCCCAGGGAGCCCCGAGCTTGCACACATGGTCTAGAGCGACCTCGACGGGATAGAGGTGCAGTAAGCGGCTTAATAGGTCCATTTTCTTTCCAGATTGAGACGCTAGGGCAAGAAGATGCCCAAACCTATCATCATTTGGATCGATTACCTCGCTAAAGTGGCTACATCCGGCGCTCCTGCCGGTCCACATTAGCAAAAGGAAATCGTATGACTCGCCTTACTTCCCACCCCGTCGATCAGGCAACCGGCCGCGCTGCCGAATTGTTCGTTGCTATCAAGACTGCCTTTGGCGCTGTACCCAATACCTTCGCAGATATCGGTGCCAATAGCCCCGCAGCGCTGGAGGCAGCTCTGGCAGTCGATAGCACCTTGTCAAAAGGATCGCTGACTACACAAGACATCGAGGTAATCAAGCTCGCTATCAGCCAACAGACCGGTTGCGACTATTGCCTTGCCGCGCATACGGTGATCGGTCGAGGTGCGGGTCTTAGTAAAGAACAAATCCTGGCTGCTCGCCATGGCGATGCATCATCGGGCAACGCAAAGCTAGATGCGCTCGCGTCATTTGCCCGAGTTTTGTACCAAACTCGAGGCACTCTACCAGCGGAGCATGTGGATGCAATAAAAGCCGCCGGCTATAACAACAAGCAAATTGTTGAGATCCTTCTTGCTATCTCGTCTGGTATTTTCACTAACTACTTTAATCGTGTGAATGACACCGTAATTGAGTTTCCGAAAGTAACCTGAAAAGACCAGTAAGTTTTAGGCGCAGCACCCAGTATACAAAATCACCGTAATGTTGCTTATAGTCCCCAGCGACTATTAATAGCCAGTTGCCCATCATTCGTCTAGAGGAAATAATTATGAACTACATTATTAATTTGCTTGGCCGTTCCTTTATCATGAAGCACGACCTAGATTATCACTTGCTCCGAGCCTCCATGGTGCTTATCTTCCTTTGGTTTGGCTATGACAAGTGGTTCGATGTTGAAATAAGAGACTTAATTCCTTTGCTGACCAACGCGCCACTTCTTTCTTGGACAATTCCAGTATTAGGTGTTAGCGGCACGAGCATTTTGCTGGGTACTGCGGAATGGACTTTCGGGCTGTTATTGTTCCTTGGGTTCTGGAACAAAAAAATTGGCGTACTTGGCGCTCTTGGTTCGATTGTAACATTTATAGGTACACTCACGATTTTCCCGTTTGCACCAGGAGCTTGGCACCCAGAAGCTGGCGGGTTCCCAGCGATGACCATAGTTTCGGGTTTCTTGTTGAAAGATCTCGTCTTATTGATGGCTTCTGTCTATCTACTGAAGCAAGATCTCGGTAAGTTGCTCAAAGTTTAGGATTAGCTCTCAATAGCGGAAAGTGGTTACTGTCTAATTCTGTTCCTCAGCCGCGGTGAACTCGCCGCGGCGGTCAGTAGGGCGTTGCAGAAATTAGGACTTAAAATTGTCTAAACATATTATGGCGAGTAATATCGATCGGTTTGCCAGAGCTTTAATAGTAGTTTGGGAGTAGATAAAATGAAAAATGTAACAATGTTTATTCCCCAGCGTTGGTTCTCGTTGCCATTATGCCAAAGCATTCTTAACAGGCGAGAGCAATAGGGTGGAAGAAATTAATGTTAAGGCTGATTCTCAGCGCTTGCGAGAACGGATTATCAAAAGTGGGACGACACAACGTTCCGCAGATGTTTGTTGGAGAGCATCATGTAAGTGGCTTCGATTATATGATTGCACTTGAGCACGCGGGTAGTCGTGACGCCCTGCTAGGGTAATGAAAAGAACGTGCTTTGTCAGCGATCATGGACTGACCAAATTACTATAAATTCAGTTCACCGAGGCTGTTTTTACGCCGCATTTACGCCGCATCAGAGAACACGTCGTAAGCGTCTTACACGATTCAGGAATAGTTGCTATGCAACGGCTTAATACTTTTTCGTGCTTCCGGAGGATCAGTGTTTTTGGGCTTTTAATAGTCGTTGCGCTATTAAGTATGAAGGGCCTAACAACTCCCGTTTTAGAAGTTGGAAAAGGCAGGCCGCTATCATTATCGATATCACGAAGGGCATCCTTGCGCTACACGGGATTCGAACATCACCTTCAACAAAAACCCTTAATTAAATAGTTTATGCTGATCGAATAATTCTTAAGGCGCCTCGTTTAGTAGTAAGTTGTCAGTATTTGTTCCTCTTCTGCTTCCGACATCAGCCAATCACGCACTGCTTTTACTTGGGGGCGCAGGGTAGCGTGGTGGGGATACACCACGAAATAGGAAGAGTGAGACGTTTCGTATCCATCGAAAGGACGCACCAATCGCCCTGAAACCAAATCCTCTTTTACTAATCGGCTGCGAGCTAACGCGACACCGTGCCCTTCAATAGCTGCCTGGATAGCTAGCGCAGATGCATTCACATGCATGCCACGCAGTCCATGAATATTATTGTACCCTCGAGATGACAGCCATGAAGTCCACGTTGGGAAATTTGGATCGAAGCTTATGGTTGCATCGTGTATCAAGGTCAAAGAAGCAATATCGTCAAGACTTAATGAAGGCTTTCCCAGCTTGTCTAGCAAATTTTGGCTGCAAACCGGGAATACGTACTCTCCCATCATTCGCTCCGCTGTTAAATCGGGGTAACGGCCTATCCCAAAGCGAACGCCGATGTCTACGCCCTCACTGCGAAAATCGACAAGACGGTCAGTAGTGTGCAATCGAATATCCCATTGTGGATAGCGAGCGCTGAAACCAGAAATTCGGGTCAAGAGCCATTTGCTAGCAAAAGCAGGCGTTACAGATAGCGTGACGACATTAACCGGTAGCGCTGTCCGCAAACGTTGTAATCCCTCCGCCAGCAGTGAAAATCCGTCGCGGATCTGAGGATAAATCGCAGCGGCTTCAGGGGTTAACGTCACGCCACTACGGGATCGTTCAAACAGAGAACGCCCTACGTAATCTTCTAACGTTTTGATTAATTGGCTGATCGCAGGAGGGGTTACGTTGAGTTCCTCCGCAGCAGCGGAGAACGTTTGCAGCCTTGCAGCTGCCTCGAATGCCCGTAGAGCATTCAAATAAATTGCAATCCGTCGAGCTTCTTCGTTAAGCACAGCTTATTGCTCCGGCAAGAAAATCCCAATATTCGGCTGCTTCGTTCGCTCACATAATAGCCACTCAAGCGGGTAAATGTTCAAGATGAACGATGCCGGCGACGTGATCTCTCTTATTTTTCTGTTTAACGGAGTTTTTATGAAAGCGTCTATTTTTCGTGAGTTCGGTGGCCCGAACGTTCTGCGCTACGAGGACGTTGCTACGCCAAGCGCACGCCCAGGACACGTGGTCATTCGGGTACTAGCTGCAGGCATCAATCGACTTGAACTCTACCTGCGTGAAGGTGCTATCACCCGTGATCTCGCTTTGCCTCATATTCTTGGGTCGGATGCGGTTGGGGAGGTAGTCGAGTTGGGTGCCGGTGTGACCGACTTCTCACTGGGTGAACGTGTAGTACCTATGCCTGGTTACCCGCTAGATAAAGCTGACTATGCATTTTCCCCCATGAGTGCAGCTCCCAGCTATGCCATTGCAGGCATTATGAGTTGGGGGGCCTATGCTGAGTACATGGAAGTTCCCGCGCATTGGTTGCTGCGCGACGATACGGGCCTGTCCCCAGAGGAGCTTGCGACGTTGCCAATGGTCCTAGTGACTGCTGTGCGCGCTGTGAGAGTCGTAGGCGCGGTGAAAGCGGGAGACACCGTTTTGGTCCAAGCGGGCGGTTCGGGTACAGGTTCGATGAGCATCCAAATCGCTAAGGCGCTTGGCGCCAGGGTCGTAACTACAGTTAGTAACGATGAGAAAGCTGAAGTCGCACGAAAGCTCGGTGCCGATCTGGTCATCAACAGCAAGCGTGAAGACTTTGTAGCAGTCTCTCGCGAGTGGACAGGAGGTAAAGGTATGGATGTAACGATCGACAACCTCGGTGGTGAAATTCTTGCCCGCAGTATTGAAGCCACGCGTCCTACTGGCACTGTGGTTACCTTGGGCTTCGTCGCAGGGTCTGAGCTGAATCTTGATATTCGTAGCTTTTTCTTCAGCCAGCGTCGGCTGCTTGGGACGCTTATGGGGGATTTGGACGACCTGCGTTTCGGGTTGGATTTGATAAAGAAAGGCGCTGTGCGCCCAGTACTGGATCAAGTAATTCCGCTTTCTGAAGCAGCTCGTGCTCATGAGCTACTCGGGGAAGGGCGTGTGTCGGGCAATCTAGTGCTGAAGCCTTGATTCGGAGTAGATCATGAAGACACCTATATCATTGGAATTATCGCCCGACGCGCTAAGTGGCGACGAAATTGCTGAAAGACTGCGCTTGCTCGGCATTACGTTACCGGAGCCCCCTAAGCCGGTCGGTTCCTATAGTGCGGTGATGATTCGCAATGGCATAGGGGCTGTTTCTGGGCAGTTTCCTTTAGTTAACAGCAAACTTTTCCACCCTGGTGTGGTTGGCTTCCATATAAGTGAAGCCGATGGCTACGCCGCTGCAAGAGCGGCAGCTCTCAATGTTATCTCGCAAATTGAAACGGCCTTAGGTGGGTTTCAACGGTTTGGCGGGTTATTGCGTTTGGAAGGGTATGTTGCCAGTGCACAGGATTTCCTTGCACAGCCACATGTGCTGGATGGAGCGTCAGAGCTTTTTGTGTCTGTTTTTGGCCAGTCTCTTGGTAGCCATAGCCGGACGGCATTCTCTGTAACGCAGCTACCGCTTGGAGCATCTGTAGAACTAGCAGTGACCTTCGCAGTGACGAATGATTAATTGCAAGTTGCTGTAGCGCCACTGCTAAGGCAGATTATTATGGAGTTAAAACGTTGGTAGGCACTAAACTTAAAAGAAAATAGAGAGGGATTTATGAAACTAAATATGAAATCTTTTTTGATTGCTGGTTTGGTTACTACATTAGGCTTGATCGCAAGTGTCGCTTCGGCGTCCCCGATTTTAAATCAAACCCGCCACCAGACTATTAATATCGATGGAGTAGAAGTTTTCTATCGCGAGGCAGGTGATAAGAGTGCTCCGACAGTTTTATTGCTGCACGGGTTTGGTGCATCCTCCCACATGTTTCGTGATTTAATTCCGAAATTGGCTACGAAGTACCATGTGGTCGCACCAGATTTACCGGGGTTTGGTTTGACTACAGTCGATCCTACAAGAAAGTTTATTTATAATTTTGATAATCTTGCAGGGGTAGTACAAAGGTTTACAGAAGCTAAAGCTTTAAACAAATATGCCATCTATGTTTTTGATTATGGTGCACCTGTAGGTTGGCGTCTTGCTGTTAAAAACCCTGAAAAAATCACAGCCATCATCACTCAAAATGGGAATGCCTACGAAGAAGGGCTTAGCCCAGGGTGGGCAGATATGCGTAAAGCCTGGGCGGATCCATCCCTTGAAAATCGCGAAGCGTTGCGAAAACTGAATACGCTGGAAATGACCAAGTGGCAGTACACCGAGGGAGTAAATGATCCTGCGCTTATCGCGCCTGAGAGCTACCTGTTGGCACAGGCAGCTGTGGAGCGTCTGGGCGTCGACATCCAACTCGACTTGATTATGAACTATGGCGAAAACATCAAGCAATATGCTGAGGTGCAAGAATACTTTAGAACTAGGCAGCCTGCCCTGTTAGCGATCTGGGGGAAAAATGACCCTTTCTTCCTCCCCGCTGGTGCTGAGGCGTTCAAACGGGATATTCCGAATGCAGAAATCGTATTTCTCGATACCGGTCACTTTGCAATTGAAACTCATGGAGATGTAATTGCCGAGAGAATGCTTAATTTTCTTGGTAATAATTCGAAGAACTTGTAAGCGTAATAGTAATTTTTCTTCGCTCTGAATCCACCAATGTCGGTTTGAAAGCTGACATTGGAGATCGCCTGATCTCAGGCGTAATTATGAACGCCGCAGCATGATTAAACAGCCTCTTTAAAAAGAGGCGGCTGAGCGTTCACTCATGCATGACAAAAGGTAACTTTATGAATCGTTTGAATGTAACGGGCGTTGATGACGCGACCGGTCACTCTGCAGAAGTATTCGCCTCTATTAAGCGTGCTTTTGGTGGAGTGCCCAATGCTTTTCTAGTCGCAGGCACTAACAGCCCTCTCGCTTTGGAAGCCGCGCTCGCACTCGATAGTGCTCTACATAAGGGAAGTCTAAGCGTAAAGGAAATCGAGGTAATCAAACTCGCCGTCAGCCAGGCTTCAGGATGTGATTATTGCCTTGCAGCACATACTGTGATCGGGAAAGGTGCCGGTCTTAAGGACGACGAAATACTCGCGGCGCGCCACAATACGCCTTCTGGCAATTCCAAATTTGATGCTTTGTCGAAGTTCGCTAGAACGCTCGTTAGTACATCGGGTACCCTCGCGATCGAAGCCGTTAATACTGTCAAAGAAGTCGGTTATTCAGATCAGCAGATTGTGGATGTCGTGCTTGCTGTTTCAAGTATCACATTTACTAATTTAATTAACCGTATAAATGATACTCCGCTAGATTTTCCAGCGGTTAGCTGAAAATCAGTCGGTGCCGCACGGTCGCCGTGCGGCACTGATACCGGCGTTATTCTGCCTCGTGCAAAATTGTATCTTATTAGCAAATAAATATTTCTCCGTGAGTGTCTAAAATGACGAATCCACAGCTCAAGAATCAAACTTCATTATTTGGCATTGAGAAGTTGCGCGTTTGGGGCGACAAAATCATGCAGCTTAGTATTTATGGTTTATACTGTGCCTTAGCTGTAATCTATTTTTGGTTTGGCGGTATGAAGTTCACTCAATACGAAGCACAAGGTTTAGTACCGCTTGTTAGCAACAGCCCGGTGGTAGGTTGGACATATGAAATGCTCAGCGTGGGTAATTTTTCTAGTGCGCTTGGTTATATAGAGGTCTTGATTGGAGCCCTTATCCTCGGTCGCATCGTATCACCAAAGATTTCATTGCTCGGTGGTGTGTTATCTATTGGGTTATTTTTAACCACGATAAGCTTTATGTTTTCTACTCCTGGAGTTATTGAAGAAGGCCTTGGTTTTCCCGCTATTACGGTTTCTCTTGGACAGTTTTTGCTAAAGGATGTTGCACTTCTCGCAGTATCAATATTTATCGTCGGTCATTCACTTTCGGCACTCGAATCCAAAGATGATGGTTTCGTAATATTTGAAAACAGGTAATTGATATGACATATCAGCCACTGGACTGCGGTCTCTACGATTTTATTGAAATGGTCTGTATGCGACATAATTTGCTCGATGTGGAAATGTTAGACGGCCAACGTATAAAAGCACGAGCTTTAACTACAAAAACCTCCGCTTCCAAGGAAGAGTATCTTCAACTGGAGTCCCCGAATTTACTTCAAGAGGTGAGGTTGGATATGATATCTGCAATAACAGTTATGGACGAGGGGGCGGGTTATCAGCGAAAAGACTTCACTATAGGTTCTTGCGCCATCTGAAACATTGTCGCTCAGGTTTAGTAGGTTTTTTAGAATAGGTGACAGCTTTATAAATTTTAGTCCTTATGATATTTTTTCATAAAATATCATTCCAGATGGCTGGGGCGATATGTAATTACGAGCCCGCTGGCGCGCACCAGACCGACCTGGTTGCCGCGGATCAGCAAGTGAGTTACTGCCACGCTCAGATTGAGGACTTTAAGACGCAACTCTCCGGAGTCGCAGCGCATTTGCGGACAGCACCATTATCCAAGCTGAAGGCTGTGCCTTAAGTCGTTCAGCCCTTCAAACGCGGTTCCTCAAGTGGCAGCAAGAAAAGATATGAATTATAAGGTGAGGGGTGCTTCACCCACTGATGCCTTTGCCATCCAAGCCAATCTATGGACCAGTGGTTTCGGGCTCATTCATCTCGTTCGCGTTGATACTACCGACTGCGAAAAAGATGTAAGCACGAATAGCCGCGACACTGCCAACGTATCCCTATCTGGTAGCCCAGGGTGGAAGGCAGCGTCGATGGATACGCTCACGCAAGCCAGCATCGAGCGAGAAACGCCCTGGTCGGTGGATGTCACCGTATATGTCGACCCGGCTTTGCACCGAAGGGAGGTGTGCTTTATAAGCAGCTTCTTCTAGGCCTAGAGAAACAAGGTTTTCATGTAGCCTATGCCGGCATTGCCCCACCCAACGCTGGAAGCACAGGTATCCATAAAGCGCTCGGGCTAACTCAAATCGGCACCTACCCGGAGGTTGGTTTCAAGCACGGTCAATGGCAAAGCGTGGGCTATTGGCGCTAACCGCTTTGTGCGGTCACTCCGCTAACAGCAATCATCCCGTTCAGGGAGATAAAGGAAGAGTAGAGGAACAAGGTGTGAGATGACTTGACTACTTTTTGTCGCCATCAATACCAGGCTGTTCGCTGGGAGCTATGCTTAGTGATGATTAACGTTCGAGACGGTTTACCGACCAGCCGGAGGAATTAATGAATTTGGCGGCGTTTACCTTGCTGCTTTCCGCAGGCGAGACCATAGACGGGTTCCCGCTCACTGACTCAGATGCAGTGGCACTCGCAAATCTGCATTTTCCTTCCCGTGCCTATTGCCTTGTTGCGGATTGGGTAATCTTGGACCTAGAAGTTACAACACGTCAGCGAACTGCCATCGCCGCTAGAGGGCTTATCCCGGCCTTGGTTTACGCGTTGACTGTTATCCAAGATAGTAAAGGCCGTTTTGCACCTGGTGATTGGGTTAGATCAACGTTGGAGGTTTCCTTGTCCCAGAACTGCTTATTTGAGACGAAAAACACGGTTTATGTGCTCATGGGAGCCGGACGTAGGTTGCGTACAGATTTAGATATCGCACTGAGCTTGTGCTGAAGACAGCAGTTTATGGGCTCTCCCTTCATGGCTGCTTACTTCTAGCTCTTCGTGTCAAACTATGTTGTGAGCAATCGGGCCCTGTATTTCAAACGCAGCCTATCTGGGTCAATCTATGTTGCTGATGTCTTTATCCCGAATCATCCTACAGACCCCGATTTAGGCGAGGGTTTGTGTCAAACTATGTTGTTGGTACCCAACCTTAAAAAATCGCAGCCACTTGGTTGCGATTTTTTTTATCTGAATCGAGGACACGCCCATGGACCGCTTCCAGGAAATGCAGGTCTTCGCCGCCGT
>LNAP01002306.1_pt1 | contig 19253 bp, 30 predicted proteins | sample 602601 | NCBI WGS metagenome assembly LNAP01 (sample SAMN02440304, study PRJNA202911) | soil metagenome | biome: Subtropical and temperate rainforests or woodlands; isolation source: soil samples (1 kg each in a 20% v/v slurry with milli Q water) were... ...
GCTCTCCCATATTCCATTCGTGGTAGCTGCCCGAGTTCTTCGCGGCGCAGGATGTCGGCCGCGATTTCCTCGATCGCCTCGTTGTTGTGGTGGATGACGTCCAGGTTGGGGACGGGCTCCGTTGTGTCGTGCATGTCCGCGCTCACAACATCACCCCCGCGCCGCGCCCTGGCGTGATCCGCATCGAGCGCATCTGCTCGATAACCGCGTCCTCGATGTCCTCGATCTGCGCGTCGCGGCTGAAGGTTCCGATGATGTCGCGGGCCAAGTAATCCGTCTTGGTTCCTTCCTTTCCGATGTCGCGGCAGTGGATGTCACCATTGCCGGATACTGCGGCCATGAGGGCGTCGCAGCGCCAGGCTTTTGTTCTGGCTTTGATCAGCGCGGCGATCTCGTCGAAGCCGTGCAGGTGGATGTTGACTACCACCGCCCTGTTTGGTCGCCTCATTTCCACGCCTCCGCCGGGGCTGCGGTCTGCTGGATGATGTAGCTGCGCAGCGCCTGTGCCTGGTTCTCTGGCATCGAGAACATCGCCTTGCCGACGAATACCGCCGTGTCTTCTGGCTTGTCGTCGCTTCCGCCGATCAGAAATGTCGGCGGATGCTCAGACCATGCCGTGGCAATGGTCGGGCCGGTCTGCAGCCCGGCGTCGCGCTGCCTGCGATCCGGCAGCAGGTGCAGGGTTGCGGTCCACCGCGTGAAACTGCCTTCACGCTCAAACACGACTTGCAGCAGCAGGCTTTCGCGGGTGAGAAGCAACAGCGGGCTGGTGCGGTTCTTGGTGGTCATGTCAAAGAGCCTCCGGCCAGGCAAACACGATGAACAGGGCGATGACAACGGCGTAGCAGCCAGCCATCGCGAGACGGTCTTTGCGGCTCATGCGAACAGCCCCCAGAGGACGGCCCCGGCGCTCACGCCAAAGCAGAAGAAGATCAGCGCGCTGGCCCAGTATTCGGCGCGGCTGAACTTGCGGTCGGATGCGCTCATGAATTCAGCGCCTCGTATTCGGCGTCCACCATCTGGCGCAGGCGCTTGGACTGTCGGTCCAGCAGGCGGAAGCGCGGCAGCAGGTCGGCGGGCAGATCGACGTTGGACGCGATCCAGTTCAGCAGGGCGCGCGACTCGGCCAGGTCGTTGACCAGCTCGGCCACTTCGTCGTTGTTGTGCAGCGCCAGGGCGACGTTGGCCTCTGCGTCCTCAAGGCCGAAGTCCGGCTCGATGTAGTCAGGCGAGTTGGGATGCCGGCTGTCGCCGGACAGGTCGCCAAAGCCAGGCATGATGGCGTAGTTGAGGGCCATGGCTCAGGCCCCCACAGCAGCGGAGGCGCGGGCGGTGGTGGCGGGGCCGGGGAATATAGCCAACAGCTCCGGGTCAGCCTTGAATCGGTTGAACAGCGAAACCACGTCTTCAGCATTCCGCATGAAATAGCCGGCCGTTTCGCCGGCCGGGTCTGCGGCCATGCATTGAGAGATATCGGAAGCGCAGACAGTCTCTCCGCGATATGCCGCTTCGATGATCATTCCAGCAACAACGGCTGCGGCCAGCTGCGCGGCGATTGCTTCGATCCGGTCCATCTCGTTCCCCAGTGGCCCCGTGCTGGGGCGATGGGGGAAGATTAGGGGCGCTTATTTCCGCAGTCAATAGGGGCGCTCATATTTCGCGGATCAGCCGACGAACGGTATGTCTGAGCCGTTACATCCAGCGGTTCAGTTTGTCGCCGATCCAGCTCATGACGCGCGGGACGGTGGCGTACACGATCAGCGCGGTGGAGAGCACCGCCAGCGACAGCGACACCGGCTTGGGCAGGCCCATCGTCCGGGACAGGAAGTAGTGCAGCGTGGTCAGCACCCACCCGCCGTAGAGCATGATCGCGTAGAGGCCGCCGCCGATGACCACGGCCATCAGCACGCTGGCGGGGATCACCAGCAACATTCCAAGGGATTCGCGGATGTTCATTCGTAGGAGCTGCTTTCCATTTGCCTTTCGATGCGCCAGCCGACACCTGGGATCTGAGTGGTAACGAACAGCATCAAGCACCCAACCCCAACAAAGACGGCCATCCCCACGATCCAACCCAAGACGGATGACCTGGTTAGCCCGGCTATTTCGGCTCCTGCAAAGTATCCGCCTGCGATAGAGCCCACCAACGCGCCTAGGTATAGCGCGTTGGCGAGAAACGCTTCGGCAAGCTCTGCGACCAAGCGGTGCTCTGACCAGTCGGCAGTTACAATGGTCGCCACAGTCAGAAGTGCAAAGCACAAAAGTGCAATTACCTTGTGGCCGCTTCGATCCTGGGATGTGCTCATTTCACCCAACTCCCTACCCAGCGCACGCGTCCAAGGATTTTGAAGGGCTTCCGGCCCTCCATCGGCACCGGCTTCCTCCATTTCGGATCATGCCCGTTGTCGCTGACCACGAACCATCGGCCGTCGATCTTGCTCAGGCGTTTTGCGTAGGCGCCATCCTCATTTTCCAGCATGTAAATCGCATCATCGACCGGGCGCACGTCGCTGCGGTCCACTAGGATGGCGTCGCCGTCGTGGATGCGCGGCTCCATCGACTCGCCGCGGCCGTAGAACACCTGCAGGTTCCCGGGAAACAGGCCCTGCCGGCGCAAGCTGGAGGCCCGGAACTTCAACTTGTGGGCCTCCTGCCATTCCTCATTGGCCGCGCCATCGCCCAGAGCTACGTCGGCTTGGTAGCCGACCACCTCTGTCCAATCCGAACTCTCAGGTTCGGCGCCAAGCAGCTGCTCGGGTAAGTCATTGCGGATGGATGAAACCTCGATCCCCAGCAGGCGGCAAAAGCCGACCAGGGTCCGGTAGTTCATCGGGATCTTGCCGTTGAGGTACTGCGACACCGCGCCCTGCGTGATGTTCAGTTCCTCCGCAGCGGTGTCCTGGGTTATGCCCAATCCACGCGCACGCGCCTGCCACACAGCTTTCAGCTTTGCTGCAGCGGCAACGTCCTCCGGGGTGGGCTTCGATTTTCTGGGGTTCTCCATGATTAGGAACGCTAATGGCGCCGTTCGTCGGGCGCCATGAGGGGCGCTATTGACTAGAGGATAAGGGGCACTAATACTCCTGTCCTCATGGACATCCCTACCTACCGCAAGACCCATGGCCTGTCCCAGGTGGCGTTTGCCGCGCTGTTGACAGAACGCGGCTCGCCCGCCACCCAGAGCCTGGTTTCCCAATGGGAATCCGGGAACACGGCGATCTCTGGCGATCGAGCAATCGAGATTGAAAGGGTGACCGATGGCGAGATCAGCCGCGGCGACCTGCGTCCCGACTTCTGGCCGGTTGCTGCTGACGACCAAACCGCTGCTGCCTGACACCTGGGCCTGCTCCATGAGGGGTGGGCCTTCATTTCGCCCTCGATCGCTTGGCAACAAAAGGCAACCCATGGCAACCGTTGGAACCCAAAAGGAATTGAGGCTCGCGTTCGGCGTCCACCACGCCGCTGCAGACGCGCCCCACAAGGTCGTGCGACAGATCGAATCCGAGGCTCAGGCCTTGGCCGTCTCGATCCGCGCCGGCAGCCACAAGCTGGAATACATCGCGGCCTGCGTGGGCAAGTCCAAGTCCTACGTCTCCCGGCTCCGCTCAGGAGAGCGGCCGATCCCGAACCGCCTGATTGGCCCGCTGTGTGCGGCCACGGGCTCAAACCTCCTACGCCAGTACATCGACCTGCAGCGCGCCCTGGAAGGGCAGTGCGAGGTCTCTCGCTTGGCCGAGATGTTGAGGGCTGCTTGAACTACTACGAGCGTCACCTGGGCGATTACGCACGCGACACGGCTCACCTGTCGCTGCTGGAGCACGGCGTCTACACGCTGCTGCTGGATCGCTACTACGCGACCGAAATTCCGATCCCAGAGGATCAGGCGCATCGCGTAGCCCGTGCGCGCAGTCGCGACGAGAAGGCGGCTGTTGATTCAGTGCTGGGCGAGTTCTTCGTGTTGTCCGATGGGGCCTATCGCAACCGCAGGGCAGACGAGGAAATCGCAAAACTCCAGGCGTGGCTTAAGTCTCAGCGGGAAAACGGGAAGAAGGGCGGCCGTCCAAGGAAGATCCAAGCGGCCAATCCAGAGGAAACCCAAAAAGAACCCATGGGTTTTGAACGGGATAACCCAACCGAAACCCAACCGAAAGCCCACCAGACACCAGACACCAGACACCAAACATCTACCCCAGAGAGTTCCAAGCAAGCACCCCAGATTCCTGAGGGCGCGCGCTCGCCAGCCGAACCCGGCGTTGAGCCCACCGACCGGGGCAGGGCCTGCCTGCTGATGCGCCAGGCCGGCTGCGCGCTGACCAACCCCAGCCACCCCGACCTGATCGCCGCCCTGGCCGAAGGCGTCACGCCCGAAGCGCTGGGCCACGCCGCCGCCGAGGCCGTCGAAGGCTGCAAGGCCAAGCCATTCGCCTGGGCGATTTCCGTCGCCCGTTCCCGACACGCAGAGGGCGCTCGGCCCTCACCCACTGGAGCACGTCATGCAACGAATCAACCCCGTGAAAGCGATGCGGACCGCGCGGCAAAGCGAGCAATCGAAATCGCTGAGCGAACGGGTCTTGACCTCTCCTGACCTCGATGCCGGAACGCTGACGCGCCTGTGGATCGCTGGCGTTGGCGCTTGGGGCGCGAAGTGGTCGAAGTACTTCGGCGACCTCCCGGTGAACGACGACGGCTCGCTGACGGTCGTCGGTGCGATGTGGGCAAAGGGCCTGGGTTTGTTCGGCCGCGAGACCGTCATGGCTGCGCTGGAACGCCACATCGCAGTCGGCAACGCATGGCCGCCGAACTTGCCTGAGCTGCGCCTTGCCTGCCTCGGCATCCCCAGCTTTGCCCAGGTCAAGCGTGCACTGCTGCATCCGGATGGCAGCACGCCTCACGCCTTCGTGCGCTCGGTGTGGAGCCTGGTCGAGACGTGGCAGCTACGCACCGCAAGCAACGAGCAGGCCGAGAAGCTGCTGCGCGAGGCGTACACGCTGGCCCTTGAATCGCTGTGGGAGGGCAATCCGCTTCCGGAGCCGCCAGTGGCCGAGATCGAGAGCCGGCCCGTCGAGCGCAAGCCGCCAACGCCGGAGCAGGTCGAGCAGCACCTGGCCGAGATCCGCACCGCCCTGGGCCTGTCGCTCAGCGAGGCCGCCGCAATGGGCGAGGAAGGGCTGCGCATGGCTGGGGGCGAGCAGTGATTAGCTCATCTTCGCATCGAGATTTTCAAGCGCGAACTGCACCGGGTATGGCGCAGTTCGCGACTCGATTCCATGGCCCGGCGTCGTCAAGTAATACTTCAGGAGCCGATGCCCGATGCCGATCCTCTCTGCCGCTTCGCGCTGCGAAACGCCGGCCCGATCGATCAGCGAGCGAAGGTATTCGGGGCGCGGGTCGTGGAGCGAAGAATCCGGCTGCCTATGCGGCAGTAAATGGACATCCAACACAACATTTTTCTGAGCTGCCTGCGCGGCAGGAATGGTTTTCACAGCACGCCGAGGTACGACAAGCCGCGGTCAACGACACGCGCATCACTGCGGTTTTCGACACCGCTGAACCAGACCTCTTTCAGCGCCTCGAATTCAACGCTCGAAACGTTGCGCACTTGTCCGATGATCTTGCCGCCGGTCGTCTCGCCGCGCAACTGGACAGTGTCCACGTCAACGCGATAGGCGGCGACAGCCTTGCCGTTGAGCCACGCATTGCCGACGAACTCGATGAACGTGTGCTTTGCCATTTCGGTGCTCCTCTTTCGCCGCGCCGGGGTGGCTGGCATGGGCATAGAGTAGGGAACAATGTTCCCACTGTCAATACCGTTCGTCTGGAAGCTTCGATCGTTGCCGGGGGCGAGCAGTGACCATTTCCGCATCGCCCGCGCGCGCGTTTTCGGGAGACTTGGTGCTCCCGTACCCCCCCTCGGTTAATCACTACTGGCGCAGCTTCGCCGGACGCCAGATCATCAGCCGAGAAGGCAGGGCATACCGGGCAAAGGCCGTGTCCATCGTGCTGCGGGGCAGGCACATCCCGATGGGTCGCGCGCCGTGCAACGTGAGCATCACAGTGTGGCTCCCAGACGCGCGCCGCAGGGACCTGGACAACCTGCTGAAGGCTCCGCTTGATGCGCTTGCACACGCCGGGTTGTACGACGACGACAGCCAAATCCAGGTGCTGACGATCCGCAAGGCGGCCATTGATCGGAACAATCCGCGCCTTGAAATCTTGGTCGTGGCCGCATGAGCATCACCCGCGCCGAGGCCCGCCGCATCCGCGAGCGCTGCGCCCAGATGCCGATCGCTGACCTGCGCTCGCTGCGCGACACGCTGCGCAAGGACCTGGCGATCGGGAGTTCCACGCTTGATTCGGCCGAGCGCGAGCTGCGTCGGCGGAGCCGCCAACGGGGAGAACGCGATGCGACGACTGTCCACGCTGCCGAGGACTGACTGGTTCCGCGTGCTGGCCGACCTGCAGTCCATCGGCTGGGACAACGCGGCTGTGGCCAAGCGGCTGGAGATCCCGCGCACCACGCTGCGCATGTGGAAGATCGCCGGCAGTGAGCCCTGCTACTACGACGGCAACCGCCTGCTACGGCTGTGGATGGACACCACCGGCAAGCAGCTGATCCCGGTCCTGGATCCGCTGCCGGCAAAAGGCGGGATTACGTCGCGCTGACTCCGGACACTCGGCGGCTACAGGCCACGGAAACCGAGAAGCCCGACATGAGCGACCCCAAGATCCAGACCCCCGGCGACACCGGGCCGACCGCAACCTCGGCCCTCGAAGCGCTGCTGTCCGGCACCGTGCCTGACATCGCCGCCAGCCTGGACGAGTGCAGCGACGATGACTTGGCGGCCCTGGCCGTCCTCGAAGCCGAGAACACCAATCGCAAGGGCGTGCTGGACGCGATCGCGCTGGAGCAGCGCCGCCGCAAGATCGCCGCCGATGAGCTGGCGGCCGAGCAGGGCGACGCGGCACCGACCGGCTACGAGGCCGCAGAGCCAGACCCGGCCGAGTCCTACCGGCACCTGTCCGCCCGCGAGATCGAAGCGGCCAAGCTGACCCAGCCGGTGCTGTCCCGCGATGGCTGGGTGATGCCCAAGCCCGCTGCGACGCCGGGTGCCTGACCATGGACAACATCGAGAAGGAAATTCAGGACAAGGGCCTGACCGCTCCGCGCGTGACGCCGGCTGACATTGAGGCGGAGATCAGCGGCGACTACTACTTCACCGCTGCGGAAGGGGTGAACGGCGCTCCCCACGCGAACCCCGATGCGGTCGTGGCCGGCGTGCATTCCGAACTGAAGCTCCTGACGTTCTGCGTGCTGCGCCTGAGCAACGGCTTCACCGTCACCGGCGAATCAGCCTGCGCCAGCCCTGAGAACTACAACGCCGAGCTGGGCCGCAAGATCGCGCGCCAGAACGCGGTGGCAAAGATCTGGCCGCTGCTGGGCTTCCGCCTGCGCGACAAGCTGGCGGCGGGAGGCTGACGCCCATGTGCGGCAAGTCGCCCAAGACCCCTGCGGTCGTGACCCGTGACCCGGTTGCCGAACAAGCGGCCGCCGAGGCCACAGCGCAGCAGGAGGCCAACACCAACACCGCGGCGCTGAGGAAGCGCCGTAGTCGGTCGAGCCTGCTCACCGGGGCTGGCGAGACCACAGGCGGCGAGCTGGCGCCGACCGCGCAGGCCGCGGCCAAGCCGACCCTGCTGGGCGGCTGACCCGTGAGCGACCACGCGGCGGACATCCTCAAGCGCCACCAGGTCTACAAGACCCAGCGCAGCACCCAGGTGGAAAGCACTTGGCGCGAGTGCTTCGACTACACCTACCCGCTGCGTGGATCAGGCCTCAACCAGGGCGTGCTGACCGTCAACGCAGGCGACGCGGCACAGGCGCGCATCCTTGACAGCACAGCGGCCGAGTCCGCCAACGTGCTGGCCTCCAATATCCAGGACGGCGTGACACCGGCAAACTCGCTGTGGTTCGCGCTGGACGCCGGCAACGAGTCCGACGAGGAACGCCGCTGGTTTGACGATGCGGCCAAGCTGCTGTGGGAGAACATCCACATGGCCAACTTCGACGCAGAGGCCTTCGAGTGCTGCCTGGATATGGTCTGCGGCGGCATGTTCGCGCTGTTCGTCGATGAGGACCAGGACCAGGGTGGATTCACGTTCACGCAGTGGCCGCTGTCGTCGCTGTACTGCGGATCCACGCGCGCCGATGGCCGCATCGACATCGTGCACCGCGAGTACCAGCTCAACGCCGAGCAGGCGATCAGCGAGTTTGGCAACAGCGCAGTGCCTCAGAAGATCCGCAAGGCGGCCGAGCAGGGCAAGGCCGACGAGATGTTCTCCTTCGTCCAAGCCATCTACCCGCGCAAGGCCAGCGTGGTCAACGCGCGCCTGGCCAAGAACATGCCCATCGCCTCGGCGCACATCGAGGTCGAATCGAAGATTGAATGCCGCGTGTCGGGCTACCACGAGATGCCAGTCGTTGTGCCGCGCTGGCTCAAGGCCCCGGGTAGTGTCTACGCCGTCGGCCCGGTCTACGCCGCGCTGCCCAACATCCGCCAGCTCAACACGCTCAAGGCGCTGGAGCTGTCGGCCGCTGACATCGCGGTGTCAGGCATGTGGCTGGCCGTGGATGACGGGGTGCTCAACGCCCGCACCATCAAGCTCGGGCCGCGCAAGATCATCGTGGCCGCGAACAAGGACAGCCTGTCTCCGCTGACGACCGGATCGGACTTCCAGCTCGCCGAGACGATGACCGCGCAGCTGCAGAACGCCATCCGCAAGATCCTCATGGCCGACCAGCTGCCGCCCGCAGACGGCCCGGCCAAGACCGCGTACGAATACAGCGTGCGCGTGGAGATGATCCGCAAGCTGCTGGGCCCGATGTACGGGCGCCTGCAGGCCGAATACCTGAAGCCGCTGATCGAACGCTGCTTCGGCATTGCCATGCGTGCGGGCATCTTCCTGCCGATGCCGGCCTCGCTACGCGACCGCAGCTACAGCGTGCGCTTCGTCAACCCGATGGCTCGGGCCCAGAAGCTGGACGAGGTCGCCGCGATCGAGGCCACGTTCCAGAGCGCGGCCATGTTCGCGCAGATGGACCCGACCATCGTCGACGAGCTGGACGGCCGGGCGGCGCTCAAGCGCATCCGCGAAGCGCGCGGCGCGCCCGGCGACATCCAGCGCACCGAAGAAGACGTAGCCAAGCTGCGCGAAGCGCGCGCCCAGGCCCAGCAGCAGGCCCAGCAGCAGCAAGGGCAGCTGATGGCGCAACAGGAAGGCCAGGTGGCCGCCGCCAAGAACGCGGCCGTGGCCGCATAACCCCAAGGATCGCCCATGTCCCAGAACGTCAAGGGAACTTTCGTCAGCGCCAAGAGCGTGGCCATCGGCCATATCTCCGACGTGCTGGCCATCCCGACCGGCACCACCACCCTACGCCTGACGCTGAGCGGCCAGATCGACGCCAGCAACACGGTGCGCACGCAGAAGTCGATCAACGGCGGCCATACCTGGACCAACCAGACGACCTACAACAGCGCGCAGACCAACGCGGCCGTGACGGTCGCTGCCGGCGAGCAGTGGCGCCTGTCCCTGATCTCACATCAGGCCGGCAAGCAGATCGAATACAGCCTCAACGCGGAGTCGTAAGCCGTGGCCAAGGCCACCAACGACATGTACCGGCGCGTGTTCGGCCAGGGCGAGGGGGAGGTGATCCTCGAAGACCTGGTGCAGCGCTACGCCATCAAGGCAAAGACCACCGGCGGGATCGACGCGATTCTTGCCACCTACCACAACGCCGGCGCGCGCGATGTCTTGGAGCTGATCTTGTCCAAGGTCGAGGCCGGCCGCCAGGAGATCCAGAGCGATGAGCGAGACCCAGAATGAAGCCCCGGCAGGCGTGGCCGACGCGCCAGCTGCCACCGGTGTCGATCCCGCGGCTTCCGCCGCCACAGGCGCCGTTACCGAAACCCCAGAAGCGCTGATCACCCCTCCGGTTGATGGCGCACCCCTGCCGCCTCAGCCGCTGGCCGAGCAGATCCCGGAAAAGTACCGGGTGATGAAGGATGGCGCGCTGGACACCGAGGCCAGCACCGCCAAGCTCGCTGCCGCGTACAAGGCGTTGGAGACCAAGCTGGGCACGGCAGCCCAGGGCGCGCCCGCAACGCCGGCCGAGTACGCGATCAAGCCCGCCGAGGGCCTGGCCATGTCGCAGGAGGAAATGGACGCCTTCGTGAAGGACCCACTGTCTCAGGGCTTCATCGCCAAGCTGCACGCGGCCGGCGCCAGCAATGACATCGTGAACCTGGTACTCAACGGCTACCTGCAGACCGCACCGGACCTGATCGCGGCCAATGGCCAGCTCAGCGTCGACGAGGCCAGGGCGGAGATCTCCAAGATCTGGGCCGACCCCGAGACCCAGCAGGCCAACTTCGCCAACTGCGCGCGGGCGATCAAGGGCTACGGCACGGCCAACGAAGAACTTCCAGGCAGCGCAAAACGCATCTTCGAGAAATACGGCACCGACCCTGATTTCATCGCCTTCGCCGCAGCCATCGGCGGCGAGATGAAGGAGGACGGCCAGGTCAACAACGTCGGCCTGCCCACCGGCGAGGACATCGAGTCCATGCAGAAGTCCGAGGCCTACTGGAAGCCCGAGCATCCCGACCACGCCAAGGTCAAGGCCAGGGTCGCCGACTTCTACGCGCGCAAGCACGGCACCGCGCGCACGTAATCCCCACCAGCGATGGCATTGGCCCGGACCTCGCGCCGGGCCTTTTTTATGGGCGATGGAAAGGCGGGATTACGTCGCGGCACCGCGTGCAGGCTTGCTTCCGTAGCAGCGGCCCGGCTGGCATCCGGACACCCGTTCAAGCCCGCCGCAGCGATCGGTAGCCGGATCGCCGCACGTAACCCCAGGCCCGCCCCGGTGGACACCCTGAAAGGCGAATTCCAACCCAATTCCCCTATTTTCAGGAGCTCACCATGAGCAACACCATTACCGAAAGCATGGTCCAGCAGTACGGTACGAACTACCGCATCCTGGGTCAGCAGAAGAAGTCCCGCCTGGCCGCGTTCTGCCAGTCCGAAGGCAACATCGTCGGCACGTCCAAGAGCGTCGAACGCCTGGGCAAGACCGACGCCTACGACATCACCAGTCGCCACGCCGACACCAAGTATGTCGACACCCCACACAGCCGTCGCTGGCTGGACCTGCAGGACAAGGGCTGGGCTGACTTGGTCGACGAGCTGGACAAGATCAAGCTGCTGGCTGACCCGACCTCGCCGTATGTCGGACTGGGCGTGGCCGCGCTGAACCGCGCCAAGGACGACATCATCCTGGCGGCTGCCCGCGGCACCGCGCGCATCGGCAACACCGGCGGCACCATCGCGTTGCCGAGCGGGCAGAAGATCGTCGAAGGCGGCTCCGGCCTGACCCTGGCCAAGCTGCTCACGGCCAAGGAAATCCTGGACGTGGCCGAGGTGGACGAGGAACTGGACGACACCGGGCAGAGCGGCAGCATGGCCGCACAGCGCGTCATCGTGGTGACCTCGCGCCAGCTGACCAACCTGCTCGGCACCACCGAGATCAAGTCGGTCGACTACAACAACGTCAAGGCGCTGGCGATGGGCCAGGTCGACACGTTCCTTGGCTTCAAGTTCATCCGCAGCGAGCGCGTCGCCAAGGTGGGCACCACCCGGTTTGTCACCGCCTGGTCGCGTGGTTGCGTGGCCTTCGGCTGGGGCAAGGACATCACCACCGGCATCGACGTGCTGCCAACCAAGAACTACAGCGTCCAGGTCTACTCCCGCGAGTCCATCGGCGCCGTGCGCGTCGAGGATGAGGGAGTCGTAGAGATTGGGTGCTTCGAGTAAGCGAGGGCGGGCTCCGGCCCGCTTTCGTGTCGCGCTATCACGAGCGCGTGGATTGAAACAACCCCTTCGCTTTTGGAGACATCCGCATGGCCAATTTCAACGCGACCCTCAAGGCCGGCACCACCAACACGCCGCCGACCAAGGTCAAGACCAACCTGCTGCACGGCAGTATCCGCTACTTCGAGTCCACCTACACCCAGGTGGCCGCCGGTGCGATTGCCGACACCATCACCTGGGGCGACCTGCCGGTAGGCGCCCGCATCATCGGCCACCTGTCCGAGCTGAACTGGAGCGCGGGCGCTGCCTCCAGCACCGTCACGCTGGGCGATGCGGCCTCGGCTGCCCGCCACCTTGCCGCCACCGCAGTGACCGCGGCCGGCGTGGCCCTGCCGAAGGCTTACACCGCCAACGGCGTGGCCAGCTTCGAGGTGTCGGACCTGTCGGTCAACGCGACCAACAACGGCACGCTGATCTCCACCGTGGCCGGCGCCGGCCTGCAGGCGGGCCAGGTCCTGACACTGCGCATCGCCTACGTCATGGACTGAGGTGACGCACCAGCTTCACGGCTGAGCACGCGGCCGCCTTCTTCACAGGAGGGCGGCCTTTTCGCAGGAGCAGGGCATGGCAAGCACCGCAACCGATGTCAGCATTTCCTCCAACGCGCTCATGCGCCTTGGGGCTGGGTCGATCAACAGCTTCGACGAAGCCGACGTGTCCGGTGCGAACCTGGATTTCGTCAAGCTGGCCTCGAACCTGTGGCCGACGGTGCGCAAGGCGGTGCTGCGCCAGCATGCGTGGAACTGCGCGACGCAGCGGGTGCTGCTTTCGCCAGATGCTACGCCGCCGGCCTTCGGCTTCGCCAACCGCTTCCTGATCCCGGGCGACTGGCTCAAGACGCTGCAGGTCGGCATCGACGAGCGCTACCGCTGCGCCTGGCGGTCGGAAGGGCGCTACTTCCTGAGCGACGAGGCGGCCTTCCCGCTGGTCTACGTGTTCGACAACCAGATTGTGGGCACCTGGGACGCGGCGCTGGTCCAGGCCGTGGAACTGGCGATGGCCTTTGCCATGTGCTACCCGGTGACCAAGTCCACCTCGCTCAAGGAAGCGCTGGGCCAGGAGTTCGGCATGGTCGTGCAGCAGGCGCGCACCGCCGACGGGCAGGACGATCCGGGCGAGACCCTGGGCGACTCGATCCTGCTGGCGTCCCGCTTCGGTGGCCTGGCCGGGGCGTATCCCTGATGCCGAAATTGGACACCCTGCAGACAAATTTCACCGCAGGCGAGATGTCGCCGCGGCTCAAGGGGCGTGTTGACATCGCGCGCTACCAGAACGGCGCGGAGATCGTCGAGAACGGCGTGCCGGTCGTGCATGGTGGCGTGGATCGCCGCGACGGCACGCGCTTCTGCGCCGCAGCCAAGCTCAACGAGGACCGCGGCGCGATCGTGGTTCCCTACGTCTACAACACCGACCAGTCCTTCGCCTTGGAGTTCGGCCACCAGTACATCCGCTTTTTCACCAGCACCGGCGCGGTGATCCTCAACGCCGGGCTGGCGCCCCTGGAACTGGCCAGCCCCTACACGCGCGACCAGCTCGCTGCGCTGACCTTCACCCAGAAGGCCGACACGCTGCTGGTGTTTCACCCGAACGTGCCGACCCAGCGCCTGCGCCGCCTGAGCGCCACCAGTTGGTCCATCCAGCCCGTGCCGTGGGTCACCGAGCCATTCGCCGAGGTTGGCCACACGCCGGACTGGACGATCGGCCTGTCGAGCACTGCGGTCGGCGCGGGCCGCACCTTCACCGCGGCGCAGGGAACCGTGCCTGGGGCGCCGACCATTGGCGCGGTGACGCCATTTAACGGATCGGCGAATGTCGCCTTCACCGCGCCAGCCGCCAATGGCGGATCCGCCGTCACCAATTACGTGGTCACGTCCAGCCCGGGCGGCCTTACCGGCAGCGGGGCGTCGTCTCCTGTGAGGGTTTCCGGGCTGACCAATGGCGTGGCCTACACCTTCACGGTCGTTGCCCAGAACGCGATCGGCACCGGTCCGGCATCGGCAAGCAGCGCAGCTGCGACGCCGCTGGCATCGCTGCCCAGCGGGGCATTGACCGTGACGGCAACGCCCCTGGACATCTCCCGTAGCGTCCCCAATGGCAGGACCGCCATCATCGCCGGGGCGACGGCGAGCGCATCCGGCGGGACGGGCTCAACCAGTTACCAGTGGTCGGTCATCAGCGCTTCGCCAGGCCTGACGCTTGAGGTCACCAACCAGTCGCAGATGAGCTACAGATCGACGGGGTATGACGAGGAGAACTTCGGTTCGTTCCGCTGCCTTGCCACGGACCTGGTCACAGGTGCCAGCGGGACGGCGGCGGTCAACGTGACGGTCAGCCACTTCACGCGCGGAAACCTGAAGCTGGAGGAGCCCGTATGATTGCCTTCCTGCAGGCCGATGTTGGCCGCATGATCGAATGCGGGGCGGGCCGCGGCGAGATCACGGCCTGGACCAGCGCCACGGTGGTCACCGTGCGCATCGACCAGGAATTCCCGGCCATGAACGCCGATGCGTTCACCTGGAAGATCACCGGCTCGCCGATGACGACCTGCACACCGAGCGCGGCCGGTATCGTGGGCGCGACGATCACGCTTTCCTTGGCGATCGGTGGCTGGCGCGCAGAGGATGTTGGCAAGTATGTCGACATCAACGGCGGCCTGTGCAGGATCACCGGCTACACCTCCGCGATTGCAGTTTCTGCCATCGTCGAGCGCGAGATTGCAACTGCTGTGGCCTCTCCACCACTGGCCTGGATCCTGCAGGGCAGCATCTGGGGCGGCGTCAACGGCTACCCGCGCTGTGGCACGTTTTCCAGCCAGCGGTTGTGGATGGGTGGATCTCCCGGGTTTCCCCAGACGCTGGTGGCCTCGGCCATCGGCGAATACTTCGATTTCCTGCTCGGCGTCGACGACACCGATTCGGTGTCCTACGAGATTGCATCGGACCAGACCAACACGATCCGCCATCTTGCGCAGACCCGCGGCCTGGTCGCGCTCACCTCCGGCGGAGAATTCAGCGTGCGCGGCGGGCAGGAGAAGCCGATCACGCCGACCAACATCGACATCCGCGACCAATCGGTCTACGGCTGCACGAGTGTGGCGCCGGTGCGCGTGGGGAACGAGGTCTACTTCATCCAGCGCGCCGGACGGAAGATCCGCGCCCTGGCGCCGGACAAGTTCGACACCGACGCCTACGGGGCGCCGGACATGTCGGTGCTATCCGAGCACATCACCGAAAGCGGAGTGGCCGACCTGGCCTACATGGCAGAGCCCGATTCCACCGTGTGGATCTGCCGGCAGGACGGCGTGCTGGCCACGCTGACCGCTGACCGTGACCAGGACGTGTTCGCCTTCGCCCGTCAGGTCACGCAAGGGGTCGTGCAGTCCATCGCCGCCATCCCGGTGGCCGACGGGTGGCGGCTGTTCGCCATCGTGCGCCGCGTGGTGGCCGGCATCTCGCGCAGCTACGTGGAGATGTTCGAGCCAGGCCTGATGACCGACTGCGCGGTGACCGGACACAGCGACACCGGCGCGATCACCTGGGGTGGCCTGTCCCACCTGGAGGGACGATCGGTGGTGGTCAAGGGCGATGGTGTAGCACTGACGCCGCGGGTGGTCACCGGCGGGCAGATCACCATCGAGCGCCCGGCCTTCGACATCGAGATCGGGCTGCCTTACGTCACCCGGGTCAAGACGCTGAAGCCGGAGATCGCCGGGCCGAATGGCACCTCGCAGGCCGGCTCTACCTCGATCCACAAGGTCATCGTCCGCCTGCGCGACACCACAGGCTGCACGATCAACAACCAGGAGCTGGCGTTCAAGCAACTTGGCCAGGAAGTGCTGGACCAGATCCCGCCGAGCTTCACCGGCGACAAGGAAGCCGGCGTCATGGGCCGCAACGATGGGGTGACCCTGATCGAACAGCGCCTGCCGTATCCCTTCCACCTGCTGGCGGTCATCACCAGCCTGACGGTGAACGCCGGATGATCCGCGCCGCCATCTCTGCCGACATCCCGCCGCTGCTGGCGCTGGGCCGGGCGATGCACGCCGAGTCGCGCTTTGCGCCGCGGCCGTGGAACGACACCAAGGTCACCGGCCTGATGCACTGGCTGATCGAAAACGAGGACGGCCTGCTGCTGGTGGCCGAGCGCGGCGGGGAGATGGTCGGCGGCTTCCTTGGGATCTGCAACGACCATTGGTGCGTCGATGGCCGCACGGCCTGCGACCTGGCCCTGTACGTCTCGCCAGACAGGCGCGGCGGCATGGCCGCGGCCCAGCTCCTGCGGGCCTACAGGGAATGGGCGCGCAGCCGGGGAGCCGACGAAATCCTGCTGGGCATCACCACCGGTGTGAACCTGGAAACCACCTCGCGGCTGTTCAACACCGTTGGCTTCGCCAGCATCGGCAACCTATTCGAATACAGGGGAAACTGACCATGTGCACCGGTGCAGAAATCGCCATCATCGGCCTGGCCGCGAGCGCCGCCAGCACCGGCGTTGCGCTCTACGCCCAGGACACCGCGGCCAACCAGGCAGAGGCCAACGCCAAGTTCCAGGCCGACCAGGCCGCTGCCGACGCCAAGGCTGCGCAGGGCGCCGCCCAGGTGGAGGCCGATCGGATCCGCACCGCGGCCAAGAAGCAGAAGGCCCAGGCCATCGCAGCGGCGGCCGCTTCCGGCGTGGATGTCAATTCTGGGTCAGCGGTCAAGATCACCGAGGGCATCGACAAAGCGGCCGGCGAGGACGCCTACCTGACCCTGGTGGGCGGAGCCGATAGCGCGGCGCGGCTCAGGCAGCAGGGACAGGCCGATTCCATTGCAGCGAGTTCAGCGGCCAGCGCCGGGCGAGCGAGCCAGGCAGCCACCTTGCTGTCTGCCGTCGGCACCGGCGTGAAGTTCGGACAGAACTGGAAGCGGGCAAGGGGCACCTGATGGCACGAATCCCGATGGGCAACTTCGAGATGCCGAGCGTGCAGGCGCCGGTGCGGACAGGTGCGCCCGACAACTCCGGCGCGATGGCCGGCGCCCGGGCGCTGCAGGAGGCTTCCAACGTCGGAATGTCGGTCGGCGAGGGGCTGATGGGCGAGGCGCTGCAGCAGCGCAACCAGGAACGGCTGGAGGCCGAATCCCTCGCACGCGCCAAGGCTGCCAACGGTCTGCTGGACAACGAGATCGCCACCCGCGCCATCACCGACGACATCACCGCCAGGGTCAATGACGGCTCGCTGGATTGGCGCAAGGCGGGCGAGACCTTCCAGAGCGAAGTCGGCAAGCTGCCGCCGCAGGAAGTGCCGGGCCTGGCGCCGGACGACGCCGAGCGCTTCAACGGCGGCCTGCTGCGCAACAAGCAGACCGGCGCGCTGTCGGTGCAGGGCATGGCCAAGGGCGCCCAGCGCACCGAGTTCAAGTCGCAGGCCTACCTGGCCCTGGACAAGCTGGGCAAGCTGGCCGGCTCGCCCGGCGCGGACATCGACAAGATCAACCAGCAGGCCGAGGCCTTCGTGCCGCTGGCGCGCCAGGCCGGCGTCGACGAGGCCACCATCACCGCGCGGGTGCAGGAGTTCAAGGACAAGAACTGGACCAACCAGGCCAAGACCCGGCTGATGGGGACGATCGACAACCTGCAGGGCCTGGACCAGCTCGAACACGACCTGACCGCCGAGGACGGCTACTACGCCAACAAGCTGGACCCCGACAAGCGCAACGCGGTGCAGGCCCAGATCATCACCGCCAAGTCGCGGCTGGAAGCCAAGGCCCAGCACGTCGAGGACAAGCGCGATGCAACCGCCAGGCGTGCGATGGACGGCTACGACCGCCAGATCGCCACCGGCACGCCAGCGCCGCTGGACTACATGCAGCAGGTCGCCGATGCGGTGCAGGGCACCGACTACGAGTCCGAGTTCAAGCAGCGCCTGCAGGACGAGATCCAGATCCGGCAGGTCATGCAGGCCTCGCCGCTGGAGCAGCGCGCCTTCGTGGAGGACCTGAAGGCCAAGCAGCAGCGCGAAGGCGCCACGGTGCAGGAGCAGGCCAACCTGCGCCGGCTGCAGAGTGGCATCGAGGCGAATCTGCAGCAGCTCAAGGACGCTCCGCTGCTGTTCCATGCCAACCGCACTGGCGAGGCCGTGGCACCGCTGGATGTGCAGGCGCTGGCCGGCGGCAATGTCGGCGCGGTCACCGGCCAGATCGCTGAGCGCATGGTGACCCTGGGCGCGATGCGCAAGCAGTACGGCGCCGAGGTAGGAAGCTCGCCGCTGCTGCCGGCAGAGGCCAGCATGATGGCGGCCGCGATCAACATGATGCCGCCCAAGGGCGCCCTTGAACTGTTCGGCGGCCTTAGCAAGGTCATCAACGACCCGGACGCCTACAGCGCGGCGATCCAGCAGATCAGCCCGGACTCACCGGTGCGCGGCCTGGCCGGCCGGATCTACGCCAAGCAGGGCACCAACGGCGGCGGCGTCACCAGCGACACGCCCGGCGCCAATGCCGGCAACGTGGCCATGCTGATGCTGCGCGGCGAGGCGCTGCTGAATCCGGGCAAGATCGCGGCCAGCGAGGACGGCAAGGGCGGGCGGGTCAAGATGCCGCCTCCCGCTGACATCGACGTGGGGATTGCCGATGCCGTCGGTGTCGCGTTCTCCGGCCGCGCCGATGAGTACCGGACTGCCAACCAGGCCGTGCGCGCGGTGTACGCGGCCAAGTCCGCAGACGCCGGGGACATGACCGGCGCGCTGGACGACGATCGGCTGGCCGAATCCATCGCCGCCGTAGTGGGTGAGCCGGCCGAAGTCGGCGGCCGCGAGGTCATTCCGCCATGGGGCATGCCGGCTGACCGCTTCGAGGACCTGGCCGACACCTACATCACTGCGCGCTTCAAGGCCGCCGGCATCGAGAACCCGGGCAAGGTCGGCATGCTCAACGTGCCTGGCCGGGAAGGGGTCTATGCACTGGTGCGCGGCATGCAGCCGCTGGTGGACAAGAACGGGCAGCCGATGATGATCCGCATGGGGGGCGTGCAATGACCGAACCCTATGACGATGCCGGCGACCTGGCCGCGGCCAAGCGCATGTTCGACGAGATGGGCGCCACGCCCTTCGACTACAGCAAGCCGGAAGGGCTGGACGGCACCGGCGAGGCGCTCAAGGGGCTGATGAGGCCGTCGGCGGGGGCGGCACGCACGCTGGCACTGGCCGGCGCCGTGGTGCCGATCACCCAGGATGCCGCGCTCGGCCTGGCCACTGGCACGCCGACCACCGCGCTGCAGGATGCATATTTCAAGACCGTGGTGCAAGGCATTGGCGAGCGCACGGTCGATGCCTGGACGCCTGACCC
>LNAP01002307.1_pt1 | contig 19253 bp, 22 predicted proteins | sample 602601 | NCBI WGS metagenome assembly LNAP01 (sample SAMN02440304, study PRJNA202911) | soil metagenome | biome: Subtropical and temperate rainforests or woodlands; isolation source: soil samples (1 kg each in a 20% v/v slurry with milli Q water) were... ...
CACCAGCAGCACGTTGCGCTCGCGCAAGGGCACGTCGAGCCGCTCCGCCAGCCGAAGCACCATGTCGCGCGACGGCGCGGCGCGGCCGGTTTCGAGAAAGCTGAGATGGCGTGTGGATATCTCGGCGTCGCCGGCCAGATCGAGCTGGCTGAGCCGGCGGCGCTGTCGCCAGGCACGCAGGTGCTCGCCGATGCGGGCGGGGCGGGTGGCGGATGCGACGGTGGCGAATTGCGCGGTCATGACAAAAACTAGCATGCGATTTTCGCAGCTTCCATGACCCCGGAGGTAATCGATTTGCCGCGATGGCCGGATCATCTTGGGAGCGTCAACGCTCAACCGAAGGAGACCCCGATGATCATCCCTTCCTCCCTGCTCCGTCTCGCACTCCAGGTCGATGCCGCCGTCAGCGGCGCGATGGCGCTGCTGCTGACCCTCGGCGCCAGCATGCTGGCGCCGGTGCTCGGCCTGCCCCAACCATTGCTGCTGGAGTCCGGGCTGTTCCTGATTGGCTATGCCGCGCTGGTCGGCTGGCTCGGCAGCCGCACCGAAATGCCCCGCGCGCTGGTCCTGCTGATCATCGCCGGCAACGCGCTGTGGACGCTCGGCAGCATCGCGCTGCTGTTCAGCGGCGCGGTAACGCCGACATTGCTCGGCGAAACCTTCGTCGCGTTGCAGGCCATCGCGGTCGGCGTGTTCGCCGAGTTGCAGTATGTCGGGCTGCGCCGCAGCGGCGCCGCGCAAAACGCCTAGGCTGCGGTGCGCACCTTACCGGCCTTCTTGCTCCTGGCCGTCGCGGTCGCCGCGGCGGCCTTTGTCTTGCCGGCCTTCTCCGCAGCCGCGGCCTTCACGGCATGGCCATTGGCGAGCTTTTTAGCCGCGCCGTTCAGCTTGGTCTTGTCCGCCTGCCGGGCTGCCTTCTTCTCGGCCTTGACCTTCAATGCCAGCTTTTCCGCGCGGGCCTCGGCGCGCTTCTTCTTGCGCTTCTTCTCGCAGGATTCGCACTTGCAGCCGATCGGCTTCAGGTATTCCTTGAAATAATCGGTGCCGTAATCGTAGTTGATTTCCTCGCCCGGCTCGATGTTCTTGATGGCGCGGATGATGATCTTGCGCTTGCGCGCGTTGACGTCGGACTCCGCATTCGGCTTGCAGGCGTGATTGATGTAGCGCGCGATGTTCTTGCGCACCGAGCCGTCGACGGTCCAGCGCTTGGTGATCTGGAACAGATACTTGTTCTCGACCGCATCGTCCTTCTTCTTGTTGCAGTCGAGCATCGGTCCGAAGTAGCGGATGATCTTGCTGCCCTTCTTGATCGGCTGGGTGGCGAACAGGCCGAGGCCAGTCTTGGAGCGGCCGACGCGGTAGGGCTTGCTTGAAAGGACGGGCATGATGGGACAGGACTGACGCTGCTGGGGACAAGGGGACGATGACGCATGGTTTTAGAGCGATTCCGCCTCCCGTGTCAGCCGCTCCGGTGAACCTTCCCCAGCTTGTGACCGTCAAAGGAGATGTTCCGCGAAGGATATCTGCCCCATGCCGCACCTGCCAAGCCTGATCCGGTCTGCCGCCCTGCTCGGCGCGGCCATCGCAATGGTCGGCGGCTCCCGCGCGCAGGCCCAGACGTTCAGCAGCGCGTACAGCTCGACGTCCGAGAAGGACTGCCGCAAGGTCGCGGCGTTCAAGGTCGAAGGCGATGACTACGCGTCGGAGCGGGTCTGCCCGGGCCCCAAGGGCCTGCTGGTGCTGAAACAGGAAGACGATATGCGCGAGACCGTTTCGGTGGGCCGCACCGCCAAGGCGGCGGAGCTGGAGCCCGCCGCGGGACAGGGATTCGGGCCGTTCAACTCGACCACCGACACCATCGAATGGCGCCTGAGCGCCAAAGGCAAGCCATTCGCCATGATCCAGCGCTGGCACATCGCCGACAATGACGATCCGGACAAGGACGGACGACCGCAGACCAAGCCGATGCTGGTAGTGACGCGGCTGCCGCCCGGCGCCGCCTGCCATGTCGCCTATGTGGACGTGAAGGCCAATGCGAATGCCAACGAACTGGCGCGCAAGGCCGCCGACGACGGTGCGCAGAAGTTCGATTGCCGCAGGGACAGGGTTGCCGTGCTCGGAAGCCGCGGCCGTGCCATCGACCTGGCGATGCCGCGCTAGCCGGTTTTGACTTCCGGCGTGAGCATCGCGGCCAGCAGCATTTCTTCTGTGGTGCCAGGCGGCAGGCCATCGAGGATGTCGCGAAGCCGTCCGTCGAGATACAACATGGCAAATCCATGCACCATCGACCAGATCCGTGCGATGTCGGCCGCCTGCGCCAGGGTCAGGTGCTGCGGCGACACCTCCTCGTGACGCCGGGCGCCTACCGTCTTGGCCAGCGCGACAAACGCATTCTCTGCGGCTTGCCGCAGCGCCGGCCTGGTGTGATCCAGCCGCTCCGCGCGGAACATCAGCTGGAAAAGACAGGGATTGTCTCGCGCAAAGGCGACATAGGCCTGGGCCCTGCCTTCCGCCGCCCCATCGGGGCTCGTTGCAGCACCTGCCGCCGCTGCAAGCTCTGCAGAAAATTTCTTGAAGCCAACTGCAGCCAGTTCGCTGATCAGCCCCGTGACGTCGCCAAAATGATGCGCGGGCGCGGCGTGGGAAACGCCAGCCTCGCGCGCCACGGCGCGCAACGTCAGCCCCTGCAGCCCCTCGCGTTCCGCCACGCGTTTGGCCGCCGTCAGCAGGGCTCCGTGCAGATCGCCGTGATGATAGGGCTGTTCGCGGTCCGATTTGGCGACGGACTTGTCCGCCCGCAACGCCGATCGCCGGGCCGCCGGCGATTTCGTACCTGCGGTCGCGATTTTCGCGGTTTTTACCGGTTTGGTTGTGCCTGGAGCACCCATGCACAGGAACCTAGTCTTGCATTTTGACGCTGTCAAGATTTCGCTTGACGGCTCGCATTCTCGGCCCTAGAGGTTATCTTGACAATGTAAAGATAAACCGGCTGTGGACGCCATGACCCTGTTCCTGATCCTTGCGCCTTTCGGTGCCTTTGCCATGCTGATGCTGGTGGCGTCGCCCGCCGTCAGCCTGTTTGCCGCCGCGGCCGTCGCGTTCGGCATCGTTGCCTGGGACGTGGTGCGCGGCGGATCGCTCAAGCTGCTCGCCGCCGGTTCGTTTGTCCTGTTCACCGCGCTGGGCTGCTATCTCACCCTGGTCGACGGCAACTGGAGCGGCGTCGCGGTGCGTGTCGCCGTCGATGGCGGCGTGCTGGCGATCGCGTTGCTGTCGCTGGCGATCCGGCTGCCGTTCACGCTGCAATATGCCCGCGAGGCAGTCGATGCCGAGACCATGAATCTGCCGGGCTTCGTCACCGCCAACTACATCCTCACAATGGTGTGGATCGCGGCCTTCGTGATGATGCTGGTCGCCGACATCCTGATGATCTATGCGCCGAGCCTGCCGCTGTGGGTCGGCGTTGCCATCGCTTTCGCCGCGCGCAATGGCGCGGTGTATTTCACCAAATGGTATCCGCAGTATCGCCGCGCGACCTATGGCGGGCAGACCGCCGCAGCAGGCGCGGTGAAATCCTGATGCCACTCCGCCCCCGAAAGCTCTTCCACAGAAGCAGCACGGAAAGCACCCCATGACCGATATTATCCGCAAGCTGATGACCGGCTTCGTTTCAACCCTCACCTTCTTCGCCGCGTTCGCCGTGGCTGGCGACGTGCTGGTTGCCGCCAGCGTCGCCGTCACTGGCGCGATCGCGCAATTTGCGCTCGCCGCAACGGCCCGGAGCCGGCCTGGCGCTATCGGGTGGACGGCAAGCCTGGCGAGCCTGACCGTCGTGGTAACCCTCACCGGGGCGACCCTGGCCGGCGAAACCGCCGCCGCGTCGTCGTGGTCGCCGGCCTCCGTCAGTTGCACGACGCAGCATTGCGCCTGCGACAAAGCGCTCCCGATCTGACGCTACGGTTGCCGACGGCCGTCCTCGTTACTACGCTTGGCTCGCGAATGAAGCGTCAGAAGGACCGCAAATGGCCAACGTTTTCCGCCAGCTCTTCGTCGATTTCTTTTCAGCCATCGTGTTCCTGGCCGTCTATGCCCTCACCGGCGACGTGCTGATCGCAACAGGCGTCGCTATCGCGGGCGCGATCGCGCAGTTCGTTCATGCCCGCATCACCGGGCAGAAGCTTGAATTCATGACCTATGCCAGCCTGGCGGTGGTCATCGTGCTCGGCGGCGCGACGCTGTTAACCAGCGATCCGCGCTTCGTGCTGATGAAGCCGAGCATCGCCCACTTTGCGGTCGGGCTGGTCATGTTGCGGCGAGGCTGGATGCTGCGCTACCTGCCGCCGATCGTCACCGACAACATTCCTGAATACGTCACCGCGGCCGGTTACGCCTGGGCCGCGCTGATGTTCGTGCTCGGCATCGGCAACATCGCAATCGCGATGACCGGCGACATCAAGCTGTGGGCGTTCTATATTTCGGTGGTCGCCATCGGCGCCAAGATCATCGCCTTCGCCGCGCAATACATCGTTTTTCGGTTCATCATCACACGCCGCCTGCGGGCCGCCGCAACGCGGGCCTGATTGCTCTCACCGACCGGCATCAAGCCAGCCGGTTTGACGATCCGGCGATCAGAGAAAATTGTAGAAGATGATTCCGTTGATCGCGCTTGCCGTCGCCAGCAGCGCCACCAGCATCGCATTCATCCTCAGAGCATGGGTCATCGTGAGCGGCTTTCGAATCGTGCGGGCGTCGATGGCTCCAGTTGAACAGGATGGCCGCGGCCGTCACCGCTTTTCTTTTTCGCAGCCACCCTTGCGAGTCCCGGCAGAATCGAGTCCCGGCACGTCCGCTCAGGCGTCCGCCGATCGGTGAAGGACGGGCCACCGTCGCCTCCCATGACATCGCAACAGCTCAAGGACGGGCGGTTACTGCCCGATCTCGATCGTCCAACTCGGAAATGGCGTTGGCTGGTTGGGCTGGCATAACAGCCCGACCCCACGTAATAATTGCGTCACAGTTCTAGCCAGCGATCCCGTTCCGATGCATCGATCACGATGATATTGACAATTTCGATTGCGATCGCCGTGGGCGCCCTTTGGCTGGCGGAGCGCAGCTTCGCGCACGTTGGGTTTGCGATCGCCGCGCTGTGCTTCGATGCGGCGCTGATCCTGCTCGTTGTCGCGGACCTCGAACGCGCGATCCTGCTAAGCTCAATTCTAACAACCGGCATCTTCGGCGCATCGCGCGTCAAGTATAGTCACAGCGGCCTGAAATTGATCGTGACGGACTTGCCGCTGATGTTTGCGGGGACCGTGCCGTTCTTCGTGATTCAGTACCCGCGAGCCGTCGCGGCGGTGGTCGCAGGTGGCCTTGCATTGGCACTCGCCGCGGGCGCGGCCTCGTTCTACGTCACCGGGGCGGCGGTGCCGTTCGGAACGCAACTTCTCATCATCGCCGTCGCGTTCGCCGGTCTGGCGGCAACCCATCGGATCAGCGGTGGAGCGACCGCATTTCAGCGTATCGCAGCCCAACCGCGGTGTTTCTTCTCGACCTTCATCGCGTCGCTGCTCGATCCATTTTCCTGGCAACCGGTCGGCGGGCTGGCGCTGATCGACATCGCCTGCGACCGGCTGCCTCTGATGCCGGCCGTCACGGAGCGCGCGCCCGACACCCCCGACATCATCGTCATCCAGCACGAATCGATCTTCGATCCGCGGGTCTACGGGCTGCCGGTCGAGGCCGGTGTCGACGCATTTCTGTCGCCCAGGAGCGGACGGTTCGGGACCCTCAACGTCGACATTTTCGGCGGCGGCTCGTGGCAGTCGGAATTCAGCCTGCTCACCGGCCTGTCCAGCGCCAGCTTCGGGTCGAACGCCTATTTTCTTTTCCGGAGAGGCGTCGGACGATTCAACAACACCCTGCCCCATGCGCTCGCCGCACTCGGCTACAAGACGACGCTGACATCGAGCTGTCGCCGCAGCTTTCTCAACTATGACGAATTCTATTCCGCCATCGGCATGGGCGAACGGATCTTCACCGACGATCTTCCGGCGCCGTTCGACGTCGACCGCTTCGAAACGACCAACTCCGATGCGATGTTTCTCGACGCCGCCGTGGCCGCGCATACGCAACGCATCGCAGCCGACGCCGCGCCGCAGTTCCTGTATCTGCTGACCAACTTCAACCATGGCCCGCACAACCGTCGGCTGGTTGCACCCGGGCAGTTCGAGGACGAACGCGCCTTCGCCGCCGCCAGCCTCCCCGATGCGCAGTATGCAGAGTACTACGCCCGCCTCGCGGAGACTGCTGCAGCCTGGAGCAGGCTCAAGGTCGATCTCGCAACCCGTTTCCCCGAGCGCCCCATGCTGATCGTCCACTATGGCGATCATCAGCCCGTGATGACGCGACGCATCGAGGCCCGGCTCCGGCTTGGCCCCGACCCGCGACGCCAGTTTCGCACCTTCTACGCGATCGAGAGCATCAACGACCGGGGCGGTCGCCTCGTGTCCGGGCGCGGTCCTGACCTCGACATCGCTTTTCTGGGCACCGTGGCCCTGCAGCAGGCAGGACTGCCGCTCGATGAGATCTTTGCCACCCGCGCGAGCCTTCTCGAGCAGTGCGGTGAAGCCTATTTCGCGTCGTCGTCGGAACGAAAACGCCGCTTCCACCGCACGCTGGTCGAGATGGGGATCATCGACCTCGCCCCCAGCGGGCGATAGGCGTCGCGCGCCGGCTCGGCTCAGCCGAGATTCAGCTCCTTGAAGAAGTCGTTGCCCTTGTCGTCGATGATGATGAAGGCCGGGAAATCCTCGACCTCAATGCGCCAGATCGCTTCCATGCCGAGCTCGGGATATTCCACCACCTCGACCTTCTTGATGCAGTGCTCCGCAAGGTTCGCCGCCGAGCCGCCGATCGAGCCGAGATAGAAGCCGCCGTGCTTCTTGCAGGCCTCGCGCACCGCCACGGCGCGGTTGCCCTTGGCCACCATCACCATCGAGCCGCCCGCCGCCTGGAACTGGTCGACGAAGGAATCCATGCGGCCGGCGGTGGTCGGGCCGAACGCGCCCGACGCGTAGCCATCGGGCGTCTTAGCGGGGCCGGCGTAGTACACCGGATGGTTCTTGAAGTAATCCGGCAGCGGCTCGCCCTTCTCCAGCCGCTCGCGCAGCTTGGCGTGCGCCGAGTCGCGCGCCACGATCATGGTGCCGGTCAGCGACAGCCGGGTCTTGGTCGGATACTTCGACAAGGTCGCCAGAATGTCCTTCATCGGCTGGTTGAGGTCAATCTTGACGACATCGCCGCCGAGCGCCTCTTCCACCGCCGGCAAATATTTCGCCGGGTTGTGCTCGAGCTCCTCGAGATAGACTCCGTCCTTGGTGATCTTGCCGAGCACCTGGCGATCCGCGGAGCACGACACCCCGAGCCCGATCGGCAGGGAGGCGCCGTGGCGCGGCAGCCGGATGACGCGAACGTCGTGGCAGAAATACTTGCCGCCGAACTGCGCGCCGACCCCGGAGGCCTGCGTCATCTTGAGGATTTCCTGCTCCATCTCCAGATCTCGGAACGCGTTGCCGTTCTCCGAGCCCTGGGTCGGCAGCGCGTCGAGATAGCGCGCGGAGGCCAGCTTCACGGTCTTCATGCACAGCTCGGCCGAGGTGCCGCCAATCACGATCGCCAGATGGTAGGGCGGGCACGCGGCGGTGCCGAGCGTCATGATCTTTTCCTTCAGATAGGCCAGCATGCGGTCCTTCGTCAGCACCGACGGCGTCGCCTGGAACAGGAAGCTCTTGTTGGCGCTGCCACCGCCCTTGGCCATGAACATGAACTTGTAGGCGTCATCGCCCTCGGCATAGATCTCGCACTGCGCCGGCATGTTGTTGGCGGTGTTCTTCTCCTCGTACATCGACAGCGGCGCCACCTGCGAATAGCGCAGGTTGCGGCGCAGATAGGCGTCGCGGGCGCCCTCCGAGAGCGCAGCCTCGTCGTCGCCGTCCGACAGCACGTTCGAGCCCTTCTTGCCCATGATGATCGCGGTGCCGGTGTCCTGGCACATCGGCAGCACGCCGCCAGCGGCGATGTTGGCGTTCTTCAGGAAGTCGAAGGCCACGAACTTGTCGTTGGGGCTGGCCTCGGAGTCGTCGAGGATATTGCGCAGCTGCTGCAGATGGCCCGGCCGCAGGTAGTGATTGATGTCGCCGAACGCCGCTTCGGACAGCGCCCGCAGCGCCTCGCGCGACACCACCAGCATGTCCTTGCCCAGCACTTTCTCGACCCGCACGCCCTCGGTGGTGATCTTGCGGTAGGGCGTGGTGTCCGGCCCCAGCGGAAACAGCGGCGTGTGCTTGTAGGGCGGGACGGCTTTCGGGGTCGGGATGGCGATGGGGGCGTTCATGGGGACTGACCTCAGAGGAATTTGCGGGTCTATCTAGGCGCTTTCGCCGCCGTTTTGAAGCGTTCAAAACGGGCGGCTGAAGCTCCGCAGCCTGGCCCTCGGCATCGCCGCTTGGCAGCCAGGGCCGGTATCGGCATGGTCCCCGGCAACCGCGGGCAATCGGATGTCGCTGCGGTCATCCCGATCCACCTCACCCTGCACCTTGCAACCAAACCCGCGGCAGGCTCTTATGACTACAGGGGTATTCATGAAAATCAGTTCCACGCTTCCGCCACTCGTCCTGCTCGCTGCGCTCGCCGGGGCCTCACCGGCGCGCGCCGACCGCTGCGATGATGTCGCGCGCCAGTTGACGAGCCAGATCGACGGCCTCAGCGTCGGGCGCACCGCAGCCAATGTGATCTACCTGTCGCATCCGGCGGCCAGGCAATTCCGGCTCGGCTGCGCCAATCGCAGCGTCAGCAACGAACTGTTTGCCGAGGCCGACAGCCGCAAGCCGCAGCCGGCATTCCTCAATCTGGTGGCCAGCGCGGCGGCGATCGTCTTCACGATTCCCAAACCCGACACGCTGAAGGGCGCGACGCGCTGTATCGGCCGCATGGGGCTGTTGCGCGGTGACGACGTCACCACCCGCTTCCGCCGCCTCAACATGCACTGCACCCGCAGCAAGACCGCGGCCACCATCTCCATCTCGCGCGGCAAGGACGAGTGATCGGTAGCTCACTACGTCGATCCCCGGCATTTTAACGAGCCTGGCGGCGAGGCGTTCACCATCGGCGTCGAATGACCGCCTGGATTCCGGAATTGCCCAAACACATTCATGACTCTTTGTTTCCACCGGGCCAAGGTTGGCCAGCAATCAATGGAAACAAGGATGGATTGATGAGCAGTATCTCAAGCGTCACCACCTCACCCCCGCTGGCTCCCCCGCAGCCGATCGAAGCCAAGGCGCCGGATGTGGTGCGCGACGTCAAGGTCGACAACGACCGCGACGATGCACGCACCAATCCGCCGACCCCGCCGGCGCCCCTGCCGCCCGGCCAGGGCACGCGGATCGACCAGATCGCCTGATCGCGACGACGCGTTCGGCGTCCCGCAAGACGACAACGGCCTCGCCCGTCCGGGTCGAGGCCGTTGTCGCTTGGGCGGCGCCGCTCAGCGATCCAGTTCCTTGTAGTGCCGGAAGATGCCATCCTCGTTGAAGGCGATGCGCCGGTCGCTGGCGAGATAGGCCCTGATGTTCGGCCGCGCTGCGACGCGCTCGTGCAGCGCGACCAGGCCGGGAATCTCCGCTTCGAATTGTTTCATCCGCTTCGGAAATGCGTAGCGCAGTCCGTCGACCAGTTGGAACAGCGACAGGTCGACATAGCTGATGCGCCGCCCGGTCAGCCAGCCGCCGGCGCTGGCACCGAGCAACTGCTCGAAATAGCCGAGATATTTCGGCACCCGCGCCTTCCAGAATTCCGCGGTGCGCAGCTTCGCCGGCGCCTTCTGGTCCTCGTAGTACAGCGACGTCGCGATCGGATGATGGGTATCGTGCACCTCGGCGACGAAATCCGTCACCGTGAGCTGCAGCTGATGCAGCCACAGCCGTCCGGCCTCGGCCTTTGGCGCAAGGCCATGGCGCGATCCGAGATAGAGCAGGATATTGGCGGTCTGGCCGATCACCAGTCTGCCGGCTTTGAGGAATGGCGGCGCGAACGGCGGCGTCCCCCTGGCCTGCATCATCTTCATCATCGCCGCGGTGCCGCCCTTGCCGCGGGCCACATCGTCGTAATCGGCGCCGGCTTCTTCGAGCGCCAGCCGGACGTATTCGCCGCGGCCCTGAATGGTCGGCCAGTAGTACAGTTCGTAGCGCATCGGGAACCTCGCCTCGCCGGGAATGGCGACAAGAGACTATCCCGATTTTCGTTCGCCATCAGCGGGGCATGGCCATCGACGAGCTCACTTGTCCCGCGCACCAAGTCGCTTCGCGACCCGGTGCGGCATCCGGCGCGCGAGCCCCTCCGACGAAGCTCAATTCGCCGCGAAACAATACAGCAAGCCGTCGCCGCCGGTGCTCTTCAGGTCGGCCTGCGAACAGCCGCCATCTGGGCCGCGCGACGGGTGTGAGGTGTTCCATGACTTGGCCGGCGGCTCTTCGTTGAGTCCGGTGCGGTCGGAGTGACCGACCATCGCCGAGCCCTGCACGCTGCTCGTCCAGTTCTTGCAGGTGCGGTCTTCGCCGGCAGCAAAGGCGGTGCCGTCGGCCTGCGATCCGGTCAGAATGTCGTGGCGGTTCGGCGTGTCGCCACGGCCGTTGATGACCTCCCCCTTCTCGCTCAGCGCAGTCTGCTTGGTAAGGTTGTTGGCGCCGTGCAGCTCGGCGACATCCTTGGCGATGACCGCGCCCTTGGCATTCTTCCACGGTCCGGCGCCGATGCGATCCTTCGCATTGATGGCCGGCTTGCCGTCAGCGGCCTGGGTGGACAGGTAGGCGCGCCAGGTCCTGGCGCCGGCACCGGCGGCCTGCGCCAGCGTCTGGCAATGATTGTCGGCGCCGGCGAGGCCGCCGAGATTGCCGCCGTTGCCGATGCCGACACTGGTGACAAAGAAGCTGGTATCGGCGCCCTGCGCGCTCGCTGACGACACCGCGGCGAGCGAGACGGCGAGCGCCGCGGCGCCGAGGCTCAGGCGCGACAGGGTTGCGAAAATGGTGGGCATCGAATCCTCCCTTGATTGTTCCGAACCGCTCGCATTCAGGATGGCGGCTTCGCACCTGACCAACACATCGCGACGACAAATATTCCCCGTCATGCCGGCGGGTGACGGACAAGAAAAAGGCGCCGCGGAACGATCCGCGGCGCCTTCGTCAATTCACACGGCGGACGCTCAGGCCTGCTGGATCGCCGACAGCTCCCAGTTCGAGCCCTTCGGCCGCACGAAGGTCCACACTTCGGTAGCTTCGGTCGGCGTCTCGCTGCCTTCGACCAGCTTGCCGCTGGCTCGCTCAAGCGTCTTGTCGACCAGTGCAAAGCGCATCGCGACGGACGCGTAGTCGGTCTCGCCTTCGCGCCAGGATTCGGCGAGATCGCCCTGCAGAAGCTTGACGTTGCTGACCTTGTTGACGACGCCACGTGCCGAGTTCGCCGACAGGTCCGAGGTGAAGTATGAGACCATCTCCGGCGTCGCCAGCGTATGCAGCTTGTTCGCGTCCTCGTTGGACCAAGCGGTCTGGATTTCGCTCAGCAGCTTTTCGAACGCCTCGTAGTCGGCCGGGACGATCTCGAGCGGCGCGGCGTTGGCGCCGATTCCGAAACCGGTTCCGGTACGGTAGTTGGTCTGCGCACCCGGGCCGACATCCGGTCCGGCGGCCGGACCGGCATAGGCTGCCGCTGTCTGGTTCGCGTTGCGACGCTGCCACCACGACATCGCCAGACGGACGACGATGATCACGAGGCCAACCTGCAGCAACAGGCCGATGATCGACGAAATGCCGCCGAGGCCGGAGAACATGCCGCCTCCGAACAGCATGCCGAGCAGGCCGGCGCCAAGGAAGCCGGCGGCGAGGCCGCCGAGCATGCCCATGCCCGGGCGGTTGAAGAAGCCGCCCTTCGCGGCGCCTGCTGCGCCGGCCGCGGTGCCCATTCCCGGGCTGCCCGGCTGGGTCATGGTGCGGTTGAACGGCTGGGCGGCGCTGGGCGCCGTGGACGTGCTGGGCGGCGCGGAGTAGGTCCGCGTGCCGCGTGAGCCCGAGCTGCTGCCGCCACCGACGCGAGCGTCGGCCGACGAGAGTGCGAGCATCAACGGCATTGCCACCGACAGGACGACGGCCATCATCTTGACGAGGCCGCGCGTACGCATGGTGAAAGTCATGGCTATTCCCTCAATCCCCGGCAGGGGGAAGCGTTGTTAAGATGGTGAGTTCCGCCCAAAAAGGAAGCACTCATCGCGCACAATGGCTGCGGCCCTCGGTCGCGGGGATGCGTCACTTTGCATATCGCGCATGCTGCAATGCGAAGGATTCGCAACAGGTTAGCGGCGACCAGCTTACGTTGGCCCCATGGTTTCCTTCACCTTGGCGATCAGCGCGCTGAGCGCGAACGGCTTCGCCAGGAAGGCGAACTGCTCATTCTCCGGCAGGCTCTTCTCGAACGCCTCTTCGGCATAGCCCGAGACGAAGATGATCTTGAGGTTGGGATTGCGGGCGCGCATTTCCTTGAGCAGCGTCGGCCCGTCCATCTCCGGCATCACCACGTCGGACACCACCAGATCGACCGCGCCGTGCCGTTCCTCCAGCACTTCCATGGCCTCGATACCGTTCGAGGCTTCGACGACGGTATAGCCGCGCGAGCGCAGTCCGCGGGCATTGAGCGAACGCAGCCCCTCCTCGTCCTCGACCAGCAGGATGGTGCCTTGTCCGGTGAGATCGGCGTCGCGCGGCTTGGTCTCGGCCGCGACTTCCTTTGCCGCCGCGACGACAAGCGCGGGCTCGGGCGCGACTTCCTTTTCCTGATGATGGCGCGGCAGGAATATCCGGAACGTGGTGCCCTTGTCGGCTTCGGAATCCACATAGATGAAGCCGCCGGTCTGCTTGACGATGCCGTAGACCGTGGACAGCCCGAGGCCGGTTCCCTTGCCGACTTCCTTGGTGGAAAAGAACGGCTCGAAGATCTTGTCGACGATCTCGGCGGGGATGCCGGTGCCGGTGTCGCTGACGTCGATGCGGACGTAGTCCGAGGGCGGCATGCCCTTGTAGGACAGCCGCTCGATCTCCTGCACCGGAACGTTCACGGTGCGCACCGTCAGCGTGCCGCCGTCGGGCATCGCGTCGCGTGCATTGACTGCGAGGTTGACGATCACCTGCTCGAACTGGGAGACGTCGACCTTCACCGGCCACAGGTCGCGGCCGTGCACCAGATCGAGCTTGACCTTCTCGCCGATCAGCCGGCGCAGCAGCATGGTGAGATCGGAAAGCGCGTCGCCGAGGTGCAGCACCTGCGGTCGCAGCGTCTGGCGGCGCGAGAATGCCAGCAGCTGCCGCACCAGCGTCGCGGCACGCGTGGCGTTCTGCTTGATCTGCATGATGTCCTGGAACGACGGATCGGTCGGCTTGTGCGCGTTCAGCAGGAAATCGTTGGCCATCATGATGGCGGACAGCACGTTGTTGAAGTCATGGGCGATGCCGCCGGCGAGCTGGCCGACCATGTCCATCTTCTGCGACTGGTTGATCTGGTTTTCCAGCGTGCGCCGCTCGGTGGTCTCCAGCATGTAGACGATGGCGGCTTCGGTCTCGCGCTCGTCTTCCTCCACGGCGGTGACGAAGAACTGCCCCCAGCGCTCCCTTGCGCCGACCAGCAGCGCTTCCACGGGCGGGATGTCGCCCTGCCCTTCGGCGGCGTGGCCGATGGCGGATATCAGCAGGCTGCGGTCGCGATCGCTGACGGCGGCCAGAATCGACTTGTTGACGGCCCCCGAGGCGCTCAGGCTCTGCGCCAGCTTGGCGAAGCGGGCATTGCCGCGTACCACGGTGCCCGCGCGGTCCACGGTCGCAATCGCCATCGGCGTGTGGTCGAAGAAGCGCATGAAGCGCACCTCGGCGGCGCGCTGCGGATCCGAGCGTTCGTCGCGGGCACGGCTGATCACCAGCGTGCGCGAGGCGCCGGGCACGCCGTCGGCGCCAAAGGCCAGCTTGTGATAGAGCCGCACCGGCATGGTCTTGCCGTTGCGCATCCGCAGGTCGATGTCGAACACTTCGGTTTTGACTTCGCCGGGCACCGGCACGATCGAGGTCAGCAGCGAGGCGCCGTCGCCGGACACGATGTCGGTGAGCTTCAGTCCGCCGGAGCCGATTTCCGCCAGGTCGTGGTCGAGCCAGTTGGCCAGCGTGGCGTTGACATAGACCAGCTCGCCCCTGGGGTTGACCGAGAAGAAGCCGCACGGCGCGTGGTCGAGATATTCGATGGCGTGCTGCAGCTCCTGGAACACGTCTTCCTGGCGTTCCCGGTCGCGGGTAATGTCCGCAATGGTCCACACCGCGGACCGCGCCTCGCGCTTGCTGGCACCGAGCGCACGGACCCGCATCCGCAGCCAGCGGCCATGGGTTCCATCGGCGGTGGTGACACGCACCTCTTCCTGCTGTCGCTTGCCCTCGCGGGCCGCCTTGAGCAGCCGGAACACCGCCTCGGAAACGTCGGGATTGCCGATGAACACCCGTTCCACCGGACGGGCGTCCTGCACCGAGGTGGCCCCGGTGAGGGCCAGATAGGCGGCATTGGCATAGACCACGTGACCGCGTGCATCGGTCACTGCAATGCCATCGAATGCGTGATCGGTCACCGAGCGCATCAACGGATCGTCCGAGCTGCGGTCTGCGAAGCGGACGATCCCTGCCGCGAAGGCGAAGAGCGTGAACAGCCCGACCATCGCCAGCAACGCCAGCGACCCCAGGATATAGGGCTGCGCCTGGGCGCGTCCCAGCGTCATGAAGGCCACCGCCGCGGCAATGATCGCGCCGGCGATCAGCAGCACCAGCAGGATGCTGCCGCTGCGCCGGGCCGGCTCCTGCGTCGTCATCGACGTGTGCGGGAGATCGTGGTCAGTCTCGGCGGTCATCGGACGGTTTGCGGCCTGTGAAATGGGTTGCAGCACGCCTGCGCGCGCCCTCCTGAGTGCCTCAATCGGGCCGGCCAGCGCAAGCGCCACGTCGGCTCATTTGCCGCCAGTCCCCGCATTTGCGGCCCGAACGGGCGCGAATCCGGCCAATGTCGTCCCGTCACGTCCGGCGCCCGGACAGGCCGCGCTTCAGGCCCATCACATAGCCGATGATTTCGGCGACGGCATGGTAGTGTTCCACGGGGATTTCCTCGTCGACCTTCACCGTCGCATAGAGCGCGCGCGCCAAGGGCACGTTCTCGACGATCGGGATGTCGTGGACGCCGGCGATCTCCCTGATCTTGAGCGCGATGGCATCGACGCCCTTGGCCACGCAGATCGGCGCGGTCATGCCGCGCTCGTAGGACAGCGCCACGGCGTAGTGAGTCGGGTTGGTGATGATCACCGATGCCTTGGGCACCGCGGCCATCATGCGCTTCTTCATCCGCTGATGACGAAGTTGCCGGATCTTGCCCTTGATGTGGGGATCACCTTCCGACTGCTTGTGCTCGTCCTTGACCTCCTGCAGCGACATCTTCTGCTTCTCGTACCAGGTGCGGTACTGGAAGAAGAAGTCCGCGATTGCGATCGCCGTCAGCATCACCACAACCGCCCCCATCAGCTGCAGCGCCAGCGTGATGGTCACGCCCATGATCACCGCCGGGTCGAGCCGGATCATGGCGTCCATGCGATGGCGCTCCGGCCACAGCACCGCGCACATCACCGCGCCGAGCGCTATCAGCTTGAACAGTCCCTTGAGGAAGTTTGCCCCCGCCTGCTTGCCGAAGATGCGCTTGAAGCCGGCCATCGGCGACAGCTTGCTGAATTTCGGCGCCAGAGACTCGGCCGACCACACGAAGCGATGCTGGATCAGGTTGCCGGCCAGCGCTGACACGATCAGGAACAGGAACGGCATGGCGAGCGCCACGAACACCGCCAGGCACAGGCTTTGCGCGAGTTGCAGCAGGCCCGGCCCGTCCACCCTGATCATCCAGGAATTCGCGATCAGGTTGCGCATCGGCATTTCCAGCCCGGTGCCGATCGAGCCACCGAACGATGACAGCACCAGCGTGGCCCCGCCCATCAGGAACCAGGTATTGACCTCCTGGCTTTTAGCGACATCGCCGCGCTTGTGAGCGTCGTCGAGCCGCTTTTGCGTAGGGTCCTGTGTTTTCTCTGAGTCGCTGTCGTCAGACATCGTTCATGCTTTCAAGGGCGTGACGTTCAGGTGAGCGGAATCATCTGGTGCAGGACACCGACAAAGTAGTCGAGATAGGTGCCCATGATCGTTGATAGCACCGCAGCGAAGATCATCAGACCGACCATGATCGAGAGCGGTACGCCGACGAAATAGACCTGCATCTGCGGCATCAGCCGCGCCAGCACGCCCAGCCCCATATTGAACACCAGGCCGAACACCAGAAACGGCGCCGACAGTTGAATGCCGATCTTGAAGGCCGCGGAGAAAGCGCGGGTGGCGAGGGCCGCGACATCGCCCGACGGCATCACCTCGCCCGGCGAGAATATCTTGTAGCTCTCATTCAGCGCGGCGATCACCAGATGGTGGCTGTCAGTGGCGAACAGCATGCTGATGCCAAGCAGGGTCAAGAAATTGCCCACCAGCACGCCCTGCTGGCCCTGGGTCGGGTCGATCGAGCTGACGAAGCCGAGGCCGAGCTGCTGGGCGATGACCATGCCGGCGACCTGCAGCGCCGACAGCGTCACCCGCGCCGTGGCACCCAGCACGATACCGATGATGATTTCCTGCAGCATCAGGACCAGCAGCGGAACCATCGACCCCATGTCGACATGAAAATCGGCACGATGCAGCGGCAGGATGATCAAGGTCAGCGCCAGCGCAATCGACAGCTTGGCGCGCGCCGGGATATTGGCCTCGCCGAGCCCCGGCATCAGCATCACCATCGCGCCGATGCGGGCAAACACCAGCATGAAGGCGGCGGCGAGCGCGGGCAGAAGCGAGACGTCGATTCGCATAGGGGCTCGAGTCGGTGCATCAGCCACCGATGATTCGGGACGATATGCGCATCATATAGCTTTGCAACGCGTCCGACATGAACGGAAGCGCCAGAATCAGGGTGGCGAAGATCGCCAGGATCTTTGGCACGAACACCAGCGTCTGTTCCTGGATCTGGGTCAGCGCCTGCACCAGCGACACCACGACGCCGACCACGAGGCCGACCACCATCAGCGGTGACGAGACGATCACGATGGTCCACACGGCGTCGCGCGCGATGTCGAGGGTTTCAGCGCCGGTCATTGGGAGATTCCTTGCATCACTCGTTCCTCGTGGTGAGGAGCGCGTCTTCGCGCGTCTCGAACCATGAGATGTGTCGCCCATCCTTCGAGACGCGGCCAAGCGGCCGCTCCTCAGGATGAGGCAGAGCTAGATCGACATCTTCATGATGTCTTCGTAGGACTGGATGACCCGGTCGCGCACCGACACCAGGGTCGATACCGCGACGTCGGTTTCGGCCACCGCGGTCACCACATCCATGACATTGGCCTTTCCCGACGCCATCGCGACGGTCTGCTGGTCGGACTTGCGGCCGGCGTCCATCACGCTGCCGATGGCATCCTTGAGCATCGCGCCGAACGATTGACCGCCGCTGTCGGCGGTCTTTCCGACCCCCATGCCGGCGGTGCCGGCGGAGTCCATGATGCGGGCAAGGCTTGCATAGGCGTTGCTTGCGACTGTCGGTGATACCATGGCTCAGGTTTCCTGTTCAGGCCTTGAGAATATCGAGCGTGCGCTGGATCATCCGGCGGGTCGCGCTGATGATGTTGAGGTTCGCCTCGTAGGACCGCTGCGCTTCCCGCATGTCGGTCATTTCAATCAACGGATTGACGTTGGGATATTTGACGTTGCCGGCGGCGTCGGCGGACGGATTGCTGGGCTCGTACTTGATGCGGAAGGCCGAGGTGTCGGGCCGGATGCGACCGAGGGAAACCACCTTGGCGTCCAGCGTGCGGTCGAGTTCCGAGACGAAGGTCGGCACCTTGCGGCGATACGGATCGCCGCCCGCCGCCCCCGCGGTGGACTCGGCGTTGGCGATGTTCTCCGAAATGACCCGCATCCGTCCGGCCTGGGCGCGCAGGCCGGAGGTCGCGATGCCCATCGATCTGGTGAAGTCGCTGCTGTTGTCCGTCATGGCGTGAGCTTCCTGCGATCCTTGCTACGATCCCTGGTCATCAGCGTTTTCCGATGGCGGTTTTCAGCAGGCCGAGACTGCGGGTGTAGAGCGAGGTCGCCGCCGCGTAGTCCATCTGGTTGGCGGAGACCTTGAGCATCTCGTCCTCGATATTGACGGCGTTGCTGGAGGGCCGGGTCTCATAGCCACGCGGGCGTCCCGCCCCGAAACTGCTGGCGGCGTTGGCCGGGATGATGTTGGCGCCGTCGGCGCGCATCATCGGCAGCGCGCCCATGGCGCCGCCTGCATTGTTGCCGGCCTTGTCGAATTTCGGTTCCACGAGGTCGCGCGGCTTGAAGTTCGGAGTATCCGAATTGGCGATGTTTTCGGCGAGCACACGCTGGCGTTCCTGATGCCACTGCATCTTGGTGCGCAACATTGACAACTCGGGCAGATCGCTGATGGCCATCGGCTGCTCTCCCTGTGATCTCCGGGCGCCGGCCCCTGAGGTAGGCAGAATTTGCCGTCCACATGGTTAACGTCGGGTTAATTTCGCCCGCCGATGTGTCCCGAAACGGCATAGAGCGCTGCAAAACTCAGGCTCGGCGTGCCGACCAACGCTTTTTCGCCCGAATTGGTGCGTTAACCATGCCCTGAGCCGAACGACGGGGCGCCAGAAGTCGTTTTGGCTGGGGCGATTCATAGTTTATTGTTGGTCAAACGGCAGTTTTTGCCGCTTGGTGTTAACAGATAGGGCGTGATTCACGCTGCACTTGGCTTTGCCTGAACCGTCCGGTCGGCATGCGCCGAATGGCTGCGGGGCAGCGGCGCTATTTGCTGGGGACTAGACATGCAGACACCACTCACATTCTTCTTCGCCTTCGTGGTCGTGCTGGCGCTGATCGGGCTGGCCGCTTGGCTGGTGCGCCGCTTCGCGGGCAACCGGCTGGGAGCGAATGCAAGCCGCGGGCGGATGCCACGCCTTGCCGTGATCGACGCCGCCGCGGTGGATGGCCGCCGCCCATCCTTGTGAAGGCCGGGAACAGCGAGCATGTCGCCCGCGCCGTAGCGGCTTTCCCCGG